>Ga0209580_10000032_pt1 | contig 167810 bp, 160 predicted proteins | sample Coa_R1_5_FD_187153 | JGI IMG/M metagenome (GOLD analysis project Ga0209580, IMG submission 187153) | Surface soil microbial communities from Centralia Pennsylvania, which are recovering from an underground coalmine fire - Coalmine... | ecosystem: Environmental > Terrestrial > Soil >... | reverse complement strand
CGTCAGGCGGAACCGGGGCAATCGCCAAGCGGTTAAATGGGGCGTGGGTGTGTAACTGACATGAAGGATTTGGCCTGGCTGGCGATCATCGTTTCGGCAATCCTGATTTACCTCAGGATTCAGTCCGCGTCTAAGCAGGTGGGCGCGGCGGCTTCCGCGTCTCAGGCTTCGTTGTCAAAGTTTTTTTCTGACTGGGATAATGGCGCGAAGTTTTCTCTTTCCGCGGACGGCTCCGCGGTGATCGCTCAGCCGGCGTTTTCCACTCCCGCGGATTTTCCGAGTCCTGATTATTCCACTCTCTCATTCGGGGGGAACTGATGCGGCAGAGAGACGAAAAAGTAAAGCCGTACTATTGGGAAGATAGCCCTTTGCGTTGTGCGGAGAGCGAACACAAATCGGTTTCGTCCGCGCGCGAAGACCATGCGTGTGCAATTTGTGGCCTACGACATCGAGAAGCTGAGATGAACGTGGGGAATCGCAAGTGAGGCTCTTGCTCCTGGCTTCCGTGTTCCTGCTTACCGGCTGCGCCGCGGAGCTGGTGCGATTCGCTCCGGGCGACATTTCGCGGGTGACATACGATCATCGGCGCTGTCACCGGCTGAAAGACTTGAACGTCGCGAAGGTGGAATGTGATGGCGTGGTGTTCACTCTCGCGACTGTGAGCGCGAAAGGGCGCTGATGGCTTCGACCAGCAGCACAAGCGGAATGATGAACGGCAGCACCGGCAGTACCGATTGGATGACGCCTGAGAAAAATTCGTGCATAGGAGCGGGGATTTTACCATGAAGGACGCCGAAGAACTCTTGCTGCTTTTGGCCGTGGCCGCTGCCATCTATTTTTTCTTTTTCACTGATACCGGGAAGGGGATGCTGTCGGGGATCTTCGCGTTCCTCAAAATTCCTCAGTACGATTTCGCGGGCGCGGGTGCGGCGGCGGGCGCGGCGGCGGCTGGCATCGGCGGCGGATTCAGCGCGGGCGGTAAAGCTGAATCCTTGATTCCCTACCCTCAATTTGCAGAGCCACTGTACTCATGAAAAAACGTCTCGGCCGTGGCCAAAGAGCGAAAAGTGAAAGGCTTCATTCACGCCTTGCGATTCTGGCTCTCGTGCTGTTCGTCCTGCTGCAAGACCGCGGCGGCGGGCGAATGATATTTCACAATCTGCGAATCGCCTTCGCGTTCCTCAAAATTCCTCAGTACGATTTCGCGGGCGCGGGTGCGGCGGCGGCTGGCATCGGCGGCGGATTCAGCGCGGGCGGTAAAGCTGAATCCTTGATTCCCTACCCTCAATTTGCAGAGCCACTGTACTCATGAAAAAACGTCTCATCTCGGCGAACGTCGCCAAGGTAGAATGCGATCACGTGATTTTCATGGTGAGGGCAAAATGAAGCTCAAGGACTGGACTCCGCTCTTGATTGTTGGTGCTGTGCTAGTCATGGTGGTTATTTTTGGTAACCAGATCATAGCTGCGTTCGCATCCGGCGCCGGATCCAAGGTTGCCGATTCTTTGAAGACTGCCGCAAATGATCTTACTTCGGCGTTCATGAACAAAGCGAAAGATGCTTTTACCGCCGTTCGAGTCGCTGACACTGGAACGCCTGGCCCAACGAATATTCCATTTTTCGGAAATCCGATTTCCAGCGGTGGCGAACCCGGCGGCGGTGGCGGTGGGGGAGGTTACTAACTCATGAAGTGCGGAAGCAAGGTCTGTTTCCATGGCCTGTTCAAGAGCAAGGCGAAGGCCGTGGCCAAAGAGCGAAAAGTGAAAGGCTTCATTCTGCGGGTCAAGGGACGCTATCTCGTGATGACCCGCAAACCGGCCAGGCGGAAACGGTAAAACGGAGGGGCAATGGAAGCGAACACGATCGTGCAAGCTCTCTTCAACCCGCGCACCGTCGCGGCGCTTATGAATCCGCATACGGGATGGGACCAGAAGGCGAAGGTGCTTTTTGATGCGATCGGCGCCACCTGGAGGATTCTGAATCACGAGAGCCCGGATGGGCTGCCCAACCTGGCCGAGTACGTGGAACAGCAGATTCAGACCGGAGTGGGCCAGCTCTTCGCGGAGGCCCTAAAGCCCGGGGCTTTGGTTATAGAGGTCGCTGGCATTCCTGACAGGTGGAAGGGTAAAAAGGTGCGCGGCATCCTCGTATTGAGCGAATAAACGTTTCTAGAAAATAATCCTTGACCTGCTCTCAAACACAAGCTATGGTGTTCCCAGTTCCCAAGCTCTCTAGACTTCGTGGCTCCTCTGTAAGCCGTCCGCTATATCTGTTATCGGACATTGCCTTTCGGCAGTTGATTAGGCTCGTCCTTCCGGCGCAAGAATCCAGGAACTCCTGCTCCACCTTCTTGTCCCCTTCGTAATGCCCGATTCAGCTGCACCGGCCGTTATGCTTTTTAGATACGGAGTACGTGGGCCCCGATCAGAGGAGTCACTAAATGCAACCAGCGAACAGCTTCCTTATGCGAGTTGGGTTCAGCCTGGCCGTGGCTTGTGGGCTAGCCGCTCAGCAGCCTCCACCAGATACCGTCAACTCGCCGAAGGAGAGTACTGCCAGCGTCCCGGCTCCAACCGTGTCGGCGTCTTCGCAGCCGGCGAATGGAGGACTAGGGACTCTGGCTGACTTGGCCCGGCAGCAAAGGACGAAGAGCAGTGGAACACCGACAGCCGGGGGTGGACAGCCCTCCGGGCAGCCGCAAAAAAGCCTTGCCGACATTGCGGCCGAGCGCAGAGTCACGCAACCTGTAAGGCACTCACTTCAGGATGACAAACCAAGGAAAGGAAAAGCAAGAACCAGTCATCGCAAGAAAAGAGATCCTTTCCAGCAGAGGGTTAGCGCGACGCGGTAGTTCCCCGGCCAGCCCGATCGGGATCCCTGGACCTGCGCGGCTGCGTGCTCTCCGCGTCAGCTTCTTTGGGATTACAAAGCGCGGAAGAGAATAGGGATCACGATCCCGGAAACACATCCCATCAGCACCATGGCCAACGTGGCGAAGACCACGGCAATTGGTCCGAGTTCCACAGACCGTGCAATACCGAAGACGTGAGAGGTCAGTCCCAGAGTAAAACCGCCGACAATAGGATCGCGCACGCCGATCAGGCGCAGCAGTGAGGGCGTGATCACCACGCCCATCACGCCGGTGGTGAAGCAGCTGATGATGGTGAGCGGGATGGTGCCGCCGATCTTTGCGGCCACGGCCAGAGCGATGGGAACTGTCACCGACTTGGTGCTCAGGGATAACTCCATCAGCCGGTCGAGCCTGAAGAGAAGCCCCAGAGCCAGGGCACAGCCGGTCACCCATAGGCCGCCGAGCCAAACGCGCTCAGCAGCGGCGCCAGCATGGCCCGGGCTTTGCGCAAGTTCTCATAGAGAGGGACGGCCAGGGCGACGATGGCCGGCCCAAGAAGAAAGTGCAGCGGCCGAGTGCTTTCCATATAGCGATCGGGACGCACGCGGGCAGCAATCAGGACTCCGGCCATGAGCAGAATCGCGATCAGCACCGGCTGCAGGACGGGAAGCTTTCCTGACCGCTGGTAGAGCCAGTTCCCTACCGCGAAGGCCGCGACTGTCAGCGTCACCATGGCCAGCGACTGGTCGATCATCAGGCTTCTCCCTTCTGGCTGCGCGCCTGTTCAGGAACAGCCCTGGCGCCGGAGGATGAAGCCTTATACAGGCGTAATGCGGCTTCCATGAGCTTGGCGGCGCCAATTGCGCCAAGGAGCAGGGCCAGGACCAGTACAAGGATAAATTTCCACGCACCTTGCGGGGGAGATTCGATGAGCCCGGCAACGCCGGCCACGCCGATGGGAACCAGCATGAGAGGCAAGTAGCGGGTGAAGGTCTCCGAGGCCTGCTTGACGGGGCCGTCAACCTTGCGCCGCAGGAGCAGAAAGCAGACGGTCAGCCCCAAGCCGATGATCGAACCGGGAATGAGCAGAGAGAAACGCATCGACAGGTAATCGCCGACCAGGAACATGCCGACAAAGAAGACGAACCCAAACATCCAAGAATCTTACTATCGAGCCCGGCGCGCCGACTCAATTCCCTGCCAGGACAATCTTGGGTTGAAAGAGCGTTCCGGCAACGCGTTTGGCGATCGCCAGCAGCTCGCGCTGCCCGCCGAAGACACGAACTGTGCCGGCACGGCTGAATTCAGGGAGGTTCACCGCCGATCCGTGCTGAATCTTGGCAAATGCGTCGGTAGGGGCGGTGACGGCGGGAAACTCCGGCAGCACCAGCCGGGGATGAATGAACAGATTCTCAGCGCGGCTTTCCTTTGCCGCCTGCTCGATCTCATCCAGGGTGTGGGCTTCGTCGATGGTGAACTCGCGCACTGCGGTGCGCTCCAGGGCGGAAAGGTGGGCGCCGGGGCCGAGTTTCTGGCCGAGATCGTGAGCCAGGGTGCGGAGATAGGTTCCGGTGCTGACCCAGGCGGTAAAACGCGCGGTCTTCGATCCGGCGTCCCAGTCCGTAACCACGAATTCCTTGACCTCGACCTGGCGGGGGTCAAGCTTTACTTCTTTTCCCTTACGCGCCAGTTTGTAGGCGGGAACGCCGGAGATCTTCTTCGCGGAAAAGGGTGGGGGCAGCTGAGCTATGGTCCCAGTGAAACTGCGGGCGGCGTCGGAGACTTCTTCCAAGGTGAGGCGAACCGGCTGCTCGGGCCCCCGGGGATCGCCTTCGGCGTCGTAGGTGTCGGTGGCCAGGCCGAAGCGAATCGCGCCGCGGTAGCGCTTGTCGGCGTCCTGGTAAAACTGCGCCAAACGGGTAAACTTGCCCAGAACCAGCGGCAGGACGCCCGTGGCCATAGGATCGAGCGTACCCAGATGGCCCACGGATTTCTCGCCGGTAATGCGGCGCACCCGCGCGACCACGTCATGCGAGGTCAAGCCGGCCGGTTTGTTGGCAATCAGGACGCCATTCACTTGAGCAACTCCCGAATATCAAGCATGATATTCATGCAGGCCACGATCCTCCAATGATTCCTCTTCGCGATGATGCGCCACGGTCGAAAGTTCCGTTCGTCAACTACTTTCTCATCGCGTTGAACGTAGTGGTCTTTCTTTTTGAGCTGACGCCCGGCGCGCAGGCGTTCGAAATGCGCTTCGCTTTTGTTCCCTACCGTGTAGACCGCTGGCTGGGCGGGAGCACTCCGGCGGATATCGCCTTGGTTCCAATTTTTACCTCAATGTTTCTGCACGCCGGCTGGTGGCACCTGATCGGCAACATGTGGTTCCTGTTCATCTTCGGCGACAACGTGGAAGACCGCTTGGGCCACTTCCGCTATCTCGTCACTTATTTGCTATGCGGGCTGGGCGCAGCCCTAACGCATTTCGTCTTCAACCTCCATTCTCGCATTCCCACGGTGGGCGCCAGCGGCGCTATCGCGGGCGTGCTGGGAGCCTATTTTCTACTCTATCCCGCGGCGCGTGTGCTGACCTGGTTTGGATTCTTTGTGCTATGGCTGCCGGCGTGGCTGGTGCTGGGCTACTGGTTCGTGATTCAGTTCTTGAGCGGCGCCGCGGGCACGATTTCCGCTACCACGACCAGCCCGGTTGCGTTCTGGGCCCACGTAGGCGGGTTCATCACCGGGATGCTGCTGGTGAAGGCGTTGCCCTTGCCGAAGCAGTACTACGCCTTCGAAGACTACTGATCTACAGCCCGCCCGCTGCCGGCCCAATGCGGATCTCTTCGACAGCGGCAACCGCTGGCGCGGATACCGCGTGAAGCACGGCTGCAGCCACGGTTTCAGGAGAGATCATCTTCTCGCGCGGCGCGTCGGGCCAGAACTGGCGCCAGATTTCGGTGTCCGTCGCGCCGGGCATAAGCGCCAGCACGCGGATTCCCTGCTCGCGCAACTCCTCACGCAAGGCGTTGGTGAAACCCAGACCACCGGCTTTGGAGGCGTTGTAGGCAGACATGCCGGAAAACGTCTGCACGGCCGCGATGGAGAGGTTGTTAACGATTGTCGCGCCGGCATGCATCATCGGCAGGGCGGCGCGGGTGACTAGAAACGTTCCCGTCAGGTTGGTTTCGATGACCCGCTTCCATACCTCAGAATCGAGCTTCGCGACGGGCGCCAACCCATGAGCCACTCCGGCATTATTGATGAGAACGTCGATCGCGGAAAAGCGCTTGCGAATGGTGGCAAAGAATCTGTTCACTGAAGCCGGATCGCGAACGTCGCAAGGGATTGCGTCTACGCTTGGTGTTTCATTTCCGGCCTTCAACTCCTGAACACCACGGCGCAAGCGTTCTTTATCGCGCCCGGAGATCACGATGGCATACCCGGAGCGGATGAAGGCATGGGCAAGGGCCAGGCCGATGCCGCTGCCGCCACCGGTGATGACAGCCAGCTTCTTGCGCGGATTAGATTTCATCGTTCATCGTGATCAGGGCAGTTCGACTCAGAACGAATTCCCATTCTTGCCGTTGCGGATGAGAGACAGGAATTCTTCGCGCGTCTTATCAGAACTGCGGAAGCTGCCGAGCATGTGCGAGGTTACGGCGGAAGAGTGTTGCTTCTCCACGCCGCGCATCATGACGCAGAGATGGCGAGCCTCGATCACAACACCAACGCCCAACGGCTGGATAGCTTTCTGGATGGTTTCGGCAATCTGGACAGTAAGCCGTTCCTGTACCTGCAGGCGGCGGGCAAAGATATCCACCACGCGCGGTACCTTGCTCAGGCCGATCACCTTGCCCTTCGGGATGTAGGCCACATGAACTTTGCCAAAGAACGGCAGCAGGTGATGTTCGCACAGGCTGAACATCTCGATGTCCTTGACGATAACCATCTCGTCGTAGCTAACGTCGAACAGGGCTTTTTGCAGGATAACGTCGGGATTTTCGTGGTACCCCTTGGTCAGATACTCCAGCGATTTCTGCATGCGCTCCGGCGTTCTTACCAGCCCATCGCGTTCCGGGTCTTCGCCCAGGCGCACCAACAGCTCGCGCAGCAGCTCCGACGTGGCGGCTGAGCTCAGTGCGGGTTGTTCAAGCATCTTCTTCATTGCGGCTCCCGTTCGCACGGAATCCTCCATTTCAAGAACGTTCCCATTTCAAAAACGGATTTCCCGGCCTCCGGCATATTCGAAAGAATTGAGCATGGTCTCTTCCATGCGGACCTTCTCGACCCTGGCCGTGCGGAACCCGCGCTCCAGGATGTTGAAGACCTCCACGCAAAGATTCTCCGTGGTGGGCACGGTGTGCGCGAACTCCTGCAGGCGATTGAGATTCTCATGTCCGAAACGCTCGATGATTTTGGCTCCCACGAAGGCATCCAGATCGGCAAGATCACACACCATGCCGGTCTTGGGATCGACCTGCCCGCCGACCGTCACTTCCAGCGTGTAGTTGTGGCCGTGACCGTAGGGGTTATTGCACTTGCCGTAAACCGTCCGGTTCTCCTGCGGCGACATGGCATCGTTGTGCAGGCGATGCGAAGCGGAAAACAGGTAACGGCGAGTGAGATAAGCCCTCATGCTTCTCCGTAGTAGTCCACGAACAGGTCCGGGGTCTCATAAACGCGGACGCGGTGGAGTTGCGCGATCTTCAGCCTGGGCCGCAACCGGTTCCAAATGCTGATGGCCAGATTCTCTGTGGTGGGAATCGACTCCTGAAACTCGGGGACTTCCTTGTTGAGAAAACGATGGTCCATGATCTCGATGACTTCTTTGTTCATCAGCTCTTTGAGCTGCTTAAGATCGACCACGAAGCCGGAGCGCTCGTCCACCTGGCCCTTTACCGTGACCTCGAGCGTGTAATTGTGACCATGACCGTGCGGATTATTGCATTTGCCGAAGAGCCGCTGGTTCTCTTCCGCGCTCAATTCCGGATTGTGATAGTAATGCGAGGCCGAAAACTCGGCCTTCCGTGTGAGATAGACCATCTTGGTTTTGCGTCAGCCTGCTCCTGTATTAGATGGATCCTGAACGGCCCTGGGTGCAGGGGGAACGCTTGAGTCTTACTTTTTTGTTAGCCACGCACCCGGTTCTTCTTTTTGCCGGTTTGCAAACATATCTGTTGCAGATTCCCCTTTTGCCCTGACAAAGTTCACAAACCTTGGTAGATCGCGCCACGCGCGACCGAATCGCGAAAAGCAGACTGCGAAAAACGGCTGGCGGGTATCTTCGAGAGATGGCGGTAACCCTGCTCTATCAGCGCCATATCTTCGGCTTTGCTTGCCGCCTCCCGGAGATCCGAGAAAAATAACGGGTAGTTGTCCCCCAGCAATTCGACTAGGGCGGGAAGGCGGTTACAGATTACAGGAGTCTGACGGACTATGCACTCGAGTACGGTGTTGTTGACGACCGTGTCGTACAGATCTAGAAACACGAGGTTGGCGCTAAGCAGCTTGTCAAACTCCTCCGGGGCTTGGTACGCGAGGAATTCGACCGACGACCAGTCAGCGCTCTTCGCCGCCGGATCGTGGGTAGCTTCACGCTTAAGCAGGAATTGAAGTCGAGGATCGCTGGCGGGCCGCGGGGAAAGGAGGGTCTTCCGCAAGGCGGTCACGGAGAGCATTGCTATCGAGTGCAGGCGGCGGAGCCACGACCCCACTTGAATGACGCGGCGGGTGGGATTGGACAAAAACTTTCCCATCGTGAACAGCTCGCTGGTGGGCTGCGTAGGATGGAGCAGGGCTTCTACGGGAACATTGACACGCGGCTGGGTCCACACACGCATGGTCTGGGAAAAGACGTAAAGGCCGCGGCACCATGGCAGTGAGTCGCGCCAGGCGGGCAGATTGAAGATGACCTGCGGTGCCGAGGTGAAGTCGTGCCATTCGGGGATTCCCGGTGGGTTATGAATGATGCCAATCCACTCGCGACGGTAAGGCAATTCGCCCGATTGCTGGTTTGCTTCAAGATCCCAGCAGAAGGTCGCTTCGAAGAAGGGATCGAGAATTACACCACCCGGCTTGAGCAGGGGCTGAAGCGCGTCCAGAGCATAGGCCCAGCCACCGCGATGGTAAGCGAAGGTAAGTGGCCGAGGAATAGACAGCTTGGGCCGTGGAGGTGCGGCAGGCATGTCCTGGTGGGTAGCGGGAGATTCGCCGGGGTGTGCAATTAACTCGGTCACGGTAGGCTGCAGGGGCTTACGGAACCCGTGTGATCCACGCCACACGTCGATAGCCGCGCGACGCGCTATCCTCGCGGCGAGGAACTGTATTCGGACATGATTTATTATACGGTTGTGAAGCGGCTTATCTGGCTAATGGCGGCAGCACTGGCGCTCTCAGTGACGGCGTGTGAGCGCAATCCCAGGGCCCGCCTGGTGGGCAATCCCGCTCCCGATTTCACCGTGACCGATTCGGACCACACGGTGGCGCTGCACGATCTCCACGGCCAGCTGGTGCTGCTGAACTTCTGGGCTGCCCATTGTGGACCGTGTATCGATGAAATGCCGTCGCTGGTTCAACTGCAGGCGCGCATGGGATCGAAAATCACCATCCTGGGAGTCGGCGTTGACACCAGCAACGACGACTACCATCAGTTCCTGCGCCAGTTCGGGGTAAACTTCCTGACCGTCCGCGACCCGGACAAGAAGAGCTATTACCTCTACGGGGCCACCGGCTATCCTGAGACCACGATCATTGATCGTTCAGGGACTGTACGGCGCAAGTTTGTGGGTCCGAAAGACTGGAACAGCCCGGAAATCGTGGAGTACCTGCAAAAGCTTTAAGTTGTTCAGAGATGCTCGCAAAGCCGGGTGAAAGCAAGTCGTTAAAATCCTTCTAAATCCTTCATTTTCACACCTGTGACATTCGTCACAGCCAACATTCGTCCGCTTGTTAAAGGATGGTCAACAACCATTCGTGATGCGGGAGGGGATGTAGTGGCGCCAAAAAGCCGGTCACAAAGAAACGTGATGAAGGCGCGGGCGCACCCCACTCTCAGCAACAACGACCGCGAGCAGATGGGACCAAGCATCGGGAGTTCATTTTCTTTCAGTTGCAGCCAATAACGGATTCGAAGGAGCAAGCATGAAGGCGAAGAATTTATTGCTGGGACTTTTTGCAGCATTTCTGCTGATTTATCCGGCGACGACGAACGCCATACCGGCATTTGCGCGACAGTATCAAACCTCGTGCGTAACCTGCCATTCCGATTTTCCCAAGTTGAACGATTTCGGCAAAGCGTTCAAGGATGCGGGATTCAAGTTTCCTACGGATGATGAAACGTTTCTGAAAGCGCCGCCTTTGATGTTGGGCTCGCCGGCACAGAAAGACCTCTTCCCGCACACGGTATGGCCGGGAACTATTCCCGGACAGGTACCCATCGGGCTGCGGATGAACATTTACTTCCAGAAGACCGGTGAGAACCGCGGAAAATTTGACGCTCTGCTTCCCGCGGGGACGGTCCCCCAGTTCATTCCCAAGACCGATTTCAGCACCGGGCTGTTCAGTATCTTCACGGCCGGCAATTTCGGCAGCGACATCGCGTTCTGGGTGGATGCTGATCTGAACGTGGGCGGTGATAACGCGGCCGGCGGGCTGGGCGACGGCTACCTGAAGTTCGTCAATCTGGGACGAATCGCGAAGATGCCAAAAGACTCCTTCAGCCTGCGCATCGGTCGCTTTGAACTGGACCTTCCGATCAGCCAGGCACGCAACATCAACATCAGCGGCTACGACATATGGGACCAGGCCAACCTGGGCGCGCAAAACCCGGCGTTCGGCCAGCAGAATGTGACCAACCAATTCACCCTCGCCGACGCCATGAACGGGTTTGAGATCAGCGGTGGACACCAGTACGGTGGCTACCACTATTCACTGGCCATCGTGGACCAAAACACCAGTGGTATTGACCAGCCTAATAACAGCAGCAGCTTTGTTCCGTCGCCGGCGGGCTTCGCTTCCGACTCCAACTTCAAAGACCTCTACGGCAGGGTCGCTTACCGCTGGAACCTGGAGCAGGATCCGAAGAGCCGCACCGCCATACAGGGGGCTGGGCCGTCCGGACCGCGCGATCACACGTTCATCAGCCTGGGCAGCTTCTACTTCTACGGGCGATCGGTGCAGCGCTTCACCGGTGCCGACTCCCTGGGCAACGCAACCGTGCTGACGGTGCGCGAGCCGTTCTATCGCGCCGGTGCGGACTTCAATTTCAACTACCACCTGCTTAACATTTACGGGCTGTGGATGTACGGCTACGACCACAACCGTCTTCCTGTCGATAGCACAGGCACGCTGGTACCGCTGCCCATCGATCCGGCCGGTCCGGTTCCGGTGGGATTCGTGAAAGGCGTTCCAGCGACTTTCTCCGGCGGCTTCGTACAGGCAGATTACCTGGCGTTGCCTTGGCTGATGACCATCATGCGCTGGGACGCGGTGAATTCGAGCGAAGACCGGCTCAATGGCCTTGCCCTGAATACCGGTACGCCCTTCGCGCTGCCCTTCCATACCACTCGCAACCGCTTTACTCCGGGAGTACAATTCCTGATCCACGCTAACATCAAGGCTTCGTTTGAATACCAGTACCGTCCCCAGCAGTTCGTGACGGTGGTGACCAATCCGATTACCGGGCTGCCGGTAGCAATTCAACCGTTCCGGACCAATACTCTGACCGGCGCGCTGGAATGGGTCTTCTAAGCAACCAGATCGGCTGGAGTGAGGCCATTTTGCCTGACTCCAGCGCCGATTTCGTCCTGAACACGCTAGTCTTTACGAACCGACGCCGAAAGGTAATCGTTCTTCCGAGTTGTTGGGTCGATCTTTCAGAGCTGTGATGTTCGTCACATGCGGCTGTGAAGTTGTGGATAAAAATAACGTCTTAATTTCACAAGAGAGGGAATCATGAAACTTACAAAGCAGATGGCAGCCATGGTTGTTCTCGGACTGGCTTCGCAAGCCTGCGTCGCGGGATCGGTGAAAGGCAAGGTTACCCCGGGAAGCGCTGTGGTTTACCTGGAGGGCGCGTCGGGAGCGACCCCAGCAACTACAGACAAGAAGCCCGTAATGGACCAAAAGGGACTGTTGTTCCAACCCCACGTGATGGTTGTCCAAACCGGCACGACAGTGGAGTTCCTCAACAGCGATAAGGTGCAGCACAACGTGTTCTGGCCTTCGATTTCAGGCGACAAGAAGAAGAGCCACAACATGGGAACGTGGCCGCAAGGGGAGAAGCGACCGTTCAAGTTCGTGGACCCTGGTGTGGTGACGCTGTTGTGCAACGTTCATCCGGAGATGGCGGGCTACATCATCGTGTCGCCTTCGCCGTATTTTGCCGAGACCGGCGCTGATGGATCGTACACGCTGGCCAATGTGCCCGATGGGGACTACACCATCACAGCCTGGCACGAGGGGAAGAAAATCCAATCCAAGAAAATTACCGTGAAGGGCGATACCGCCGCTGATTTCACTCTCCAGTGACCTGCAGGGGGCGGCGCAGCAGGACCGTTCCGCCCCTGTTTTAAACGCCTCGTGCCGGGTGCGCCATGCAAAAAAGGTTCATGAACAAAACGGTTGATCGGGATTGGCTCAACACCAATTTTCCCTGCATGATGGCCTGCCCGGCCCATACCAATGCCGGACGCTACGTTTCCCTGATTGCGGAAGGACGATTCGAAGAAGCCTACCGCTTCGCGCGCGATCCTAATCCGCTAGCCAGTATCTGCGGGCGCGTTTGCGCGCATCCTTGCGAAACGGCATGCCGTCGCGGGGAAATCGATCGGCCCATCCAGATCCGTGCGCTGAAGCGCTTTCTCACCGAGCGGTACGGTCCGGAGTCGAAGAATTTTCAGCCGAATCCAATCCAGCCCCAGGCCAAGAACGGGAAGAAAGTCGCGGTGGTGGGCGGGGGACCCGTCGGGCTTTCCGCCGCGCACGACCTGGCGCTGATGGGGTATTCGGTCACGATCTTCGAGGCCGCTGCTGTGCCCGGCGGGATGCTCTATCTGGGCATTCCGGAATACCGGTTGCCGCGAGACGTCGTCGAAGCCCAGGTGCGCGAGATTCTCGCCACCGGGGACGTCACACTGAAGTTAAATCAACGCGCTGGGAAAGATTTTTCCATTGAGGACCTGAGATCGCAGGGGTTCGATGCGGTGCTCATCGCAGTCGGCGCGCATCGCAGCCGTGACCTCTCCATTCCCGGAGTCGACCTCGACGGCGTGCACAAAGGCATCGATTTCCTGCTCAACGTAAATCTCGGCTATAAGTTCACGATCGGAAAAAAAGTGGTGGTGATTGGCGGCGGCAATGTAGCCATGGATGTGGCGCGTTCGGCGGCTCGCGAGGTGGTGCGCCAGCACGAAATCCAGACCGAGGACTGGGCAAAAAATCTTACCGCCGTCGCTGCGCACGAGATGGTGGACATTTCGCTCTCCGCTTTGCGCCTGGGCGCCAGCGAGGTGCACATTGTTTGCATTGAGCGCCGCGAGGAAATGCCTGCGGCAATGGAGGAGATCGAAGAAGCGGAAACCGAGGGCATCATCATCCACGCGGGATTTGGACCCAAGCGCGTGCTGGGCGAGAACGGAAGGGTTGTGGCGCTGGAAACACTGAGCACGGAGCGGGTTTTCGATGAAAAAGGTCGTTTCAATCCGCAGTTTGCTGCGGGCAGCGAATCGCGGGTGGATTGCGACACGGTGATTCTGGCCATCGGGCAGGCGCCGAATCTGGACTTTCTCGCGGGATCGTCGAAGGTGACAATCTCCCCGCGGGGGCTGATCGAGGTCGATCGCAAGAACCTGATGACCTCAGCCCCGGGAATCTTTGCAGGCGGCGATTGCGTGTTTGGTCCCCGGTTGATCATCGACAGTGTGGCCGACGGAAAGCGCGCAGCAGTAGGGATTGACGAGTATCTGCGCGGGGAAAAGCATCCTGACCCGATCATTGAAGTGGAGGTGCTCGATCAGCACCAGATGATGACCAATTATATGGAGATCGCGCGGCAGTCGGTTCCTATGCTGCCCCTGGAGCGGCGGACCGGCATGACCGAGGTCGAAATCGGCTTCGACGAAAACTCGGCCATGCTGGAGGCGCAGCGCTGCTTACACTGCTGGATCAACACGGTCTTCGAAGGCACTGAGGTGGATGGTTCAGAGTGCATTCTGTGCGGCGGCTGCGTTGATGTTTGTCCGGAGCAGTGCTTGCAACTGGTTCCGCTGGAGACATTCGACTTTCCTGAACCGGTCGTCGCGTATTTGGAGCAGAACCTGAGCCAGTACGACGTCGAGCTGCGCGGTGTCAGCCCGCAAGAGCTCGGCTCAGGCGCGGTCACAGGTGCGGTGATGGTGAAGGACGAGACACGCTGTATCCGCTGCGGCCTTTGCGCGATGCGCTGTCCCGTGAAAGAAATCACCATGGAAGCGTTTCATTTCCGGCCAGCGGAGCCGACCGGATTGATCTCCATCCAGTCGTTCGATCTTAGGAGCACTACATGAGCGATGCAAAGACACAAGCGACGGCGGAGGCAAGCGGCGGTTCGGCTGAGCTCGAAAACTGCGCCGATTGTTCGCGACGGGAATTTTTCGCCCGCCTCGGAATGGGCTCCTTGCTCGTCGCGGGGGTTGGAACAGGGCTGTTCGCCTACGAGTATTTCTCGCCCAATGTGCTGTTCGAGGCCGCACCCATCGTGAAAGCCGGGAAGCCGGAGCAGTTTCCGCCCAATTCAGTTACGCTGGATCCTCAAAGCGGGATTTACCTGGTGAATAGCCCCAAAGGCTATTACGCGCTGGGTGCGATCTGCACGCATCTGGGCTGCCTGACCGCGTGGAAACCGGAACTGGACCTGATAGCCTGCCCGTGTCATGGAAGCCGCTTCAATCGTGACGGAATCAAGGTCGCGGGGCCTGCGCCGCAGCCTCTGCCGTGGCTCAAGGTTTGGCTGGCTGATGACGGCTATCTGATGGTCGATCGCTCGTCGCCCCTGAAAACCCAGGAGTTCGTGAAGGTATAAGCCATGAACGCAACCATCCAAGCAGAAGTCGAACGCGTTCGCAATTCGGCGGTTTGGCGCTCCATCTTCCGCAGCGGATCGGGGGTGAGCAATCTGCATCGCTCGCAGGCGATCCAGCAGAACTTGTTCCTGCACTTGTTTTCGGTGAAGATCCGCTCGCGCGCGTTGGAGTTCAAACCAACGTGGTTTCTGGGAGCGCTGACGCTCAGCACCTTCGCCGTTCTGGTTTCGACCGGAATTCTCCTCATGTTCTATTACCATCCCTCGGTCCCGCAAGCTTATGTGGATATGAAGGACCTGCAGTTCGTGGTGGCTTCGGGGGTTTTCCTCCGGAATCTGCATCGCTGGTCGGCGCACGCGATGGTGTTTCTGGTGTTTGCGCACATGTTCAAAGTGTTCTATCGCGGCGCGTATCGCCCGCCGCGGCAGTTCAACTGGGTGATCGGCATTTTCCTGCTGCTGGTAACGCTGTTGCTCAGCTATACCGGATACCTCTTGCCGTGGGACCAACTGGCGTACTGGGCGGTTACGGTGGGCTCGAACATCGCCAAAGCCGTGCCTCTGATGGGACAGCGGATGCGTTTTCTGCTGCTGGGCGGGAATGAAGTGAATGCCAATGCTCTGCTGCGCTTTTATGTGCTGCACTGCGTGATCCTGCCGCTGACCGCGGTTGCGCTGATCGGAGTCCACTTCTGGCGCATTCGCAAAGACGGCGGACTGTACGTTCCGGAGAAAAAAGAGCCATGAGCGAAGGACCGAAAGTTCAAGTGGAGCTGCAACCCGACGTTCGCAAGAACCCGCGGCGGATCGCCTTCATCCTCCGGCGCACGTCGCCTCACGTCAAAGCCCAGGATGACGCGCGAGTGATGACCTATCCGGCCGCGCTGGCGCGGTTCGTAATCGCTCTGGAGGTCGCATTCCTGCTGCTGGTGTGGTGGTCGTTGATCATGAACGCGCCGCTCGAAGGGATCGCCGATCCCATGCACACGCCCAACCCGGCTAAGGCGCCGTGGTACTTCCTGGGATTGCAGGAGCTGCTGCATTACTTTCCGCCCATGGTCGCGGGAGTCCTGATTCCGGGCCTGGTCGTGGCGGCGCTGATTGTGATTCCCTACTTCAACATCAACATCGAGGGCCGCAGCATTTGGGCGAATCCAAATCACCGGCGCTGGGTGATGCTGGTTGTCCCGGCGTTTGCGGCGCTTATCTTTCTTTTGTTCGCAGTTCCGCAGCTCCAGCATGGGGTTGGAGGAGTTCCGAAGGTCGATCGGTTCCTCGATTTATTCGTTCCCGTGCTGCCGACTGTGGCCGTGGGCGGAGCACTGCTTTGGTCGTCGCGATGCTCGCTGCAGTCGGCAAAACCGATTCAGCGCTGGCTGGCGGAACGGCCCATTTCATTTTGGATCATGACCTGGTTCCTGGCGGAGTTGGTGATGCTGACCGCTGTGGGGACGTTCTTCCGCGGTGCAGGATGGACGTGGGTTCTGCCTTCAAAAAGCTGACATGAAATCTACGGAGACATTCTCAGTGAATGGCAACGACAAACCTGGCCCCATGCGCAGTCGTCCTACATTCCGCGAACTGGCGACGTTTGCCGGAGTCAGCCTGGCGTTGCTGGTGTCGCTGGCGATCGCTCCGGCGAAGAACTATTTCAGCGACTGGCGGCACTACCAGAAGTCGTATCTCAAGCTAGCGTCCGATCGTCAGGCCGGGACCCTGGTGCGCAGCTTTCATGTGGGGATTCGGCAGACGTGGATTCCCAAACTCAACATCGTCGATCGCTGCGAATCCTGCCATCTGAATCAGAACGGAGCGCTGGTGGGCGCCTCCATGCAGCCGTTCCGCAAGCATCCGGCGATTCCTCATGACCTCGACCAGTTCGGCTGCGTGCTGTGCCATCGCGGGCAAGGCGCCGCGACCAGTGTTGAAGAGGCGCATTACGCGACCGAAGCTTGGGAGCAGCCGCTGCTGCCCGCGCGTTATCTGGATTCTTCCTGCGGACAATGCCATCTGGGGACCATGACTGGAACGCCACGGCTGAATCTGGGACGAAACATGCTCGCATCGGAAGGGTGCGTACATTGTCATCTGGTGATGCAGCCGGACGGCAACATCCTCAAGCCGACCGATAACCCTCCGCCGCTCACACACGTCGCGGAGAAGACGAGCCGGGAATGGATTTTCGCGTGGATCAAAAACCCGCAAGCTTATTCATCTACTGCGACCATGCCGAACTTTCAGTTCAGCGACAAGGATGTAGCCGATATCGCGTCATTCCTGATCGCGCAGAGCACGCCTTCAGGCGCTGTGAACAGTTCTGCCGGTCCAGCACAAGCCCCACAAACAGACGCTACGGCCGCGGCCACGCTCTACGGCAGTCTTTTCTGCGCGTCCTGTCACGCGGTGCAGAATGCGGCCGGCAACCTGGTGGGCGGGAACTTTGGCCCGGAGTTGACGCGCATCGGGACTAAAACCAACGCCGACTGGCTGCGCGGATGGCTCGGCAGTCCTCAGCATTACCAGGCGAATACGCGGATGCCGCACTATAGGCTGGAAGACAAACAGATTGCGCAGCTTTCCCGCTTCCTGCTGGCCAAGAAGGATGACGACTTTCTGGCCAATGTCCACCTTGAGCCTTCGACTCCCGACAGCGTTGCGCACGGCAAGCGGCTGGTGACGGAGAGCGGATGCGCGGCGTGCCACCAGATCAACGGAATTAGCGCGCCACAGAATTTCGCGCCTGATCTCTCACGGGTAGGAAGCCGCGCGCTATCGCAGATCGTGTTTCTGCCCGGAATGAAACACAACCTGTTTGACTACATCACGGCCAAGATTCGCGATCCCCGGTCGTTCGGGCCGGGGCTGAAGATGCCGAAGTTCAATCTGGCCGACGAGCAGGTGGTGGCGCTCACTACGGCGCTGCTGGCGCAGAGCGATCGCGCGCATACTCTTCCTCACGAGCTGGAGATCTCCGCCGAACGCCGGTCTAACTATCATCCGGGCGGCGAAGCAGGAAAGCTGATGGACGATCTGCGCTGCTTGAGCTGCCACTCGATCAACGGCAATGGCGGGGATATGGCTCCCGATCTCACCTTCGAAGGCAGCGCGGTGCAGCGCGCATGGCTGGAAGATTTCCTGAAGAACCCGAACACGCTGCGGCCAGCGTTGATTCGCCGTATGCCCAAGTTCAATCTGACTTCGGCGGAGATCAAGACGCTTTCTGATTACATTCTCACCGCGTACGAGGCGCCGGGATTCGACTCTTCGGCCCTTGATTCACACGCATTGAATGTTGATGCGGCTGCGCGCGGGAAACAGCTTTTCTACGCGAAATACGGATGCAATGCCTGCCACATCGCGGATTACAAAACCGACAAGGGTTACATTGGCCCAGCGTTGGCCGGAGTGGGCAGCCGTCTGACCGCAGTATGGATGTACAAATGGCTGAAGGATCCCAACATCCTGCGTCCGGGGACACAGATGCCGAACATGAACCTGAAAGACAGCGAGGCGCAGGACTTGACCGCCTTCCTCATGACGCTGAAGCAGAAAGGAGGCGCAAAGTGAAACTTTCTCTTTTGGCGCTTTCGGCTGCGCTGCTTCTGGCGGGATGCTCGAAACACGACTCGTCTCAGCCGCTCGCTCCCAAGGCTTACGGGATCCAAATCACGGAGGTGAGCGGAGGAAAGCAGACGACAAGTACGGGGTCGGCGCTCCCGCAACCAGTGGTGGTGCAGGTGAACGGCGCGGACGGTAATGGCGTTACGGGCGCGCTGGTGGTGTTTCATGGCGAAGGAGTTCAGTTCGCTCCGGCGCAGGCGCTCACCGATTCCAGCGGGCAGGTCACGACGACGGTTCAGCTGGGATTTGACTCAGGCGACTACCAGGTGATCGCAGAGACTCGGAAACAAGGCGGAGGGAACGCGGCTTCGCTCAGTCTGCGCGAGACAGCGCTGGGTTATGAAGCGACGCTGGGCAAGGCGTTGAATGACCAGTACTGCATCCGCTGCCACGATACTGAGTCGACGCCGGAGCGGGTCTCCAACTTCGACAATCTCTCGCCGGCGCCCCATCAGTTCACGGACGGCGCAACCTACAATCGCATGCAGGACATAGATCTGATCAACTTCATCAGCCATGGTGGACCCGCTGTCGGCAAGTCGCCGCAGATGCCTGCGTACAGCGCGACGTTGAAACCGTTGGAGATCAAGGCCCTGGTGGCTTACATCCGCGTGATCGCCGATCCGCCCTACCAGACTCCGGGAGTGAAATATGGGAAGTAAGGCGATTTCAGGTGGGGGGTGTGCTTGACCAGCATGGCTGTCGCGTTCGGCGCGGAATTCTTTTGATAAAACAAAACCAGAACAAGGAGTGAAATCATGAAACTTAAAATGATCTATTCGGTAATGATAGTTGCGCTGGCAGTTTCGCACTGGAGCTTCGCCGGCACGGTTAGCGGCACAATTTCCGGCGCGGGGGCGGGCACGGTGGTTTGGGTGGACGATCCTTCGGCCAAGGTCGAGGTACCCGCAAAACCCTTCACCATGGACCAGAAAGGCTTGCTCTTTGTTCCCCACATTCTTGTGGTACCCGTGGGATCTACGGTCGAATTCCTGAACAGCGACAATGTGCAGCACAACGTCTTCTGGACCGGAATCGGCGGCAACAAAAAGCTGGGACACAATCTGGGGACCTGGCCCAAGGGCGAGAAGCGATCATTTAAATTCGACAACGCTGGCGTGGTGTCCTTGCTTTGCAACGTGCACCCGGAGATGTCGGCCTATGTGGCGGTTGTGCCAACTCCCCACTATGCGACTACAGACGCGAGCGGCGCGTACTCCATCCAGAACGTTCCCGATGGCGCGCACAACGTTACCGTCTGGCACGAGGGTATGAAGCAGCAATCCAGGCAGGTCACGGTTTCCGGCGTGACCACCGCAGATTTCACGTTGGCGAAGTAAGTGGCCGTAACGCGCGGGAATGGAGGAGCCATGCCCGAAGATCATGCTGAACAAAACGCGGCCGGCGAGGCGCAGCCGATTGACCGGCGGCAGTTCTTCATCAAAATGGGAGCAACATCGCTGGGGGTGGCGGGCGCTGCACTGTGCATCTTCGGCGTGCGTTACCTTTCTCCTAATGTACTCTACGAGCCTTCACCCGTGGTCGCCGCCGGCAAGCCGGAGCGCTACCCGGGCAACTCGGTCACGCTAGATCCGCTGCTGGGTGTTTTCATCGTGCGTTCGGCGGAAGGCTTCTACGCGCTCAACGCGGTCTGCACTCACCTCGGCTGTTTGACGGTTTGGAAGCCGGAAGCCGGAGTGATCGCCTGCCCTTGCCATGGCAGTACCTTCCAACGCGACGGCGCAGTCGTCGCCGGACCGGCCCCGCGCGCTCTGCCCTGGTTGAAGATGTGGATGGGCGACGACGGCAACCTTATGATAGACCGCGCCACTATAGTCGCGGCAAAAAGCGAGTACGTACGGGTTTGATCATGCCGACTTCACCACCAGCAACCCCTGAACCCGCCGTCCACAGCCCCTGGATCGCTCTGGCTCGCTGGCGCGACGAATTTAACGACATTTTCTCCGCTCGCGTGCGTGAGCGACAGCTTGGATTTCGCCTGACGTGGTATCTAGGGGCGCTGACTCTGGGCACGTTTGCCATACAGGTCATCACGGGCATTCTGCTCATGCTCTACTACCATCCCTCCATTCCGCAGGCATATGCAGACATGAAAGACCTGCAATTTGTGATCTCCTCCGGCGTACTTCTGCGCAATCTGCACCGCTGGTCGGCGCACGCCATGGTTTTTCTGGTGTTCATGCATATGGCCAAGGTCTTTTTCCGCGGGGCATACCGGCCGCCGCGCGAACTCAACTGGGCCCTGGGCGTATGTCTCCTGCTGCTCACCCTGCTGCTCAGCTATACGGGCTACCTGCTTCCGTGGGACCAGTTGTCGTACTGGGGCATCACCGTGGGCTCCAACATCATGTCTTCCATCCCCCTGATCGGGGACAAGCTGCGCTTTACACTGCTGGGCGGACATACGGTCAACGCGAATGCTCTGCTGCGCTTCTACGTGCTGCACACCATGATCCTGCCCCTTACCGCCATTCTGCTGATCGCAATCCATCTCTGGCGCCTGCATCAGGATGGGGGGATGTATGCGGCGGGAGCACACGCAGGCCCGCCCACGCCGCCCGCGTCTTCTTCCGAAGAGCCGACTTTTTCTTACCGGGAGTTGCTGGGTCGGGAAATCATCGGCATTGAGGTGCTGGCAACCGTCCTGATCCTGATTGCGCTGCGCTGGAGCGCACCCCTGGATCAACTCGCCGATCCTCTTCACACCCCCAATCCGGCGAAAGCACCCTGGTACTTCACCGGTCTTCAGGAATTGCTGCACTTTTTCCCGCCATTTGTGGCCGGTATCATTCTTCCCGGCCTGGTCGTGATGGCGTTGATTGTGATTCCATTTTTCAACGTCAACATAAGGGGCGAAAACCCCTGGAAGCTTAACAAATCACGAAGGCTCGCGATGCTGGGAACCATCCTGGCTGTGCTGACTGTCGTCTTCATTCGTTTCCATGCCTGGGATCCTCTTATCCCGGTTTGGATTGTGAGCGGCTTGATGTTCTTTGCGGCACAGAATTCCAATCGCACCGGGCCTGGCTTCCGCGCGTGGCTCGGCTCCAGGCCGATCTCATTCTGGATCATGACCTGGTTCCTGATGGAGGCGGTCACATTGACTGCGGTCGGCACCTTCCTGCGAGGCCCGGGATGGTCCCTGGTCTGGCCGTGGAGCGCTCCATGAGTCCGCGGAACCTGCGCGACCGCTTCGACCGGTTTCGGCGCACGTTTGTCGGAGACCCGGCACGCCGTTTTGCATGGGCCAGCCTGCTGTTGCTGGCTGTTCTGGCAATCGCGCCAATCCAGGACATCTTCAACCAATGGCGGCACTATCAGCATGAGTATCTCAAGCTGGTTCGTGCCCGGCCGGACGCCGCCGCTCTGTCGCGCCGCGCGGCAAACGGGATCCAGCAGATCTGGATCCCCGAGCGCGGCGTAGTGGACCGCTGTGGTACCTGCCACCTGGCCTTGAACGAGCCTAGCCTGGCTGACGTGACCAGACAGCCCTTCCGGCCGCATCCGCCCATGCCGCACCCGCTGACCGAATTCGGCTGCGTCATTTGCCACCACGGTCAGGGTGCAGCCACCACCGTGGGAGAGGCGCACTACAGCACCAAAGCCTGGGAACAGCCCATCCTCCCCGCCCGATACCTGGAGTCGTCGTGCGGACAGTGCCACATGGATGTCCTTGAGGGGACTCCCCAGCTCAATCAGGGTCGGCGCCTTTTGGCGCGTTACGGCTGCGTCCATTGCCATGGCATTACCCAACCCGACGGCACCAGAATGACTCCTGTGGATGAGCCGCCATCCCTGCTGCACATTGGAGAAAAGACCACGCGCGAATGGATCTTTGCATGGATCAAGAATCCGCAGTCCTTCTCGGCAACGGCCACCATGCCCAACTTTCAGTTCGACGATCAGCAAGCAGCAGATATTTCCGCGTTCCTGATCGCGCAAAGCACTCCTTCACAGAACGCGCAGGAGATCCGCGGCAAGGGTTTCGCGCCTGCCAGACCCAGCGATGCGGCTACAGCCAGCGCCAGCCTTTACGGCACGCTGTTTTGCTCATCTTGCCACGCCATACGGAACCAGGCCGGGAACCTGGTGGGCGGCGATCTGGCGCCTGAGTTGACCAAGGTCGGCAGCAAAGTCAATTCCGACTGGCTGGTTCGCTGGCTGAAACGCCCGCAGGGATACGATCCGAAAACGCGAATGCCGCGGTATCGCCTTGACGAAAAGCAGATTGCCTTGCTGGGTGCGTTCTTGCTCGACAAAAAAGACGCTGACTTTCTCGCGAACGTGCACCTGTCCTCACCGGACGCAGAAAAGGTAGGCCGCGGCAAAGCTCTTGTCATAGAATACGGCTGCGCCGCATGCCACCAAATCAACGGCGTGAACCCGCCCGAAAATTTTGCCCCCGACTTGTCACGTATCGGCAGCAAACCGCTCTTCCAGGTAGGCTTCCTGCGCGGCATGCCGGAAACGCTGCCGGACTATATTGCCGGCAAGATTCACGATCCTCGGGCCTTTGGTCCGGCCTTGAAAATGCCCAGGTTCGGTCTGACGGATCCGCAAATTGAAGCGCTTACCACCGCCCTGCTGGCGCAAACTACCCGTGCCGTCACCATGCCGCCGGAGCTGGTGCGTTTCACTCGCCATCCCAGATATCATCCTGGGGGCGACGCAGGCTGGCTCATGGAAGAACTGCGCTGTCTGAGCTGTCATACAGTCAACGGCAACGGTGGCGACATGGCGCCCGACCTTGGCCGCGAGGGCAGCGCAGCGCAGCCAGCATGGCTTGAGGAGTTCATGAGGAATCCCAACACACTGCGGCCGTCGCTGATCCGGCGCATGCCCAAGTTCAACCTAAGCACAGCCGAGATCAAAACGCTCTCCGATTACATGCTCTTTGCCTACCAGGCGCCGGGATTCGATTCGCATGCTCTCGATCTGCACGCGCTTGACGGTGCGGCCGCGGCACGTGGCAAAGATCTCTTCTATTCCAAGTACGCCTGCCAGTCCTGCCACATAGCCGATTACAAAAAGGACAAAGGATACGTGGGGCCGCCGCTAGCCGCCGTCGGGAACCGCCGGCCCGCCGTATGGATCTACAGGTGGCTCAAAAACCCTCAAGATGTCTCTCCGGGGGTGCTCATGCCCAACCCCAATCTGAGCAACGGCGAAGCCTTGGACCTGACCGCGTTTCTTATGACCTTGAAGGCGCGCGAGAACCAGGGAGGCGGTAAATGAAGCTCTATCTTGTTGCCGGCCTGGCGGCTTCGTTGCTGCTATCCGGTTGCTCAAACAATTCGTCCGCACCTGCTGCGCTCGTCGCGAAAGCCTACGGCGCGCAGATCATCGAGGTCAGCGGCGGCAAGCAGGTCGGCGGCGTCGGCTCGCATCTTCCCGATTCCGTCGTAGTGCAGGTCAACGGAACCGATGGCAACGCTGTGACCGGAGCGCTGGTCTCTTTTCGCGGTGACGGGCTCAGTTTCAATCCCGCGCAGGCTCTTTCCGACTCCAGCGGCCAAGTCACTACCATGGTCTCCCTGGGTGCAGCGCCCGGCGACTATCAGCTAATCGCCGAGACGCCCAAACCAGTCGGGGGAAGCGCCAGTCTCGCCTTGCGCGAGATCGCGCTCGGCTACCAACAAAAGGTGGGCCGAGAGGTCAACGAGCAATACTGCATCCGCTGCCATGACCAGGAGTCGACAACCGAACGGGTCTCGAACTTTGACAATCTCACGCCACAACCCCATGCTTTCACCGACGGCAACTATCTCAACAAGATCTCCGACGGCGATTTGATCACCATCATCACGCAGGGCGGCCCGGCGCTGAAGAAGTCGGCGGAGACGCCGGCTTATGGCAGCACGCTGAGCGCGGCGGAGATCAAGGCCGTGGTCGCGTACATGCGGGCGATCGCCGACCCGCCGTACACGCCGCAGGCGCAGAGACCCAACGGAGCCACGAAATGAAGAAGCTAGACCTAACAGCAATCATTTTCTTTTTGGGCGCGGCGGCGCTGGGGCAGGTCATGCCGATATCCAATATCAAGGACCCACAGGGCCGCATTCTGCAGCAGAAGTACGCGACCCAACTACAGGCACTGGGCGCGGATGCCTCACGGGTCCACTTCCCTTACCCGTTTTATTTCAGCGCGGCACTGGATGTGGACGAGGCGGCGCAAAAGAAGCTGCCCCAAGGGTCCATTCGTTTTGATCGCGTGGAAGGCCGGGTGGTGCTGGAGATTACCGGCAACTACTACATTTCCTACTCGGCCAAATCCATGACGCCGAATCAGCGGGCGCGCCAGACTTTCACAGACGTCGTACTGCCGCTGCTCAAAGTGGCCGTGGCGCACATTGACCGCAGCATTCCCTTCGATTCTTACGGATTCGAAATCGCCCACCACGTCCGCAACCAGGTGCTGAAGGTGGACACCGAGGGCCCGGAGAACTTTGTGCTGATCGTCTCGCGCAGCACAGGCGAGCGCCTGGCCCAGGCCAACGACGTGGAGAGCCGGCAGGCGGCGCTGCTGGAGAGCGCGGTCTACCTCAATAGCGAACCGTTGACGTTGTGGCTCACCGGCGACGAAGCCCCGGCCGATGTGAAAGACCGCTATCTGGCCCGGCGCGCAGGCAAGCCTGACGAGGTGGAGCAAGAGAGCACGACGGAGCCGGGATCGCTGGTAAGCTCGCGGCTGATTCCCGAGACAGAGCTGGCGGCGCGGGTGCGCGAGTACCAGAAGAGCCAGCACGACTTGTCGCCACTGCGCCTGGAGAAGCTGGAGACCAAGTACGGCGACACCTCAAAGAAGATCGTGGCGGGGCTCAACGCGCAGGCGCATTTCGTGGCCTACGCTCCGCCGGCTTTCATCGCTTTCCGCGACGGCGCCTACCTGCAGTTCAGCATGACCACGGACCTGGAACAGCCGGCGGGACAGTCGCAGTACCGCATCGCGGCGCTGGCGTTCGATACACACATCGCTCACCTGCTGCGTCCCATCTCAAGCTACTTTCACGACAATCCGCAATTTGAAGGCATCGATCTGAGCACCACGGTGCACCAGGCGGAGAAGCCGAACAGCGAGTCGGTGGAGTTTGTAGTTCCCTTCGCCGCGCTGGCCTGCTACGAGAAGTACGACTGCACCGGCCAGGAGCTGATCAACCGCAGCATCGTGTTGATCAATGGCGAACGCGTCTCGCTGGATCTGCAGAAGGCGGAAGGCGACGTCAACGCGGGCGTGCGGTGACACCTGCCGCGGAGGCAGGGAGAGGCCAGTCAGGCAAGGCCGGGATCTCGAGATTCTTCGCTTATACGCTGTCCATGGCTGGGCTACCGTGCACAATCTGATTGAGACCGATCGAGCCTAAGCTAGCTGGCCTTGGCAGCTTTGGCCCCTTTCTTTCCGGCAGCGGACTCCGCTGAGGGTTGGTCTTTTCGGAAGAGATTGTGAATAGCTAGCGACATCATACAGCGGGTATCGGGATCGAGAGCCACGTTCATGAGGCTAACAAAGACACTCGAGACTCTCTTCAAACCGCTCAAAGCGCGCAGTTGTCTTGTCATCAGGGCTACCTTGTACAACCGGTCGACATATGCGATGCGTGGCTGAAATCCAGAGTTGCCGGATGAGGAATGAAGCGCAGCCCTGAAGTGGGGCTAAAGACGCGAAAGAGCAGCCGCTAGCTGATCAGCATTAAAACCAAACGGGCCGGGCCGGCTCTTGTAAGCGACGCGGCCCTGGCCATCGATGAGGTAAATGCGGTCGGGCCAGGCGGTGTAGGCGCCTTCTGTGGAGTTACCGAACTCGTCGAGTACGGCCGGGAATTTGATTCCCAGCTTGCGCACGCAGGTTCCGGCGAGCGAGGCGCGCTCCTCTTCGTTACGCGGGTTAGCAAAGACCACGTTGTCGCGGACGTTGCTCTGCAACTGCCAGACGTCGCTGGGATGAGCTTCAGTGATGTAAACCGCCAGGAACGCGATCTTCCCCTGATACTTCTCGTAGAGCTGGTTGAGAGCGGGCACCTGCCGCCGGAAGGGTGGTCAAGTGTAGCTGCCGAAGATCAGGACCACCGGCTGCATGCGATTGAGCGCAGAGAGCTGGAATAACTGCGTCTTGTCGACGGTGAGCAGCGTAAAGTCTGGGGCGCGGCTGCCGACCTGGATATCGCCGCCGCGGGCTCGCATCCACATGGTTTCAAAGGGAAAGCCCAGGAAAACGACGGGAGCGGGAACACGCATCATGAAGCGGCCGAATTCCTCGGGCGGCCTGCGCATCTCCAGATAGATCAAGGCGCATCCGGCCAACCAGATCGCGGCGAGAACACCGAACGCAATGGTGAATATTCGTTTCAGGCGCTTCCCTCGCCCGGCCGCTAAAGGTGCTCCAGTCACGCGGTAAAAATAGCAGAAATAGCTGGAGATGTCGCCCTGGGAGCGCTCAGCCACGGCGTGGAATCGGTTCGTATTTCCAATTCTTGACCGTTAGTTAGTGTGGTTTTGGGGGCGGCAGGAACTTCTTCTTCACCTTGGCCACGACCACGTAGTTGGGGTCGACCATTTCGTTGAGGTGGATTTCGGCAACTTCGGAGAGGAGTTCGTAGGCGTCGAGATCGGAGAGGCCGTAGTCCTTATGGATCCAGCTTACGAGTTCGGTGAAGGCGATGCGCACGGCGTCGTCGAGCGGGCGGTAGGCGCCGACGGCCATGATGTATTCGTCGTTCTCGAAGCGGGGCCAGGCGATCTTGCGGCCTTTGATGACCTGCACCTGGACGCGGGAGCGCAGAGGAACTTCGATAGCGGTGCCGGCGATCTCGCCATCGCCCATGGCGGCGTGGCCATCACCGAGGAAGAGCATGGCCCCGGAGACGTTGACGGGAAAGTAGACGGTGTTTCCGGCGCTGGCTTCAGGAGAGTCCATGTTGCCTCCGAAGGCTTCCGGAACCACCGAACTGCGGGCCTCATTGCCGGCGGGAGCGACGCCGATGCAGCCGAAGAAGGGATGCAGCGGAATCTTGACCGAGTACTTCGAGTCCAGCGCCTGGAAAGTGGCGGTGTTGGAGGCCTGATCGATGGGATAAAACCAGATTTTTTCCGGCACCGAACCGTTGAGCATGGGCGTGTAGTTCGTGGAATTGAGCGCGCCAAACCCGGGGGCGAGCGCGCCGATGCCCTGATCGCCGTCGACTTTGAGGTCGAGGATCTTAACCGCCAGAGTGTCGCCCGGTTCCGCGCCCTCGATGAAGAACGGCCCGGTCAGAGGATTGTCGCCGGGAGCCATGCTGAGGGTGTCGCCGGGCTTTTTGATGGCGTTGCCGAAGCAGTCCACGGTGTTGGTCTCAAGAATGTCGCCGGAGTTGAGGCGCGCGACCGGCTGGTACGAGGCAGCGAAGGTGTATTTGAGTTCGCTCGGCTTGACCTGGTAGCGGACGACATGCGGTTCGGAAGCGGACTGCGGCCAGGCAGCGGCGGAGAGCAGGAGTAAAGCGAAAAGAGGGCGCATAGGTGAGGATTATAAAGAATCGGGCAACGGCGGCTTAGCCAGCTCAGCCCCACACACGCTGGAGTGCCTGTACGACACGATCCCTGTGAAATCGACGATTCGAGTCGACGCGGCCCTATTGGATCTGCATTACCGGGATAGTGTCGGCGGTGAGGCAGGCTTTGCGCAGCTGGTCGCGATCTTCCTGGCTAAGGTTGGCGAATTCAAAGCCATAGTGAAATCCGTTGCCGTAGCGAACCAGGGCCGGCAGATTCAGGACCTGGTTGCCGCTGCCGGAGCTGAATTCGACTGTAACTTTGGCGTTGACTTCAAGGGCACCGGAGAGAACGGCTCCCAGGCCATATTCGCTGATGTCGATCACTCGGCCGTAGAAAATCATGTCTTTTCCGCTCTTGGCGATTTTGACCTTGAGGCGCTGGTCAAAAGGATGCCGGGAGCTGCGACGGCGTTCTTTGCGTCCCGGTTGCTCGAGAACGGTAGTGGGCTTGAGGGCTTCAAGCGTAGCCAGCATGCCAATCTGGCCGGAGAGCTGGCGGCGAAGACGCGTGATGAGCATCTGCTGATAAATGGCGAAGGTGTCGAATATCAGGACCACGCCGATCAGCCCGTAGACCGCGCGGTTCAAGTCCGCCTGGGAAAAATTGTCGCGGCGCATTTCAGGAAGCGCCAGCGCAAACACTCCTGCTGTGAGGAGCGACATGATAAGGAGGGCCGTCGCCCAGCGCCACCATTCCCTGCGTTCGAGCTTTTCCAGGCTGGACTGCATTTCCTGCATGGTGGTGGGCGTGATCGATTCGTTGGCTGGCTGCATACGAAGTTATTCCCGGGCAGAAGGAATCCGCACGATGACTCATTATGATTGCTTCCGCTCGCGAGACCAATAAAGAAGTGTTGCCTGCAGCACCTTGGTAACATCCGAAGGTTGTACGACTCGGTTGAGGTGTTCGCCTCAGAAGGTGTTGCGACGTTTAAGAGAATCCTAAGAAGGGTAGGCGGCCAGGGTCAGGAAATGAGCAGTTTATCGAGGCTGGAGCGAGCGATGGCGATAAGGCAAGCTCAATATCGCATCACCGAACGCAGGCGAGAGCCCTGGGCCCCACCTTCTCTTTTTCTTTATAAACAGCGCTCCAACAAAAGAGGTATTTTGATTTTCTGCCTCCGATCGTGATACAAAAGTCTCTACGCAAATGTTCCTCTCCAAGTAACCAAGCGCTTCCTTGTATTCACCGGCGTCCATCCGGTGACAGGCTTTTCACCAGTCTGTGTCTGCCGCCGAACCCGGCGGCGCTGATGGAGAGGATGTCTTGAGTTCAACCGCACAAGTTCCCACGCAGTTGCGAGCGAGAAGGTTTTTTTCTCTGGCCAAAGAGGCGATCTTCGGCTCGCGCCAGGATTTCACCTCAATATCCATTGATCGCGCGATCGTGTTGCTGGCAGTTCCCATGGTGCTGGAAATGGCCATGGAATCGCTGTTCGGGATCGTAGACATTTTCTGGGTCGCCCACCTGGGCGCTGACGCCACGGCCACGGTAGGAATCACCGAAAGCATTTTGATGATCGTGATGTCGGTGGCGATCGGGCTAAGCATGGGCACCACAGCGGTAGTCGCGCGGCGCACAGGCGAACGCGACCGCGACGGCGCAGCGGTGGCGGCAGTGCAGTCGATTATGCTCGGTGCTGCATGCTTGGTGGCGATCTTCATCGTCTTCTTCCCTCTTGCCCCGCGCCTGCTGGCGCTGATGGGCGCAGGGCCCGGAATCCTGCGCGTGGGATCGCTCTACAGCCGGGTCATGCTGAGCGGTTCGGGAGTGATCCTGATGCTGTTCCTGATGAACGGCATCTTCCGCGGCGCGGGCGATGCAGCGGTAGCCATGCGCGTGCTGTGGGTGGCCAACTTCATCAATCTGTGCCTTGATCCCTGCTTCATCATGGGGCTGGGACCGTTTCCCAAGCTGGGAGTGACGGGAGCGGCAGTGTCGACAACGATCGGGCGCAGCGTGGGCATTCTCTACCAGCTGTACCTGCTGCGACGCGGCACAGGACACATGGATGTGCATCGCCGGCATCTGCGGCTGAACTTCAAGGTGATGGGCAACATTGTGCGAATTGCCGCCAACGGCGTGTTGCAGTTCATCATTGCGACGGCCAGCTGGGTAGTGCTGGTGCGAACCATACAGACGTTTGGCGCGGCGGCGACAGCGGGTTACACGCTGGCCATCCGCATTGTGGTGTTCTCGATTCTGCCTTCGTGGGGATTGGGATCAGCGGCGGCCACGCTGGTAGGACAGAACCTGGGCGCTAAGCAGCCCGACCGCGCAGAAACGGCCGTGTGGCGCGCCGCGTTTTTCAACGCTATCTTCCTGGGAGTGGTGTCGTTGATCTACCTGTTGTTTGCGCCAACACTGGTAGGAATCTTCAGCCATGATCCGGTGGTGATTCACTATGGCGCCAACTGCCTGCGCATCATCAGCCTCTGCTACATCCTGTACGCGTACGGTATGGTGATCATCCAGGCATTCAACGGCGCCGGCGATACGCGCACACCGACCATGATCAACCTGGTGTGTTTCTGGGTCGTGCAGCTGCCGCTGGCTTGGCTGCTGGGCATTCAACTGAAGATCGGGCCGAACGGCGTGTACACCGCGATCCTGGTGACGGAAGTGCTCCTGGCCGCAATCGCGATCACCGTGTTTCGGCGAGGCACGTGGAAGAGGAAGGTCGTGTGAAGCCGTTAGCTTGTAGTTCCTGCAATCTCCGAGGCGGGCGAGGAGTCGGACACTTTGGGTTTTCAGATTCATCGCTGCGCGATGAAAGTCTGCCTGGAGGTTGGCCTAGCCCGTTGACCTCGGAGAGGCAGGAAATATAGGCTAGGACGGCAGCTTTCGCTGCGGAGGAAGAAGAATGCGTAAAACCGCTGTCCTGCTGTTATGGATACTCGTGCTCGCGGCGCCGCGCGCTGGCATTCGCATGTGGGCCCAGGGCGAGAAGCCTCCCGACCTGAAGTTGAAGGTGGGCGACACCGCGCCAGATTTCACGTTGCGGGACACCAGCATGAAACAGGTCTCCCTGCACGACTTCAAAGGCAAGAAGAATGTTGCGCTGGCGTTCTACATCTTCGCTTTCACCGGTGGTTGAACCAAGCAGATGCAGGCTTTCCAGGCAAATTTGGAAAAACTGGAAGCCGCAGACACCCAGGTGCTGGGTGTTAGCATGGACAGCCCCTTCAGCAACAAGGCGTGGGCAGAAAAAATCAACGTCACCTTCCCGCTGCTGAGCGACTGGGGTGGCGATGTGACGCGCGAATATGGCCTTTACGACGATAAGCGCAAGATCGGGCGGCGCGTGAACCTCCTGATCGATAAAGACGGAAAGATTGCGGAAATCCAGCTGGACAGCGACGCCATTGATCCCACCAAGATAGTGGACGTCTGCCAGCGTAAGAAGCTGAAAGGCTGATGGCAATTTCAGGCTCGCTGCCGGCCCGCCCCGAGAATTCCGCGAGGCGGGCCCTCATTTTGTTGTCGCTGGCGGAACTGCTGGGGATGTCCCTATGGTTTACGGGAACCGCGGTGCTTCCACAGGTCACTGCGATGTGGCATTCCGGTCTGGCCATGGGGTCTTGGCTGACCATCGCGGTGCAGATTGGCTTCTCGCTGGGCGCGGTAACGTTCGCGCTCTTCAATATTCCCGACATTTTCAGCCCGGTAACGGTGATGATCGTCTCGGCGCTGGCGGCCGCGGCTGCTAATGCCGGGTTCGCCTGGGCCGCGACCGATCCGTTGCCGGCGATATTCCTGCGCGGGGCGACCGGATTCTTTCTCGCCGGAGTTTATCCCGTGGGCATGAAGATCATGGCGGGATGGTTTCAGCGCGGGCGGGGACTCGCGCTGGGGATACTGATCGGCGCCCTCACGGTTGGTTCGGCAGTGCCGCACGCTGTGAACTCGTTGGGCGGAATTCCCTGGCGCTGCGTGGTCCTGCTGGGCAGCGCGCAGGCCATCGCCGGAGCGCTGATTGTGGCCTTCGCAGTCAGGCAAGGACCTTATGCGATGCCGCAATCGCGGTTGCAGCTCTCGCAGTTATTCGAGATTGTCAGGAACCGGCGCGTCCGCCTGGCGAACCTTGGCTATCTCGGCCACATGTGGGAGCTCTACGCCATGTGGGGCTGGATCGCTGTGATCTTCGCCTCTGCCAACGGGTGGTCGAGGCGGCAATACGAAAGCACTGCGGCGCTGGCCATCGCGATTGGCGCCGTTGGCTGCATCTGGGCCGGCGCAGCCAGTGATCGCCTACAGGATAAAACCGAGGGAGTGAGGGTCGGACAGAGAGCGCGAGTGACCATGATCGCTATGGCGGTGAGCGCGGCCTGTTGCGTCCTTGGCGCCCTGTGGTACCACCGTCCGGTGTTGCTGGTGGCGCTGTCGATGATCTGGGGGATTGCGGTGATTGCCGACTCCGCCCAGTTCTCCACCATCATCAGTGAGGTGTCGGACAAAAGCTATGTGGGGACGGCGTTGACCATGCAGACGGCTGTTGGGTTCCTGCTGACCGCCTTTTCTATCCGCTCGATGGCGGCTTTGGCCGCGCACTTCAACTGGCAGGTGGCGCTGGCCTGCATGGCCGTCGGACCCCTTCTCGGAATTTGGGCCATGAGCGGGCTACTGACAGCCCAAGAGCCGGTGGCGATTGAAGCTGCGACCAACACAGTCAAATAGTTTGACAAAAAGAGCCGCGGAGAACTATGTCTTCGCGGCTTTGCGAGAAGTGTGACGACAGCAATGCTACTGAATCATGCTGCTGACATTGTTACCGCATGCAGGTTTGTGTTCATGAATAAGCCGTTTGAGTTCGGCGACGGCTTGCTTGTGGATCTGGCTGACCCGCTTTGTGTTCTGCGTGTTATTCTTTCGTTTCTTTCCACCATGCGAAGCACCGAAAGGAAATGTCCTTCATCGTTTATGAAGCGGCCTCTTGTGCTGTTCTCAATACTGACGATGTTGTTCGCAGCCTCTACGGTAGTTGGATCGCAAACACCCAAGGAAACTGCTCTCAACACAAAGTCCGCCACCGCGGAAAAGATCCCTGTCGAACCGCATCATGAGATGACCGCGGCTGATGTGGGCGCGTTCCTGGATGGCTTCGTTCCCATGCAACTGGCGCGCGAGAACATCGCCGGCGCCGTGGTCCTGGTTGTGAAGGATGGCCAGGTTCTCTTTGCGAAAGGCTACGGCTATAGCGACGTTGAGAAAAAGACCCCGGTCTATGTCGACGCCACCCTCTTTCGCCCCGGCTCGATCTCCAAGTTGTTTACCTGGACTGCCGTCATGCAACTGGTGGAACAAGGTAAGCTCGATCTTGACCGTGACATCAATTCCTACATCGATTTCAAAATTCCAGCTGCATTTGGGAAGCCGATTACGCTGCGCAACCTGATGACCCATACGCCGGGTTTTGAGGAGCAGATCAAGGATCTGATCAACAACGAGGGTGTTCCCATCGCCGGCTTGCGCGAACACCTGGTTCGGCACATGCCCGAGCAGATTTTTCCGCCGGGAACCATTTCCGCCTATTCCAATTACGGCGCCGCACTGGCTGGGTACATCGTGGAACGTGTTTCCGGCAAGCCCTTCAACGAATACGTGTCGGCGAACATTTTTCAGCCTCTGGGAATGGCACGTACCACGTTTGCGCAGCCTCTGCCCGACGATTTGAAGCCACTCATGTCGCGCGGCTACTACACGGGATCGGGAAAAGCCAAACCGTTTGAAATTATCGAGGAAAGTCCAGCGGGGGCCTTATCTGCGACCGCAGCCGATCTTTCGCGCTTCATGATCGCGCATCTCCAGGACGGATCTTTCGGGCCGGCGCGCATCCTTCGCCCGGAAACGGCTCGGCTCATGCACTCGCGCCAGTTTGGCCTGAATTCGGCCCTCAACGGCATGTGCCTGGGCTTCTACGAGGAGTCACGCAATGGCCAGCGGATTATCGGCCACGGCGGCGACACTATTTATTTCCATAGCGATCTTCACCTCATGCTCGACGCCGGCGTAGGCTTTTTTGTTTCCTACAACAGTGCCGGCAAAGGGGAGATCAGCCCTCGCACAGCGTTGTGGAATTATTTCCTGGATCGTTATTTCCCATACACTCCGCCGGAGGTTCAGAGGCCATCGACCGCGGCCTCTGACGCCAGGTCGGTCGCCGGCACTTACTTCAGCAGCCGTCGCTCGCAGACTAACTTTCTGCGCGTCTCCTACATGGTCAGCGAAGTCAATGTTGTCGCCAAAAGCAACGGCGACCTTCAAGTCGAGCCTTCCAAGGATTTCAGAGGCGAGATCAAGACCTGGCAGGAGATCGGCCCCATGCTTTATCGGGACCTTCACAGCCAGGACATGATCGCCTTTCGCCGTGATGACCGCGGACGCTGGCAGCTTCTTCTTGGCTTCCCGGCGATTCTCTACCAGCATTCCTCGTTCCTGCAAGATAGGACTGTTAATCAGTCTCTGATTATTTCCTGCCTGACCGTCATGGCTCTCAATCTTCTCTTCTGGCCGATTGCTGGCGCTGTCCGGCGGCACTATCACCATCGACTGGAGCTCGGCGACAGCCAGCGCCGCGCCCGAACCTGGATCCGCATGGTCTGCGCCCTCGATCTCATCTTCGCCATCGGCCTGATCATTCTCACCACCACTGCCGGTGTCGGCAACTTCAACGAGAAGCTCGATTTGCGCGTCAATCTCTTCCAGGTCATCGGCGTGCTCGGCGCTTTGGGAACAGTGCTGGTTCTCATCGGCTGCCTGCGCCTTATGAAGGACCGGGCCTATTGGTTCTGGGCCAGAATGTGGAACCTGCTGGTGTTGCTGGCTTGTCTGGGTTTCATCTGGTTTGTGCTTTACTGGAACGTGCTCGATTTCCGGATGAACTATTGATCTTATTCCCATGAATCACCCCTTCCGCTACTACCTGCGCGTACGCTACCACGAGTGCGACGCTCAGAAAGTCGTTTTCAATGCGCGCTACGGCGATTACGTTGATCTGGCCACCAGCGAATTCTTTCGCGCGCTCGGATTTGGTACCGAGCTCGCCAGCGGTGAAATTGATTTCCAGTTAGTCAAGCAGACCTTCGAGTGGAAGGGGCCGGCGCGTTTCGACCAGGTGTTGGAAGTCAGCGTCAGCGCCCGCCATCTGGGAAATACATCCTTCACCCTCGGAACCGAGTTCCGCGTAGCCGGTGATACGGCGGTGATCGTTACAGCGGAAACGGTCTACGTTCTGGTGGCGCCGCACAGTCTCAAAAAGATGACTATCCAACCCACGTTGCGTGCCGCCATAGAAAAAGGGGCGACGGGTAAGACCACCGACCACGCTGCCTATCTGGTCCCGGTTCGCTCAGAGTAGATCGGCATCATTTGTATTTCTCCCGGATCTTCACCGTGCGATCCAGTTCGTCGCTGACCTCGAGGATCTTCAGTCGCAAATCCTTGTCTAAGCCGGGAGAGTTGAGGAACTCGTGTACTTGAGCCTGAGCCTGCGCCGATTGTTGCCCGTCGAGAAACGCATTGAGCCACGCCAGCAGGAAAAATATCTTGCGTTCACGCTTAATCTGCGGCAGCGCATCCAGCGCTGGGTGGAGATACGGACCGGTGAGCTCCGACTGGTTCCAGTAATTAAAGGCGTCCAGGCTCTGATCCACCCAGTCTTCCGGTAGCGTCGCATTGTGAAGGTAGTCATCAAAGTACTGCTTCTTAAGCGAAGCATCGGGACGAGCGGCCTTGGCCATGTAAGCGTATTTGCGACCCTCTCCCGTGGGATCCTTCTTTTCCTCTGCCGCGAGAATCGACTCGGCTTGCGGATCATGCAGGGCAATCAGCGCGGCCACAATGTTCCACCGGTCCAGCTGCCGCAGCTCCACGCCCGGAACCTTAAGCTTGCCGCTAAGCAGATCCTTGAGTGGAGTCAGCCCTTCGCTGCTTTCGGCCACGCTGCGCAAGCCGCGAAACCAGATGATACGCAGGTCGGCGTCTGATGAATGCAGCATGCGATCACGCGCCTCAAGTTCCGCTTTGCGAACCAGCTTTGCGCGAACTTCGGGCGCAACGTAGCGATGCAGCGCCGTCACCGTGTGCCCGAGGATGCTGCGCGCCAGCGCCTCATCCTTCTCTGCGGGCAGGAGGTGCAGGGCCAGTTGAATATATTCACGCGGATCCAGTTCGGCCTCGCGTACAGAATCCCACAACGATCCCCACAGCAGAGTGCGTTGAAAGAGATCGGAGATGTCGCCCAGCCGCTCCATGACCGCCTTGCGACTTTGCGAATCAAGGAGAAAACGGCCGTATGCATAGTCCTGGTCGTTGGCAAAAACCCAGTCGGGACAATAATCAGAGGCGTTGGCGCCGAAGAACTCCGCGGTGGCTCCCTGCCAGTCCATGCGCTTGACCCGGTTCGAATTCGGAAAATGCATGACCACCTGATTTGCGATGGGCCAGAACTCGCGGCTGCCTAAAACATCATGCTGGCTCAGGGTAAGTGACGTGGAATCGGTCAAATCATGACAGCTCCACTTCACATCCACCTGCGGCATGCCGCGACGCTTGATGTAGGCATCCGCCCAGCCTTGCAGGGGCTTGCCGGAAATGCTTTCAAAGGCGCCAACCAGGTCGCTCCATTCGGCGTTGCCGTAGGCGTGTTCTTTCAGATACTGGCGGAGGGCGTTGCGGAAGTCAGCTTCACCCAGCACGAATGCCAGTTGCTTCAATACGGCTGGCGCTTTGGAATAGACAATCGCTCCATAGGCTGACTTCGCATCCTTGAGATTGGAAATGTCCTGATAAATTGGCGTTGTGCCCTGGGTGCTGTCGATCGCATACGCCGGCGGTTTCGTCGCTTGATAGAAGCGCTTCCACACGTTGTCGTGGGGCTTGAGGTCGGCCAGCGCGTGATACGCCATGTAATTCGCAAACCCTTCCTTCAGCCAGAGGTCGTCAAACCAGCGCATGGTCACCAGATCGCCGAACCACTGGTGCGTTAGTTCGTGCAGCAGGAGGATGTCCCGATTCAGGCGGTCGCTGTGTGTAGGGGCGGTGCGAAACAGGACCGACTCTTCGCGGACGAAAGTGGCGCCGGCATGCTCCATTCCGCCGTAAGCAAAACCGGGGATCATGACCAGGTCGTACTTCGGGAACGGAAATGGTTGCGCGAAATAGTCGGCGAGGTACTTCATGCCGTCCGCTGTGATTTGTTGGACTGCGGCCGCCTCCTCCTCCGCGCGCTTCACCTTGGACTGGCGCACGTAAAGGCCCGGCAACCCGGCAGCATTGTTAACCTTCTTGAACGGTCCTGCCGCAAACGCGAAGAGATAAGTACTGATCGGCTGGGTCTCGGCAAACACGGTCTTGTTGGTGTGGCCCTGAGGCGCCACCGACGCGGGTGCCGTGTTGGAAATTACCGTCCAGTCTGCCGGCGCCTGGATCGTCAGCTGGAACTGCGCTTTGATGTCCGGCTGATCGAAGCACGGAAACGCCATCTCCGCATCCATTGGCACAAACAGCGTGTAGACGTATTCGCTGCCGTCGTCTTTGTCTTCAAACCTGGTGATGGCCTTGCCTGACGGCGCTACCGGAGTCATGAAGTCGATTTCGACAATATTCTTGCCGGCCTTCAGGAGCCCGCCAGGAACTTCGATGTGCCCATTCTGCAGGTTCGCCGCCGCGCTTTGGCCGTTCACTACGAAACTGCCGATGGAGTCGCCGCGAAAATCGATCCATTGCCGTTCTACTCCACGGTCCCCCGTTTTTAGAAAGAAGCCCAGCTCCTCCCTTCCCCGGAATGACGCAGCCTCGGGCTCAATGATGTAACTCAACCGGTAGTGCACATCCTGCAGTTGCTGCGCGCGCTGTCGGGCAAGGTCGCGGGGAATTCCATCCGGCGCTTGTGCCCACAGCGATGCGGCGAGAAATCCAGCCGCGAAAGCTAATCTTCGCATGGGCGCGATTCTATCCGAGTAGGGGCTTTTTGTGGCAATTCATTGGCATCGTGAATCTGCGCTCTCAACGGCTGGAGGCGCACTCTGTCACTGAATTTGCGGTGTATACTGCTGCGCTCAAAATTTCGTCGCCTGGCATCGTAAAATCGAGCTGCGGGGCCAAGGCTTGCTGTCGCTTGGTCCCGTTCGCGAAACCGCCGCCAGATTTAGCGCGCAGCCCTGAGGTAGTCGTTGTAGGAATGCCGAGCCCAACCCAGATAATGGGGATTATTGTGGTAAGCGCTGTCCAGGCTCTGCAGCATTCCGGGAAGCAGCTGTCCGTAGTCGGGTGCGTCCAGGGCGATGCCTAGCTTGGCGAGACCATCTCCGTGTAGGTCCCGATAGGCCCGATCCAGGGCATCCTGGCTGGCCCGGCGGAGCCGGGCTGCTTTCTGCTCCGCTGTCTTTCCATCTTGCGGGGCGCTGAGGTCGTAGAGCATCAAAGTCAGGCGTGGGACGGCGGAGAACAATTTTTTGCGCTCTTTGCGACCGGCGCGAAAAAAGCGCGGGGCAATATCGGCATTGACGGTCATGTGCGCCGGCTCCGCTAGCTCCCGCGCCTTGCGGTATGTCTCCACAAGATGGCCCATGAACTTTAGGCCTTTGTTCTCGCGCCTCTGCTGCGGCTCAATGTCCAGATGGATGCCGTCAAATTGCGACCTGGGGTAGCGAAGATTGAACTGAATTACGTCGACCACGTGATCCAGGAGCCGATTACGCGAAACCCCGGGCTGGTCGGCTTCCGCGTTGCCGAACAAGGCTTCAACGCGAATGTTGTACTGGTGAAGAGAGGCGATAAGATCGGTGGCCTGCCTGTTTCCTTCGTCCGATCCCAGATGCGAAGCGGAAATATACACCTCGTTGATGCCCTGCGACTGGCAGAAATCCAACAGCTTCTCGCGGCTGCCCGGCTCCTGTAGCACTGAGAAGGTGTCCCAAACCCAGAGACCGTGGACTAAATTCGGCCTGTCTTTATCTTTCGCAAACGTGGGAAGCAATATCGCCCCGAACAGTATGCTCGGAAGGGCTGCCCATGAAACCCACCGCCTGAGACGCCGCATGGCAAGAGTATATAGGTGCACCGACCATACGGGCCCGCGGCCCTTGTTGACGGGCCCCTTCCGCCCGTATACTATTTGAAGCCTTAAATGCGTTGTTTGTACGCCAACCCGGTTTCCGCCTGCTGCATGGCCATGGCCATGTGTTGTTGTCTTTGTACGGGCGAGCGGCCGATGGCGCGGAATCATCCTTAAGTTGAATCAAGTTTGATATCGCCGGACCGCTCGCAACGAGCGGCCTTTTGATTTTCAGGCTGCTCCAGAGCCGGTCCAGAACGAAGGACACCATGCCGAAACCCAAGCAGCCGATTGCCATCTACTACGAGCATCCGCACTGGTTCGAGCGCCTTTTCGCGGAGCTCGAGCGGCGCCGGGATCCCTACGTGCGGGTCAACGCCGCCCAGCATCACTTTGATCCCGCGCGGCTCAACGGCGAAGGCAACTATTCGCTGGTGTTCAACCGGATGAGCCCGTCGGCCTACCGGCGCGGGCATGGACAGGGCATTTTCTACACGCTCTATTACCTGGAGCACCTGGAGCAACGCGGACGGCGCGTGGTCAACGGCCACAAGGCCTTTCGCTACGAAACCTCCAAGGCCCTGCAGCTTTCTCTTTTGGAAATGCTTGGACTTCCCTATCCCAAGACGCGGGTCATCAACTCCCCGGCTGATGCCGTCGACGCCTCGCGCGGACTGCGCTGGCCCATCGTGGTTAAGCCCAACATTGGCGGCAGCGGGGCAGGCGTAAAGCGATTCAACAACGTCCAGCAGCTGACTGAGGCTGCGAGCGGAGGCGAACTCGATCTGGGATTGGATTCGACCGCGTTGGTGCAGGAGTTCATTCCCGCGCGTGGTGGTCACATTGTTCGCGTGGAGGTCGTGGGCAGCAGATACCTCTACGGGATCAAGGTTCACCTCACTGGCGAGACCTTCGATCTCTGCCCGGCCGACATCTGCCGCACCACCGGCGGCCAGGAGCTGGGCATTGCCTGCCCTGTCGAAGCTCCCAAAGCCGGCCTGCGGGTGGAGGGTTACACGCCACCAGACGACGTGGTTCGCTCCGTAGAGAAGATCATGCGCGCCGCACAAATTGAGATCGGCGGCGTGGAATACATCGTCGACGATCGCGACGGGCAGCTTTACTTCTACGACATCAACGCGCTCTCCAACTTCGTTTCCGATGGCCCCAAGGTCGTCGGCTTTGATCCTTTTGTTCCCCTGGTGGACTACCTGGAAAAGGAGGCGGCATAGTCATGCGTTACGGATACTGGCTTCCCGTTTTTGGCGGTTGGCTGCGCAATGTGGAAGACGAGAGCATGGAGCCCACATGGCCCTATGTGAGCCGCCTTGCTCGACGCAGCGAAGAGATCGGTTATGACCTGACCCTGATCGCGGAGTTGAACCTCAACGACATCAAGGGACCGGAAGAGCCGTCGCTCGATGCGTGGTCCACTGCGGCGGCCCTGGCGGCGGTCACTCATCGCCTCGAGCTGATGGTGGCGGTTCGACCTACTTTTCACAATCCGGCTCTGCTGGCCAAGCAGGCCGCGAATATCGATCACATCAGCAACGGCCGCGTCTCGCTAAATGTGGTTTCTTCGTGGTGGGCCGAGGAAGCGCGCAAGTACGGCGTCCAGTTCGATCAACACGATGACCGCTACGCCCGCACCTCCGAATGGCTGGACATAGTCGACCAGGCCTGGAACCGCGACCACGTTGACTATCACGGCCGGTACTATCGCGTTGACGACCTGGTTCTTCAGCCCAAACCGGTTTCACGCCCGCGTCCGGTAATCTACGCCGGCGGCGAGTCAGAAGCCGCCAAGAACCTGATCTCGCAGAAGTGCGACGCCTACGTGATGCACGGAGATCCGCCGCAAAAGATCCGCGAGAAGATTCGCGACCTCTCCGAGCGCCGCGAGCGCTGGGGCCTGCCGCCGATGCAGTTTGGCGTGGCTGCCTATGCTATCGTGCGCGACTCCGAAGAGGAGGCGCAGGCCGAGCTGCGGCGCATCACCGATGTCAAGCAGAATGCTGCCGGATATCAGAATTACCAGCAGTGGCTGGCCAACACCCAGCTTGAACAGCGGGTCTCCCTGGAAGATTATTCGGTTTCCAACCGCGGCTTGCGTTCTGGGCTGGTGGGCACGCCGGAGCAAGTGGCAGAGCGCGTGGCAGAGTTCGAGGATGCCGGCGCCAACCTGCTTCTGCTGCAGTTCAGCCCGCAACTGGAAGAGATGGAGCGCTTCTCCAGCCAGGTTATCCGACCGGCGGCTCGCGCCCAGGTCAGAGCTATTAACGGCTTCGCGTCCCGCGAACTGAGGAGGGTGGCGAGCTGCTGAAAAGCAGTTCGCTCCTCTTCTTCGGATATTGCTCAGGCGTTGTGAGTCGCAAACATCTGCCGCAGATCCCTCACCCGGACTGAAGTGAAGTCGGGGAGCACGTGGTCCGCGCCCGCTTCCAAAAGCGTCGCGCGCCGGCCATCCGTAGCAATTCCCAGACATCTCATGCCTGCGTTCTTGGCCGCTCTGATGCCGGCCGCTGAGTCTTCGCAGACAAGGACGCATTCTGCATCCACATTGATTCCTTGCGCGGCAATGTTGAAGATCGCCGGATCGGGTTTGCCGTTGACCACGTCGTCGCCGGCTACGACTGCTTTGAAGTGTGAAGTCAGCCCAAGTTGCTCGAGCATCGCGATTACCCGCCCGCGCCGAGCCGAACTGGCCGCGGCGGCCGGCAGACCAACGTCACGCAAGTCGTTCAGAAGGCCGCAGATCCCAGGAATCACTTTCAGGGCTGCGGCATTATCTCTGAACAGCGCCTCTTTGCGTTCGCCGTAGTGTTTCACCTGCTCGGACGTAAGATCGCCCAGAAAATGGCGCAGGATGTCTTCCCGCTTTCGTCCTTCGAGCACGAATGAGAGCTGATCATCCGAGACTTCCCTTCCCAGCGAATCGAAAAATGCGCGCCATGCGCGCTGATGCGCTGGATGGCTGTCGACAATCACGCCGTCAAGATCGAAGATCACGCCTTGCAGCATGCATCTCCCTTCATGACGGCTTGGCCGAACCCCGGCCACAAAGACTGCGCGGCCTGATAGTTTTCCGGCGTGCCGATGTCCATCAGAAATCCGTCCATCGGGTAAGCCGCCATGCCTCCGACCAGTTGCGGCAGCAGGTGAAATCCGATGTCGGCGGGCCGCTGCGGCGGGACCAGATCGATGATCTCAGGGCGGGCGATCATGATTCCTGAAAAAGCCCATTTGCTTTTGGGCTGTGCAGGCTTCTCGACAAAGCTGCGGACGATTCTCTCCGAATCGAACGTGATTACGCCGCAGCGCTGGGGATCGGGTACTTGATAAACGCCGAGCGTCGCCAGGGATTGAGTCTCTTCGTGAGCGGCCAACATGTCTGGCAGAGTTACGTTGCTCAGCACATCCGCGTAGAGGACGTAGAAGGTTTCTTCGTTCTCCACGAATGCCCGGTTCATTGCCAGCGTGCCTGCGCTACCCAGGAGAACTGCTTCCTCCGCGACCGTTATCGATATCCTGCGTTCCTGACGGGAAACAAAATCGCGTACCATCGCTGCGTGGGCGTGCGCATTGATCAGCACCTCATTAATTCCCGCTCGGCGGCAGTTTTCCAGCCACAGGGCCAGCAACGGCGTGCCCTGGATGGGCAATAAACACTTGGGAACATCCTCCGTCAGTGGGCGAAGCCGCTCGCCCTTTCCCGCCGCCAAAAGGAATGCCTTCATAGCAATCGAAAGTACAACTAGTCGCCTGCCAGCGCCTGCCGCCCTGTCAGGTCCAGAGAGCATTTGCCGGCCTCGCGGTCGGCGACAAACTCATTGACCACCACACGCGATCCTTCAAAGTCGAAAGCAAAGCGCATTTCGCCAATGCCTTCAGCCGTCATGGCTTCACGAACCGCGGATTGGTTTTCCTCCTCGCAATAGAACAGGAGGAATCCGCCGCCGCCCGCTCCCGTGATCTTGCCGCCGGCGGCGCCACTACCGATTGCGACCTCATAGAGCCGGTCGATGGCCGCGTTGGAAATCCGTGACGAAACCTTCTTCTTCCACTGCCAGCCTTCGTGCAACAGCCGGCCAAATCCGGCGAGATCGTCCTTCTCCAGAGCTGTTCGCATGCGACCTGCAAGCTCGCGTGCGCGGTGGAGCGATTCCAATGTGCTCCCATTGCCGTTTCTGCTCAGCGCTTCCTGCTCTTTGAGGATTGACCAGGAGTCGCGTGTGTTTCCCGTGAAGAACAGCATGAGCTTGTTCTGCAGCGCCGCCATGGTCTGAGGCGGCAAGACTAGCGGATTAACACATGTCGAGCCGTCCCGATCAAAGATGATGAAGTTCAACCCTCCGTGAGCCGCGGCGTATTCGTCCTGCTTGCCCACAGGTTTGCCCAAAACGTTGGCGGTGATGTGGAAGGCCTTCCTTGCCAGTTCATCCTTGGTGAGCGGCATCTGCTGGCAAGTCGAAAGCGCCTGCAGCAGACTCACGCACATGCTCGCGGAACAGCCAAGGCCGCTACCCGCTGGAAGCTCCGAGGCCAGAAAGACTTCCAGGCCATCGGCGCAGCCGTATTCGCGAAGGACTGCCAGGGGAATTTCGAGCGCGGTTCCACGCGTGACATTTACCTGGTTGATGTCGTCCCAGGTCTCGCACACGCCCAGGTTCGAAGAGATGATCTGCGTGCGGCCGTCTTCGCGCGTATCCAGAAATGTGTAGAAATACTTGTTGATGGCGGCATTGAGCACAGCTCCGTTGTGGCGTTCATAGTATGCTGGCAGGTCGGTACCGCCGCCCCCGAAGCTGATTCTGGCCGGCGTGCGGATAATCAGCACGAGCTTAATCTCCCACTCGATGCCCGATTGGTTATGAACGAGTCCAGTGCGGTGATCGCCCAGCCGTCGATTTGTCGGTTCATTTCAGGTTTTGAGTTTCTGATTCTTCGGCCTAGCAGCAGGAGCCCCATACGCTCCCGATATGACAAAAATAACAGGAGTGAAAGAAAAACTCCCGTAAAAAAGCTGTAAGTTGTCCTCGGATTGGCTCTTCATTTTCTGCTCGATGCGCTGTGCGAAGTCGATTGCTCCCGGGTTTTCCACAGCCACGCCGAGCGGACGATTTCTTCCAACGATGAATGCTGCGGCCGCCAGCCGAGTTCGGTCATGATCCGGTCGGGACGAGCGCAAAGAACCGGCGGATCGCCCTCACGCCGCTCCCCCCCTCGCACGCGGATGTTCTTTCCGGTGAGCTCCCGCGCCGTCTCAACGATCTGACGGACGGAAAAGCTCTCGCCCAGGCCGATGTTGTAAGAGCGCATCCCTCCACAGTTAAGCTTTTGCAGTGCAAGAATATGCGCCTGAGCGATGTCCAGCACGTGAACGTAATCACGCAGGCAGGTGCCATCGGGAGTGCCGTAGTCCTCTCCGTAGATGGTGAAGGTCTCCCGCTCGCCCGCGGCAGTCTGCAAAACGAGTGGAATCACATGCGTCTCGGGATTGTGCCGCTCACCCAGTTCGTCGGTGGCGCCGGCGGCGTTGAAGTAGCGGAAGGCGAACACGGTCCAACCGTAAGCGCGGGCGTACCACTCCAGCACCTGTTCCAGAATCAATTTCGTCTCACCGTAGGAATTCACCGGTTTCTTGAAGCTGTCTTCTTCCGTCGGAACCTGCTGGGGAATGCCGTAGACCGCCGCTGACGAAGAGAACACCAGGTTCCTCACCCCGGCCGTGCGCAGAGTCTCCAGCATGGTGATGGCTGAAGCTACGTTCTGCCGGAAAAAATAGCCGGGATTCTTCACCGATTCTGCGATCACGGCCTTGGCGGCAAAGTGAAACACCACGTCAAAACGGGACCGGCCCAGCAGCGACTTCAAAGCATGCTCGTCACCAATGTCCAAATACACAAATTCCGCGCGGGTTGGCACCGCATCACGAAAGCCGGTGGAAAGATCGTCTACCACGGTGACCGAGTGTCCCTGGCGCAGCAGTTCCGCGCAACACACCGAACCCACGTATCCTGCTCCGCCAGTAACCAAAACATTTGCCATCAATAGGCTCCTGATCCGCGAATGACTCGCATTGGAGTCTTCAACATGATCTGTAGATCTAGCAACAGAGACCAGTTCCGCGCGTAGAACAAATCCATCTCCACGCGCTGGTCATAGGTTACTTGCTGACGGCCGTGAACCTGCCAGTAACCGGTCAGCCCGGGCTTCACCACTCGAAAGATCCAGCCGCTGCGGCCATACTTTTCGAGTTCAGCAGGACTGATCATGCGCGGGCCCACCAGGCTCATCTCCCCTTTGAGCACGTTCCACAGCTGTGGAAGCTCATCGATGCTGGTTTTTCTAATGATACTGCCCAGGCGTGTCACGCGTGGATCCTGCTTCAATTTGAAGTTGACCTCAAACTCGCGGCGCAGCGACGGGTCGCGCATGAGAATATCGTCGGCATCAGCACGCATGGTTCGCAGCTTGAATGCGTCAAAGGTGGCATCACGGCCGACAACACGCCGCCGATAAAGGGCCGGCCCGCCGTCGTGCAATCTGATCAGCACGGAGAGAAGGAGGAGGACGGGCGACAACAAAATAAGCAGTACGGCTGAAACTGCGATATCGAGAGCACGTTTGACCACGGCCGCGGCGCCATGGATACGCGGTTCGGTGGCAGATTCCAGAGCGGCATCTTTAGCGTAGGCTGGGGTGTTCATTCGCCATCCTTTGTGCAGTAATACATCCTGCTGGGGATGGGACCGCTCCCCGTGTGCGCCTCCGAGTGAAGAACTCTGCCGCCCGACCGCTCGATTACATGGCTCACCCGCCCCGCCTTCATAGCGGTCATTTTCATGGGAAAGAGTTTCCATTGCAGCAGTCTATGCGCTCCGATTCCCGCCGCATGGAGAAGACGGTAAGCACGTCGCCGCGGCGCCAGGCGATAACGAAGCGGCATGCTTGAGGGCAGCTGAAAAGCCAGCAGCCCTCCCGGACGCAGCACGCGGACAAACTCGCGCAGGTAATTCTCTATCGCCATTGAGGTCGGCTGATGCTGCAGCACGATTAAGCTGTAAACCAGATCGAAATGTGAGTCGGGAAAATCGCCGAGATCGTCGCGCCGGCTCAAGTGGAAGAGGCATTCAGGATTGTAGCGTCTGGCGAGTTCCAGCATTGGCCGGGAGACGTCCACGCCCACGGTTTCCACGAACTGTTCCGCGAGCCGGCGGGTGACACGTCCAACACCGCAGCCAAAATCGAGAGCGCGCAACCGGTCGCGTGGCAGACCGAGTTGTTGCGTCCTGGCGAAGAGGCTGCCCGCGTCCTCGTCCCCGGTGGCGAAGAACTCTTGCAGGTCCCAGTCACGCTTTCCGGTGAGGACCGCCCAGAACGGATCGGCCGCCATCTCATTCCAGTCGCGAACGTGCCTTTCAAATTGCATAGATAAAAACCTGCTGGATTAGAGGGAGCCTCCTACCACTCTGGAAGTCAGGACTTCTCTGTTGGGGGAGCGTACGTTCAGCCCGAGTCCGGCAGCTTGATAGGCGGCCACTGTCTGGCTGGCCGCTTTGGTCCATGAAAAGTCCATCGACCTGCGCAAAGCGCTGGCTCGCCAGAATTCCGCCGCTGAAGAATTGAGCAGGAAGTCAGATAGCGCTCGCGCCATACCTTCAAAGTCGTTCGGATGAAATACTTGGCCGGCTTCACCCACAATTTCCGGCAAAGAGCCACAGTTGGAAACAACAACCGGGCAGCCGCATGACATGGCCTCTAGAGCAGGCAGGCCGAAGCCTTCGTAGAGAGAGGGCATAATAAACGCAGTCGCGTGGCGGAATAGCGCGGCCAGATCCGAACGGGAGACATAACCCGGACACATCAGGTTCAGATCCGGCCATCTCGCAACTCCTCCAGCTGCAGCCACACCGTCAGACGGGCCATATACGATTGTCTGGAAATTGACTCCGGCCGCAGTACGGGCGAGTCGCAGCGCGCGCAACGCCGTTTCCAGGTTCTTGGTGGCCCAGTTGTGGGCGCTGGCCGCCATGAAATAAGGAGGTCGAACGCCCCAGCGAGAAGACAAATAATCTATTTCTCCCTTGTCCGCCTCCGGGCGAAACCAATCTCGCGATACGCCGTTGTGCACCACACTTATTCGCTCTGGAGCCACACCCAGCACGTGCTCTAAATCAGCTGCCGTGCTCCTGGATACAGCCATGAAGTGTTGTGCTCTTCGTGCGGCCATGCGATAAGCAGCTTTTACCGCCTGCTGCTTGGCCCAACGGCGAGTCTTGAACAGAAATGGGATGAGATCATGCACGGTAACCACGACTGGGCAGCCGGCAGCGACCGGCATGACATAAAACGGGCTGTGCAGGAGATCGAGGTGATCTTGACGTGTGCGGCGGCCAAACTCCCACTGCTCAGACAGCGAATACTTTGGCGATCGCATCGGAATTCGTACGATGGGAAAATCATCGAGGCCAGGTACAGGGTTTTTGGGGTCTTCATACACGATGAGTTCGAACGGCCTGTCCATGCCGCCTATGGCGCGCACTAACTCGGAAACATAAGTACCAACGCCGGAATCGTTGTACCATCGTGCATCGAAGCCTACCCGTTTCCTGGATGAGTCGGGGAACGATGCTCGATAGTCCATGACTGGTAAGCGTCTTTTCAGAAAACCCCCTCTTCCAGCGCAGGCGTGGCGAATCGTTGCTCACCTTCTCGGGCGGCGACGCCTAATCCCAACAGCAACCAGAACAAATTGCCAAACTGGGGGCTGGTGATAAACAGGTAGTCCACCAAACCGTGAACCAGGGTGGCGCCAATGGCCGCGCAGACTGCAAAGCCTATTGTGCGTAACAACGGATCGGCGTGCTTGATGAGCCTGAAACTGCCACGAAAAAAGACCGATATGGTCAGAAAGAACACGAGAAAACCAATAATTCCGGTTTCCGCCAGTGTCTGCAGATACAGGTTGTGCGCGTCGAGCTGGTCTCTCACTCCGGGCAAATACTGCTGCATAGCGAAACGATATGTGCCAAAACCGGCGCCGGCGACCGGATGTTCAAGAAACAGCGCTCCGGCTGCCCCCCACAAGGCCAAGCGGGTGTCAAAGGACAGGTCATCCGCGCCCTGATGGCTATCGTTCAAGCCGATTCCGGGCCTTTCCATCGAGATGCTCAACATCACCGAAGAAGCGAGGAAAGCGGCTGCCAGGACGACAGCCGTTGTTCTTCCGCGAGGCCTGAGATAGAACATCGCGGACAACAGAACAGCGCCAAGCGCCACCAGCCCCCCGCGACTTCCGGTGAAGAATACGGCCGCCCAGGAGAGGCAAAGACAAATGAATGCCAGCCGGCGAAGGCCAGTCTTCCGCCCCAAAACAGTCACCGCCAGCGCCAGAGGCATGATGGCATTCAGGTACCCAGCCAGGGAGTTGTAGTGAAACAGGAATGATGTGATCCGTCCCACCCAGCCTCCGCCCGCCATGAAGACCGGCTCCATGTCCGGATACAGCTGGAAGTAGAAAGATGTAAAGTCACCCACGATGGCCTGGTAGAGTCCGAACACACATACAGCGATGGTCGAGATCAGAAGAAGCTTGATAATGCGTACTATTCTTTCCCGGGTCACCGCCCACGCGGCAACGCTCAAGAATACCGCGGTGTAGGACAGCAGCTTCGCCAGCGCTTTAGCGGCGCCTTCGATGTCGCGCGATTCGGAAAGGACCAGTGAACCTGCCGCGACGGCGGTGAAGGCAATCATTCCCTTCCTCATCCAGCCTTGCCACAGCCAGCCTCTCCAGGGCACGCCGTTCCGCACCTGCACCACGCAGATGCCAACGAAGAGAACGAAGTGAGCGAGGAGGAAGGCGTCACGCACCGGAAGTTTCCAGTCGATGAAAGGATAAACAGGAAGCAGGAAGACGACGGCACAGATGTAGAAGTCAAATCTGAGCAGAGCCAGGATGAGTAGAGGAAGGCACAGCGCCAGGAGCAGCAATCCCTCATTCGACACGGCGGCCGCGGCAGCCGCAACAGCTAACAGACCAATGGCCAGCTCCAGCAGCCTGCGATACGGAACCCCAGGCCGTACTAACTCATTACTCGCGATCGTGCTCATTGATGATTCCCGTTTTGGGCATATTGCCTGAACACATCCAGCGTCTGGCGGGCGCACTTGGCCCAGTCAAAGTCGCCGGCCCGTTGCTTACCACCATGAATCAAATCACGCCTGAGTACGGTATCCTCTAGTCCTCGCTCCATGCAGTTCGCGATGTCGTCCACCGAGAACGGATCAAAGTAGAGGAGCCTGCCGCCGGAAACTTCAGGCAGGCAGGAGCTGTTAGCGGCGATTGTTGGAGTGCCACACGCCATGCATTCCACCATCGGAAGACAGAAGCCTTCGTAAAGCGACGGCATGACCGCCAGTTCCGCACCCTGGATCAGCCTGGCCAATTCAGAATCAGCCAACGCGCCGGCCAAAATCACGCGGCCCGGCCCGGGCCTTTTCGCGGCGGCGATTATCCGATCGTATTCCCAACCAAGATCACCCGCGAGAACAAGGTCCAGGTCCAGATTCTTGTTTCGCAAAAGCATCAGGCGGTAGGCAGCGATAAGCCGTTCAAGGTTCTTTCGGGGCTGAATGGTTCCATGATGCAGAATGTATGGCCGGTCGAGTCCAATCATTCTCCTCAGCTTCCGCATCAGCTCAGCGTCAGGGGCGGCATCGTTGAAAAGCTCATGGTTGCAACCGTTGTAAACCACGTGGACCTGCGTCTCGGGTAAGCCGTAGGCTTCGATGAGGTCCGACTTCGAGCGCTCGGAAACCGTGATGATTGCCCGCGAGAGTTTCGCTACCCACCACATCAGCCAGCGCACAAGCTGATTTACACGCGGCCCGTGTGAAGGCATCGTCAGAGGCGTAACGTCATGAATGGTTGATATGACTGGTACGCTTCCCAGTGGAATGGCGCTGGCCGTCGGGCAGAACATCAGGTCCGATCCGGCTCTGGCAGAGGCCAGGTCAGCCCCGCCCAGCCTCCACAGGCCCTCTCGAGCCAGAAGCCGCGTAGGCGCAAGTTCGAATCTTGTGTCTCCTTCAATGCCGTTGGCATCATTGGCAGCACGCTGAGAGGCAAAAACACAAAAGCTAATTTCGGGTTCGACCTTAGCGAGCTTCTTGAATTGCGTTATGAGGTTTTGCGCGTACACGTAGGTCCCTTGCCGGCGCAGCCGGCTGGACAATACCCAAGAATCGATCGCTACCTTCAAGCCTTGTGCACCCTCTTCCTGCTGCATATTCTCCGGCGTGATGCTCAACCTTCTTTGACCAGGCAGTACTGCTTGCTCACAAAGCCGCTTTCCGGCTCGCGGTCAAGAAACTGCAGATCTCCGTTAAAGCCCCCGGTACTGGAGTTTGTTAATCGGATATCTATAATCCGCCCCGGACATCCCGCCAGGACCTCCCGGATTGACCGTTCGGACAGGCAGTGCATCTCCATGTGAAATGCGGCCAGGGTTTCGCGACGCAGCGCGTGTTTGAGCCTTCGCCGGAAAGCAATCTTGTTTCGCAATTTCGCCAGAGCGGGCGCTTTCTCGCGCTCCGGCGCCTGAAAAACAAATATTCCGCCCGGCTTCAGCACGCGGACAAGCTCCCGCAGGTACCCTTCAACATACTTTCGTGGAATGTGTTGCAGCACGATGCTGGTGTAAACAAAGGCGAATCTGTTGTTAGTGAACTGGCGGAGGTGGTTCTGCTGGTTGACTTTGAAGCAGCACTTATCGGCGCTGCTGTTGAGGGTATTCGCCAGATCGATCATGGTCGGAGAGATGTCAACGCCCCAGCAAGTGGAGAAGTAGCTGCCCAGAGCGCGAGTAAGCCGCCCGACGCCACATCCGAAATCCAGCGCTTCGCCGGCGCGATCCGGGGTCAAACCAAGTGATTCCAGGTATTGCATGACACGACTAATTTCAAGGCGACCGGTGGCAAAGAAGTCTTCCTGGGTCCATTTGTTGCCCAGCCGCCCATGATCCACACAGATCGCCCACAACGGGTCGAGGCGGGCGAATCCTTCCCAATTGCTTTGCAGTTTCCTTAAGTGATGCATGGCTTCCGCAACAGTGCTCTCACAACGCTCTCACCGCAAGTTCATCGATCTGGGATTCTCTTCTTTCCTTGACGCCGGCGCACCGCGCGAGCAAACCTAACGTCTGCTCGGCGCAACGACGCCAATCGAACTGTTTCCCCCGCCGTACGCCTTCGACCGACAGCTGACGACGCAGTTCGTTGCTCGTCAAAGCAGCCTCCATACACATACTCATTTCTTCCACTGATTCCGGATCGAAATATCGCAGGACACCCCCAGAGATCTCCGGGAGACATGATACCGACGCTGCGATCGTGGGCACGCCGCAAGCCATGGCTTCAACCATGGGCATGCAGAAGCCCTCATAGAGAGATGGGAAGACCGCGAGCTCTGCGCCTTTGGTCAGAAGTACGAGATCAGTCTGATCCACCGCGCCGGTCAGGATCACGCGTCCGCCAGATCCCGCAGCTTCACGGGCGACCTCATCCTGAGCGGAATCCGGCGTTCCAGCTAAAATCAGCGCAAGATCCCGGCCGGGGTTCCTGGCCAGCAGGCTGCGGTATGCCAGGATCAGGCGTTTCAGATTCTTGTTGGCTTTTATCGCGCCGCAATGGAAAAGATACGGCCGCTCAACTCCGATCTTGCTCAGGGCCTTCTGAAGAAGATCCGCCTCAGGGGGAATGCAGTTGAAGGCCTCGTGATCGCAACCGTTGTAGACCACATGTATGCGCTCTTCGTCGATTCCGTACAGCCGGATAAGATCACTCTTTGAATGCTGTGAGACCGTGATGATCGCTCGAGAAGCCCTGGCTGCTGCCCACAGAAGAAAGCGCAGTGTTCTGACATGCGGCGATTTCCAGGGCAGCACTACAGGAATCACGTCATGAATGGTTGTGACAACTGGACTGGGGAACCCGACATAAAGGGTGGTGCAGTGGGGATTAAAAATCACATCCGCGCCATCGAGAGCCGCTCGAGCCTGAGCACCGCCGAAGCGCCATAGGCGGCTGTGGGATAGCAGCCGCGTAACCCGCGGACGGAACGCGACTGAATAGTCTGTCTCGCTGGAGCCCGGCTTCGTGTTGTCGAGGTAGGGTACAACCTCCACGGAGTACTGCGGCGCCAACTCACGAAAGGCTGCGAGCAGCTTCCTGCAATATACGTTGACCCCGTGATGGGCGCAATTCGAGCCCAAGACCCAGGTGTCGACCGCAATTCTCGGACGTGCAGAATTACCGTTTCTCATGCGGCGAACTCCGCCCAATCCGGATGCTGGGCAATCTCACGGGTCAATAAATCCATGTAACCGTACCCGGAGACGATAGCTACCATCTCGACCACAGTTAGCGCCAAGACGTAGCTGACGAAGGCTTCCACGCCCAGCAGGCGGACCGCAGGTAACTGCACGCCGACGCGAAAGACACGGCGGATCACCTGCGACACCGAGAGTGAGCGAGGCTGAGAGAAGATGCGGCGCATGCCGGCGGCAACAGGCGTGGGGCGGGCTGTAGCAGCATTCACACGCACACCGCCTTCTCCAGCGGCACGTCCACGGTGCTTTCGTAGGCGGCCAAGGAGCGCGCCGCAGCGGCCTGCCAGCTGAAGCGGCGCACGTTGGCAAACCCGCGTTCGATCAGCTGCTCGCGCAGTGCGGAATCGGAAAATGCGCGACCCATCGCGGCCCCAAATTCTTCGGCGTTGCGCGGATTGGCGTAGAGAGCCGCGGTTCCCGCGACTTCAGGCAGAGATGTTTCAGGGGCGCAGACCACGGGAACACCGCAGGCCATGGCTTCGAGAACGGTAAAGCCAAACCCCTCGTACAGCGACGGGCAGGCATAGACACGGGCTGCTGTATAGAGCGCGGGTAGATCTTCGTCGGAAACAAATCCGGTGAAGACGACGCGATCGACGATTCCCAGCCTGGCGGCCATTTGCCGCAGAATCTGCTCGCCTTCGCCAAGAGGTCCGGCGATTACCAGACTGGCTTTCTTCCCCCCTTCCATAAAACTTCGGAAGGCGAGAAGCAGTGCCGCGTGGTTCTTTCGCGGCTTGTAAATTCCGGTGTAGAGGATGAACTCTTCTTCGATCCCCAAGCGCATGAGCACAGGCTCTATCTGTTTTTGTTCTGAGACCACGCCGAATCCCGGCCGAACCGCGGGGTAGACGACTTCAACTTTTTCCGGGTCACACCCGAGGTGGCGGCTGATATCTTGTCGCGACCATTGGGAGACGGTAAGAACGCGGTCAGCGATGCGAACTGCAGCGCGCATCATGTTGCGGTAGTAGATCCGGCCGAGACGCGAAGGAAGGTCGCCGCGACAAGCCAGATAAATTACGTCGTGGATGGTAACTACGCTGGAGCAGACGCGCCGCAAAGGCAGATTGAAATGGGGCGAATGCAGCACATCGACCTGCCGGCCGCGTAGAATTCGCGGTAGCGCGAACTGCTCGCGGAAGGAGTAACAAGGCGTGGAAGTCATCAGGCGTTCGACATTGGCCGAATCGCAGCAGATTGCATCGGTACTCCCGGCAGGAAGGATCAGCAGATATTCGTGCTGCGGAGCCTGGGCCAGGACTGCCTCGGTGAGACACTTCATGTAGCGCCCGATTCCCGGGTTGTTGATTCGCCGTAGATCGAAAGCAATCTTCATCGGATGCGAATTATGGGGTTGCACGTCCGGCAGCTACCGCAAGGGCCGTGCGTCCAGCGCCGTGCAATTTGTCCCGCAAAACGGTAAAGATGGAATGCAGTACGGCGTGATGCATGTCTTCGATTACCTGCATGTTGTCGCTCGGCACTACTGCGCAAAGGTCGCACAGGCGCTTCATACGGCCACCCTGGAAACCGGCGATGCCGGCAGTCAACGCGCCTAGCTCGCGGGCCGTTTCCAACGCCAGGATGACGTTGGGCGAATTGCCGCTGGCGCTGATAGCGAACGCCACATCACCGCGGCGCACAAAGCCCTTCATTTGCTCGGCGAATACCTGCTCGTAGCCGCCGTCATTGGCCCAAGCCGTAAGCAAAGGCACGTTGTCGGTAAGCGCCATCACCTTCGGCCGTTTTGCTCCTGCGGACGCTATGCCCTTGTTGAGGTCGCACATCATGTGCGACGCCGAAGCTGCGCTGCCGCCATTGCCGAAGACAAAAACCGTCTGATCCTTTTCGAATGCCTGAAAGAGCGCTCCAGCGATCGCGTCAATGGCTGCATATGGCAGCCTGGGGATCAATTCCCGCAGGCGCTCGAAGTAAACTTCAGTCGAGAACGCGGGACTGCCGGAAGCTATCTGCGCCGGTTTGTATGCACTCGCCAAAGAGCTCTTCCTCCCGATACGAAGCCGAAAAGATCAGGACGCCTTGCGTCGCATTCTTCTGACTGCCATCCGCCAGTCGCGGGAGACCTCGGCGGCCAGCGCGCGCCGCGGATCATCGAGCGGGAGTTCATCCCAGGCATGGCGGCGGATCACCCACCAACAGGCAAGTGCGAGACCGCCAAAGAGACTCAGCAGCACCACCAGAATCCTGCTGGGCCCCGACTTTCTCTCCGGCGAGACCGCGACATCCATGGTTCTAGTGGTAGGCAGCTCCTTGGCCTCCTGAATCTTGGCCATCTCGTACTGCTGGGTCAGAAACTCATAGACCGTCTCTCGCACCTTTGCCTGGCGATAGAGTTCGCCGTACTGATAGCCCAGCAAAGGCAGAGCACGCATCGAGGGATATGACGAAGTTCCCGGGTCTCCGGCCGAGTCCATTACGGAAGAGCCCATTAACTTTCGGAGCTGCGCCTGCAATTCGCCGATGCGCGCCCTTGCGGTGCGGACCTTGATGCTGTCGTCGGAATAGATCTGCTGGTAGCCTCGAAGATCAGTCTCGGCCACAATCAGCTCGCCCTGGACCTTGGCCGCGGCGTCCATCATGGTGCGGCTCTGGCTCTGCGGATCCATCACCGCGTTCTTGCTGGAAAAGCTGCTGAGTGCCTGCGCCGCCTGGTCGAGATCTTGTTTGGCCGCCTGCAGCCGACCTTCAAGGAAAATCCGCTCACGGTGCGCGTCGGAAGTATTAAGATCGGCCGACAGCCGGTTCATCTCGGTCACATAGCCGTTGCAGATCTTGGCGACCAGTTGTTGGTCGTAGTCCGTGCAGGTGATGGTGATCACGCCACTCTTGCGGTCTTCATCGAAGCTGGTAAAGCTCTTCAGCCGCTTGCGCGCCGCATAAAGTTTCCCACGCAGCGATGGAAAGCGGGAGGCTCCCATGAAGTAATGGGTCTGGAGGTCGAACTCCTTGATCAGCTGGTCCTGCACGGTCCGGCTCTTCATGATCTCGATGTAGAGGGCGCCTGGGGTCTTGATGCCAAGTATGCTGGCGCTGTCGATTCCCAAAGAGTTTCCCGAGATCGCGCCCGCACCGGCCAGCTTGCCCAGCAGGCCTGACGCTCCGGCGGCCTCGCCGGGCACGATGCGGGTGATGGCTTCGTAGTGCTTGGGCAGCAGCAGGCTGACCACTACCGCTGCAAGAAACGTTTTCCAGGCTACGCCCCACAGAAAACGGCGCTCTCGCCAGAGCAGAGCGAGCTTCTCGGTGCTTCCCCGCTCTGTTTGCGGAGGATGGTCCGGAACCCGCGCGGGCTTGAACGCGGGAACAACTGCTGGTCCGCTAGCTTCCACGTTTGAGTCTCCAATGAGGCCAATACGTCACTTGGACTGACGTTGTGAAGTCGCTCTGCTTGCCGCCCGCCGTCAGCAGCGGGAAATTCCACCACTCGTATTGAACGAAGCTGGACAGCGACATATCTGGGCGCAACTTCCACTCCGCACGTGCATAAACATTGCGGAGGTTCCCGCCGTGAAGGAACATGCTGTCCACGATGTTGCTGCGGTAGCCGGCCTGGATGGTCCGGTCAGAGGCAAACCAGTAAGTGCTCTGCAAGCGCAGGGAAACGCCCTGCCGCCCAACGGTCGCATTGCCGATGATGTTTCCCGCGTTGGTGTAGCCATCCAGATAACGGGTGTTCCAGTAGAAAAAGCCGCCGCTGACCGGCTGTAGCAAACCAGGCAGGTTGGTGAAGGCGGCCTCAGCCCGAAAATCGAGCTGGCGAACGCCGGGAAATTGCGACAGATAAATGCCAGGATTGTGCGCGGCGCGGCGTGGATAGCCTATGGGCGAAATCTCGTCTTCCACAAAGGAATCTTCGTAGAGAGTCAGCCAGTTGCGGAGCCCAGGGATGCGATACGTGAAATCAAATGTGGAGCGTCGGTCGCCGGGGTCGTTACCGGGGCCAGCGGCATTCGTCGTTGCCAGAAAAGACATGCGCGTGGTGTGCAGCGTGATAGGAAAGTCAGGTCCGCCCCATAGCCCGGTGCGGCCCACGCCGAACTCGAAATTTGGAGTAGGTTTGAAATTGACTTTTACCCCGTTGACCATGGGCTGTCGGGAAAGTGTCCGGCCCAGGCTAAAAGCGATGGTGCCGTTCTGGGTGTTGACGTAGTGCTCGCCGGTAAGCCTGCCCACCCAGATCTCAGAGCGTACGGGGCCAAGAAACCCGAGAAAGCCAGGAAGCTTGGAAGGCTGTGTCTGGTCGAGGCGGAACATGTACATGGGCTCGGCGTTGTTGCTCCAGAGAAACGGATCTTGTGTGGGTCCAGTCCAGAGCGTTTGTTTTCCGAAAGATGCCTGCCAGTTGTTAACGTTCAACATTAAATATGTATCGAGCAACCGGAACTGATTGAAGACAGGTATTGGTGCTGCCGGCTGAAAGATTGGTGGGCCGGCCTCGGCACCGCTGGTGGTCTTGGCATCGCCAAGTTGGATGGCGTTCTGCACGGCTTGCGAAACTCCTGGAGCCGACGGCGCGTGCTCCATTTCGCCGCGAACGTAGAACCCCAGCGCTCCAGCCGAGCCGCTGCCCGAGAAGCCGGTCAGCGTGTTGAGACCCTCCTCGTAAGGACGCCCGAAATTGTTCACGATGGTCTGGCCGAAGTGATAACCATCAGTCAGCGGCTTACCTGAGATCCCGGTGATGCCGCTGTAGATCGAGTCGAGCGCTGAGTAGTCAGCTTGCGTGCCGTTCAGCTCAGCTGAAAATTCCCGCGAAAGTGCAATAAAGAGCCGAGTGGTTTGGTCGCGGTTAGAAGAGTCATCGATCATGCCGGATGATTCTTCGAGAAGGCGAGCACATTCAGCGCGGGTCCAGGGACGAAGACCTACAAGACCGCTTTGGACTGCGCCGAGCGCGATCAGCCGATCCATGGCTGGATATACCCAGCTATCAAGCGGGACATAAGCCGATGAGCGACTGCGTGAACCCGGTTCCACCGCGTCCCGTTCGAACGTTCCGTAGCCGCCACCAGGCAATTCAGGGTCGTGGTGCGCGGCATACACCTGGCGGCCGATAAGCCAGCCCATCGCGCTGCCGACAACCACGTCACTGGCGAAGTGGTCCTTGCCGGTTACACGAGCCACGCTCACACCCGTCGCCAGGCCGTACGCCAGCGTTTCTGTAACCGGTCCTGGATATTCGTGGCTCAAGACGCTCGCCGCCGACCAGGCAAGGGCCGCATGCAGCGATGGAAACGAGGAGTTAGCAGCTGACCCGCCGCCAAATTTGCCTTGCCCGGTTCCTTCCGTGGGCCGTTGCCGCCGCGAAAAGAGTTTCAGTCCTTCCACAACAACCAGGCTGTTAACTGCCGCTTCACCGGCGATGATCCCGGTTTCCTGTTGATGGTCGTCGCTGCGGAGCTTGCCGAGAAGGTACAGGCTTCCCGTCCCGCCCACAGCAAACATCAGGCTTGCGTTCGAAATAGTGCTAGAGTGTTTCGTCAGCGAACCTTTGCCGGAGAGACGCGATGAGAGTTCTGCATCCGCATTGATCAGACCGGCGGTAATGCCGGCAAAAGGGACGAGCCAGTTCAGATCTTCAATTCGTGCATGAAATGGACCGGTCCAGATGGCTCTTTGATCAGCCGCGAGATTCTGCAGGAAGATTCCCGGAGACGCGCTCGCCGGACGGGAGCCGACCGCAGCGCTGGGTACGGTGGTTGAAATGCTCGAAGTGGAGGCGGACTCCGGCGGCCTTTCCCCCGATAGTTCTTGAGAAGCCACTCGCTTCGCGCAGCTGATTAATAGAAGCATCAATAAAAGGCCGTTGCCACTCGCACTCCTCAAGTCAGGTCTCCATCAGAAATTTTTGAGAACGCTTGCGGCCACGGCAACGCCGGAAAACATCTGCATCGACATGCCCATGTTTTTGAAAATCCCGGACCCGGTCACTTTGTCGGGGACATAAATGGTGTCGCCCGGCTGAAGCACCGCCCGGGAAACGCTTCCCGACCACCACTCGCCTGAACTTCTGCCCACCACGGTCCCGTTGGCGCGAATGACGAAGATGTCTTTCTTGTTGGCAACGCTGGTCGGACCTCCGGCTTGTTTGAGGTACCATCCGGCGCTGCGGCCTTTGCGGAAGGTGACAGCCGCCGGGTTATAGACCTGGCCGGCGACCATAACGAAATCGGGAACTTTGGGGATGATAAGAGCGTCGCCGGGGCGCACTTCAACGTCAGCTGGCGTGTTTTCCCATTTTTCGATTGGCTCATTAATGTGTATCAGGAGCCGTCCGCTGGGGCTGATCGACTTCAAACGGTTGATGAGCTGCTGGCGCTGCTGCGCGGTGGCGCTGCTTTCCAGCCTGGCTCCGCTGATTCCCTGCTCCTGCAGACGCGCCACCATCTCGTCGCGATTCTTGGCTTCGAACTCCCTCACTTGAGCACGCTCCAGGACCGCGCCATAGGGATACGCACTGGGCGAGAATCCGCCGGCCCGTTTCAACACCGAGCTCAAGCGCTCGTTCTGCTGAATTCCATAGCGGCCAGGATGCAGGACCTCGCCGGCCACATTGACAGCTCCGCCGATGTCGTTCCAGCCGCCGATCTGGCCGATGGTGAGAACGTCGCCCGGCTTCAGGCGCACATCGGTATCGGGGACGCCGGACAGCGCCAGCGCGATAGGGATGGATCGGTGCTCCAGTTCTACGTGATCGCCATGGATGACCTGATAACTGGAGAGATCGGCTTTGTCCTGAAAGGCATCGCGTTTAAAGCCGCCCGCCAGACGTAGAAGGTCGGCCGCGCTCATACCATCGGAGAGGGGATACTCGCCTGGCCGCATGACTTCGCCGTAGATTGAGACTTTGGGCGCATCGGTGTCATAGCGGCCGAAGACGCGCACGGTGTCAAAAGGCTGCAGTGCCGGCGCAGATGCGCGCTTGTCGAGCACGTCGCGCAGGTTGAAGCCGATGACCAGGGGACTCAGATCGGGAGGATGCAGGCGCACGATCTCGGCGCGATCGGCGGCCTCTGGCAGCAGGTCATCAAACGAGCCAACCAGATCGGTGACCCTGATGCCGTCGCTGTAAGGATATTTTCCGGGACGAAAGACGTGCCCTTGAAGATAAACGGTGCGGCTACTGTACGGCAGGATGGGCGAGACGGTGACCGAGTCGCCGTCCTTGATTTGCACACGCTGGAACGATTCTTCCGAGGAAGGCGGATCGTCGGGCGGCAGTTCGATGCTGAGCATCTGCCTGCGCTGATGGGCTTCTGTCCGTTCCAGCTTGATGCTATTGAGTTCCCCGGTTACCGGAACGCCGCCGGCCAGCTGCAGCACCTCTTCCAGCGAGGCTTCGCTGCGCAACTCATAAATCGCCGGGCGGCGCACCGAACCTGCAACGGTAACCTGCGGCCCGGCAGGCGGCACCAGGATGCTGTCGCCGGAATCGATGTGGGCTTCGGCTGAGCCAACGCCCTTGAGCATGAGGTCGTAAAGATCGACCTCTTCCATCAGCTTGCGTCCGCGGTAGTGCTTAACCAGCCGGTACGATCCAGCCTCTGTCGGTCCGCCGGCGGCAATCAGAGCGCTCAGGCAGCTGGAGAGCGCACTGATGTCATAGGCGCCAGGGTTCTTCACGTCGCCCACCACGTAGATGCGGACGGTGCGCAGCTTGCCCATGGTCACGTCTACGGTGATGCCGCGCAGCTGGCGCGTCAGTTGGCGTTGTATGCTCTGCTGGGCGTCGCCTAGGGTGCGACCGGCGACCATCACCGCTCCGGCATCAGGCATAACCACGCGGCCTTCCCGATCCACCGTGAGTTGCATGCGCTGCGACGAGTTTCCCCAATACTCGACAACCAGCTCGTCGCCTGGACCAATGACGTAGTCGGAGCCCACAGGAATGTCGATCGGCATCTTGTCCGGGGCAACGGTCGTACTGTTGCGGAAAAGAGCGGCGCCGAAACGCTCCAACGGCTTTTGGTCACTCACCGCCTGCTTGTACAAGTCGTGCAAGGCAGGAAGGTTGCGGAACGGATACTGATCTTGAACTGCGGACGATCCGGGCCGGCGCCGCTGATCGTCGACGTTACCTTTGTCAACGTTCGACGGAGGCTGCGTGTTGTCGCCGCTGATTTTCTCCGTGGGCCGCTGGTTACGATTATTGGTTGCTGGCGCGGCCTGCGCTGGGGGCTGGGGCTGCGGGTTCTCTTCCTGAACTAAGCCGCGTTTCTTGAGCTCTTCGCTCATGATGTGGCGGGCGCGCTCATCAGAGCGGATCTCAGAGAACAGGCGATCGTCGGTAATTGAGCGGTTGCTTACGGGATAGCCGCGGTCGTGGAGTTGCTGGGCGATCTGCGCTTTGGCCTCAGCCAAAAGGTCGGGATTCTGCTGGAGGATGGCGACAATATCGTCGGCAGGCAGGTCTTGGTCCTGTGCCGCCGGCGGCGAAGCAGCTTGAGCCAGCAACACTGCCGACATGCCAGTCAGCCACAAGAGATAGAAAGCAAGAGTAAGGAATCGACGAACGCCGAGTGCAGGGCCATGCACAGCCGATGGTCTCCTAAAATCAAAGTCGAAATTTGGCTGGCTAGCTGCTACTTACTCTCTGGCGGGGTGAGAGTTGTTGGTTCGTATTCTAAGGCCAGCAGCCCTGAATGTGGCAACTCTCTTTCTCAGATTTCTTAAATTGTTTACACCCGTTTTACACAGGGATCGCGTTCACATCGGCCACAAACGTGCCATCCCATGGCGCTGCCCGCGGCATCCCAAAAAGGAGGATACCCAAAGAGCACTCACTCCGCAGTGCGACGAAGGAGCTTTTTCATGCGCAAGTTTTGCTTGTCATCTATTTTCGTCTTCGGCCTGGCCGCAGGCATCGCCGTGGCGCAAGCGGGAAGTTCGGCCCCGGGAGGCGCAGCAACCAGCGGTAACCCCTCGGCAACGCAGACAACGCCGGGAGCAACGCAAACTAACCCGGGAGCCACGCAGACCAATCCTGGCGCAACAGGAACGACGCCATCGCAGCGCACAACTACGACACCGTCACAGTCGAATACGACAACGCCCAGACAGAGCACGACCACAACTCCGAGTCAGAACGCTACGCCCGGAACACAGTCGCCCAGCTCAAGTCCGAATTCAGGCGGGATGGCGCAGCCCACGCCCAGCCCAGGCAGTACGGGTTCCGGATCATCGACCATCAATACGGTGTCTGGTCCCTGCGGGACGCCGGGCGCCGCGGCGGGATCAAACGCTGCCGGCACTCAAGCGGGTTCAACCACGAACTCAGCCGGATCTACAACGCCTCCGGGTAGCACGAATGCGGGAAGCTCCGGCAACGTATCGTCTACCGTCGCCAGCCCGTGCATTCCGGGCGCCGGGGTTCCAGCCAGCAGTCCGGGAACGGGCGTGACTCCGCCAACTCCATCGCCCAGTCCGATGCCGTAAGGAAAGTTGTATTCGGGCGGCTGTCGGGTTGTTATCCGACGGCCGTTTTTTATGCGACATTGAGTATCGCTGCTAGCTGTAACGAAGAGCGGTTTCAGCCGCCCAGAATCCGCACATGCCATGAACGCCCGGACCTGGAGGGGTCGAAGAGGAACAGAGGTAAACATTCCTTAAAGAAGTTCTGTAGAACTTCGTTGTAGGCCGAACAAAAAACTGGACCAAGTCCATCGCACCTCCAGCGATATCACCGCCGATCAAATTAGGGTTGTGGTGCTCAAGATCGGCCGGCTTCATGACTGAGCGGCCAAGGATAGAATCGCAAAAGCCGGGAGCAAAACGCTCCACCTGCCGTTCGATGACGGCGGTTATGTCTCCGGTAAAGCTGTTGGGAACGTGACAGTATCCCCAGGCCGTGTGCTTCCCTGCCGGTGCTCGCATGGAATCAAACAGGCTGGGTTGCGCGAACAGCACAAAGGGACGCGACGAAACCTTTCCTTGTTCGGGCAGGCGCTCGGATTCGGCAATCTCCTCAAGTGTCGCTCCCAAGTGAACGGTTACGGCCATGCTGCAATCAGCATCTTTCCAGGGCACCGGACGGCTGAGCGCCCAATCGACCTTGTAGGCTGCGGGCCCATAGCGGTAGCGCTCCAGCCTGCGCGCGTAGTGGGAGTTGCGGCGGGAGTCCTGGTCTGTCGGCTGGCCCAACATGTTCAGAAACTGACGCGGCGTAACGTCCAGAAGCACCGGGCGGGATGGCGGCAACTGATCCAGGGATTGTACGGAGCAATTGGTCAGGAGTTGACCGCCGAGCGACCGTAGATGCGAAACCAACGCATCGGTTAGCTGCTGGGCGCCGCCCCGGACAATCGGCCATCCAACCGCGTGGCCGACAATCGCCAACGTCAACGCGGCTGCCGATGTAGAAAGCCTTTCCAATGGCAGCATGGAATGGGCGGCGACGCCGGCGAATAATCCGCGGGCCCGCTGTGTCTGAAATACGTGCTGGGCAAGTGTATAAGCCGGCTGGATAGCCTTCAGTCCGAAGCTGGCCATCAGAAATGGATGGCGCGGTGGACGCAGCGGGCGCAGGAGATCCGCCAACAGGTCCTTGGCTCGCGGGACCAGATTTCGAAGTAACCGTCGATAGTGACCGCCATCAACGCCCAGGTTAGCGGCGGTCTTATCAACGGCCTTATAGAGAATTGCTGGAGAGCCGTCGTCGAACGGATGGGCGAGGGCGGCGGGCGAATAGATCCACTCTAATCCATGTTCTTCCAGTGGCAAGGTGCTCAGAAAGGGTGAGCAGACAGCCATGGGATAAACCGAGGAGCAGATGTCATGAACAAAGCCGGGCAGGGTGACTTCAGCGGAGCGCACGCCGCCGCCAGCGGTCGACGCACCCTCCAACACCACAACGGAGCGGCCGGCTTGGGCCAGGCGGATGGCCGCGGCCAGTCCATTGGGGCCAGAGCCGACAACGATTGCGTCACTGGCGGGCAGATCAAGCTTGTTCACGCCTGTCTACTTCCGGAACCGGAATTTGCGCGTGGCCGACTTGCCTGTTCGACTCGCCCGGGCTATGACCGCCGGTTCATTGAGAGATGCAACATCGACCGGCAGCTCGGCATGACCGGAGGCGTCTGCACGCGCGCGAACCAGCGGCTCCCCCTCCCCGGGAGCAGCCGGCAGGAGAATGACATCAGCTCCCTCGGCGGGTTTCCCGTCATCCAGGACGTGCAAGCGCATGTTTAGATTGCTGCCCTGGCTGACATCCCGGGGATTGATCCAGTTCAGCACCAGACCGCCGCCGACATCTTGAGTATCGCCATGAAGAGTGAGAACAGACTCCATGCGTCCTTCCTGAATCGCGTCGACGGTACTCTTATGTTGCGCTTTGAGCAGTTCGTGAATGGCGCCCTCGGAGAAATCCGCTTTCAGAGCCTGCGCCGCGTACGAAAAAGCATGTTTTCCCACGCATTGACCCTTGACATAAACCAAAGTCTGCAGAAGCAGGTCGTGCTGCCGCGCCTCGCTTTGCACGTGATAAACCACATCGGCGTGCTTCACGTCAGTGTTGTAGCCGAAAATGGTCATGAAGAGAAGGCTCAGCCGAGAATAGCAGATGGCGGGAAGAGATGGGCAATGATGAGTTGACTGTAATGTTTCTTTAACTTCCGCGTGTATATCCGAAAGACACGAGAGGAGCACAGGTCTTGACACTCCCGCGAATGGAAATTACATTCGAATGTTTAGCCTTTGCGATTCGTAACGCACTATATCCAGGCCTTTCATGCCCGAGAACAACTACTTCGCTCGCTATATTCCGCTGCTGATTCAGTTGGTCGTGGCCGTGGGTCTGGCCGTGATCATGGTCACGCTTTCGCAGCTTCTCGGCAAGCATAAATGGACACGGGCCAAGGACACGCCGTACGAGTGCGGCATCAATCCCACCGGCGACGCCCAATCGCGATTCAGTGTTAAGTACTACCTGGTGGCCATGCTCTTCATCCTGTTCGACGTGGAGGCGGTCTTCCTTTACCCCTGGGCCGTGATCGCCAAACAATTGAAGATGTTCGGTTTCTGGGAAATGCTGACGTACATCGGGCTGGTGCTCGTGGGCTTCTTCTACATATGGACGAAGGGCGTGATTGACTGGAATAAGCCGGAGAGGAGCGAAGGCTGATGCCTCTTCTTCCTGCGGTTACCGAACTGGAGCAGCTCAAGGACCGTCCCGTGCTGGCAGGGCTGCTGAACTGGAGCCACGAGGCGGTTCAGGGAGCCAGGTTCGATCGCGACGAGCTCTCTATTTATGTCGCGCGCGAGGCGATTCGCGAAGCCTGCAGCCATTTGAAGAGCCAGGGGCTTATCGATTTCCTCTCGGACGTAACCTGCGCCGATTTCTATCCCCGAACCCCTCGTTTTGAGATGGCCTATCACCTTCTCTCGATCAAGCGCAAAGAGCGCGTGCGCCTGAAAGTGCAGTTGGCGGGCGACGATCCGGTAATCGAATCGATCACGCCGGTGTGGCCATCAGCTAATTTCTTCGAGCGCGAAATCTTCGATCTTTTCGGAGTCCGCTTCCTCGGCCATCCCTATCTGCGCCGCATCATGCTGCCCGAGGATTGGGAGGGCCATCCCCTGCGCAAAGATTATCCGGTGGAGGGCTATCGCTGATGGGCCATCTCAGCAGCAATCCGGTCATGGATGTCTCTGAAGACAGGACCATGATTCTCAACATGGGCCCGCAGCACCCGTCAACCCACGGCGTGCTGCGCCTGCTGCTGGAAATTGATGGCGAGAGCGTGGTGCGCATGATGCCCGACATCGGCTTCCTGCACACCGGGATCGAGAAGACCTGCGAGGCCAAGTTCTACCAGCAAGTAGTGCCGCTGACCGACCGCATCGACTACCTCTGCCCCATGGTGAACAACCTGTGCTATGTGATGGCGGTGGAGAAGCTGCTGGGGCTGGAGATTCCGCCGCGAGCGCAGTGGATGCGGGTCATGCTGGGCGAGTTGCAACGCATCAGCTCGCACCTGGTATGGCTGGGAACGCACGCCATGGACATCGGCGCCATGTCCGTGTTTCTCTACTGCTTCCGGGAACGCGAAGAGCTGCTGAAGATTTACGAGATGGTCAGCGGCCAGCGCATGATGACCTCATATTTCCGTATCGGCGGCCTGGCGCTGGATCCTCCGCTTGGCTTCTTTGATAAGGTCAAGAAATTTCTGGACACGTTCCCTGAAAAAGTCGACGAGTACGAAGACCTGCTTACCGGGAACCGCATCTTCATCGACCGGCTGAAAGGCGTGGCCCGCATCAGCGCGGAAGACGCGCTGGCCATCGGCCTGACCGGGCCGTCACTGCGCGCGAGCGGGGTTGATTTCGATATCCGCCGCGACATGCCCTATTGCAGCTACGAAAAATTCAAGTTCAAAGTCCCGGTTTCTAACGACGGCGATGTCTGGGCGCGTTATGTGTGCCGCGTGGCCGAGCTCAGGGAGTCGCGGGAGATCGCCAGGCAGGCACTGGAAGGCTTGCCTGAGGGTCCGACCAAAGCCGAGGCGCCGAAGATCGTTCTTCCCGACCGCGAGAAGATGAAGACGCAAATGGAGGCCCTCATCTATCACTTTAAGATCGTGACGGAGGGTTTTGCCGTACCGGCGGGCGAAGTGTATTACGCGATCGAATCGCCGCGGGGTGAGATGGGCTACTACGTAGTTAGCGACGGTACCGCCAAGCCCATGCGCGTCCACATGCGTTCGCCCTCGTACGCCAACCTTCAGGCGCTCCCCATGATGTGCGAAGGCCGGCTGATTGCCGATGTGGTGGCCGCGATCGGGAGTATCGACATCGTGCTCGGAGAAATCGACCGCTGATGGCCGCTATTTCGGAAAAACTCGATCAGTTCTTTGACGAAAAGATGAGGCAGTACCCCACCAAGCGTTCATTCCTGGTTCCCATGCTTCTCTACAGCCAAGATGAGATTGGCTACATCAGCGACGACGTGATTGCTCATCTGGCGAAGAAAACGGAGCTGACCGAGCTGGAAGTTCGCAACGTGATCAGCTACTACTCCATGTTGCACACCAAGCCGATTGGCAAGTATCACGTACAGGTATGCACCAACATCTCCTGCATGCTGCGGGGCGGAGAAGAGATTCTGGAACACTGCAAAAAGAAACTGGGAATCGGGCACAAACAAACTACGCCCGACGGCGTTTTTTCTCTGGAGGAAGTTGAGTGTATCGGCGGATGCAGTTGGGCGCCGGCCGTTCAGGTGAATTACGACTTTCACGAGAATTTGACCAATCAGAAGATGGACGCGGTGATCGAGCAGTATCGCAAGCGTGCTAGACAATAATTCAATGGCAGATCTCACCTCCCATCCCGATGAAGTAAGGATCGTCTCCAGCCGCTTCGGCAAGGGCGCGACGGACATCAACCGCCATCTGGAGCTCGACGGCTACAAGGCCGTGCGCAAAGCCCTGGAGATGCAACCGGACGACATCATTAACGAGGTCAAGGCCTCGGCGTTGCGCGGCCGCGGCGGAGCCGGATTCTCGACGGGCATGAAATGGTCGTTTGTTCCCAAGCAGTCGGACAAGCCGAAATACATCCTGGTCAATGGCGATGAAAGCGAGCCGGGCACCTGCAAGGACCGGCTGATCCTGGAACATGATCCGCACTCCGTCATCGAAGGCGTGATCATTGCGGGACTGGCGGTGGGGGCGAAGATCGGCTACGTCTATATCCGCGGCGAATACCGCTACCTGGTGGACATTATGCGCAAGGCGATCGCCGACGCCTACGATAAGGGCTTTCTGGGCAGAAACATCTTCGGCAGCGGCAAGGACTTCGACGTGTATTGGCACACCGGTGCCGGCGCGTATGAAGTCGGTGAAGAGTCGGCGCTGATGGAGTCGCTGGAGGGCAAGCGCGGCATTCCCCGCATCCGGCCGCCGTTCCCGGCCGTTGTCGGGCTGTGGGGCGGGCCGACGGTTATTAATAATGTCGAAAGCATAGCCGCGGTTCCCCACATCATCCTGATGGGCGGTCAGAAGTTTGCCGACTACGGGCCGCCGAAGAACGGCGGCACGCGCCTGTTCTGCCTCAGCGGGCACCTCAACAAGCCGGGTGTTTACGAGTTGCCGCTGGGTTATCCGCTGAAGAAGATGATCTATGACGTCGGGGGCGGCATTCCTAACGGCCGCAAGCTGAAGGCAGTGGTCCCCGGCGGCTCATCGACATTCGTTTTGACCGCGGAAGAAGCCGAAGGCATGAACATGGATTTCGACTCTTTCGGCAAGCGCGGCGAGTTTTTGGGTTCCGGCGGCGTGGTGGTGGTGGACGACCAGACGTGCATGGTGAAATTCGCACTGCGCATCATGAAGTTCTACCAGCACGAGAGCTGCGGCTGGTGTATCCCCTGCCGCGAAGGCACCGACTGGCTGAAGAAAACGCTGATTCGCTTCCACAATGGCGGCGGCTTGAAGAAGGACATCGACAACATCAAGTACCTGGCGCAGAACATGCTCGGCCGAACGTTCTGCCCGCTGGGCGATGCCGCAGCCATACCGACCATGTCGATCGTAGATAAATGGCGCAGCGAGTTTGAGGCTCACCTGGAAGGCCGGTCGTGCCCGTTCGATCCGGCCGGAAAGGTCAGCGAGCTGCCAGTCCTGACGCACTAGTGGAATAGTTATGAGCGCGATGCCCAACCCGATGCCCACCTCGCAGGCAGACAAAGAAATGCTGCTGAAGCTGCTGCGGGACAGCCGTGAGTGCTTTCTCGCGAGTTTTGACAACGTAAGCGACGAGCAGAGCTGCCGCCGGCCTGCGGAAGGCTCATGGTCAGTGCTGGAGACGGTGGAGCATCTGACTTCGGCAGAGACAATCATGTCGAAACTCATCACCAGCGAACGCAGGCCGCGGACGCCCAATGCGCCGAATCGCGAAGAGGTGTTTCTGCAAGTAGTGGCCAACCGCTCGAGAAAGTTGCAATCGCCGGAGGCGGCTGTGCCGTGTGGACGCTTTGCCAACTTGAATGAGGCGGCAGCCCAGTTCAAGGCTTCGCGCGCGGGGATCATCCAGTTTGTGCAGGAGTGCCCTGAGGACCTTCGCGCGACCGAGGTCACGCATCCGCACCCGGTGGCGGGCGTGGTGAGCACATTTGAATTGATTATCATCATCGCCAAGCACGCTGAGCGGCATGCATTGCAGATCGAGGAAATCAAACAGGGCCCGGCGTTTCGCGGCCTGGCCGCCGCCAGAGGCTAGAAGGAACTATGCCCGACGTTACCATCACGGTTGACGGAAAGAAGATCACGGCGCCGGCCGGCACGCTGCTTATTGAGGCTTGCAAGGCGGTGGGCATCGAGGTTCCCTCGTTCTGCTACTACCCTGGGCTGTCACTTCAGGCGGCCTGCCGTATGTGCCTGGTGCGCATCGAGAAAATGCCCAAGCTGCAGACGGCGTGCACGGTGCCCATCACCGAGGGCATGGTGGTAACAACGGATTCCGACGAGGTGCGCCAAGCGCGCAAGTCGATGATCGAGCTGCTGCTGGGCAACCATCCCCTGGACTGCCCGGTCTGCGACGCCGGCGGCGAGTGCGAATTGCAGGACATGACCTTCAAGTACGGCGCGGCGGAATCGCGCTACATGGAAGGCAAGCTGCACAAAGAAGAACAGCAGTGGTCGCCCGTAGTGTTCTTCGATCGTCCGCGCTGCATCCTGTGCTACCGCTGCGTGCGCGTCTGCGGCGAAGGCATGGACGTATCCGCCCTCGGCGTACAGCTGCGGGGCTCGAGCTCGGTAATCGCGCCGAACGAGGGCGATCACCTGGAGTGCGAAGAGTGCGGCATGTGCATCGACATCTGCCCGGTGGGCGCGCTCACCTCCGGCGCATACCGCTACAAGACCCGGCCGTGGGAGATGAAGCACGTGGGCACCGTGTGCACCCACTGCGGCGATGGCTGCAAGACTACGCTGGGGGTGCGACGGTCGGATACCGGCATGGACATCGTGCGCGGCGACAATCGCGACAAGAGCGGCATTAACGGCGATTTTCTCTGCATCAAGGGGCGCTATGCTTTCGATTTCGTCGACCACAAGGACCGTTTGCACACGCCCCTGATCCGAAGAAACGGTGCGCTCACACCGGCGACATGGGAAGAAGCCATTGCCCACGCCGGAAAGCGTCTGCAGGAGATCCGCGACGCGCAGGGCGGCCAGGCGATTGGCGTGATCGGCTCCAACCGCACCACCAATGAAGAAAATTATCTGTTGCAGAAGTTTGCCCGCACAGTGCTGGGCACGAACAACATCGATCATCACCGCACGGCGGACTACTCCGGCTTTGCCCGTGCCATTGCCGGCAAAGACAACATCACCGCCAGCATGCGCGATGTTTCCAGCGCCAAAGCTATCCTGCTGATCGGCAACGATCCCACCGAGCAGCATCCCTTGCTGGCCTGGAATATTCGCACCAATGTGCGCCTGAATCCAGCGAAGCTCTACGTGGTTAATGCCAACCCGATCAAGCTGCGCCGCCAGGCCACGCGTTTCCTGCAAATTCCTGCCGGGCGAGAGGGAAAGCTTGCGGCATTCCTGGGCGGCGACGACGCAGCGGCCGGTTCTCTGACGAGTCAAAACGTTTCCAACGACAGCCTGAAGCAGCTGCGGGATGAGCTGGCCGCGCAGGAAAGCCTGGTCATCATCTTCGGATCTGAATTGCGTGGGGCGGACATCAGCACGCTGGTGAAGTTCGGCGCGGCGAGAAATGCCAGATTCATCTGCCTGGGCGATTACGCCAATTCTCATGGCGCCGCCGACATGGGGCTCTACCCCGACATGCTTCCCGGCTACACTCCGGCCACTGCCGCCGATAAATTCCGGGAAGAGTGGGGCAGCCTTGCCGGGGGCAAAGGCCTGTCTATCGCAGACATGATGCAGGTGGCCAAAGCCGGCAAGTTGGGCGGGCTATACGTGGTCGGGTCCAACCCGCTGGTCGACTACAACTTCGATCCGGCGGTCCTGCAGAAGACTTTCGTGGTTGTGCAGGAACTTTTCCTGACCGAGACCGCCATGCTGGCCGAAGTAGTGCTGCCGGCGGCTTCCGCCTACGAGAAGTCGGGTACGTTCACCAACACCTGTGGCGACCTGCAATTGCTCAAGAAGGCCGGCGACAACACCGTGGTGAAGAGCGACTTTGAGATTATTGTTCGCGTGGCCGAACGGATGGGCGCGGACGTTCGCAAGCTGGTGCCATTCGGCGGCGGCGTACATGCCGACATGGGTCAGACGCGCGGCGCGCAGTCAGGCGAGGCCGATCGTCATTCGGTGTGGCTGGCGGCGAATAACTTGACACCGCGGCTCAGCCCCTTCGATCCCATGGCCATCCTGGATGAGATCCAGCGGCTAGTACCGGGCTACGAGTTTTCGCGACTGAGCTTGCTCGCCGGCAGCGATGTGCACGTGACTGCCGTCGAGAAGAGCAGTCGTGGCCCTGCGGACGGAGCCGCGAACATTGTGCCGGCCAACGATACCCTATTCACCTCAGGGACCCTGGGTCGATATTCGGATGTATTGAATTCAGTCATCGAACACCGCCAGACAAGGACAGCGAACAAGGAAGTGATGGCGGATTAAGCACGTTGCACTCAGCAGGTAGCGGTTACCTTTTGTCGCGCAGCTTTTCGGGTTGTTTCTCGTCGTCAGTTCAAGCGTACTCATTTACAAAGTGGAACTGAAAATTTTCATCATCGTTGCTGTCATCAAGATCGTCCTGGTGGTCTTCATCATGCTCACGGGCGTGGCCTACACCACGCTGCTGGAGCGCAAGGTGGTGGCGCGCATTCAGAATCGGTGGGGACCGACGCGGGTGGGTCCGTTCGGCCTGCTGCAGCCGCTGGCTGACGGAATCAAATTCATCCTGAAGGAAGACTTGGTTCCTTCGAGCGTTCACAAAGGCCTTTACATCCTGGCGCCCATGCTAGCACTGGCCATGTCGCTGATCTCGATTTCGATCATCCCCTTCGGCGAGTCGATCAAGATCGGTGGACTGACCATACCTCTACAGATTACCGGCGTTAACCAGGGGAATGGCCTCAGTGACATCAATATCGGGCTGCTGATCATTCTGGGAGCGACCTCAATCGGTGTGTACGGAGTTGCTCTGGCCGGATGGTCGTCGAACAGCAAGTATTCTCTGCTGGGATCACTTCGGGCTAGCGCGCAGATGATCAGCTACGAACTTGCGCTGGGACTCTCGCTGGTGGGTATTTTGCTGCTTGCTGGAACGCTGAGCTTGCGCGGGATCGTCGACCACCAGATTTCGCCATGCGTCTCTCCGGGAAATTGCGAACACCCTTGGCTCGGCGTTTCCTGGCTAAGCTGGCTTCCCCACTGGTACATCATTCCCCAGTGCGTGGCATTCTTCATTTACCTAATGGCCGCGTATGCGGAAACCAACCGCATTCCGTTCGATCTTCCGGAGGCGGAAACTGAACTGGTCGCGGGCTACCACACGGAGTACAGCGCCATGAAGTTTGCCATGTTCTTCATGGCCGAATATCTCAACATGTTCACCGTAGGCTGCGTGGCCACGTTGCTGTTTTTTGGCGGATGGCACGGACCGGCGATTCCCGGCGCACCACCGATCGTGCAGGCCTTGCTGCCGGTTGTGTATTTTGCGATCAAGGTTTTCTTCTTCATCTTTCTCTACATATGGATTCGCGGCACGCTGCCGCGTTTCCGTTATGACCAGCTGATGGCTTTCGGGTGGAAGTTCCTGCTGCCGCTGGCCATCGCCAACATCATTGTCACCAGCTTCATTGTGGCCTGGAGAGCGTGAGCCAATGATTCATCCAATCCTGTTCATCTTCTTCGGCCTGATCTGCGTGTTCGGCGCGATCAACCTGCTGGCGCAGCGGCACCCCATCAATAGCGCGCTCTCGCTGGTGCTGGTGATGTCGTCACTGGCCATGATCTATCTCTTGCTGGGAGCGGAGTTCGTGGCCGCTGTCCAGGTGATCGTCTATGCCGGCGCCATCATGGTACTGTTCGTCTTCGTCATCATGCTTCTCAACGCCGGCGCGGAAGAGCGCGGCCGGGGCGGACGCGTGGCTTTGATGCTGGGAATCCCCGGCGTGGTGGTGCTGGCGGGAACGATTGCCTGGACGCTGATCAGCGGTAGCCAGCAGTTCGGCAAGGTCACGATCAGCCAGGCCAACTTTGGATCGACGGACAAGATCGCTTCCCTGCTCTTTACCAATTTTCTGCTGCCGTTTGAGATCACTTCAGTGCTGATTCTGATCGCCATCATGGGCGCGGTGGTGCTGGGAAAGAAGGGAGAGAACTAAATGGTCCCGCTTTCCTGGTATCTGATTCTGAGCGCGACCCTGTTTGCGCTGGGTGTGCTGGGTTTTCTGATCAAGCGCAACATCATCACCATTTTCATGTCGATTGAATTGATGCTCAATGCGGTCAACCTGACCTTTGTCGCCTTCGCGCGTTACTGGCAGGACCAGAGCCTGAAGCTGGCGTTGAGCGGCCAGATCTTTGTGTTCTTTGTGATGGTGGTAGCGGCGGCGGAGGCGGCGGTGGGTCTGGCGATCATCATCGCTATCTTCCGCACGCGGGAAACTTTGGACGTTGACCAGGTGAACCTGCTCAAACTATGAACCAGAACCTTTATCTTTGGGTGATTCCGCTGCTGCCGCTGGCAGGCGCGGCCATCAACGGTGTGTTTGGCCGCCGCTTCAAGAACAGCATGGTTTCAGCCGTGGCCCTGTTCTTTACCGCGGTGTCATTTGGCTGGGCTGTGTGGGCGACGGCCCAGTGGTGGGGTCATAGCGATCCCTACATCCAGAATCTGGGCGATTGGATCTGGGCAGGCCGTTTTCACGCGCCGTTTGGTTTCTATCTCGACCGGCTCTCCACGGTGATGGTACTGGTGGTCACCGGCGTAGGCTTCCTGATTCATATCTACTCAGTCGGCTATATGGCGCACGAAGGCGGCTATTACCGCTTTTTTGCCTACCTGAACCTGTTCATGTTTTTCATGCTCACGCTGGTGCTGGCCAACAACTATCTGCTGATGTTCGTTGGCTGGGAGGGCGTGGGGCTGGCGTCATATCTGCTGATCGGTTTCTACATTCACAAGGATTCGGCGGCCAATGCGGGCAAGAAGGCGTTCATCGTCAACCGCATCGGCGACTTCGCGTTCCTGATCGGGATGTTTCTGATCATCCAGCATTTCGGGACGCTGAACTTCGGAAGCTTCGACAAGATCGATGGCGTCTTCCGGCAAGTGCAAAGTATCACGCCGGAAGGCGGATGGGGATGGCTGACGGCGATCGCGCTCTGCCTGATAATCGGCGCCACAGGCAAGTCGGCGCAGGTCCCGCTCTACGTCTGGCTGCCTGACGCCATGGAAGGCCCGACACCGGTTTCGGCGCTGATCCACGCGGCCACCATGGTGACGGCCGGGATCTACATGATCGCGCGCTCCAGCGCTATCTTCAGCCGCGCGCCACATGCGCTGGAGGTGGTGGCGATCATCGGCTGCCTCACAGCGATCTTCGCCGCCACCATGGGCATGGCGCAGACCGACATCAAGCGCGTACTGGCCTACTCCACGGTTTCGCAACTCGGCTACATGTTTATGGCCTGCGGCGTGGCTGCCTACTCCGCAGGCATCTTCCACCTGATGACGCATGCGTTCTTCAAAGCGCTGCTGTTTCTTGGCGCCGGGTCGGTGATCCACGCCCTGGGTGGTGTGCAAGACATGCGCCGAATGGGCGGCCTATGGCGCTTGATCCCCAAGACGTTTTGGGTGATGACCGCCGCAACTTTTGCTATCGCAGGATTTCCGCCGCTGGCCGGCTTCTTCAGCAAAGACGAGATCCTTGGCGCAACTTTCGCCAGTCCTTACGGAGGTCCCGTGCTGTGGGTGATTGGAGTGATCACGGCGGGGCTAACCTCGTTCTACATGTTTCGGCTGTGGTTCATGACTTTCTTCGGGGAGCGCCGGCCTGACGCAGATCTGGGTGACCATGCCGTCACCGCATCAGCACGCGGTCACAGCGACGATCATGGACACGATCACGGAGGGGTGCACGAATCGCCGTGGGTGATGCTGGGGCCGCTGGTGGTGCTGGCGATTGGATCGGTGATCGCGGGATGGGTAGGAATCCCAAAATCCTTGTGGGGGCACAACGAGTTTGGGACCTTCCTGGCGCCGGCGATTCAGACGCCCGCACAGGTACAGAACTCAACGGAGCAAATCACGGTTCAGACCAGAGTCAAGAGCCCGAGCGAAGGATCGGAGCCAACGAAATCCGGCGCAGAAGAGAACAGCTATGAAGAACGGATCCTGGCGGCAACCTCAGTGGCTGTAGCAGCGCTGGGCCTCTTCTTAGCCTACCTTCTTTACTACAAGCGTCCGGAGCTTCCCGACCGAATGACGGCAAAGATCCATGGGATCTACCTCATGGTGTTGCACAAGTATTACGTGGACGAGGGGTACAGCGCTCTGTTTGTGAAGCCGCTGCTGGCGCTCTCGACTGTGGTCTTCTGGCGCGGCGTCGACCAGGGGATTATTGACGGCATGGTCAACGGCGCAGGCTCGGCGTCGCGGGGCATCGGCAACGAGCTGCGACGCATACAGTCCGGGAACATCCGCTCTTATGCCGCATGGGTGGCGGCCGGAGGCGCGGTGGTAATCGCCTACATGGTGTGGCTGGGGGTGCACAAATGAACTCAACTATCCTTACCCTGGTCACCTTCGCTCCCGCCGCAGGCGCTTTGCTGCTGATGCTGATGCCGCGCAACGACCGCCTGCTGCGCTGGACGGCGCTGATCGTTTCGCTGGTGGCTTTCGCGTTCTCATTGCACCTGGTCCGGTTCTTTGACTATGCCCACCACGGGTTTCAACCGCAGTTCGATATCAACGCCGCCTGGATCGGCCAGGCAATCCGTTATCACCTGGGTGTTGACGGCATCTCCATGTGGCTGGTGGTGCTGACCACCTTCCTGGTCCCACTCGGCGTGCTGGTTTCGTGGAAGTCGATCCATGATCGTGTAAAGGAGTTCTTCGTTCTGCTGCTGCTGCTGGAGACAGCGATGATCGGCGTCTTTCTGGCGCTGGACATGTTCCTGTTCTATGTGTTCTGGGAAGGCACGCTGATCCCGATGGCGCTGCTGATCGGCATGTACGGGCACGAACGACGCGTGTACGCGGCGGTCAAGTTCTTCCTGTACACCATGGTCGCCTCGGTTTTCATGCTGGTCGCGATCATCTGGCTGTACACGCACACACACAGCTTCGACTACGCCACGGTGCGCGCGTGGATTGCCTCACCTGCGGCGCCGGCGGCGAGCACTCTGCAGTGGCTATTCCTGGGATTCTTTGTCGCCTTTGCGGTCAAGGTTCCGTTATTCCCGCTGCACACCTGGCTGCCTGACGCCCACGTGGAGGCGCCGACGGCCGGATCAGTGTTGCTCGCCGGGGTGCTGCTGAAGATGGGAACTTACGGTCTGCTGCGCTTCAACGTGGGCATGTTTCCCAACCAGTCTCACGACAACGCGGTGTGGATCAACGTGCTGGCCCTGATCGGCATTATTTACGGAGCACTGGTCGCGCTGGTGCAGCCCAATCTCAAAAAGCTGATTGCCTACTCCTCGGTCAGCCACCTGGGATTCGTGGTGCTGGGCATCTTCACCTTCACCCAGGCCGGCACTGATGGCGCGGTCTACCAGATGCTGAACCACGGCGTCTCGACCGGGGCGCTTTTCATGCTGGCCGGCATGCTCTATGAGCGCAAACACACCTACGATTTTGCCGAGTACGGCGGCCTGGCGGCGCCGATGCCGATCTACGCCACGTTCTTCATGATCGCGGTGCTGTCGTCGGTCGGCCTGCCTCTGCTCAACGGATTTGTTGGTGAATTCCTGGTGCTGAGCGGATCGTTCCAGAACCAGGCCGTCTACGGCATCCTGGCCGCGAGCGGCGTGATCTGGAGCGCCTGCTACCTGCTGTGGATGTATCAGAAAGTCTTCTACGGACCGATTCACCACGAGGAGAACAAGACGCTGCCGGATATTGACGGCCGTGAGCAGATTTCACTGTGGCCGGTGGCGATAATGGCGTTGGTGATGGGCGTGATTTCGCCCTACTGGATGAAGTCGATCGATCCCGCGGTTGCGGAGACCATACCGAAGGTCACCGCAGCGACTAAAGCCCGCGCGGACGATGGACTGGAAGCGGCACGACTGAAGTCGTGCGCTGATACTTGCATTGACTCTGGAAAGATCGTGGGCACTGCTCAGAGTATGAGCCCACAAGCGGTGGGCACAACCAGATGATTCCGACGACTGCCGATTACATTCGTATTTTGCCGGAGCTGGTGCTGACCGCCTTCGGCATTGCGGTCATGATGATCGACCCGCTGCTCAAGCCGCGGGCCAGCCGCAAGGGACTGGGCTTGCTCTCGCTGCTGGGAACGATTATGGCCATCGCCGCGGCGTTCTGCCAGATGGCGTGGCTGCAGCGCGATCCCAGCTTCGGCCATACGGGCTGGTTCGGCATGGTGCGCGTAGACAGCTTCAGCATCTTCTTTCACGTCCTGATTCCGGCAATCTCGGCCGTCTGCATACTCGCTTCCATCGAATACCTGGACGCGCAGAACATCCGCAGCGGCGAGTACTACGGCCTGATCCTCTTCGGGACTGTGGGCATGGTGCTGATGTCGTCGGCGATCGAGCTGGTGCTGATCTTCATCGCGCTGGAGATTTCATCGATCTCTACCTACATTCTTGCGGGCTACCGCCGGCGCACAGCATCCAGCACGGAGTCGTCGCTCAAATATTTTCTTCTGGGATCGTTCGCGACGGCGTTCTTCCTCTACGGCGTGGCGTTGATTTTCGGCGCCACCGGCTCAACCAGCGTGCCGGAGATTCAGAGCAAGCTCAGTTCGGGAGCGCGGCCTGAACCGCTGGTGTTCATGGCGACGGCGTTGATGATAGTCGGGCTGGGGTTCAAGGTGGCGGCTGTGCCGTTCCATGTGTGGACGCCGGATGTCTATGAAGGCGCGCCTGCGCCGGTGGTGGCGTTGATGTCCACCGGTCCCAAGGCCGCGGCCTTCGCCGTCCTTCTGCGCGTGCTGTTTGCGACGCCCAGCACACATTGGTTCTGGCTGATCTGGGTGCTGGCTGCGCTGTCAATGACCCTGGGGAACTTCGGCGCGCTGGTGCAGAACAACGTAAAGCGAATGCTGGCGTATTCCTCGATCGCGCACGCAGGGTATCTGCTGGTGGCCTTCGCGGCGAGTAATGAAGCAGGCATTTCTGCCGCCATCTTCTACACTGCTGCTTATGCGGCGATGAACGTGGGCGCCTTCGCCGTGGTCAGCCACTTCGCTTCCACAGGCGAGCGTTACGTAACGATGGACGACTATGCCGGGTTGGGCAAGCGCGCGCCGATGCTGGCCCTCACGCTGACGGTCTTCATGCTCTCTCTCATCGGCATACCGGGCACCGTCGGCTTCCTGGGCAAGTACTACGTGTTCACGGCCGCATTGAGTGCCAATGGCCCGCATCAGCCGGCGCTGGTTTGGCTGGCGATCATCGGGGTCATCAACAGCGCAGTGGCCTCCTACTATTACCTGCGCCTGATCGTGATGATGTACATGCGCGAGCCGGAACTGGAAGAAGCACCGGCGCATGCTTCGGCGACCATGCGTCTTGGCCTGGTAATTGCCGCGGTGGCGACTATCTATCTCGGTGTCATTCCCGGGCGCGTGCAGGACTATGCGACAGCCGGCGCGCTAAACCTGCGGCCCAAGGTGCCCGGGAGCGCCGGCTCGGTGCTTCGTCTCGAATTTCACACCGCTGCCCCTAAGCCGGCACAGAGCCCTATTCCGGAGAAATAGTCACATCTCTGCGAGAAAAGATCGCAGAACCCACGGCCCAAAAGAGCACCGCTTCTGCAATTGCTCCCGCGGCAATGCGCCATAATCCGGTTCCCGCCGGTTGAAATCGGAAACTCCTGAGAACCTGTACCAGCGAGGCCACAGGAAACAACTCCGACGCGGGATGCCAACCCGAAGATTCAATACCCAGCGGAAACAGAAGAAGAACGGACGTTGCGACCATCGCCAGCAGTGGATGCAGCATCGCAGCCATGAGCAGTGCGGCGGATTCCGCGGTCACCGAGCACAAGAGAACGGCCAGCATCAGAGAAAGCAGACCGCCGGTAGGAATGGCCCCGCGGAAACATAGCCAGTAGCTGATCGTTCCAATCAGAAGAGTGAACCAGGCGCTGATCATCGCGCAGCCGCACAGCAGCCCACCCAGGTATTGCCAGCGCGCGATGCCTTTGGAGAGCACCGCCAGAATGCGCCGTGAACGCCGTTCCGACCAGATGGCAGGCACGGCGATCAATGCACCGATGAGAATAGCGTTCGCGGAATGCCATTGCACATAAAACTGGACGTCTGCGCGTTGCTGGTGCCAGCCAAAGAGGACGCCGGCGCCGGCGAGGTACGCGGTCATCACGGCCACCGCAACCCACTGGGTGCGAACAAAGTTTGTGCCCAGCAGAATAATCACGCGCATGGCAATCAGCGCTCCGGACGGGCCAGGGAGAGTGCTGGACCATCGGCTACGCCGAGCTCTCCGCGTGAGGAGATCGCGTAGTAGACGCGAGGGTGTTGCAGCCGGTACTCGAGTACGAGCATGCGCTTCTCGGTGTCGAACACCTGGATGCGGTCGACATCTGTGGTCAGTTCTGAGGTGTGACTCGGCAGGGTGAATCCAGTGCGGTGGTGATCGCACTGCAGAGCTACGTACTGACCCCGTGCGCGAGCGGAAGTAAAGGCAAAGCGGCCGTCCTTTCTGGAAAACACTCGCTTGCCCTGCAGAGAGAGGACGGTGAAAGTCTCACATCCGTGAACCACGATCAGCTGGCGATCCATAGCGCTCGCGGTGTATCCACAGGAGCTCTTCGGGAGCTTGAAATCTGTCCGCATGGGGGACCACTTGCCGTCAAAGGTCAGCAGACCTACCTGCTGATCGCTGTATGAATGAGCCGGATTGCTGCTGACCAGAAAACCCTCAGCGGGCGACCAAAACGGCATGGTGTGTTCGAGGGTAAAAGTCTTGCTAGGCTGGAGGGTGGCGGCATCGAGAACCTCAACGTCCACCCTGGCTTTGCCGTCGTGAAGCACGGAGCCATCGGCCAGGATCTCCGGCGACGAGAATACCTGCTCATGAAGCAGAACGATCTGGTCCCCAGAGGGCGATACCCGAATCTTCCAGTCTTCAACATCGGTTTGCTTCTCAAGTTTCAATTCACGGGATACCAGCGGTTCGTAATTCTCGGAGTAAAGAGTAAGTACGAAGCCGCTGCGAACGAGAAAACGGCCGTCCCTGGTAGCCAGGACTTGAGAAATATTCGCGTTGGTGACCAGAGCCAGGGTTTTGATCACCCGGCCATCGTCCGGGGTCAACACCTTGATAATGAGCAGGAAATTCCCGGCCCCACCGCCAGGTGCGCGCGGGCCGAGTTTGGCCTGGCCGGAAGTGCGTCCGACCTGATAGACCAACAGCCGGTCGCCGCCGATGAAGGTAATCCCCTGCTGGCCGATCCATTGCGTGGTGGGAACGCGATCAAAGCGGTTCAGCCCCAGGTTCTCCATTGGGATAGTCCAGCCCCCGGGCTGAGGCATGGCAAACAGAAAAGACCCGCCGAACAGCAACGCGACGATGCGGACCCGCAATGCTTTCATTAATTCTCCGAAGCCCGGCTGGAATGGCCGCCGCCGTTTTGATGGGCAAGATCGACGAAGAGATCCTCGAGCGTCCGGCTGACGGGATGCACAGCCAGCACCTCGCCGCCGGCGAGCCAAATCTGCTCGATCACTTGCCGCTGGCGCAAGGCCGGTACAGTGATCTTGATAAAACCGTTCTCTTTGGAACCTTCGAACATAAGGGCATCGATACCGCGGGCGGTGATCACGAACCGCTCCTGGCTCTCCAGTAATTCCTTCATTGAGCCTATGCGCGCGACTTTGCCTTTGACCACGATGGCCAAGCGGTCACAAATCTGCTCGAGCTCGGAAAGAAGATGCGAACTCAGAAAGACGGTCTTGCCGGCCCGCCTCGCGCTGAGCAGGATCTCGCGCACCTGCACGCGGCCGATGGGATCTAGCGCCGAGGCAGGCTCGTCGAGGATAAGCAATTCGGGGTCGTTGACCAGGGCCTGCGCCAGCCCCACGCGCTGCAGCATGCCGCGGGAGAACTGTCCGGTGTTGCGTTGAGCAACGCTGGAGAGATCCAGCCGGTCGAGTAGTTCCTTGACCCGCTGCTTCAACTCGGGATCGTGCAGTCCGTTCAGCGCGCCGTAGAAATGGACCAAGCTGGCGGCGGGGCGATGGTAGAGAGACGCCCCTTCGGAGAGGAAGCCCACGCGGCGACGAGTGGCCGCGTGCCCGAAGGGATGGCCCAGCATCTGACCGCGTCCTCGAGTGGGAAACATCAGGCCCAAAGCCACATGGAGAGCCGTGGTCTTGCCGGCGCCGTTGGGACCGAGAAAGCCGAGGATCTCACCGCGCTCTACGCGCAAAGAGAAACCGTCGAGAGCCTTTACCGTCTCACCCCGGAAGAAGCTGCGATATTCCTTGGCGATGTTGTCGAATTCGAGAGCCCCAACCTGCGTCATCTCGGATAAAGGATAAACGACGAGGAACAATCCGATAAACAAAAAGCCCGGCTGTCAGGCCGGGCTTTTGGTTAAAGAGATTCGAGTTCTAAAGCTTTCCTGTGATCCTGAAGGCTATGATCAGCGCGTAGAGTGCCAGTGATTCGATCAGAGCCAGACCGAGGAGCAGGAAGATAAAGATTCCGGGCCGCGCTCCGGGATTGCGAGCTAAAGCTTCCACGGCTGAACCGGTGGCTCGTCCCTGCCCGATTCCGCACAAGCCCGCAGCGATTCCCAGGCCGATCCCGGCTCCGATCGCGATTGACCAGTAGCCTTGAGGGGGAACGGTGGATCCGCCCTGTGCGTAAACCGGCATCGCAACGAACATCATTACCACGACGACGAACAGCAGCATCATTGATTTGCGCATGTTTCTCTCCTATGAAATGGCCTCCAGTGGGTGGTTGACGTCCGTCCTGGGGGACGGCGCCCTCACGCTCGAAGCAAACCCTTGCGATCAGTGCTCCTGCGCTACAGCTCCCTGGAGGTAAATGGTCGTCAACAGCACGAACACGTAAGCCTGCAGGAAGGCAACGAACAAGTGTAAACCAAGAAAAATAACCGGTAGACCGATGGGGACCAATGAAAAGAACGCGTTTGTCACCGCATCACCGGCAAACATATTGGCGTAAAGGCGGACGCTCAGGGACATGATGCGGGCGAGATGGCTGATGATCTCGATGATGAACAGCAAGGGCGCCAGCCACCACACCGGTCCGAAGAAATGCTTCAGGTAACCGATAGGTCCCTGCACTCTGATGCCATGGAGGTTGTAGTAGAGAAACGCTACAACCGCACACCCCAGCGTGATTTGAATCGCGCCGGTCGGAGATTCGAAGGTAGGTATGAGTCCCAGGAGGTTGCTGAACAAAATGAACAGAAACAACGCGGTAAGAAAAGGCGTGAATCGTTCTCCGCCATGGCCGATAACTTGTTCACTCTGATCGCTGATGAATTCGTTCATCATCTCTGCCAGATACTGCAGTCCTCCGGGTTTCGCCACGGAAAGCCGCGAGCGAATCAGCAGAAATAGCACGATCAGAAAAACAACGATCAGAACTTCCATGGCCACGTGGTTGGGAATCGGCGCATCCGGATTGGCGGGATGGAAAACCGGCGGCAGAGCCTGCAAGACCGCGTTCACCGGCTTGGCAAAGGCTCGGTTCAGGATTTCCGTGAACCACAGTTGTCCCTGCATCGCTTGATTAGTTCCTGGAATCCAAAGTTTGTGCCCGAAGAAATGCGATCACCTGATAAAGAGCTTCGATGAAGATCGCACCAACCGGAAGAGACAGGCCTAAAAAGAAGCCATTCAAGCTGTTAGCGGCACTTTTCAATATAGCATAGGCGGCCGCAGCGATCAAAAAGTAGCGGAGCAGAAAGCGCACGATAATGCGCGCAGGCGATGGCCGCCGTCCGGTGGTCTCCAGCCGCGCGCCCATGGCTTCTATGGAGCGGCGAAGCCAATGGAAATTCACGATCGCGATGGCGCTGCCCAGCAGAAACACCAGAGACATTGCGCGGCCATAACGGATCCACATCGGCGTCACCCCGAGAAGCGCGAGAGCGATCATGACCCCGACCAGCCGGCGGTAGGTGTGAATGAAGAAAACCTCTTCTGCGTGGATGGAAGGCCCGTTGGGCGAAGCGCTCACTCCTTGAAATCCTCTGACAAGGCAACACGAATGAAATAGACCAAGCCGGAGATGATGCCAAAGATCAATCCTGCCATGGGCAGCCAGTCACGATGCAGCCAACGCTTCAGCAATTCGCCCAGGAACCAGCCCACCACCGTCGCGGCCGGCAGTGTGAGGCCCAGTTGGATGTATTTTTCCGCACCAACCCACACGCTCTTGGGAGTACGTTGCGGACGTGGATCCTGCTCGTCAGGCATAGGGTTCATTCTCCAGCCTACACGACATGGATGCAAGCCATGGATAGGCGCATTTTCAGTCAAGATCGATTTCATCGAACTTAGAGCGCGACAGAGCCCGGAGGACAAATCTGGCAGATAGATTTAGTTGCCATCAACAAGCACATGGGATTTATCATCGCGCGCATGCATTGGAACAACCTGAAGAGAGTCACTGTCATTGCTGTTTGCCTTAGCTCTGTTGTTGCGATCGCTCAGCAGCCCCCGGCTCAGAGCACGAGGCGAGCCGTTCGCGACTACCGGCAGCAGCATGAAGCCGATATCGTTCGCGACTACGCCGCCCTGCTTTCCCTGCCCAACGTCGCCAGCGATACGGCCAACATCCGCGCCAACGCAGACTTCATCAGCAAGGCCCTGGAGGCTCGCGGTTTTCAGACGCGCCTGCTCAGCGTCCCAGGCAGTCCTCCGGCAGTTTACGGGGAACTGACGGCGCCCGGCGCGAAGCATACGCTGCTTTGGTACGCGCACTACGACGGACAACCGGTAGACAAGTCGCAATGGGCCGACGATCCCTGGAAGCCGGTGCTGCGCGATGGTCCGCTCGAGGCGGGAGGTAAAGCGATTCCTCTCGACTCGCTGCATCCTCTGCTGAATCCAGAATGGCGAATCTATGCCCGCGCGGCCGGTGACGACAAGGCGCCGATCCAGGCCTTGTTCACCGCGCTGGATGCGCTACATGCGGCCAAGTTGCCCCTCAGCGTGAATCTAAAGGTCTTCTTCGAGGGCGAAGAGGAAGCCGGCTCGCCGCACCTGGAGAGCATCTTCCGCGAAAACGCTTCCCTGCTCAAGGGCGATGTCTGGATCCTCAGCGACGGTCCGGTAAACCAGACGCGTCGCATGCAGGTATTTTTCGGCGCCCGGGGCGTAACCGACCTTGAGATGATTGTCTACGGGCCGGCGCGCGTTCTGCACTCCGGACACTACGGCAACTGGGCTCCGAATCCGGCGGCACTGCTGGTCGATCTGCTGTCGAACATGCGCGATCCTACCTCGCACATCCTGATTCCCGGGTACTACGACGATGTCCGGCCGCTTGGCGTCTCCGAGGGTAAGGCGCTGGCGCAGATGCCCGACGTGGATGCGCAGCTCAGACAGGAATTAGCTCTGGCCTGGACAGAGAGCAAAGGGGCGACCTTGGCTACAGCGATTTCTGAACCGGCGTTGAACATTCGCGGGATTGAGTCGGGACATGTGGAGAGCAAAGCGCAAAATGCCATTCCCACATACGCCAAGGCTTCGATCGATTTCCGCCTGGTGCCCGATCAGTCGCCGGAGAAGGTCAAAGTTCTGGTGGAGAGATTCATCGGCGAAGAAGGCTTTTTCATCGTGCATCAGGAACCCGACCTGGAAACACGCCGCAAACATCCTAAGGTGATCAAGTTGAGTTGGGGCGCCGGCGGATACAAAGCTGCCCAAACACCCATAGACGATCCTGCGGTTCAGCCCGTCATCCGCGCTATCGAGCAGACGCTGGGAGGGCCGATTATCAAGATGCCGATGCTGGGCGGCAGCATCCCCATGTATCTCTTCACCGACCTCCTGAAGACTCCGGTTTTCGGGCTACCTATCGCCAACCACGACGACAATCAGCATGCGGCCAACGAAAACCTGCGCCTGCAGAACCTCTGGGACGGCATCGATATCTTCGCCGGCGTGCTAACAGGCACGGAGGCCAACTGGCGCTAGGGCACCTCATCTCCCCGCGCAATGACAAGCTTCGCAGACCAAAGCCACGCCGTAGCAGCGCAGCCTCGCATCTCATCGATGCCTTACTTCGGGCACAAAGAATCAGTTGGGTCCGAGACGGTGAAAGACGCGTTGGCGATAGTAATCGCCTTTGAATCGAACGGCACACCAATGTTGTGGCCGGCGGTGGCGGTGATCGTTGTTATTCCGCAGGCCAGACCCGAGGTAGCCACACCGTTCGCGTCGATCGTCGCCACGTCGGCGATTGCCGTGGTCCAAGCCACCTGTTTAGTGATGTCCCGTGTTTCCGTCGGGTGAATGAATTGCCCCAACGCGGTGAACTGCACCTGGGCAAAGGCGCCTCTGCCGACCACCGTCGCGCCGCTCGGCTGGACAGTAATTGAAGCCAACTGGGTGGGATGTCCACAGCTTGGCACTAACATCAGGGAGAGAAGCAATACACCAAGAAAAAGAAAGATCCTAGACACCGCACAACTCCTTCAAAGGAACAGAAAGCAGCGGGTAACCCGGCTGTAGGCCCTGAAGACGAATCCGTGCGGCCCCCTACCTTCTTGCCTCGGGTAATTTTGGAAGAGTGGGGGAGAGCTTATACCTTTCTCAAGCTACAGGCAAAGGTATTATTCAGCTGGATAATGTAAAGTGAACTAAATTGCATAAAAAGCGATTACTTATTCACAACTAGCGGACCAACTTAGCTCATAACTAGTGCGTTAACACGATTTTTTAACCGTTTCTTAAACAGTTTTGCGGGCGCCGCATCGCACAACGCAGTCGGCGGACAGCCGCATCATTCTCGTGCAACGCCATCCGCTACCAGCCCAACTGCGCTGGTCGAGCCGGTGTTTTCCTGCTGGCGCGCTCCGTTCCCAGTGTGTTTTACTAGCGTGCCGTGATCAACACTAATGTGCAGGATCGGGTCGCGACACTTACCTTCAACCGGCCCGACAAACTTAACGCCCTGAACGCCGATCTGCTGAACGGCTCGATCGCCGCGCTGCGCTCGTGGAGCAGCGATCCCGAGATAGGCGCCATCGTGGTTACGGGCGCGGGGCGGGCGTTCTGCGCCGGAGGCGACGTGAGCGCCATGGCCCAGGCCGGCGATCTCTCACACGAGCAGAACATCGATCGCCTGCGGGAGATGCAGGAGCTATCGTGGTTGCTCTACAACATTCCCAAGGTGACCATCGCTGCGGTCAATGGCTTTGCCATGGGCGCGGGCCTGGGAATCTGCCTGGCCTGCGATCTGCGCATCAGCTCCGATCAGGCGAAGTTTGGGACAGCGTATGCGAAGGTAGGTTTCGGCGGCGACTTCGGCACCACATGGCTGCTGACGCAGTATGTGGGTGCGCCTAAGGCGAAAGAACTTCTCTTCCTGGCGGAGGCCATCGACGCCGCGGAGGCGCATCGCCTGGGACTGGTGAACCGCGTGGTGGCGCATGACCAATTGACGGGCGTGACGCGCGCGGTGGCCATGCAGATCGCCAATGGGCCGCTAACCAGCTATCGCTACATGAAGGCCAACATCAATCTGGCCACGCACAGCGATTTCCGCATGCTGCTCGACCGCGAGGCGGAGACGCACCTGCGTTGCGGGCAGACGCAGGATCACAAAGAAGGAGTGCGCGCCTTCATGGAGAAGCGCGCAGCAAAGTTTACCGGGCGATGAAAACCTTCGAGCAGATCATCTTTGAGAAGGCCGGGCACGTGGCCACGGTGACCCTCAACCGCCCCAAGAAGCTGAATGCGTACTCCGAGGTCATGGTGCATGAGATTCTGACGGCGCTGGCCGATGCGCGCGACGACGATGAGATTCGCGCGGTGATCATCACCGGCACGGGCCGCGGCTTCTGCTCCGGCGGCGATATAGGACGGGACTTTCAATATCCGGCGCGCTACCGCGGGCACCGCATGGAGTCGATGCTGGAGATGCGGGAGAACATGCACGAGCTGGTGAAGTTCCTGCAGCGCTTCGACAAGCCGACTATCGCGGCCATCAACGGCGCGGCGGTAGCCGGGGGACTGACGCTGGCTTTGTCCTGCGACTTCCGCATTGCCGCCGAGAGCGCGCGGCTGGGGGATACCAGCTTGAAATTTGCGTTGATCCCCGACGAAGGCGGAGCCTACATGTTTCCCCGGTTTCTCGGCCTGGAGAAGGCGCTGAAGATGTCGCTGCTTTCGGAGGTCTATCCGGCACGAGAGGCGCTGGAGTTGGGACTGGTCACGGAAGTGGTGGCTGACGCGGAGCTCATGCCGCGGGCACAGCAATGGGCGGAGCGCCTGGCCGCGGGACCACCGATCGCCATCCGCATCACCAAGCGGATGATGTACAAGCAGCTCACCATGTCGCTTGACAACGCGCTGGAGGATGCGGCGCTGGGCACGATGGTGGCCAACTACACCGAAGACGTAAAAGAGGGGATCGCGGCGTTTCACGAGAAGAGGCCGCCGAAATTCAAGGGAAAGTAAGATTTCTTTTCTGCGTTCCGCTTCGCTGCCCGCAAGCCTTCGACAGCTGGAGCAAAACCTACTATCCCGGTGTCCAACTATGCACTGAGCGGATAGCTCAGTAGAGTCCGCGTCAGCGGCCGCCAAACGCTCGCGGGGAGGTCACGCATTCCCATGTTGATGACGAGTCTGGCTCATATGGCGTCGGTGAAGTTGCAGGTGGCTGCGGTGTGGATTTTGGAAGAAAACGCACCGCGTTTCAATTTGCTGGAGATGTGGAAGCACATGTACTGGCCCGCGCGCAGCGTCGCCATCGCCCTGGTGATCATGTCAGCGTGGTCGATTGGCGTAATGATGGACCGATGGTTAGCGTTTAAGGCGGCGCGGAAGCAGTCGCTTCAATTAGCACCGGTGGTGGCCGGAGCCCTGCGCGACGGCAAGCTCGACGAAGCCATCCGCATGGCGCAGAGCAGCAAAAAAAGCCACCTCGCCAAGGTAGTTACCGCCGGGCTGATGGAATTCCGGGTGCACGAGCAGTCGCAGGAGATCTCCGGCGACCGGATCGAGGCCAGCCAGCGGGCGCTGAGCCGCGCGGCGGCCATCGTCCACGCGGAACTGGAACGCGGGCTGAGCGCGCTGGCCACGATCGGCTCAACCGCGCCGTTTGTGGGACTGCTGGGCACGGTGATCGGCATCATCGACGCGTTCCAGGAGATTCAGGAGCACCAGACTACCGGGGTCAAAGCTGTGGCTGGCGGGATTTCTGAGGCGCTGGTAACGACAGCCCTGGGGCTCTTTGTCGCTATCCCAGCGGTGATGATGTTCAACTACTTCACGGCCCGGATCAAAGCCTTTGATGTGGAGATGGACAACTCGTCGAGCGAGCTGGTGGATTATTTTCTTAGGAGGGCGGAGGCAAGCAGGCGGTAGATCAATCCGCGGATCCGGCTTCGTGGTTATCTGATCAATCATCATCAACACTAAGGACCGGGAAGATGCTCGAGGCGAAGAACTGCGGCCCGAGCTTCCGCTGACCACTTCTCCGAGCCAGCAAGCCTTGGCACCTCTTTATAGTGCTCAATCGCCTGGGGGAACCGGTTTAGCATCTCCAGAGCCCTCCCTAAGCGAAGGTGGATTGCAGGATCGGCGGGTTTTTGCTCAAGCGCGTCGTTATAACGAAGCGACGAAGCTGAATAGTTCCTGGTTTCGAAGTAATAATCGCCAACCTCAACGTTATGAGCCGCGGCAAGAGCGGCCCGGGTGGCGTCAACACATGCGTCTCCTGGAGACGTCCCGGGATGCGCACCGCCTTCGCTTTTGTACCTGCCTTGCGGCCTTTCAACCTGGGGCGCGGGTTCGGGAATGGTTGGCGGCGTTTGTGAATGGTCGACGCACCATGCCCCGATACAGGTCACCTGGGGCAAAGGATTACTCTGGCGGTGCTTCCTCTTTGACTGTTGCTTGTGAAGTTCGGCAATGATCTCGTCAACGGGCCGGTCAGCGGGACACGCTGGCGCGGAAGACTGAGCTGCCATTCCGGTGCACAGGAGAAATAAGGAGGCTGACCAGTGCACATGCATAAAGCGATTGTATCCCCAAATTCTGGGGCGCTAATCAAAAGGATTTGAAGGCGCTTTTTCGGGGAAAAGATGGGAATTCCCTGCTCCGGTATTGTGCGGTATATTGACGAGGTTTCCCCCCTTGCGAGGTCGCGATGTCGAGAATCGTTCGCGGTGGCTTGATTCAGGCCAGCAATGCTGTCAATCCACCCCAGCCGCTGGAAAAGATCAAGAAAGCGATGATCGAGAAGCACCTGAAGCTGATTGAGCAGGCCGCCAAGAAGGGCGTGCAAGTGTTGTGCCTGCAGGAGCTTTTCTACGGGCCGTATTTTTGCGCGGAACAGAACGCGCGCTGGTACGAGTTGACCGAGCCGGTGCCGGATGGGCCGACCATCAAGCTGATGCAGAAGATCGCGGCTAAGCACCGCATGGTGATGGTGGTGCCGGTCTACGAAAAAGAGATGACCGGCCTTTACTACAACACCGCGGCTGTGATCGACGCCGACGGCAAATATCTGGGCAAGTACCGCAAGCACCATATTCCACAGGTCGCGCCCGGATTCTGGGAGAAGTTTTACTTCACGCCCGGTGATACCGGGTATCTGACCTTCCAGACCAAGTATGCGCGCATTGGAGTTTACATCTGTTACGACCGGCATTTTCCCGAAGGCGCCCGCATTCTTGGCATGAATGGCGCCGAGATCGTCTTCAACCCTTCCGCCACGGTCGCGGGCCTTTCCGAATATTTGTGGGAGCTGGAGCAGCCGGCGCATGCGGTGGCCAACGGGTATTTTGTGGGGGCCATCAACCGCGTCGGCAAGGAGGCGCCATGGAATATCGGGGAGTTCTACGGAAAAAGCTACTTCTGCAATCCGCGCGGCAAGATCGTTGCCCAGGCCAGCCGCAATAAAGACGAGATCGTGGTCGCGGACCTTGATCTGGATATGATCGCCGAGGTGCGCAACCTGTGGCAGTTCTTCCGCGACCGCCGTCCGGAGAGCTACCAGCCGATAGTGGCGCAGGCAGGGAGAGCGGCCTCGGGCAACTAACTGCGATTTAGAAGTTCACTCACAACGCAGAGCGGCAATCGGCTCGATCCTGGCCGCGGTGCGCGCCGGCAAGCTTCCGGCCAACAACGCAACCGTCGCCAGGAAACCGGCAGCCAGAGCCAGGACCAGAGGGTTCGCCGCCCCGACGCCAAACAAGAGCGAGTTCAGCAAACGGCCGATGATCAATGTCAGCACGAGGCCGATAGACATGCCCAGAGCGGCCATTTGTGACAGTTCGCGCATGACCATCCCGGTAATGGCGGTCCGAGATGCTCCCAAAGCTATGCGAATGCCGATTTCGCGGGTGCGACGCGCCACCACGTAGGCCATCACGCCGTACAAACCGATTCCAGCCAGCAAAGATGCGAGCGAAGCGGCACAGACGCACAGTACGGCCAGCAGCCTTTCCACCAAAAGTGAATCACTTACCTGCTCCCGAAGAGTTTTGACGGCAAAGACCGGCAGCGCCGGATCGATTGCAGCCACAGCCTGGGTCATAGCCGCGCCAAAATTCTCCGGCGCCTGGCGTGTGCGGACATAAAACGTGGCGCTGCCGAATGTCGCCAGCTGCGAGTAAGGCATATACACAAAGGGGTGGACAGGATCGCGCACGCTGTCGTGCTTGCTGTCGGCGGCCACTCCTACGATCTCGATTTCGGAATGGTCGCTACGGCCGGCATAGTGGAGAGTGAAATGGGCGCCAATTGCGTCCTGGTGAGCAAAGTAATGGCGGACCAGCGCCTGGTTGACCACTGCAACCTTGGGACTGGTGCCGATGTCGCGGCCGGAGAACTCACGTCCGGCGATCAGGGGAATCTTCATCGTGGAAAAATATCCCGGGCCAATCCAGTTTTCCTCAACGTAGGTGTCCTCGTTTTCATGGGGCATATAGCCGGAGACATTGATGGAGTCGGAGTTTTCGCTGTCCTCAAGAATCGGCACGACTGCGGCAGATGCCGACCCTACGCCCGGAATGGCGGCAATGTTACTTTGCAGCCGGTCAACCAGAGCCACAGTCTGAGCAGGCGTGTAGCGGCTGAGTTCGGGCTGAATGGAGAACTGAATGACGCGATCGGCCTCGAGGCCCAGGCCCGCGTGTTCGATGTTCAACAGGCTTCTGGCGAAGAGGCCGGCTATAGCCAGCAGCAGGACCGTTACAGCCACTTGAAAAACGATGAGGCCCTTGCGCAGGCGCACGCTGCCCGCGCCTGACATGGCTCCCTGGCTCTTGAGAGCGGCCTGGGGATCACTACGCACCAATCGCATCGCCGGCGCAAGCCCAAACAAAACAGCGGTCAACACCGACAATGCGAAGGTAAAAAGCAACACGCGGAGGTCCAGATCGTCGCGAAGGTCGATGACGCCGGCAGCTTGAGAGATCGTACCCACCATCAAGCGCAGCGTCCAAAGCGCGAATCCCAATCCAGCAATTCCGCCCAGGAGGGAGAGCACCAGGCTTTCGGTGAGCAACTGGCGGACGACGCGGCCGCGTCCTGCGCCCAACGAGAGGCGCACTGCCACTTCGCGTCGCCGCGACTCGCCTTTGGCGATCAGCAAGCCGGCCAGGTTGGCGCAGGTAATCAGCAGGACCAAGCCGACCAGGGCCTCCATCATCAGCATGGGTTGCTGCGCGTAGCGCTGCAGTACTTGCCGTCCCTTGACGCCGGGATCGAGCACGAGGGCCTTGGAGAGAAAGCGCTGGCGATTTTTTTCTGAAACCTTGAGGGCGATCGCGTCTTCCTGCAGGAACGAGCGGTAAATGGCCTGCAGTCCCGCCTGGGCTTGCGTCGCGGTGAAGCCACGTCTCAAACGGCCTATGATCGCCAGCCAGTGATCGCCGCGCTCCTCCATGCCGTTCCAGTTGGGAGTCATTTGCGCCTTCATGCTGAGCGGCACAAAAATGTCAGGCCATTGTCCAATCTGAACGCCCGAAAACCCGGATTGAGCGACGCCCACCACGGTGAGCGCGGTCCCATTCACATTGAGCTGCCGGTTGAGCACCGCGGAATTTCCGCCGAAGCGACGCATCCAGTAGCCGTAGCTCAAGACGGCCACCGCATTCGCGCCTGCGGTTGTGTCGTCGTCCTGAGAAAACACCCGGCCTAGAGCGGGCTGGACACCCAGAACCTGAAAATAGTTTCCCGAAACCAGTTCGCCATTGCCGCGCTCGGTAAAGCCGGCGCCGGCGATGCTCAAAGGAAATGGATAACGAGCCACCAGCCCGGAGAAGACCTGGTTCTGATCGCGGAGCTCTTTATACATCGGCAGGGAGAAAATGACGCCCACGTCCCCATCACTGTGGTAGGAGCCAGGCGCCAGGCCCGGAGAACGCAAGATGACAAGCTCTTCCGGGTGCTGGACCGCGAGCTGCTTCAGAAAGAGCTGATAGGTCAGAGAGAAGATGGCCGTATTGACGCCGATTCCAAGAGCCAGCGTGAGGATGGCGACAGCAGTAAAGACAGAGTTCCGGATCAGGATGCGCAGAGCGTAGCGGAGGTCCTGGAGCAAAGTCTCCCAGAAGTGAAAAGTCCACAACTCCCGGCACAGTTCCTTCATTCGCGTCACACTGCCGAACTGGCGGCGCGAACCGGCACGCGATTCGTTTAGGTCGAGCCCGGATGCGCGGTTCTTTTCTTCGCGCATGGCCAAATGAAACGCCAGCTCTTCTTCCAGATCGCGGTCGAGCCGGCGGCGCCGCCCGATCGCCTTCAGGCGCAGCCACGTAGCGTGCAGCTTCTCTAGAAACATCGTGCTCACCTAGACATCATGCGGATCTAAGCCGTTTGCATCACGCGGGCGATGGCCGCAGCCATGCGTCCCCAGTGCTCTCTTTCCGCAGCCAGATGCTTGCGCCCGCTTGCGGTCAGCGAGTAATACTTTGCCCGGCGATTGTTCTCCGACGCCCCCCAGTCCGAGCGCAGGAGGCCGCGCAGTTCCAACCGGTGCAGCGCCGGATACAGCGCGCCTTCTTCGACACGCAGCACATCGTCGGACCTCGATTGAATCCACTCGGCGACGCCGTAGCCGTGTTGCCGGCCTCGCTCCAAGGCCTTGAGGACCAGCATGTCCAGAGTTCCCGGCAGCAAATCGCCCGGTTTGTCTTTGTTGTCTCCCATAAACGACTTATGGGACTGTCTCACAGATCAAGACTTGATGGCAAGCGGAAAAGCGGATGTGCTTGATTTCAGGAATTCTTTTCCAGAATCACTACCAGCCGGCGCGGGCCATGGGCGCCCTGGACGAGAATCTTTTCGATATCAGCAGTGCGGCTGGAGCCGCTGATCATGCAGGCAAAGGAATTGTTCTCTAGAGTCCCTCTGTGCGAGGCGTTTTTCAGTGCAGTGGCCAGATCGGGGACCAACTGGGAAGTTGTTGCGAAGGCAATGTGGCAGGGCGCAACCACTGAAGCTCCACGTCCACCGCAGGCGGCGCTGACGAACAGCGATCCGGTCTGGGCAACCAGGGCTTCCACGCGGGTGACGGAGGCCTGCGAGACTTCGCGTGGCGCACCTTCACTCGACCATCGCACCGATCTCGAGGTTTTTGATAATTCGATCAAATGCCGCAGTGACGGATGATCCTCGACAAAAATCTCTCCGGGCGGAAGAGAATCCAGAACCTGGGTCAGCTGCTGCGAGCTGGCCTGGGCATCGGCGGTCACTGAGCACTCCATCAGGTTGGCCTTGGCTTCGGTCTGAAAGCGCTCGATCGGATTGACTACCGGTTCAAAGATGGCCTCGCCACTTGCCGGGGCAGCAGCCGGTTCAGGCGCGGGATTGCGCAGCGCGGCGCGAATGCGATCGAGTATGGCTGTGCGTCCGGGATTGTTGGCGGCGCTCATGCGTTCCCGCCCTTCTTCCACAGCGCGCGGAAGGATTGCTTAGGGAGTGGAACGGGCGAGCGCTGGCGATTCCAGGCACGAAGCGGATCGAGCACCGAGCCTTGCAGCCCCATACCATAGAGCATGCGCAGGCCGAGCCTTGCCATGCCGCCTCCGGTTTTGTACATCCACGGGCGCAACATAGCTGTGCTCCATAGCCGGAACATCATCCGTTCGCCGACCTTCCCTTCTTTGGCTTGAATGTAATCGCGCCGGTTATGCAATAGATGATGGTGCAGATCAATACGCACCGGGCAGACGCTGGTGCAGGCGCCGCAGAGGGACGATGCGTAAGAAAGGTGCTCGAACTGCGTGCCGCGCAGATGCGGAGTAAGCACGCTGCCGATAGGACCACCGTAAATCGTTCCGTAAGCATGGCCGCCGATGTGGCGATAGACCGGGCAGGTATTGAGGCAGGCGCCACAGCGGATACAGTGCAGCACCTCCCGCTCCTCGGCGTTGGCCAGCAGCCCGCTGCGGCCGTTATCGACCAGCACTACATGGAATTCTTCGGGCCCGTCGGCTTCGCCAGGGCGCCGCGGCCCTCCGATCAAGGTGCCGTAAGTGGTGATCGGCTGTCCGGTGCCCGATGTAGCCAGCACCGGCCAGAGCGTGGCCAGGTCTTCCATACGCGGGATCACTTTCTCGATTCCTGTGACCGCAACATGAATTCGCGGCACGCTGGTAGTGAGGCGGCCGTTGCCTTCGTTGGTGGAGATGGCGACAGCCCCGATGTCGGCAACGATGAAGTTGGCGCCGGAGATTCCCATCTCGGCGGAGAAGAATGCCTGGCGCAATTTGCGGCGCGCGGCTGCCATGAGTTCGACGGGATCGTCACTGAGGTTGGGTTCCAGGTTGGCCCGGAAAAGGTCGCCGATCTGCTTGCGGTTCAGGTGCATGGCCGGCGTGACGATGTGGTAGGGCGGCTCGTGGCGCAACTGCACGATGTATTCGCCGAGATCGGTTTCCCAGGCTTTGACGCCCAGTTTGTCGAAGGTTGCGGCAAGTTCGATCTCCTCGGTCACCATGGACTTGGATTTCACCACGGTCTTCACGTTATGGCGCTTGCAGAGATCGGCGATGTATTCGCAGGCCTGTTCGGAGTTTTCTGCCCAAAAGACGTGGCCACCGCGCGAGGTAACTTTCCCTTCGAACTGCAGGAGGTACTTGTCGAGATGGTTGACGGCTTCGCGCTTGATCTGCTGGCAGCGCCGGCGAGCTGCCTCCCAGTCCTTGAAGCGGGAGCGGCCGCGCTGGTGAGCCGCGTCATAACTCTCCATGTTCTTGCGGATGATGTCGCGATGCACCAGGTCGGCGGACTTCTCCGCCGCCGCGCGCAGAAAACGCTGCGCCGGCGTCCCGGCAACGGCAGATGAGTGAGAACCGTTAGCTGACCCGGATGTTTCCTGGCTCACGGGCGTGGTGCTCATGCGCTTCTCTCCGTCTGCCAAACAGACGACTTCATGCTTTCTCCTGGCTGGCAAGAATGCTGGCAAGGTGAATGGTTCGGGTGCGGTCGCCGCGCTTACCCATGATGCCCTGAACGTGCATCAGGCAGCTGGGGTCAATGGCGGTCACGTAATCGGCGCCCGTTACTGCGATGTTGTCTGCCTTGGAGATCCCCATAGCTGCAGAGATGCTTTCGAACTTAGTCGCGAAGGTGCCGCCAAAGCCGCAGCATTCGTCGTAGCGCAGCATGTCCACCAGCTTCAAACCCTTGACCTTTCGCAGCAGGCGCAGGGGCTCTTCGCGCAGGTGGAGCTCGCGCAGGCCGTGGCACGAGGCGTGGTAGGTGACGCTATGGGGAAAGCTGGCGCCAACGTCCTCCGCGCCGGCGACCTTGACCAGGAACTCTGAGAACTCATACGTGCGGGCAGCGATGGCTGCAGCTTCAGTCTTTGAACCGCCCGTCGAGAGGAGTTCAGGATAAAAAGTCCGGACCATGGTGGTACATGAACCGGATGGGCTGACAACGTATTCCGCGTCTTTGAAGACCTTCAAAAACCGCTCCGCACATGGCCGCGCTTCATCCCAGTAACCGGAGTTGAACGCAGGCTGGCCGCAACAAGTCTGGTCTGCAGGGTAGTCGACGGTGCATCCGATCCGCCGCAGCACGGTGACTGCGTCCATGGCCACCTGAGGCAGCAGCTGGTCGACGAAGCATGGAACGAAGAGGGAGACTCTGAAGGCCATGGAAACGGCGATTCTAACACGGTCGAAAAGCGTTGACTGTGATGCCGAAGATCGTTGAGCGCCGCGGCAGCTACCAGTGGATACGCTCAAATAAGGCTCTCACATGCGCTCCCTTCTGAGCGTTGATCATCTCCATAAATCCCACACGACCTTCAAGATGCTCGCGAAAGAATGGGTGAGACTCGCGATTCTGCGCGCTCGGCCCAGTCCGCGCACAATTTGTAAGGATAGCTTTCAGGCGATCAAAATCCTGACGGCGTATGTTCAACCGTTTATTTGTGACCAGTCCGGCCAGATGCTGACGGACCCCCTGCCTCATGATTCGGGTTTTACGATGGTGAACCTGGAAGCCCTCTTCGTGAAGAATGGCCGCCACGTGGATGGCAAAGCGTTCTACGACACGCTCGAATTCCAGGTCGCCGGAGAACGCCAGGTCGTCAGCGTAGCGTGTGTAGATTGCGCCGGCTGCTTTCGCCAGCCCTGTGAGCCGGCAATCAAGCCGGTAAGAACAGATGTTGGCCAGAGCGGGAGACGTCGGCGCGCCCTGGGGCAGATGCCTTCGCGAATATAACGCCTGAGCTTCTGCTCGCGATTCCCACAAATGCAACGTGTCTTCTCCAAAAGCCGCGCGGCCCCACACATCGCCCGGCGTGGCGCTTGTACACAGCCCGCCAAGCAGATCGGCCACGGCCTCAGGATAGCCCAGGGTCCGAAACACCGCTTGGATTCTGGTCGCGGGGAAAGACGGGAAGAAATCCTTCAAGTCCATGCGCAGCACCACGCGCCGTCCGACATGCGAAGCCACGAACGTCTTAATTGACCGTTCCCGGACAAATCCATGAGCTGCCGGGTGCGGTGGAATTCGGCTGAGGATTTCGGCGAGCATCTTTTGCTGGATCTGTTTCAAACGAACTTTAGGGGCTTCGATCAGGCGCAGGCTGCCTGCCCGTTTGGCCAGGATCGTGTAATAGTAGTGGCGAAGTTTAGAGATTGCCTGTTTGCCCGCCAGGCCTTTGCGATCGGCAAACCACTCCAGCTCCGCTACATCAACGCCGAGCCATCGCGCCAGAGCGCCGGTCGATTCCAGTGGCGGCACCTTCCAGCTTCGTGCGGCCGGGACGGGCCGCATTTTTTGCGGCTGGTTCAGCCAGTGCGCAACGGAAAGCTTCTTTGAATCTTTGCGCCAGGCACGAGTCAATCCGGGGTCGCGGCTGAGAAAGCGAATGATGTCGCGCTCGCGAGGCCGCGTACCATCCTTAAACGCCTTGGCGAAGCGATTGGCTAAAGGTGGAAGCCATGCCCAACGGCGGCCGAGGGTCCAGCTGAAGCGAGAGATGCACGGCCTTGCCGTGAGATCGCCGGCCAGGAGGGACTGGGCGAGAACTTGCAGGAAGAGTGATTTGCGCATGCGTTAAGCGGCGGAGTGCTCCAACGAGTCGCACTTGGCGTGAGCAGTCCTGCGTGTTGGCGCAGTTGAGCCTCACGCGACGAAACCTTCAGCTAGACATGATTCCCCGGGGTAACCCCGGAGAGGCAACAACCAAGCCCGAAAGCTTGATCACAGCCGGCTTGAAGCCTCCGCCGCCAGCGTATGATAGCAACTTCCGTATGGCTTGCGGCAACGGGCCAACTGCGAGCCAACGCAGGCTACTGAATGCGCTTGCAAACTAAACGCCAAAGAACAGGATTTGTATTTTACTTCCTCACCGCATTTCTGGCGATCGTGTGCTCGCGCCCGAGTTTGAGCCAATCCATGCCTAAGAAGCAGATTGCTTCTACTCGCGAGTATGGCTTCAAGACCGTGCATGCTTACCCGCACGATCCCGAGGCTTTCACCCAGGGCCTCGTCTTTCATGACGGTTTTCTGTACGAGGGCACCGGTCTGAACGGGCGCTCGTCGCTGCGCAAGATCAGGCTGGAGACGGGTGAGGTGGTCCAGCGCATCGACTTATCACCGCAATACTTTGGCGAGGGCATTGCCATCCTTGGCGACAAGATCGTTGAACTGAGCTGGCGGTCGCAAACCGGCTTCGTCTACCGCTTGAAGGACTTTCAACTTTTGAGCCAGTTCACCTATCCCGGCGAAGGCTGGGGGCTGGCCAGCAACGGCACGGACCTCTACATGAGCGATGGCAGCGACGAGATCCGGGTGCTGGACGGCACCACATTCAAAGAGAAACGACGATTGAAAGTACACGATGGAGCGACACCGGTTGCCCAATTGAACGAGCTGGAGTTCGTGGAAGGCGAACTCTTGGCCAACGTGTGGCAGACCGACCGGATCGCGCGCATCTCGCCGGCGAGCGGCAAAGTTACGGGCTGGATCGACCTGAGCGGGCTCCTGAGCCCGATGTACCGGCGTTCCTCGGACGCAGTGCTGAACGGGATCGCCTATGATCCGCGCGGACATCGACTCTTCGTCACCGGAAAGTTGTGGCCGAAGGTTTTCGAGATTCAGCTTGTTCCCAAGATCCAAACGAAAGCGTCAGCGGCTTCCCAGTAACCGCGCCGCGTTTCCACCGAGGATTTTCTTGCGGTCAGACGCGGAGACCTTGATCTCGCGCAGGCTCTTCAGCATGCTGGGAATGCTGCCGATCTGATGCGGATAGTCGCTGCCGGCAAGAATCTGGCCGGCTCCTGCAAACTTGACGGCCAACTCAATGGCGCGCGGATCGAAGTTGACGGTATCAAAGTAGAACTTTTTCAGATAGCCGCTGGGCCGCCGCTTGATATTCTTGCGACAATCCGCAAAGGCTTCAAAACCGCGGTCCAGCCGCTCCGCCAGATATGGGATCGCACCGCCCAAATGGCTCAGCACCCAGCGGATTCGCGGGAAGCGCTCCGGCACGCCGCTGAAGACCAGGCTGGCCGCGGCCAGGGTGGTATCCATAAGAAAGCCGACCAGCGGCATCAGCCAGTAGTCGAGCATGGCTTCCACGCCGACCGGGTTCGTAGGGTGGATGTGGAGCACAGCGCCCGACTCATTGGCCATTTCGTACAACTTCCAGAAGCGTTGATCGCTCAGAGCAACGCCGTTGATGTTGCTGAACAGCATGGCGCCGCGAAAACCAAGATCGTTCATGGCGCGACGTAACTCCGTTACCGAGGCATCAGGATCGCAGAGCGGCAGGGTCGCCAGAGCGGCGAATCTTCCCTTCTTGTCGGCCACCACGCGCGCGAAAGCATCGTTCACGAGCTGCGCCAGTCGGACAGCCGTCTTCGGTTCCTCAATATGCGTTCCGGGCGTGGTCAGAGTGATGACCTGGGTGTCCACGCCGGCTTTCTTCAAAACCTGTTCGCGGTAATCGATGTCACGATGGCCGCGCACGGCGATGTTGTAGTCGCCGGGATAGTGCAGGCAGGGATTACGCTCGGCGTCGTAGGTGATGCGCACGGCGCTGGCGCGTTGCTCGATGGCCTTGATGTACTCAGGCGGATAGTAGTGATCGTGGAAGTCAATGACCGGCATCTGCGATGGCTTTCCTGGGACGGCGATGCGACCAGACAAAGTACACGGGGAGACCCAGCAGAATCAAGCCCAGTCCGATAGCGCTGCCGCGAAGATCGGCGCGAATCTGGTTGACCACCACGGCGACTGAGGCCACGATGAACAGCGCCGGGACCAGAGGAAATCCGGGAGCCTTGAAGGCAGGCTGGTATCCGCCACGCCGTCGCAGAACGAAGATTCCCGCCGCCAGCAGCGCGAAGAAGATCCACTCCGTGTACACCACCCGCGTGAAGAGTTGGCGATAGCTGTTGGTAGCTACCAATACACAGGACCACAGTGCCTGAGCTGCAATGGCCAGCTGCGGAACCTGCCAGCGCGGGTGAACCTCGCCCAGCCAGGCGAAGGCGAGGCCATCGCGGGACATGGCGTAGTAAACCCGCGGCCCGGCGAGAATGATGCCGTTCAACGCGCCCAGCGCCGAGAGCACCACCAACCCGGCGATCAGGCCGCCGGCTTTCGGCCCCAAGACAACCTGCGCGGCTTCCGCCGCCACGCGCGGAGAAAACGCGACCCGTTTCAAGGGCAGCACATAGACATAGGCCGCGTTGACCAGGATATAGGCTGCCGTTACAACCGCCACGCCCATCATCAGCGCTCGCGGGATAGTCTGGACGGGGTCGCGAGTTTCTCCGGCGGTGTAGGTCACCATGTGCCAGCCGCCGTAGGCGAATAATCCGCCGGCGATGGCCAGCCCGTAGGAGCTGAGCGATATGGGCGCGATCGGTAGGCCCGAAGGTAAGGCGCGATGCGCCTCGCCCCCAAATCCAAACAGCAGGACCAGCATTCCGGCCACAGCCAGCAGCTTGGCTGAAGTCAGCAGCAGTTGCACTGCGCTGCCCGGCCTTACACCCAGGCAATTAATGGCCGAAAGACCAACGATCACCAAGGCGGCAACGGCCTTGATTCCATTGTCGCTCAGCGGCCGGAAGTAGCCCACGTAGCGCGCCAGCATCACCGCGATGGCGGCGATGATGCCGCTGTGCATCACCCAGAACATGGCCCATCCCCAGAGAAAACCCAGGGTGGGCGAGAAGCTCTGCTGCAGAAAGACGTACACGCCGCCCGTCGATGGAAAGGCCGAAGACAGCTCGGCGCAAACCAGAGCGCCGCACAGAGTAAGCAGGCCCGCGGCCAGCCATACCAGCATCAGGCCGCGGGTGTCCGGAACGAGTCGAGAGATCTCCGAGGGCTGAATGAAGATGGAGGCGCCCAGAATGATCCCGACCACCATGGCGGTGGCGTGGGACAGCCCCATCGAGCGGCGGAGATCGGCGGACATGGGAAGGGAGAGTAGCACGGATCGCCGGGATCGCCGTGATGGGAGAGGCAAAACCGAGCCGCGAAGGGCAAAGCATTAGTCGAAGAGGAAGCAGAAGAACGCGGATACCGGAACGGAGTCCTGGTATCCGCTTTTTATCTTTCATCTGGCCCAAGGCGCTGAAACTCATCATTTCGGCGGTGGTTGATCCCGGTCGTGATTGCGGTCGTGATCCCGATCGTGATCGTCGCGGTCGTCGTGTCTGCCTCCGCGAGTCGTGAACCTCTCGACGCGGCTTCTGGCTTCGGTGCCCGTACCCTCACCCTGGCCAGAATCAACGATGAAGTAGTAGGTGGTGTTGGGTCGCAGGTCATTGAGCTGGACGCGATGATTTTGGGCCCGGCTGCGATCATCGTCGGCATAGGGAGACTGGGCGATCTGGCGGAGCCGGTCGGGCTCCGTGCCGTAACGAACCACGGAGCTGCCGCCGGTATTGGTAGTCCAGGAGATGGTGGCCGAGGTATCGCCGACGCGCTCCACGACCGGGCCGTCAATGATCCTCTCATCGTGTGGCCTGCGGTCCCGGTCCTGGTCCGGCCTCCGGTCTTGCGCCGCCAGCGACATGATCTGGAAGCTTGCGAACAGCGCGAGCAACACTGCCAATGAAAAGTGTCTCTTCATTTATTCCCTCCGAGAAGCAAGAAGCGTGAAACTCAAAGTGGTCTTCATTCTGAGCTATATCTTTCTGCTCTGTTGGATGCCGCGACTCTGGCGGATGAGGCCTTCAGTTCGCGGCCGCTCGCAACCGCCCGGGGCTGTCGGGATGCCTTAGTAGGTCGAAAATTTTGCAATTTCGCTTCTTTGTGGTCTTTCGCGTCCATTCGCAGCTAACTCAGCTTGCTGAAGCAGAATCTGCTCGTGTATCGCATTAAGGTTATTCTCCAGGCCGCTCTCGTGATCGGAGTTATTGCAGCTCTGGCATGAAGTGTTGTCTCGGTTTTCGGGCTCAAGCACCCAGGTGGCTGTGCCACGCGAGCACGTATAATCGTGGAGCACGTCCGCATCCCGGAAAGCGAGCAAGCTCTTCGCATGAACATCCTGCTCTTGTCCATGCCGGATTCCTTCGAGCACATGCCGGCGGTGGCCATCCGCATGCCCAACGGCGCTCTCACCTCCATCGCCGGCAACATCGATTCCCATCATCGCGTGGCTGTGGCCGACCTGATCCTGGCGCAGAGCAATGTCCGCGCCACAGTAGAACGGTTGGTGGCGGAGTGGAAGCCCGACATCCTGGGCCTCTCGGTCATGACCTTTCAGCGCAAGACGGCGCTGAAAATTGTGGCCCTGGTGCGCCGGCTCAAGCCTGGCGTCAAAGTGGTGGTGGGCGGTTACGATCCCAGCCTGGCGGCGGATTCCTACATGGCCGCAGATTCGGGCGTCGATTACATCGTCCGCGGCGAAGGCGAGGTGACCCTGCGCGAGCTGGTGCGCGCCCTTGAGACAAACAGCGCAGTCGATCAGATCCCGGGCCTTCTGCATCGACAGAATGGTGGATGGGCGCAAAACGCGCCCCGTCCCGTACACGATCTCGAAGGCGATGAGATTCGTCTGCCCAATCGCTCGGCCCGCGTGCTCTCCGGTTACACCATGCTGGGCAAGACCGTGGACGTGATCGAGACCTCGCGCGGCTGCACCTACGATTGCAGTTTCTGCTCCATCATCGCCATGCGCGGACGGAATTTTCACACTTACAGTTTTGAACGCGTTCTGGCTGATATTCGCGATGCCCGCGATCACGGCGCGCGCATGGTCTTCATGGTTGACGACAATATCACCCTGAACGTCCACCGCTTCGAGGCGTTGTGCCGGGCGATCATTGACGCCGGCCTTAATCATCTCGAGTACATCATTCAGGGAATGACTTCGGCGATCGCCAACCACGGTGAGACACTGGCGCCGCTGATGCGCCAGGCGGGTTTCAAGTACGTGTTCCTGGGCATCGAGAACATTCTCGAAGACGACCTGGAGTTTCTGCGCGCCAGCGCCAAGAACCGCGCGCGGGATCGCGGCCAGAACACGGGCAACGCCAGCATCCGCGCCATCGACTACCTGCACCGCAACAAGATGTACGTGGTAGGCGGGCTGATCGTGGGCAATCCCAGCGACACGCGGGAGTCCATCAACGCCAACATGGAGTTTGCCGGCCGCTATGTGGACTGGCCTTACATTCAACATCCCACGCCCTATCCCGGCACGCCGATGACGGATGACTTCCGCCGCCAGAACCTGATCGTCAACGAGCGCGTGGAGGAGTATGACGGCACCACGGCGGTGGTGCGGACCAGGGAGCTTGAGTCGGAGGAGATCGAATTTCTGCGCTGGCGCAAAGAGCGCTGGATGAAGACTTCCCATTTCCCGAAAGCCATCCTGCAGAGCCCGGGCTTCGTCTTCCGCAACGGAGCTAAGATGCTGAAGCACACGTTTCGCGGCTGTACCTGGCGGACACTTCTGGGGCTGGAAGACGAGCGAGAAGCTTTCCGGCGCTATTGCGCTATTCGCGCCGCAGAGCGTGAATACGTGTGAGATCTAATGCCGCTTGAAGTACTGCACAGCTTTTTCGTGGGCCTTGGCCTTCTCCAGTGATTTGAAAGTCCCCAGGTTGCGGCGCCTGCCGGACTTCACGTCTTTCTTGCGGGAATACAGACGATACTCGCCGGTTTTCAATTTGCGGATCATTGGTTTGACCTTTTTCGTTTGGATGCCAACAGTTGAGCGCGGGCCGGTTAGGCGCTGGTGGGCTTCAGGAACTCTGTTCATTTTCGTACGGTGAATCCCAAAAGCGAGCATCTCGGCGAGAAATCGCGGTCGAGATCCATCCTGTTTTCAATTAGTTACATCGGTCCACCCGTGGAACGATGCTTGCTTTCACCTTACTTGAGGTAGTGCGCGAGGCGGAGGAGCTGAATGGCTCGCATTGAGAGGATTCGTGAAATCGTGTCCGGGCCCGTAGACCCGGCGGACTGGAAACAGAAGACCGACGCCGGCTGGAAGCTGGTCGCTTTGGAATGGCGGCGCGAGATCGAGGGCGAAGAGCCCGAAAGCGCCACCATCATGGAGGAGGTGCCTTACGGCCTCCGGGTTGCCGCCGACTGCCAGCGCCTGGAAGACGATCCCCATGAGCGTGAGGTCCTGATGCAGATCATGGAGTTGATCGTGCAGGACCTGTCGGTCTCCGAGATCGCCAGCCAGTTGAGCCGCCGCGGGCTGCGCACTCGCAAGAACCTGCCCTGGAGCTCCGTCAACATCTTCAACATGCTGCCGCGGCTGATCGAGGTCGGACCGAAAATGTTCTCCGCCGAAGAATGGGAAGCCAGGCGGGATCGCGTGATGCGTTCGGTCTAGGCGACTGACAACCAGCGCTGTGGGCCCGTACAATCGACCCACGCAAGCGGGCTTCACTATGGCGATGGACGACCTCGTCTTTCTCTTTGATGTCGACAACACGCTGCTGGACAACGATCGCGTCACCGAAGACCTGAAGCGCCATCTCAACCAACAGGTCGGTCCCGAGCGGCAGCAGTCCTACTGGGAGATATTCGAGCAGCTGCGTACAGAGCTCGGCTACGCCGATTATCTCGGCGCCCTGCAGCGCTATCGAATCAAGTACCCCACTGACCCGAGTCTACTCACCGTCTCGCACTTCATGATCAATTACCCGTTCGCTACTCGGCTTTATCCTGATTCGCTGGATGCCGTGGAGTACGTCAAACAGTGGGGCAAGCCGGTGGTGCTTTCTGACGGCGACGTCGTCTTCCAGCCGCTCAAGGTGGAACGCTCCGGCATCTACGAAGCGGTTGCCGGCAACGTGCTGATTTACATCCACAAGGAGCAGGAGCTGGCCGAGGTGGAGAAACGATTCCCTGCCCGGCACTATGTGATGATCGATGACAAGCTGCGCATCCTGACAGCCATCAAAAAGAGCTGGGGCGACAAAGTCACCACGGTTTTCCCCAGGCAAGGGCATTACGCGCACGATCCTCAGGCGCTGGCCACTTATCCCCCAGCAGATCTTAGCGTTGAACGCATCGGTGACTTGCTGAGCTGCACTCGGGAAAGCTTTACGCCAGTGAACAGGAAATAGGCTCGAGCGCGTTCAGGTCTTGGCCGAGTCGCCTGTGTTACAGTGAACTCCCCTTCGAAAATTGCAGGGAATCCATTTGGAGGCATGGTATGCCGAAGTATGTAATCGAACGGGAAATTCCGGGAGCGGGCAATCTCTCGGCGAAGGAGCTGCAGGCGATTTCGCAGAAGTCCTGCGGCGTGTTAAGAAATCTGGGCCCGCAAGTCCAGTGGCTGCACAGCTACGTGACCCAGGACAAGATCTATTGCGTCTATATAGCCCCGGACGAAAAGTCAGTTCGCGAGCACGCCAAACAGGGTGGTTTTCCGGCGAACAGAGTTTCGGAAATCCACACTGTCATCGATCCGACCACGGCCGAGTAGCAGCAGAGGTCCCGGCTCCTATCGTCTTGCCCCCAGCCGGGCCATCCTGCTCCCTTTCCCGTGGTTGCTCTAAGAACCCGAGCGCTTTAAAGCAATCCCCTGCACTTCAAACCTGGCGTCGAACAGCAGCTTGCCCGACCCGATAAAAGCGCGCGCAGGATAGTTCTGGTGAAAGTAGGTCCGGTAAACGTCGTTGAATGCCTGGTAATGGCTGACATCGGAACAGAAAACTGTGACCGAGACGACATCATCCATGGTCATTCCTCCGGCCTCGACTGTGCGCTTAAATGATTCCATCACCAGCCGCGCTTCCTGTTCAGGGGTGCTGCCTGGCTTTCCCGTCGCCGGATCGATGCCGATGTGCCCGGAGATGTAAAGGGTATCGCCCTGAAGAACCCCTTCGCTGAAGGGGGCCGTGCTGGCGGCCGGGCGTTTCAACACGATGTACTTTCGCCCGGAAGTCGCCGCCGGAGCCATAGCCAACACCGCCACTACGAGAACTGCTGTCATCACGGACTGTTTCATTTCAACCTCCACTGGAAGCACGAGTGTACACGCGCGCGAATGCCTGCAGAAACTGCCGTAAAGCAGGAGAGGTGTACAATCTCGTCCGATTTCGATTATCTAAATGGAGGGAAGCTATGCACAAGCTTCTTGCAATGCTGGTTCTAGTGGCCGCTTCGCCATTGGCACAGACGCCGGGGAATCCGGGAGATCCCGTGGCAGTGACGGTGATCACTCCGGACAAGATCAACTGGAAGCCGGCGCCGGCCAATATGCCTCCGGGCGCCAAGGTCGCAGTACTGAGCGGCGATCCGGCCAGCGATGGCCCCTTCATTCTTCGCTTGAAGCTTCCCGATGGTTACAAGATCCCACCACACTGGCATCCGGTAACGGAATACACCACCGTGCTGTCGGGTCAGCTCTTTATCGGCGCAGGCGATGTCTTCGACGAAAGCAAGCTGCAGGCACTGCCGCAGCGTTCGGTGGTCGCGGTACCGGCGCACCAGAACCATTACGCGCTGGCCAAAGGAGAAACCGAGGTCCAGACCCAGGGAATGGGTCCATTCAAACGGACGTACGTCAATCCTGCCGACGATCCGTCACGGAAATGAACTGCGCCCTCCGATATTGGTTGGCAGCGGTCAGCTTGACATTCTCTTTCCAAGCGGCGGGCTGTTGGGCGTAGCCAGGGCGCGTATGCGGTCCATGATGGTGGAGCGGACGTTGCTCAGGGCTTTTTTGTCGCCCAGCAACTGAAAACCCCAGTGAGCGCCGATGGCCAGCGAGTAAATTTCGAATGCAAAACGCGGTGGATCGACTCCGCCCTGGATATGGCCTGCTTTTTGCGCGGCCTCCACTGCCCGCGTCAGATTTCCGATCCAGGCTCGCATGGCCTCCACAATTTTCTCCCGCACCGGGCCGGGCCGGCTGTCAAACTCGAAGGAAGCGGCGGTAAAAAAACACCCGCCCTTGAAAACCCGTTTCTCCACATGGCTCAGCCAGTTGTCACACAACGACAAGAGTCGCGGCATGCCTTCAGGTTGGGTCAGCGCCGGACGGATCACGTATTCCTTGAAGATCTCGCGAGCCATCTCTACGGTGGCCAGCTGAAGGTCTTCCTTGGAGCCAAAGTGAGCAAACAGACCGCTCTTGCTCATCTTTAATTCGTCCGCCAGGCGGCCGATGGTTAGTCCTTCCAACCCTTCCACCGAAGCCAGATGCACGGCAACGTGCAGGATGCTCTCCCGCGTGCGCTCGCCCTTGGGAACGCGGAGATGGCTCTTCGCAGGCGGCGGCTTCCGGGTTGCCGTTGAAGTTCTCATCACGTCCTTGTCAGTCATCACCCGCGGGCAAAAGCTTGCCGGGCATCTATTTTATAGAAACATAATAGCACGAACGTTCGTTTATGTGGCATAATCGTTTTGTCTTGGCGGAGACCCTATGGCTCGGACCTGGCTGCTTGCCCTTGCTTTAGTCCTGATTCCCACGCTGTCTTCTTTCTGCGAGGATATTCCCCTTGAAAACTGCGACCGGCTGCCGCTGGTTGAAGTGCGAATTTCCGGAAACAAATTTATCTTTCTGGTGGATACCGCGGCTACCTCCGCCCTGAATCTGCAGGCTTTCGCGCATGGAGACCCCACGCGGGCTGCAGTCAGTTCCTGGACCGGAACCACCGAAGCCAGGGCGCAGAATGTTGTCATCCACGATCTGGCCATCGGCTCGCATCATTTGAAGAACATCCGGCTGATCGCCGTGGACCTTTCCGCCATCGGACGCGCATGTGGTCGACGAATCGACGGCATTCTCGGGCTTGACCTGATGATCCAACTCGGCCTGACCGTAGACTTGAAGAACCACACGGCGCGATTCCCCGCGGATTCGGAAGACGTTCAGGCGCGGGTGGCCGAATTGAGCGCCGCACTGCTCGCCTGCGAGGCAGCCTTCAATCGCGCCGACGAGGCCGTATTCTCGGCATGCCTGGATCCGAACGTGGTGCTCTTCGCTGCCGGCGGCGATTTTTACGGCCGCGACGCGGCCATGCAGTACTACCGCGAGCATTATTTCCGGCACAACCCGCCGGCGCATCTGGATCTAACGCCGCGCGCGCATCATCCAATCGGAGGCGCCATCTGGATGGAGTACGATCTCCGTTTGAGCCTGGGCGAACGCATACTTCAGGTGCGGGGAACGGCGTTGTGCACCAAGAGCGACGGGCGGTGGCGCATCGTCCACATGAATCATTCGAGTCCGGGCACGGCTGTGTGGGCCGAAGAACAAAGATGATGAATCGCCAATCTGGTAAAGGAGTCGAGCTGCGATGGTGCATAACCTGGAAAACACGGTAGCCCTTCTTAGCCGCACACCAGCTGCTCTCAACGCGCTGCTGCGCGATCTGCCGGAGAGCTGGACATACAGCAACGAAGGTGGGAATACCTGGAATGCCTTCGATATCGTCGGTCATCTTGCCTACAGCGAACGCGCCAACTGGATTCTGCGCACGAAAATGGTGCTGGAATTTGGTGAGAGCCGGGCGTTCGAGCCCTTCGATCGCGAGGGGCAGTCTCGGGAAACCCAGGGGAAGACGATGGCAAATGTGCTGGATGATTTTGCCCGTTTGCGATCGGAAAACCTCCAGCAGTTGCGTGCCTTGAATCTGCGCCCCCAGGACCTGGAGCTGCGCGGCCGTCATCCCGTTTTCGGGCCGGTTACGCTCTCCCAGTTGCTGGCGACCTGGGCGGCACATGACCTGACGCATCTTCACCAACTCTCCCGCGTGATGGCCCACCAGTATCTTGACGCGGTTGGTCCGTTCGTCAAGTTTCTCGGCGTGCTGAAATGCGACGCCCACAGTGCCGCCGCATGAGCTCTCCCCAGATAAGTCCGGCCCACACCGCGAGTTCGCTGGAAGTGCGACGCAAGAAGCTGCGCCGTTTCGTCAACTGGTATCCTCCGTTTCTGGGCGCAGGCGTGCGCGTGAAACATATCTCGGCCGACCTGCGGACCATTGAGGTCCACATGCCCCTGACTCGCTGGAACCGGAACTACGTCGGCACCCATTTCGGCGGCTCGCTTTACACCATGTGCGATCCCTTCTTCATGCTCATTCTGCTCAACCATCTGGGACCGGATTACATCGTCTGGGACAAGGCCGCCACCATTCGCTTCAAGAAGCCGGGCATTGGCACCATGAAAGCCGTCTTTCACGTGCCCGAGGAGCGCATCGCGGAAATCCGCGCTCAGGCGGATGCCCAGGGCAAGATCGAGCCGACCTTTCAGACGGTGGTCACCGATCCCGACGGTGTTGTCGTGGCGGAAGTCGAAAAGCTGCTGTATGTGCGGAAGAAAGCAGTCAGCACTCAGCAGTCAGCACTCAGCCAAAGCAAAAGCCTCAGGGGCTAAAGCCCAGGTTTGTTATGCCCTTAACGGCACGGCTAAAGCCGTGCCCTGTTTACCTTCAGGGGCTAAAGCCCCGGCGAAATTCTTGGGGAAGACGGTTACGCGGCCGCTCTTCCAGCGGGGTTCGGAACGCACTCTCTAAAGCCCAGGACGACGCAGACTCAACGGGCTGTCGCCCACCGTTGAGGGCTCTGAATCGAATCCGGTTTGTCTTCATTTGTCTTCAGGCGTCTTCACTTGTCTTCAATCGTCTTCAACCGTCTAAGTTGATGTGAATCTACTGGCTACAAAGGTTGTTTGAAGCAGCAGTTGGAGGGTTGGTTGGCAGAAATTTGTGGACAGGAATTCGGGTTTGGGGGGAAGCTGGAAGAATCGCCGTAATCGGGGTAAAAGAGCTGCTAGCTGCTGGCTTCTAGCTACTAGCCGGAGCGATCGGCGATGAACCAGGGGTCCTTTAGGACAGGGTTGGTTTGGCGGAAGTACAGTCCTCTTGGGACACCATGGGAGGAAGGGCAATAATATACTTGACAACTCCATCTAACTCCGGTACTCTGGGAACATGAAAACGGACGAAAAAGAACTCAAGACGCTGCAAGAGGCCATGGTTTATTTCTCCGATCCTGACCGTTGCCGGGAATACTTCGTTGCTCGCCGCTGGCCTGAAGGTGTTAGCTGCCCAAATTGCGGAAGCGTTAACGTCAAGTTCCAGCCTAAGCATAACCGCTGGCAGTGCAGCAGCCATCATAAGCAGCGCCAGTTCACTTGCAAAACCGGAACGATTTTTGAAGAGAGTCCAATCACGCTGGACAAGTGGATGCTGGCAATGTGGATGATTTGCAATTGCAAAAACGGAGTCAGCAGCTATGAGATTCATCGCGCCATAGGCGTTACGCAGAAATCCGCATGGTTCATGCTGCATCGCATTCGTCTCGCGATGCAAAAGGGGTCTCTTTTAAAACTTAGCGGACTTGGCGGCGAAGTCGAAGTTGACGAAACCTTTATCGGTGGCAAAGCGCGCAACATGCATAAGTCTGTTTACGACAGACGCCAGATAAAGCAGGGCAACAGAGACGATAAGGCCATCGTTTTTGGAGTGCTTGAGCGCGGGAAAGAGATTCGCACCGTCGTCGTTCCGAACCGCGACAGACAAACCGTGCAGCCTCTCATCGCAGAGCATGTGAACGTCGGGTCTTTCCTGTTCACCGATGACATGGCTTCGTATCGCGACATTCCGAAAGACTTCATCCATGAGATCGTGGACCACAGTCAGCGGTACGTCGATGGCCGAGTGCATACGAACGGACTCGAAAATTTCTGGAGCTTGCTTAAGAGAAATTTGCACGGAACCTATGTGAGCGTCGAGCCTTTCCACCTGTTCCGGTATCTGGACGAACAGTGTTTTCGCTTCAACAATAGGGGCAACAAAGAGCAGCCTATTCACGACGGCCAGCGCTTTGACATGCTGCTCTCGCAGGTTGCCGGAAAGCGTATTTTGTACAAAGAATTGACGGGCAAATCTGACGTAGTACCGCAACAGCCGTTCTAAGCCTAAAGGCCGCTTAAAGCGCGGCCCAAAGCGGTAAATAGCAGTGTTCACAAATCGCTTGATATTGAAAGTGATTTCTACAAAAATAATCCCCGGCAAGGGGGAGTGGAGCCTCATAACCTTTGCCGGGGAGCTGTACTACCCATTCAATCGTGACCGATATGTCGCCGTTCGGATGGATAGTGATTGTCAACCTGAAGAAACCCTTTTGCATGGGTGTTCGCCAGAGCCCTATTCTTGGAGGACGAACGATGCGGGAACATCGTTCGTTCTTTCCGTCTGGGCCGGACGGAAACCGAATTTTCTCTCATACCTCCCGCACCAAAGATTCGAAAGGGACCTCGATGAGCAGTTTGCGCGGATAAAAGAGGTTCTCGCGCTTCTTTGTCTTTCCGTCAATCGTGACCTTGCCCTCGTAGATGTGTTTCGTATTGATTCCATGCTTATTTGCGATCATCTTGATACCAGGGCCGAACAGGCCGCCAAGTTTTTCTGGCCCGTCGAATCCGAGGTGCTTCGCCACAGCATAAGAATCAACCCCTTCTGGATGTTGTTTAATGAAGATCAGCGCCTTTTGTGCTCGCTCCGACAGTGCTGCAAAAAAGTCTTCGAAAGTAGAAGCCGTTTCGGCGCTCGGATTCTTTGTGCGCTTCTTTGTTTCTGCTGGCGCAGGTTGCGGCGCATGGCCGTTAAGGCCGAACTGCTGGACGTATTTTGCGAATTCTTCTGGCGAAGCAAATTCAACCTCGTGAATCTGGCCGCCTAGGGTGAGTTTAACTTTGAGCATTTGTTACTTTTTCCTGTCTGCGAATCGCATTAAGGCTATTGTGGCACAATGCAGAGCATTTAGGCTATGTATTTCTTATTGGCCTGAATGCCCCTGTGAAAATCGCCGGGTTGACCATGACGATATGATGGGAACATGAAGCCATTACCACCACCTCACGTAGCGGGGCGAACCCCAGCAGAGCGCTTGGACAATGCACTCCGCACTGTCCTCAGGGTCCCCAAAGACGCGATCCTCAGAGAAGAGGCCAAAGAGAAGCGAAAGCGGGAACTCAGAAGAAGCAAGAAACGGCGTTAAGGCTGCCTGGGCTTGCTCTTCAATTCAAATAAATAGACACGCTCACTTGATTCAGGGAATAATATCGTTACCACGGATTCGTATTTGCCTTTTGCGTAATCCCGCAAGTGGGCTGGCGCTTCCCGGTTGTCGCCATATTCAAATGTGCACCCAGTGAATCGAAAAGTCACGCAATCCTCATCTGGGGAGAAGAAAGATTTTACGGCCACATCGTTAGGCGGTAACCCCCAAAGTGTGCCTGACATAGCGACTGCGAGATATCCAGAGCGCGCGATATGTGCTATTCGTACCGGAGATTTGTCGGTAGCCCATTTGTCGAGTAATTGTTTGGCTTCGTCGGCAGATAAGCGCATGTTTGACTTCCTTGTCGCTGATTGCGGAAAAGAAGAGGCTGAATATTGGGCTGCTGTACTACGGCTACAACTTTAAGAGATTAGTTGTGGATTAGTCAACTATATTATTGCCGGAGGAAGTAAGGGGGGCTTGGAAGAATCGCCGTGATCGGGCGGCGCGGAATCGGGTGATCTGGTGATCTGGTGATCGGGAAAAACCAGAACCCTTTAACCACAGAGGACACGGAGGTAATCGCCGTGATCTGGTGATCTGGTGATCGGTTCACGGGGTGGTAGTCGGGCAATTTGGCAGGTGGTACGGTGAAAGACAAAAGCAAACTGGAGGTCCCTCAGCCCTCTGCTGGGTCGGAGGCTTTGGGGGTGACGGCGGCAAGCGAAAAACCAGAGACAACAGGCTACAATGCTCTGCTTATGCCCCAACCACTCCGGAGGAGTCTGCCCTGTTCGCTCGCCCTTATGTGCTTGCTCACCTTTTTCTCGGCGCTGGCCCGTATAGAAGCACAACAGATCGATCCGAATCTGTACAGCGGGTTGCGCTGGCGAATGATCGGTCCGTTTCGCGGCGGACGAAGTATTGCGGTCAGCGGCGTCCCGGGCCAGCCCAATGTCTACTACTTTGGCGCGGTGGCCGGCGGCGTATGGAAGAGCGTTAACAGCGGGCAGACCTGGGAACCCATCTTCGACGGGCAGCCCATTGCTTCGATCGGCGCCCTCGCGGTAGCGCCGTCTAACCCCGACACTATTTATGTCGGCACCGGCGAAGCCGGTCTTCGTTCCAACCTGACCTATGGCAATGGCATGTACAAATCCAGCGACGCCGGCAAGACCTGGAGCCACATCGGCCTGGTGGACTCGCGGCACATTGCGCGAGTGCTGATTGATCCTCGCAACCCTGATATGGTGCTGGTTGCGGCCCTGGGCGAGGCTTACGGTCCGAACCCGGAGCGCGGCGTCTTTCGCACCACTGACGGCGGCGCGACCTGGCAAAGAGTCCTTTATAAAGACGAGAACCTCGGCGCCGTCGATCTCGCTGCCGATCCCGACGACCCGCAGACGGTCTATGCGGCGCTCTTGCACGATCAGCGGCCGCCGTGGAGCGTCTACCCGCCCACCACGACCTCGGGAGCGATTTACAGGTCCCGCGACGGCGGAAAGACCTGGACCCAGATCACCGGCGGCGGACTCCCGGGCGGCGATTGGGGACGCATAGGACTGGCCGTCGCCCACGGAACTCACGGCCAGCGAATTTATGCGCTCATCGATACCCGCGAAGGCGGCCTGTTTCGCTCCGATGACGCCGGACAAAGCTGGACTCTGGCCGGCGCCGATCAACGCATCCGCGGCCGGCTCTGGTACTTCGGCGAGGTCACGGTCGACCCCAAAAATCCTGACGTTGTCTATCTGCCCAACGTTTCAATTTATCGCTCTTCGGACGGCGGCAAGACATTTGCTGCAGCCAAAGGCGCGCCCGGAGGCGACGACTATCACTCGCTTTGGATCGATCCCGCCGATCCGCAGCGCATGATCTTCGGCTCTGATCAAGGCGTGGGCGTGAGCGTCGACGGCGGCAAGAGCTGGAGCTCGTGGTACAACCAGCCAACCGCTCAGTTCTACCATGTCACTGTCGACAACCAATTTCCCTATCACGTATACGGCGCGCAGCAGGACAGCGGCAGCGTCGACACCACCAGCCGCAGCAATGATGGCTCCATCACTTATCGCGATTGGCATCCCGTTGGAGCCGGCGAGAGCGGCTACATCGCGCCCGATCCCACCGATCCCAACATCGTTTATGGCGGAGGAACTTTCGGCGAGCTCTTTCGTTATGACAAGCGCACCGGGCAGGCGCAGAACATTGCTCCGGAAGCCATCCGGTCGTTCGGCGGCGATCCCACCAAGGCGGAATTCCGCTTCACCTGGACCTCGCCGATCGTCTTTTCCCCGCAGGATCCGCACACGCTCTACTTCGGCTCGCAATACGTCCTCAGGAGCACGGACCGCGGCAACAGCTGGCAGAAGATCAGTCCCGATCTGACCGGCGCCGAGCCCAGTGCTTCGCGCGACGGCGCCACCACCGCGGAGAATGCCATGCAGCGCGGGCATGGCGTGGTCTATACCATCGCGCCCTCTCCCGTGGACGGCAAAGTTATCTGGGCCGGCTCCGACACGGGATTGATTCACGTTTCGCGCGACAGCGGAAAAAACTGGACCAGGGTCACCCCTCCGGGGCTGGCCACGTGGAGCAAGATCAGCGTGATCGAGGCATCGCACTTCGACGCGGGAACGGCTTATGCGGCGGTCGACCGGCATCGCCTGAGCGACATCAATCCTGCCCTGTTCCGCACTCACGATTTTGGCCGCTCGTGGAAGCGCATCAATGGCGGGATTCCGGCCGGTGCTTACGTCCGCGTCGTCCGCGAAGATGCCGCACGCAAAGCCCTGCTCTTTGCCGGAACCGAGCTGGGCGTATTCTTCTCGCTCGATGATGGCGACCATTGGCAGCCGCTCCAGCTCAACATGCCGGTGGTTCCCATCCACGACCTGGCCGTCAAGGACAACGATCTGGTCGCGGCGACTCACGGCCGCTCGTTCTGGATCCTCGACGACATTTCGCCCCTGCGCCAACTTACCGGCGACGTTGCGTCTTCCTCCCCGTATCTCTTCAAGCCCGCGACAGCCATGCGCATTCGAACCAGCACCAATCACGACACTCCTCTGCCTCCCGAGGTGCCGGCAGGAGAGAATCCGCCGCCCGGAGCCGCCTTCTACTATTACTTGAAGTCTCCGGCGCAAGCTGAAGTAAAACTTGAAGTCCTCGACGAGCGCGGACAGGCGGTACGCAGTTACTCCAGCAATGACAAGCCTTCTTCTTCCCCGAGCAGCACGCCTTTCCCCGCGTACTGGTTCCGGCCTCCGCAGGTGCCTTCCGCTACTGCGGGAATGCACCGGTTTATCTGGGATGTTCGTCACGCGCCGCTTCCCCTCCCTCGCAATCCGGGATACAGCATGTCCACAGTGTTTGGGCGCAGCGTTCCTCTCGAGCCCGAAGGTCCGCAGGCTCTTCCCGGCAAATACATTTTGCGGCTGACCGTCGACGGCAAATCTTTGACTCAGCCTTTTGACCTGACCATGGATCCTCGCGTAAAGGCGACGAGCGACGATCTGCGCAAGCAGTTCGATCTCGAAAACCGACTTGCTCAGGCAGTGCGCCAGGCCAACCAAGCGGTGCGCGAAATCCACGAAGCCCGCGAAGCCGGCAAGATTGACGACGCATTGGAGGCACAGCTGGCCGGACGCGACACCCCCGGCGCGCCCGATGAAGCCACGAACCCGACTCTGCGGCGCGTCATCGCGAATCTTGACCAGCTCATCATTGCCGCCGACAGCGCGGATGCAGCGCCTACTTCGCAGGAAACCGCAGCCGCCGCGAGAGTCCTGAGCAATCTGAAAACGCTGCTGGATCAATGGCAACAGGTTAAACCGCGTTGACCGAAGCAGGAGGGTACATCATGATCGCAACGGCTGAGGGCTCGCGCTGGGGTGCTCGTTGCGCTGAGTCACTTGGCAGGACGAAGGAACAGCTGCTCCGCGTTCCACAGCAAATGCCGCCGCATCGCCGACGGCTTCATCCCGCCCACGGAGTTCTTGAAGCCAACCAGGATGTTGGGACTCACCAGGCAGACAACCGGGTCGTAGGTCGCAACCAGCACCTGAACCCGATCGTAGAGCTGCTTCCGCTTCTTGTGGTCCAGGACCGCCGTCTGCTGGTGCATCAGCCGGTCCATCTCCGACTGCCACGCAGTCGCGGGCTGCGTCTCGCTCGGCGCCCAGATGTGGGTCCCGCCTCCCGTGGTCCACACGTTGATCTCCGGGTTTGGATCGGCGTCGCCGCTGACCAGCCCCAGGATCGAAGCGTCGTAATCGAACGAATCGAAGACTCTGCTCATCACTGCCTGAAACTCCAGCGGCGCCAGGTGTACCCGCATCCCCAGTTGCGAAAGGTCGTCCTGAATGATGGTGGCCATCCTGGTGCGCTGCGCGTTGCTGGGGCTGGTCATGATGGAAAACTCAACCGGCGCGCCGTGCGCGTCCACCAGCGTTCCATCCGCCTGGCGCGTAAAGCCCGCAGATCGCAATAACGCCGTTGCCTTCTCCAGCGACCGGACCGGATGAGGTATCGCCTGGTTGATCCACAGTTTGTTCCCCGGAGTGACCTGCTCCCACAGCGGCGTAGCTCGTCCGTGATAGACCAACCGGCTGATGGCCTCGCGGTCGATTGCGGCCGAGACCGCCTGGCGAAACTCGTCGCGGCGAAACCACTCCTGCCGGCGGCTGATCTCCGGCAACTGCTTGGCGTGCAGATCGTTCAGGTTGAAAAAAAGAAAGTCGTATTCGAAGCCGCCGCCCAGATCTTGCAGCTGGTAACCCCGGCTCTGCTGGTCCCGGGCCAGCACGTCATAATTCTCCGCGCTGATGTTGTCCAGAATGTCGAGCTCCCCCGCTTGAAAGCGGATGACCTCCGCGTCCTGCGTTGGAACTATGAGGAAGACGATCTCGTCGAGATAAGGTAGACGGTGCCGGGCCGAGTCCGTCTTCCAGTAATAAGGATTGCGCTCCAGTACGATCCGCTCGCCCGGCTTGTACTCCTTGATTCGGAACGGGCCCAGCCCCGCGATCTGATCCGGTGGCGTCGTTGGCGTCAACGCCTGAGAAATCTTCCCCGACTCATAGCCTGTCTCCAGAAGGTGCCGCGGCAATATGTTGACGCTGTCAAACATGCGCTCCGCCGCAGCGTACGGCTCGGGCAGATCGACCTCGACCTCGTACGAACCGGTCTTGCGCACCTCGACCGGTTTGTCGCCGATAGTCAGCAGGTCGCGCTGCGGCGAATGCACCTTCTCGTCCAGGTAGACCTTGAAGCTGAACACCACGTCGTCCGCGTTAAAGGGATGGCCGTCGGAAAACCGGATTCCCCGCCGCAGCTCCAGCGTATAGCGCTTGCCCTCGGCCGAAACCTTCCACGACTTCGCCAGCGCCGGCTCGGTCCCCAGCGAATAGAGGTTGATGTGAATCAGATCGGCGAAAAGCAGCTCGATGATTTCTTTGGAAGGCAGATCCAGCGCCGTAACCGGATTCAGGGTCTTGGGATCGGCGCGCAAGGAAACCACCAGCCGGCCGCCCGGCTTGCCCGTCTCTCCGGCAACTGTTAGAAGATCTTCCTTGGCTGCCTGCGCCGCGCAGGTTATAGCCCCCAGCGCCGCAAGAACCATGCAGCCCAGTAGCCTGCGGCCCGATCGCCACTTTCGTTTGCTGGGGGGTTGATTCGTCATCTCAGCTCAGCCTTTCTCAGTCGGGTTTGAAGCGCGTCCGCGAGCGAGTAGTAGAGCAGAAAAACCGGAACCAGGACAAGCCCGGAAGCAAACATCCATGAGTAGGAGCTGAGCACGTAATACCTCTGCAATGAGGCCAGCATGTTGCCCCAGCTCGCCGCCGGTTCGCCCACGCCCAGCCCCAGAAACGACAGCGCCACTTCCGCCAAAATGTACTGCGGCACCAAAAGCGCCGCCTGTGTCAGCACCACGCCCCATGTTTCGGGAAGAACGTGGCGCCAAAGAATGTAGGCCGGTGAAGCTCCGAAACCGCGCGCCGCGCGAACGTAGTCGCGTTGCTTCGCGCTGAGCACGATGCCGCGTATCAGGCGCGAGGGCCGCGCCCATCCCGTAAGTCCGACCACTCCGATCAAGAGTAGGAATGTCCCGCGCGCGTCAAGGCGCAACGGCAAGAATGCCCGCACCGCAAAAAGAAGATAGATCCACGGCAGTGCCATGAAGATCTCTGCCGCTCGCATGATGACCTCGTCCACCCACGAACCGAAATACCCCGCCACACCGCCCAGCAGCAGTCCCACGCCAAGCGTCAGTGCGGTGGCGAACAATCCGGCCAGGAGCGAGATCTGCCCTCCATATAGAAGACGTGAGAATTGGTCGCGACCAAAGTCGTCCGTCCCCAGCAGGAAAATGCGCCCCGGATCATCGACGCCAAACAGCCGAAGTGCGCCAGCCTTGGTATCGTCGGCGCGCACAAAGAACCGGACGGGACACACACGGCTGCGATCTTCACTGTAGTGCTCAGCACCACCATCGCCTGGGACATTGACCGATCCGTAGACGAACGGCCGCAGATGAAAATGTCCTGCCGCATCCACCCAATGCAGCCGCGTGGGAGGAGTGAAGGCAAGCTCGCGATTCTGTTCGGCCGGATCGTAGGGCGCAAGGAAGCGGGCGCTGAGAACGACAATATGGATCGCCGCCAGCGCCGTCCCGGAAAACCAGAGCTTCCAGCCCATTCCTCAATCCTTCCTGATCCGTGGATCGGCAGCATACAGCAGGACGTCCGCCAGCAGATTCCCGGCGACCAGCAGCAGCGTGGAAACCATGACCGCCGCCACCACGACATAGAGATCGCGCTCCAGAATCGCCTGCACCAGCAGCGGACCCACTCCCGGCCAGCTCATGATCACTTCAATGAGCAACGATCCGCCCAGCAGCATCCCCACGGAAACGCCAAACAGCGAGATCAGCGGGTTCAGTGCTGCCGGAAGCGCGTGGCGAAATAGCAGCCTATAGCCCGCAATCCCGTGGGCGCGCGCCGCCTGGATAAACGGCGAATCCAGAACCTCCACCATCGCCGAACGCACATGGCGCAACAGTATGGGGAGAGCCACGACCACAAGAGCCGTCGCCGGCAGGACCAGGTGCAACGTCCAATCCTCGACTTTGCCTGGCATGCTCATCTCGGCGAAGTTGGACGAGGTCATGCCGCCGGTGGGAAACCATCGCGTGCGCAGGGCCAGCGCCAGCAATGCCAGCCCGATCAGCACATCGGGCGTTGCCATCAGCAGTGCTGTCCCGGATGCAAACGCGCGGTCCGGCCAGCGCCGGCGATGGGCCGCTGCCCAGACCCCCGCGGGGATCGCGATGAGCCAGGAAAATATCAATGCCGTTACTGCCAGCACCAGCGTATTGCGCAGCCGCGGCCGCAGCAGCGGCCACACTGGGCTGTTGTAGGCAAAAGAGAATCCCAACTCGCCGCGCGAAACAGACTGCAGCCAGTGCATATATCTCAACGGCAGCGGTTGATCCAGGCCGTATTGCGCCTGCAGCGCCGCCAGCGTCTGCGGGGATATCTGCGGATTCAGCCGCATCTCTTCGAAGTAGCGCCCCGGAGCCAGATCGATCAGCACAAACGCCAGCAAGGAGACTCCAACCAGCGTGAAGACCGCATGAGTCAATCGCCTGCCGAGAAAGCTGGTCATAGCGAGCCGGCCCCCAGGCTGTGCAGTTTATCTAAAGCGGCGCACAAGCCTCTTCGCAGCCCTCCCTGTCCTGCCAAAAACTCCGCCACCGGGGCATTTTCAACAATCTGTCCCTGATCCATGACCGCGATCTCGTCGGCCAGATGAGCAACCAGGCTAAGATCGTGAGAAATGCAAATGTATGTCAAAGAATATGCGGTCTGAAGTTCCAGCAGCAGGTTCGAAATCTGGGCTTGAACAGACAGATCCAACCCGGTCAGCGACTCATCGAGAATCAGCACTTTCGGCCGCAGCGTCAGGGCTCGCGCGATCGCCAATCTTCGCCGTTGACCCGAGCTGAATTCCGGCGGCAGTCGGCTGCCCGAGTCGGGCGGAAGCCCAACCAGCCTCATCAATTCCGCCGCACGCTCTCGGCGCTGGCCCTTAGGCTGGCCGGCAATACGCAGCGGCTCAGAAACAATCTCCACCGCCGGAAGCCTCGGATTCAACGATGCTCCCGGCTCTTGGAAGATGATTTGAATCTGGCGCTGGAGCGCGCGCAGGTGACGGTCGGGGCGCGCGATGTCTCTTCCTTCAAACCAGATCTCTCCGGCGTCGGGCTGCTCGATTGACGCCAGGCATCGCGCCAGTGTCGATTTGCCTGATCCCGATCTGCCGATGATTCCCAGCGTCGAGCATGGTCGAATAGTGAGATCAATGCGCTTGAGAGCTTCGATCTTAGAACCGGTTCTGGAGAACCAGGGCCCCTGCCTGTAGGTCTTGGTCAGTCCGGCCGCCCGCAGCAGCACGTGTTCGTCACGCGATGGCGGCGCCTCAGGGCGCATACTTGAAACACGCCACCTGGCGATCCCCAGGCTGAAATAGTGCAGGACGGCACGTCCGGCAGACCTGCATCCTGTCCGGACAACGATCTTCGAAGGAACATCCCGCAGGCAAGTGAGCAAAGTCAGGAGAATCGCCCGCGATCGTTTCCAGAGGGCGCCGCTGACCTCTACGCCGCTCGCCGCTTAGCCGGCAGCGTAAAAGCCCCTGTGTGTAAGGATGCAACGCTTGCCTCATCACCTGCCCGGTCGTTCCCTCTTCCACCACTCGGCCCGCGTACATGACCAGCACGCGGTCGGCAAAGCTTTCTACAACCTCAGGATCATGCGAGATCAGAAGGACAGCCAGCCCCAATTTTTCTCGCAAACTGCGCAGCAGCCCGAGGATCTCTGCCTGCGTCTCCGTGTCCAGTGCGGTTGTCGGTTCGTCTGCGATCAGCAGCGAAGGACGGCAGGCGATTGCCTGGGCAATCGCAACTCTCTGCTGCTGGCCTCCGCTGAGCTGGTGAGGATAAGCATCCCATACGCGGCTTTCGCTCGTGAACCCCAGCTGCAAAAGCAGGTTGATCGCTTCTTCTCGGGCCCGGCTGCGCGACACAGGTTCATGCGCGCGCAGCACCTGTGCAATTTGTTCCCCCGCCCGCATCACCGGGTTAAGCGCCGCTCCCGGCTCCTGGTGAACGATAGATACGCGGGCGCCGCGCACCTTGTGTAATTCCCGGTCGCTCAACTTGAGCAGGTCGACGCCGGCAAGCATCACAGAGCCGCGCACAATCCTTGCTGATGATGGCAGGAGGTTCAGGAGCGACAACGCCAGAGTGCTCTTTCCGCAGCCCGACTCCCCCAGCAGGCCGATCGCTTCCCCGGCCGCGATTTCGAAGCTTACGCCGTCCAGGATGGTGAGGCTTCGGCGATCGACCGAGTCGTACGACACCGTCAAATCTTGTACGCGAAGAACCGGTTCCATAGACCGATGACTGACTGGGCAGCCAACCACGCCTTCGTTTCAGGCCGCTGGCATCACCGCCTCAGTTCAACAACTTTGGGAAATCTGGCAGCTGACTGCCTGGTTAACATCCAGACGGCCATAGCCGAGGGCCGGCGATATGTAGTTCGCGTGAGTCAGAGCCTGTGCAGCTGCTCCCTGGTTCAGCCCGGGGCTAACGCTTCGCAGCAGGGCCACCGTACCGGAAACAAACGGGGCGCTGAAAGAGGTTCCCCATCCCGCGGCGTAAGTGCCATACGGATAGATGGACACAATGCCTTCACCCGGCGCGCCCACCCAGACCGGAGGCTGCCCGTAGTTGGAAAATGACGAAAGCGTGTCGTTGTTGGTCGTTGAAGCGACTCCAATGACGTTGCTGAGGCTCGCCGGATAGACCTGGATCTGCTGTCCATCGTTGCCCACTGACGCCACGGCCACCACTCCACGGTTGGTGGCGTAAGTCACGCTATTCGCCAACTCCTGCGAATATGCAGGAAAGTCAAAACTCATGTTCAGCACCTGCGCGCCATTATGCGTAGCGTAATAGACCGCGCGCAGGATATCGGAGAGTTTGCCGGTCCCATCCGCATGGAAAGCTTTCAGCGGCATGATCTGCGCCGTAGGCGCCACCAGGTGAATGATCCCGGCCACCATGGTTCCATGACCAAAGGCCGCGTATTGCGATTGCGAGAACGTATCGCTTCCCTGCTGATTCACCACCGCCATGCTCTGCTGATTCACTTGCACCGGTGCGGCGCCGTTGACCACGGCCATGCTCTGCTGATTGACGTCAGCCAGTTCCGATCCGCCAGTCTGGTTTCGCGTGAAGTCTTCGCCTAAGAGCAGCACCGACTGCAGTACCGGATGAGTCGGGTCCACCCCGGTATCGATCACTGCTACCACTCCCGCGCCGCTCACACTTCCGGAATTCTGCGACTGGGCGGCCTGCAGGTTGATGATCTGCACCGCCGGCTGGGCCGCGTATCCGTGCCAGACTGTTGTTCCGTAATAGCTGACTGGCGCCGTATCCCACAGGCCTGAGGGCGCGCTGAGAGGCTGGGATTGCATGACGTGCAAAAGCTGATCCGGCTCCGCATCCACGATTCCCAACTGCCCCACGAGTGTTTGCAGGAAAGTATCCAGAGGAACATTGCTCGGCCCGGTCACCAGAAATAACTGGCCCACGCCGCCGTCGAGTCCTTCGTTAACCGTGCAGTGCAGCAGGAAACAGGTGACCTGGAGGGCGAATTGCCCCAAAGAGTCGCGCACGATGACCTGACTCTGTGCCCCGAGTCGCGCGGTGGAAGCCAGCAACAATATCAAGCAAGCGATGAATGCCCTCATTGTCCGTTCCCCTGTTCTTTTGCCCGATCCTTCACAGGCGGCTCGTCGAGCGGATCTTCTTTGTTCTCACTGGAGGACTGCGAAGATGGCCCTGCCAGCCGCACCCGTACCCAGTCAGTATTCCCGAATGGGAGCGAGGCCCAGGCGCCATCCCGCAGACCGATCTGCAGCCCGGATGCATCCAAAGCATCAAAGTCCAGGCTGAATTCCCCATATTGGTTGGTGGTCGTTCGCGCCAGTGTTCTTGTGGCGCTGACAAGCCACACCGGTAGCCCGCTATTCTGTCCTCTGGCTACGTCCATCTCCAGAACCTGGCCCGCCACCCAGACGCGCCCGGAATCCTCTCGGGGTTGAATGAAGAGGTCGATCATGGCATTTTGATGCCGGAACGCGAGCTGCCTGGCAGGCGCCTGTGAGCCGCGCACTCCCGCCGGAGCCGGCGCCCGGAAGCTATCGAATGTCAGCTGCGCCGCTTCAAGGTGATGGGGAAGGCCATCGGCAGATTCTCCCCCGACGATAATCTCCCGGAGCATCGGCCACAGCTGTCGCGGCCAGTTTTCTTCCGCTATTAGTCGCAGGCTAAACTGGTCCGCTAGCTCCACGATGCGGGGATGAGCTGCGGCCGCGTGCATTACCAGAATTCTTCCGGCAAATGCCGGGCCCAGCTTCACGATTACTTTCTCAGCCAGTGCTGCGGAATCATTCCAATCAATCAGTACGGCTTGAACCGTCTCAGGATCGATCGCGTCAAGTTCGTCCCCCGGCGTAAGGCAATTGCAGCCCATCATGGTGAGATAAGCGGAGATCAGGCCCCGCGCGGAGGACTGCTCGGCGACCAGAAGAACGGTCGGGCCCAGTGACAAACGTTCAAGCTCTTGCGGCATCGCTTTGACCGGCCATTCTTCGCACCCAGCCGGCACGATTCGCGTCTCGCCGCGGCCTGAATCGATCCAGATTAATGACGTCTAACATTGCGGATTTGGTGTCTGCGATACTCTTGTCACACGAACGGCAACTCAGGTCATCAAGATGATGCTCTGTTGCCCGTTCCAGGTTGCCCATCACCGGAAAACACATTCCCCAGCAGGATAAAAGGCGCCCAATAGTACGGGTGAGGGTATTCCTTGCGCAGATCCATCATCGCTCCCTGCAGGGCAAAGGCATGATTCGGCTCTTTGAAGAAGCGCTGATAAAACGATTTCATGATCTCCTGTGTGCTCCGGTCATTGACGTCCCACAGTGAAAGCAGCAGGGTTCTGGCCCCGGCGAACAGCAGGCCGCGGGTCAAGCCAATAAGCTCATCTCCGGCGGCAACAGCGTTCATCCCCGTGGAACACCCGCTCAAGGTAATCAGGTCCGCAGGCAGCCGCAGCTGGTAAAGATCGTAGAGGGTCAGAAAAGTATCGCCCAGCCAGATGCCTGAGAACATCGGTCTGTCCGGCCGGAAGAATCCGTGCGAGGCGATGTGAATCAGCGAACTGCGCGGGCCTTCTCTGCGCAACACTTTCTCGCTGGCCTCGGCTCCCGCGAACAACTTGGCGTTAGGGAGAAGCGTCTTTGTCCAGCGAAGTTCGTCGTCGATGGACGGGGCTTGCGGATTGGGCACGCCCAACACCAGGCTTGTCCCATCCGGGTTGGCGGACTTCTGGCGGCACTGCACGTAGATGCTCGCGCTCGGCGCGTATGAGACGGTAAAGGAATCCACCAGGTATTGATTCCCGTCAAACAGAGCGTGGAACGGCGCGTAGTGCAGCGACTCATGGGGAACCACGACCAGATGCTTTCCCTCGAGCCTGTGCCGGATCGGGCTGATCAATTCTTTATAGAGATCATGCAGATGAGCCTGGGCGGTTTCCAGCAGCAAGGAATGAAATCGCTTTACATAACCCGGGCCGAGGCGGAACTTGGCAAGCTGGTATTGCAGCATCCCCAGAACCTTGGCTACCCTCGCCCCCGAGGTGACGGCGACGACATCAATGCTGTTTGGAGTAATAATCGTCGCCAGAATCCGGTCTCGCACTTGAAAGTATTCAACCAACGTCGTGTCGGGGCCCAGGCTCTCGCGCAACACAGCGAGCGAAACATGCGCGGCGGTTGAGCCTTCTGCTGCGGCCTGCTCGGCGGGTAGCTCTCGAATCAGGTGCAGCAGCTCCGTCTCGCTCTGCGCCGCCAGCCGCCACAGACTCGAAAGCCGCTCGCTCCGTGCCGGCTGCTCGGCAAAATGCTCAATTTCGATGCGATGGTAGTACCAGTTCAGCTGCTCCCGCACCTTGGCAATCCTGGGCGTCGCGCTCTTCGCCTCGCGCGTGTCCTCGTGCGCTCTGCTGATCATCAGTTCCAGCAGAGTTCGGGATTTTGCCTGTTCCATGCAGTTCCAGGCCTTTTCGCATGCTTCCGGCGACGTGCCCCGCACCAGATGGAGATCCACCAATCCTTCGTAAAGGGCCAGCCTGTTTTCTAAGAACGAGATTTTCAGCTGGTCGCCGTAGAGTCCACCACGCAGTCTCTCCAGTACTTCTTTCGCGCGAAGGTAATGCTTCTCCGCTTCCTGAAGATTGCCCGCCGCCTGCTCGATCTGACCCAGCACCAGCTGCAACTCATAAATAAGGATGGGCGTCTCGTGTCCTTCGAGATCGGCCCCTGCGGTCCGGCACTCCTCCAGCGCCCCCGGGATATCGCCCGCCTTCAGCGACAACTTTGCCAGCAGAAGGCGGCAAAGCGCGGCCTTGCCCTTGAGCGGCGAATCGCGAAAGAAAACCAGCGCGGAGCAGCAATGCAGCCGCGATTCCTCCAGGCGCCCGTCATTGAAATAGGCCAGGGCTACGTAGAAATCGATCAGTGACGGCCACACCAGGTTCTTCTCGCTGACGAACATGGCGCGAGCGCGCGCGAACGACACCAGCGCGCGAAAGCCCCGGTCCTGGCTCTGCGCGATTGCCAGGTGGCACAAGGCCTTGGCGGCTTCGTATCGCATGCCGAGCTCTTCGAAGGCGGCGTAAGCCTCTTGCGCAAGTTCCGCTGCTTCCTGATGGAGATTCAGTTCCAGATAAATCTCGGAAAGATCGAGCAGGCAGAGCGCTGCCCGGTGGCCATCGCCGGCTTTGACCGCGGCTCTCCGCGCGTCCCGCAGCATGTCGACGGCATGAACGTAGCGGCCACGAAGATAGAAAAGATAGGCAATGTTGTAGTCCGCCTGGGCGATCGCCAGCGGCATCTCGCGTTCCTGGCAGAACTCGCGCACCTGTTCATAAGCTTTGAGCGCTTCTTCCGGCTCGTTCAGCATGCTCATGCACATGGCGATGTTGTGCAGCGCGGCGATGATGCCTTCCGCGTCCTTCGTCGAAAGCAGCCTTGAATGCGCGCGCTGGTAATGCTCTAGGGCTTCGCGAAAGCGGTCTTGCCGGTGAAAAATGTTGCCGATGTTGATCTCGAGCCGTGCCAGCCGCACCTCGTCTCCGGCGTCGGCAAAAATCTTCTGCGCTTTGCGCGCCGCATCGTGGGCGCGATCATACTCGCCAAGCAGAATCAGCGGCTGGATCGAAGTGCTCAGCGTGCGGCCGGTCTCAAGCCGGTTTCCCGCCTCTTCGAACAGCGTGACCGCCTGGCTGAGCAATTCCGCGGCTTCGTGGTTGTGTCCACGAGAGCACAACGCATTCGCCTTCGCGCGCTGAGCATAAGCTGTAGACTGGCTATGGCCCAGCTCGTTCGCGATGGCAACCGCCGCTTCAGCCAGCCCGTTGGCCTTGTTGAGGTCCACCCGCAACTGCTGGCGCACCGCCTCATCCAGCTGTTCCACGGTTGAAGGGGTCATGAGGCGCAGGCGTTGAACGTATTTGATGCGGCTGGCTTGGCTGGGAAGAACGGCTAAGCGGTCGAAGACTTTCTCTTGTGAAGTTTGTCTTGCCACGTTCTGGGACCCCTGCCCGCTTTCGCGCACAAACCGCACGGGACTCTGCGCGCTCTGGGAATTTTAGCAATAAAAAAGTTCCTACGCTCATTTCAACAGAAGCAAAGCACCAAAAAATCCCGGCGATCAACCCCGATCCCCGCTCGTATGGGGGCCCTTATTCATCCCATCTCATCCCAGGTGATCCCAGTCAACCACCGTCAACTAGGATTCCAAAGCACTTAGTTTTTTCCGATTTGACCCTGCCTCATGGCCAAGCTGCCGTCCGCTATGTGCGCTCAAAATACACTCGTCCATCGCCTATTATATTGATAGTGTGATAGTACTGCAACGATAATGTTATATATACATTTAAATTTCGGATGATTGTCGTCGCTTCCAGAATCGCGAATTGGGCCAGTGCGGTACCGCGCTATAAAAGTGGCGGCGCAGAGAGAGGTAAGCGTGGTAGGTTTCCTGCACCCACCTATCGTAGGACTTAAGAGCGCTTGGGTCGCCTGCAAAATAGCTGGCAATCGCCGCAGCACAACGACTCGCGGTCTCGATGGATTTAAGCACGCCCTGTCCCGAGAGCGGATCGAACGAAAGGGCCGCGTCGCCGGTAGCGATCCAGTTCGGGCCGACAACCGGACGGCGCACCAGGGAGCCGGCCGAGACAACCAGGGATGGCGGGGGAATTTGCCTGCATCGGGCGCGCTCGAAGGTCAGTGGCGCCAGTTCGATCAGCTCATGCCAGATGTCGGCATTCCATAAATCGGAATCGGTCATGTAGGCAAAGACCATACGACCATCGGGCAGGGGGGCAGAGTACCACCACCCTTCTTCGACGGCTTCGATCAAAGCCCATCGCGCTTGTTCGCATAGCGTACAAAAGGCAACTGCCCCGATCAGTCGGTCCGCCACATCGGCCTGCGCTCCCAGCCGGCTGGCTAGCAGAGCCTTGCGTCCAGTGGCGTCTACCAGCACGCGGGCAAAAAAGGTGACATTATTTTTGTCATGAGCAACGTCGAGCTGGCACTGACCGCCCGTCATCGTGCAGGATTTCACATGGGCGGAGAGGAGCAGCTCGGCTCCTGCCTCGGCAGCAGCATGTGCCAGCATGGCATCAAAACCGGCGCGATCAACGTGCCAGCCGCAGCCGTACGGATTGAAAAGGAAATCGCGATGACGCGCGGCTGGTGCGTCCCACGCAGAGCGAATACCGTGAGATTCCAGTCGCTCAGACGAGAGAAATCGCTCCCAGACACCCAGCTCCACCAAAGGCCTTCGCATCTCTGGTGGCAACGTCTCGCCAACACGAAAGTTCTCGTAGGCGGATTGCTCGATCAACGCAACGCGGAACCCACGGCGGCTGAGGTCGAGCGCCGTCACCGCACCGGCGGGTCCGCCGCCGGCAACCACAACATCGAACGAATTCATACCGATTCGGGCGAGGGGCTAGAGTGTCCGCTCGGTTTCGATGACTACATCGCCACTCTGCACCAGGAATCCGAGACCGCTCCAGAAATTCACCATGTCGTCGAAACTGTTCATACCGCGGTCCCACGTCACGTAATTGTTGGAGCCTGCAGTAAAGACATTGTCGGGGTGCGCCGCCGGCCACCAGGATAAAGGTGATTGGAAGACACAGTCGAAGAAGTCCGCCTGCCATGGTATGGCCTGCTGCTTGCTGAGATCACCGGCAGTAAGTTGCGCCCCATCGAGCCGGAACGGCTCGACATACGGGTACACATCGCGCGTGAAAAAGCTGGTCTCGATTCCCGGGAAGAACGGACCGCCGCTGCAGTTCTCCAGGGCCGCGCGAGTAAGACCGTCAGGAGAGATGTTTGTATCGGGTGAGGGAGGTCCAACCCAGTCGTTGATGAAATTCCCGGCCGCCCAGTTTTTCATCACGCTGTACTGCGTCGGAGTCAGCGCATGGTTCGCCCAATGACCCGTGTTAGGCGATCCGTGACCTCTGATCCCGAAGACGTCGCGGAAAAAATCCGTCCAGATGGCTGGCATGAGATGCGGAGTATCTACCGTGGGCGTAATGGCCGGGTCGCGCAACGCCTGAAAGACGGTGTTTCGCTGGTCTGCAGTGGCGGGCGGGGGAATCACCGCAGGGAGCGGGTTATGGTTATTGCCGATTTTGGTAGTAACCCACTGATAGTCTATGGCCCGCTTGAGGATAGGGTAGACGTCCTTTGTGAACGATGGGGTCGCAGGCACTTGGAAACCCAGGCGGTCGACCGCGGTCTGCAACAGCGCGTCGTACAGACTAATGATGTGGAAGATCGGCGGCGCGAAACGCGGCGGAGGACAGATCACCCATGCGCCACTCGCCTGAACCGGTGGTTGGTTGCCGTGGAGTGTGACCGTCGCGGTCACCGGACCATCGGAAACGTCGTCGTGCCAGCCATCGTTGTTGGCAAACGTCGTGAGCGGCGCGTTGGTGGGCGAACTGGAAGCGCCAAATCCGCCGAGTACCAGAAGCCGGCCGCTCCCGTCGGTCTGAATTTCGCCCAGTGGCACCGGGATTCCCATGAAATGACCGGTGTCAAAGAGGGCGGTTCCGTTGGGACCGGTGATCGTGCGAGGACCGGGTGTGATCATGAGGGAGCTGCGATCAGTAACTGATGCGTTTCGGAGCGGGCCTGTATGGCCGATGCCCTCGAACCTGTTAAATGCTGCCTTCGTGTTCGCGAGTTCCACTGTCCAGGTGATGTCGGCGACTGATGAGGTAATCTCGCCCATAAACACGCCGTTTTCCCAGCCGTAAATGCGGAAACGAGCGGCCTGGCGGCGCACACGACCCTGCGCGTCCTTGTAGCCATTCGAGGGAACAATCACCGAGCCCGGAATCTCAGGTCCCACGTAGAAACCGGAAGCGGAATCATCGGGGCAGTTGCCGATCCTGGCGACGCCAATTGAGGGGAAAATCTTAAAAACCCAGCTCATCTGTAAATATCCTCCGCCTAAGCCAACGGCGACCAGGGAGCGAGTTTATAAATCGCCTTTGCGGTCGTCCTCGCGCCGGATCCAAACCTGGTGATCGACTCACGCTGCATCTCCATCCATTGCGCGTCACCATCCAGCCTGTCCCACGCCTGCTGGCGGGCCGCCAGGTTCTCAAATGGGACCACGTAAGTGAACCGCGGCAGATGCTCACCGGCAACCGTAGCTCCCGCCACAATCGGATCAACGCCAATCCGGCTGAGAACAGAACTAACTTCTGGCGCCGGCCCCCCGCGCCAGGCTGGGGCATGCCAGGTTCGAACTTCGAACAAGCCCGACTTGGCGAACGCCGGCTCTGCTGAGAATCGCACCGACTCCTTATTGACGATCAACACTTGAGATCGAACATCGTCGAGCACTTGCGCCGACTCGATTCCCGCCCAGGCGCGACGAACGCGCGGATCAGACGCGATGCGGGCACGCATCTTGAGCATCTCGTCGAAACTGGAGTACACGGTGAGCAGCAGCGTTTGTGGAGTATGAGGCGCGACGATAGCCTCCAGGCACATTCTGGGGACGTTGCCCAACTGGTCCATGCAGGGGAGCAACGTGTCAGCCATGTATGAGCGAAGATGCGGCACCTGACCGGAATCGCTGACGCAAAAACTTTCGCATGCCATCACGCGCGCCCCATTTCCAGGTCGCATGTTTTTGGCGAATGCGGAAAATGTATTGAGAGCGCCGGCTCCGCCAGCGGTCACCCCTAGCCAGTAGAGCGCAGAGCGACGGGAGATCATGTGAAATACACCTTTCCCCAAAGGTCTCAAGGCCGCATGCACGTATACGACCCGACTTCGGTCCACTCAGCCCGCGCCGAGATTCTCCTCTCGCGCACCCCGGCTGTCAATGCAAAAAGAACGGCAAATGGAGCCACGAAGGAGTTGAGAGAACCAAACGGCGGGTTACGGCACATTCCACGGCACACTAACGATTTGTGCCACAAACAAAAACTCGGCAAAGCATTGAAAATATGGCGCGCCCTGAGAGATTCGAACTCCCGGCCTTCTGATTCGTAGTCAGACGCTCTATCCAGCTGAGCTAAGGGCGCGCGGGCAGTGGATTCAACGACTTATTGTAACATCTCGTTCGTTGTCCCCAGCTCGGTATGCCGTAAAGTATGCCGCGAATCCCTCGCGTTCATTGCGGCTCGCAAGTCCTGAACATCAGGATGTTGGTAACGCAGGGCAGTTTTGACGTCGCGGTGGCCCATCACGCGCATTGTCAATGCAAGGTTGCCGGTCCGTCGGTAGGCCTCTGTCCCGTAATCGTGACGGCCGCAATACAGGACCAAGTCTTCCGGCAGTCCCGCGGCGCGCCTGGCTTCCCTGAATGACTTCTGCAGGGTCGTCAGTCGCTTCTCTTTCCCGCGCTTCGATGGAAACAACCATCCCTCGGTTCGGCCTGCCGTGAGTCTGAGCAGGATGTCTCCGGCGCGATCGAGGATCGGGACCTCGCGGCGTCCCTCGGGCGTCTTGCTGTCGGGGTTGAATATCAATCTGTTGGCCAGATCGATATTATCGATGCGCAGCTTGTACAGTTCCCTTTCGTTTCTTAGGCCGGTGTCGCGCATCAGCTGGACCACGTCGCAGAATCTCTGACGCCGCGCCGGTTTCCATTTGCACCTTGACGCTCCGACCAATATTTGGTGTTCGAGCTCCGCTGTCAGTCTCATCCGTCTTGGCTGCTCGACCCTGAGCGCAACCCCAGGGGCGTGCCTCATGGCCTTCCATGTTTCTGCAAGCCGGAACATTCTGCGGAGTGTCTTCAGGGCGGTGTTGGCGTTGCTTGGGCCTCCGGGAAACCTCAGCAGATCAATGTCTGCCCCGGTGATCCAGTCTATCCTCATGCCGGCCACCTTGGTCGATTCGAGCAACTTCCACCCGCTGCGGTAATACTGTTTCGTTTTTGCTGTGCGCTGGCTCGCCTCCACGTACTCAAGGAATCTGGCGGACAGTTCGCGCAGCGTTTGCGGTTTGCGTGTGAGCGGATCCCCGTTGGCCTCAATGCCTGCTATCTCACGGGCGGCGATGCGTTCGGCTCTGGTTTTGTTCTTTTCTTCTGTTGATCGTCGGTGGCGCTTGCCGCCGATCGTCACATCAAAGGACCAGACTCGGCTTTTCTTTTGTCGGTAAAGTCTCACGTTATCCCTTGCTGCCCGCACTGGATTCACGTGTGCGCTGGCGGATGTATTCCAGCAGCGCCCGCCTATGATACCTTACCGCCCCGCGTTTTCCATGGCCGAGCTTGATCCACTGCGGCCCTACGCCTTCAAGGCGCCACCGCTCGAGCGTCCGTGGTGGCACGTTCAAGAATGTGGCGGCCCCCGCCTGGTTCATCATTTCCGGTGTCGATTGATCCTGCATGCTGGTGCCTCTGTGGTCTTCGCATTGTTTCCTCCCGTTCTCTTTTTCTAAAGTGCAGAGTACCACGCGCTCGTTAATATATTAAGTTTCTAAAAATCTCTTGTCGTGATTTGTGCATAATGACCTAGGTAGTCCGAACCAGTCCTCTATGCGCCACTTAGTGCGCCATCTGTGAACACGCTCCTTGCTGGTAGCGAGCTCAAACTGGTTCTGACTAACCCGGGGACGCGCGGAAACGAGCGACAAATAGAAATAAACTCTCCTGGACATCACAAAGCGCCCAGGGAGCCCATATGTGATTGGAGGGACGATTCTGTGCTTGATGGTCCCATTTGCGCCAGCGATCCTTACCCGCGATATGAGCCGGGAGAGTACGAGGTGCGCTGTTTAGACGCCAAGACCTACCAGGACCCTCGCTTCCGGCGGCTCGTCTGCAGGTTGCGATGTGCTCTGGTGATCGATCCCGAGCGGGAGGTCTTTTGCTTCTTGAATCTCGGAACAGGAGGGCAGCCGAAGGCGGGCCGCGGCTCGAAATATTGGCGGGCCTGGGTGATTGCGAACGGCGCGGTTCCGCGAAAGCGCCAAGTGCTCTCAGCACGAGTGTTTATCGGAAAGATTTTTCTTGTTCGAATTGGGAGCGTGGGAAAGAACCTGGAGGGGAATGACCACTCAGAACTAGAGTGGTACTCGACGGTTCGGGAAATCATTTCGAGGCGCTGGTCATGAAATCTTTCAATCTGGCAATCACCAAATCAGCTAATCAACCAAATCAGCTAATCAACCAATCAAGGGAGGCATGTCCCAAGTCATTGCAGGCGAAAGCGCTTGTGAGCCTCGCGCGCAACAAAAGATTCCGCCCTAGCCGGGGCGGAGGGTATGGCCACCAATAAGCTAACCCAAGGGCGGGGCGATCTGCGGATCGTCCCGCAAAGGCATTTAGCTTGGATGGTGTCAACCTGGAAAAGTTATTCCCAGCAAGGTTGCGCGCACGCCCGCGTGGTCGGATGGCCATAAGCCGTCCACCTTGTCTTGGGGACGCTAGCCGGCCCGCTGAGCGGCCAATTGAAACCCGTAGGTGATAGCAAACCCAGCTGTAGGCCGACACACCATGAGCTCACGAACTCGGAAGGCAGCGAGGAATCCGGGCGACAAAATACTGTGTTCCAGCGGCGGCACAGATGTCCTATGGCGCACTGCGCCATACTCCTTGCAGCGACTGAAACTAGCCTATGTGCGCCTGGCGCACAACTGCTTCTGTTAAAGGGTCAGGTAAGGAACCAGAGGCCATTTGCACAAACCGCATGAGCAAAATTTCCACGGCGTGCCGAACTTCAGGATCTGATCGCGCCAACAGCGCCGCACGCTCCTCGCCGGAAACCTCCAGCGCGGCGTGATAAAGCGCTTCCATTAGCTGCCATTGTTCGGGAGTCGTGGCGATACCCTCGAATGCACCACCAATCTTATCGCATTCCCTGACCCTGCCAGATGTATTCCCGAACTGTGGGCGCTCTTGTGGATCAGCGTCTCGGCGTGTGTTCAGCGAAACTTACTAGTGCAGAGAGATAACTCCGAAGGGACACTTCTTCTAGTAAGGGTTCGATGAACACTTTCCAGACCATCCAGGGGCTTGACCGCCTCGAGTCTGTGGTGATAACCACATCCCATGTCGGGTGAACTCAACGTGTACTTCGCGCTCGTCGGCCATTTTTTCCTCCAAAATCTCTTGTCCTGTGTCCGTCTAAGCCCCGTCTAAACCCCGCCTGGGCCTGCCCCTCACACCAACTTTCAACAACTTACGTGTTGCTCCTTCCTGCCGAGAGCTCCAGCCAGGAGACACGAGCGCCAACCATTGACCTTCACTGTAACTATATGGGGACACACGTGTTATTCTTGACGAGCGGACATCCTTTGCCCGGTGAGGCTTCACGCCAACCCTTCACACTGGGTTTCGCACTCGATTCCCTAGGAGCGTCGAGTGTGGCCAATAGCAGCAAAAACCTTAAAGCAGGCCAACCCGAAGCAGGTCTATAAAGCAGGCCAACCCGAAGCAGCTCTATTGGGATCAACGCGATAAATGGCTGAAGAGAAAAAACCCGTTTCCGTTTGCTTTCACTACGTCAAGAGCAACTACTTTCGTGTGATTCATGCAGACGGCATGTACGGCGGCCTAACCCCCTGCGGCGGAATCTTTTTTGCGCTGTACAGTGATCGCCAGCCGCTTCCCGAGCTTACGGTTCAGTCAGTCCTCGAAGCGTGTCTCAGTCACTTCCAGACTAAGCGCATCTGCTTTCTTGTTGAATGACTTTAAGCCTTGGCGAACTACGGCAATGCTCGGAATTCCCCCAGCTGGTCATTTTAATGTCAAACCAAAGATTACTTCCGTGCTGGTGTGCAAGGCGCAGTGTTCTTGTTCGCCTGAGTGGAGCTCGTTGTCGTGCCGGTATTTCCTCCGTTACTAGCTGGCTGGCAATTTGGACTGCTGGCAGGAACAGTTCGTGTTGCCGCAAGCAATGGGTTGCGGGCCGTTTTTTGCGGATTCGATGGCAAAACTGCTCCACGTAGGGGATTTGATGTGGCGGCCGTCGGCGGCATAATCGTCCGAGGCCCTGGTCTGACGGGTGTGGGTGCTGCAGCTGCTGTGCTCGACTGGGGAGGTTGGATTGTGCGTACAGCCGGCCTAAGCGTGGTTGCGGGGGTAGCTGCGGTGGGCGAGGAACTCGTCGGAGTGCCGGGTGCGATTGTGCGCACGGGCAGAGTCGCCGGGGTTGAAGACGGTCCGGGTTTGACGGGGTTGGCTGCGGCCGTGGACGCGACTGGCGCAATGCGAGGCGATATTGTGCGTACGGCTGGAACGGGGGTCGTAGTCCCAGCATTTTTGGCCGGGACCAACAACGGTGCTGCCCTGACGGGCACGGGCGTCACGGGAGGAGCTGCGACTACTATGGCCGGCAGCACGGTGCGGACTCCTAAGGGAACAAAAGCTGTAGTTGCGGCCGTGGGCCCGTTGGCCGGCACGACAGAAGGAGGTAGCGAAACTTGAACCAATAACGTTGCGCTCGGCGGGCTGGCTGCGCCCTGTGAGCCGCTCATAATGATGTCCAGTGTGTGACTCCCCGCAGGGGTAGAAAGAGGGGAGAAGGGCACGGAGCGCGATTGCTTGGGGAGCATCGGGCCGATCTGGTTAGTCACCATCGAGACACCATCCAGCCGCAGTTCAACCTGAACAGGCGCTGTAACGGCATTGGATGGATTGGTAAGTTGTAAAACTACCGGAGGCGTTTGATTGGCTAGACCGACCTCATTATTACTGACGCCGAAATATGAGATCTGCGGAATTGGAAACCCAGCTGCCGGCAAAGACCCATTGTCGCCAGCTGCATTCGTAGATGTGACCACGGAAGGCGGACTTACCGGACTGGCTGTCGAAACTGGTTGGGCTGGTGTCGCCACGGAACCAGAGTCGGCGGGAGGGGTTGTCGAGGGCGGTGTCAGCCCGGAATTGGCTGAGGCTTCCGGTTTCGTTGATGTGGCAGTGGGATTGGACGCAGGCCCAAGCCCAGCGGAACTGTTGACCGCACCATCGCGCGGAGAAGGAGCCGTTGGCGCGACGTAAGCAGATTGTGCGGCCGGCTGCGGGATGGCAGGGTCGGGCTGCGCAGTGTTAGCAACTGGCTGAGCGCCAACCGCTGAGGTTGGCGGGATTCCGCTGTTCGGGTCGGGCGTGGGTGAGGGAGTGAATGGCATGGGTGAGGCGGCCAACGGCACGGACTGCGACGTAGCGGCGGTAGGCATGATGTTCGCAGCAGCGCCACCGTTCAGTTTGCTGATAAAGACTGTTGTCAGCTGAGTTGCGAATTGCGACAGCAAATTAAAAACCAACTGCGAAGTCTGCGATTGTCCCTGAGACGCAGGCGCGACTGCATTCATCGCGATTACCGGTTGAGTGACCGTTGCACGAGGGAATGCTGTTGTTAATGAACCGGGTGGCGGTTGACTTGGGGTGCCCTGCGGAGACACGGGAACCGTTGCCGGCGGAGCAGTTTGTGCTGCGCTTGCAGCCTGAGCAGCTTGCGCCGCATTTGCTATCTGTTGGAACACCTGCAAGCCAGGGAGCGCAGTCACGGTGGCGCCCGAACCCGAAGCGGGCATTTGCACCAGACCGAGGTTCGCTTCCGTTTTCTCCAACCACCATTTCAAATCTGGAGAGTTCTTGCCGTGCGACCACATGTCCTGAAGTTCCTTCGCGCGTTGCTGCCATTGCCATTGGCTAACGTCCGGTTCGGGAGTCGGTGAAGTCCATTGGCCGGCCAGCCCCTCGCGGAAAATCGCTCCCAGAAAGGGCGTACCCGCACCATCGGAAGCATGGAAATCGGCCAGATTGCCAGTCGTGACAATCAAGAACTGCCGTTGCTCCTCCGGATTGTGGAACGCGGTTGAGAACCCGGTAACCAGGGCCAGCTGCTTGCCCGGTGCAACAGTCTTTAAACTCCGAAGCAGCGGTGCAAAGCCATCTACGTCGCCCGCACTAATGCTGCGCGGCAAATATTCGATGGCTAAGGCGTCAATGTTGGGAGACCCAGCCAGCGGCGTTAGGAAATCCTTTAAGGCAGCAACCGCCTTCTCTTGCGTGGGCGCATCCAGAGAAATGCCGTTGATCGCCCCTTGCCGGATGAGTTCATAATCAAACGTGGCGCTGACCATGATTGGCGTGGGCTGCACATTCGTACCCTGCAGTGCCTGGATCTCGGCTTTTCGTAGGCCCTCGGCGACTCTGACTGCATATTCCTGAAGCTGCTGCCCGCTGCGGCCGCCATGGAAACCAGGGTTGTTCATTCTGTCACTGATCTGGTAGTAGGCGATCTGGGAGTAGGCACCAAATTGTTGCCCATCTCCGCTACGCAACTTGGCTATCAACGCGGGTACAAAATCGGCCATCGGATTGGCGGTGGCAACCGTCCCGCGGCTCTCATTGGAGGTGAGTACGGGAATCAGCAGCACGCTGTTCGTCTTGGCCCAAACGCAAATATTGGCGACCCGCGCCACAGCCTGTTTGTCATCAACGTTCACCGGAATACGAATCACGTTGAATCCGTCAGTCTTCAGCAAATCCCACGCTTGCTGCAAGGCATCACTGACACCGTTGTGGGGAAACTGCGGAGAAGCAGATGGAAATGTCGATCCATCAATCCAGGCTGGATCGATTCGGACATCGATCGCGAACAACGGCAACAATCCCGATTGAGTAATCGCGGAGGTAGCCGCAGGCGCCGGTGGTTGCGGAGCGGGGCTTGGCGCGGGGGCAGGCGCGACAAGCCCCGGCGACTGGACCAGAGGCGGCATGAGGGGAGCAGAGGACACCTGGCCCGGGGCCTTCACAATTAATGCCATTATCAAGATCGCTGCGTGACTGCATGAAGCATGTTTCATGTAAGCCTCCCGCCGGCCAGCAAAAGATTCTGCTGGGCTCTCAAAATATATTTCCTGTTAACTACTACACCAATAGCGGTGCCCTAATCTTGTAGGAGCACCCATACGACCTTGCTCAAAGCCGGACCAATGCATGCGGCAGCCCGATACTAGTCGGTTGGAACCCCGACTTACTGATACTTGCAGTGGGCGCCACTAAAACAGGCGAAGTCGTGCTCGTCTGTCCAAAAGCTCGCGGTTTGCCAGCTGGGCCTGTATTTGAACCAGCGGGACCTTGTTCCTGACGTGAAGAATAGAGAAACAGGTGATACACAATTACCGTGTTGCCGCTTCCATCGGTGATGCTGTCGGTTCCATCATCTAATCCAATATTGGCTCCAGAAACAGGCCGCCCATTGCTCGTCACTGTGACAATAGCTTTGAGAGGCGTGGTAGTTCCTTGTGCCTTAGGAACGGTCGGAAGAGACGCGGAGCACGTCCTGCCGTCTGTAGTTGGGCAAACTCGGGCCTCGAGTGGCGGAAGCGCGGAGTGAGGCTGCGTGATTTGGGACGTCTGCCAGATCGCATTGGATGGCGTGAGGAGTTGCAACGGCTGGCCCGACACGCCGACCATCTGCCCGGTTCCCGCCGGCCCGCTTACCGCTGCGAGTGAGACTCCGTTAAGGGCAAAGCTGTCCGGTGTATCCAAAGCATTGGCACCACCACGCTTTCCGTTAAAGAAATTTATGCCGAAAAACCGGATGTCCGTGAGCTTGTAGCTCGTTCGCGAGAGACCCCATGTGAAGGTGTAGCTAGTATTGGGACGAAGTTCGAAATGCTGGAGTTCACCGCATGCACCACATGGATTATCCGGGCTAACGACGAAAGCTGGCCAGGGATGCAACCACGCATTGAGGTCAATTGTATCTGCTCTTCCATTAGAGAGGTTGGAAAATGCCCAGATGCTGCTGTTCCAGCGCAGTCCCGTATTGCCTGCCGAAACTGTCAGCGTTAAATTTACGTCTGGTGTTGTAAGAAACGAGACGATTTCCTGGGCAAAGAACTTTGGTCGTTCATCATGAATGGAATGACCTGTATCCTTAATAAAAAGCGTGCGTCCCTGCGCGGGGCGCATGAGATTAGCCGCATCATGCGTGTAACCATAAATGTCTAACGTATCGGCCAGTAAAGCACTTCGCGGATCAGAGATTCCCCTACACCCATTCCGGTAGCAATCCTTTTCACCAGCGACAAGAAGAAGCCGAGAGGTTATCTGCTGAAATCGAGGACCGTAATTTGGACTGTCTTCATCCCGGAAACTGTACATGGCCTGTTCAGTATCAATTGCAGTGGTCCAACGGCGCAGCGTCGAAGAGTAGACCTCATAGCGGTCAAATCTGGACTGGGCGATGACAGACGCTTTGCAATCAACACTCTGATCCTGGTTAACCCAACCATCACGGAACCACATTACCGGGTTGGAAGGTATATTCGCGACTTTGCTCAGCATCTCGAAGTACAGATGATGAAAATAGTCTCCTCGAGTGTTGGTTCCCTCAGCTCCCCAGTTCGTGGCGGAATTGTTCCCCGTTATTGCGCCAGCAGCATCTGTCACGAAATCTGAGTTCCAAACAAGTCCATTCCCGAGAGCGTTAATCCCGAGAACCCGGGGTGACGGGATCATGCTCGTCGGCGACCATGCTACGATGGTCTGCAAATAGGGATATTTCTGCTTGCTCTCGCGAGCCAGCCGCAACGAAACGTTGCCGCCTAAGCTCCCGCCCATCACCGCCACGATGCGGTTTTTGATATTGCCGAGTTTCTGGTCGAGGGCTTCGATGAAATCAATGACGTACTGCTCTTCGAAGTTGAAAATGTTGAACATACTCGGATGGTACACACTGCCATACACCCTCGCCGGATCGAAGGGCTCGCCGTATGCGCTATTGGGTAAATCAAAGGAGATGACGGTGTAATCCTGATTGGGTCCCCCAAATGCAGCACGCGCCTCGGCACCCCAAGTGATTAACCAGTTGGCAAGAGGAACGGCCTCCTCCAACCGTGAACCACCGCCATGAATATAGATAATGATTTTGTTACTGGCCGGGATGATTGGTTGTCCATCAACGGGCAGTGTCCGTGCTGACGCTGGGTTCACAGCACTCGTTCCCGTCGAGATAGTGCCAAATGTACGGACAGAACTGGTCGCGGCCGCAGAGGGTTGTGCCGAAGTCGTAGCGCCAGGAATTGGCCCGGACTGCGGAAGAGCCGGGAATCCCGCAGGGGGACTGTCAGGGCCAACAAACGTCCAGAATGAAGCCGCCATGTAACGAGTGACGGACGTAATCGTTCCGTACGAACCACTCACTGCAACTTGGAGATCGTATTGGGGATATGGGGCGGTAGGTACGTTCACCGGACGGTGAGGCGTATCGTCTTCACCGGAAACTGCGATCCAGCCCATCTGCGCACGCCTTGCTCGCGAGAGAGGGTCGTTACCACGAATAGCCCACAGAGCGGAGTAGGAAGCATCCAGTACAAACTTGACGGCCTGCCGCAGATCCGTTTTGTTAATCGTCGGATTTGTCTTCTGCACAAGCTGAATTAGGTCGGCATCCTGAGGGCCAGAGAATTCGTTTGCGGGAGAATGCCATGAGAAGAAATTGGCATAGGCTCGTCTGCCTGTGACCGCGAGTTGTGCAACGGCGGTAGCCACATCTGCGGGTTTCGCGTTGATGGAGGTGTTCCAGTTCACGCCTACCCCAGAAACACTTACTGTAGGTTTCTCCAGGCCCAAATAAAGAAGGACAGCACTTACAAGCACAGATCGGTAAGAATCAGGCGACGATGCCGACTGAGCCATGTATCTTAGAAAATAATGAAGCCTACCGTCTTGCTCGTCTGGTTTCGTGAAAGCTCCGCTATTGGGGTCGTTCTCCAGGAACGCCGCAGGAGCCCACCGGTAAGTCTGGGGGAGCAGGCCGGTCGGCAAGTTTGGGTTGATCTGGTTTCCTTGAATAGTGCAGGGCTCGTGTGGTGGGTTCACGGGCATGGTCATACCCAATTGGGCCCAGGCAGGTGCAACGATGAGTGCCATCGCAAACAGCGCTGATACCATCGCAAGCGTGATTTGTCCTTTCATGGTTCACCTCGATTTATGGGAGTCCGGATTCCTCTTTCCCGCCTCATTCCTTTCCTAATACCAACATCCTGCTTGTTGTTTTTCTCTCTCTATCACTGCTAGTTGCGCCTTGGCTTGCACCATGCTTGCGTTAAGCTTCTTTTTCTCCGCCTCAATTTCCAGGGCGCCACATTGAGCGGGCTTGGATGACGGCACCCGGCGTCCATCTGGACCAATTCCCGCCTGGCACTGTTGCTGTTCCTTTCCCATTTGCGCGATTTCGTCCTGCGCACGGCGGATCGCTCCTGCTGCAATCGCTTCCTGAGCTCGAAGTGGCGTGCACGCGGGATTCTCAACCAAACCGCGAGTGGCAAGATAAGGCGCGAGGTTGAAGATTGTGCGGAGGATGGCATCGGTGTAGGCGCCGGCACCGAATGGGTTCGGATGTCCCATGCATGCGTCTGGGCACCACGGCTCTTTCCGGCCAGCAGCCGCACAGGCCCGGGCGCGGGTCCATTGCACGTCATCAACAGGCTGCTGTGGCTCATTCATACCGGCGACACCACCCGATTCATCGCCGCCGAAACCGTTGAATGGCGATACGTTGAAGAGGTAAGAATGGGGAGCGGCAAAACAGTTGTCATCAGTGAATGCCGGTGATGCGAACCCGACCCGATAAGGCGGTCCGCTCCGCTGCTTGGCTGCACCTACGAGTTGGCTGAGCCCCGCATCCGTCTCATTTTTCCAAGTGATGGAATTGTTGATGATCTGATCTATGCTGGCCAAGCCGAGTAGGCCGCCTGCAACAGCGCCTGGAACTCCCGCGCCCACTGCTCCGACAGCCGTGGCATACGCAGTCAGTTCGGCAGGGTCGGTCAGCTTCGATGCAATTTGGAAGTAGCCGACAACGATGATGGCCGCTTTCGGAAACATCTTCAGCACCCCGGGAAAAAGTTGGCTGCATGGGTACGAAGCGCAACCTCCATTCAGCAGCAGGTCCATCCGGCTCGCGCATACTGTGTGGGCCAACTGTCTTATACCCCCAGACGAGTTGAGTGGATTAATGATCGTGGGGACACCAACATCGTTGATGCCGCCATCAACCAATACGAGATCGACATCGGCCGCTGCGAAGTTAAAAGGTGCAGCGGCTAGAGCGCTTTGCGCCAGGGTGGTTTGCAGCATGACAGACGGGTAACTTCTGGGAATCTCTCCCGATAGGTTAGGCGCATAGTCCGTCTCGCCACTGTTAACGATGATTTGGGCTCCGGAATGCGCCAATAAGAACTGCTGAACAGGGCGTCCGCCCAGATGCGCCTGGATCCAACCCGCGACGCTATTGCGGAATTTCATTTTCTCAGGCAGGCCTTGTCCCCACATGATGGAGTCACCGAGCGTGACCATAATGAACGGACGATTCCCTGTCCCTGCGCCTTGGGCAATTGCCCCTGCACGTGGAGAACGCGCGGTCAGCAGACCGGCTAATCCCAAGCCACTGGCCCAAACACCAGCTGTCGAAAGGGGGAGAAGCTTAAGAAATTCGCGTCTTGTGTTCATCGCTTTTCCTCGATTCTCTAATTGATCCTCAGCAGTGCATGGCCATTCACGTGGACTGTGGACGGGTGAGGGCTGCCCTCCTCATCACCGGAAATGAAGAAACTGACCTTAACGATTCGGCCATCCGAATAAGAGAGCGTCAGCGTGTTGTCGTTAATGCGATAGGAGTTGCCGAGGCCAGGTGCAGAGGGAATGTCCACGGCACTGAGAGCGCCGTCGTCTACAAAGCGTCCGTCTTGGAGGAATGCAAGGCGTACCCGCCAATCCGCGCCGTCCGGACGGTAGATTCCGCTTAGGTTTAGCCCATCAGAATGGGCGGTTGGTTCGTACTCGAAGGATCCATCGCCGATTTGTAGTTTCGCGCCATCGCGCACGCCGGACGCGACACTGTTGTCCCCCCACGTGATCGAAAGGCGATTACCGTTTAGTTGATAGCGACCACAGGACTCGCGCGAACTTCGGACTGCGGACCGGAGATCAAAATTCTCCAAGCCTTCCTTCGGAAGGAAGCGAATCACGTTGCCATCTGGAAAGAAAGCCAAATATGTAATGCTTCCCCGCACGCGGAAGGTGCCGAGCTCTGGGTGACCTTCACTTGTGCTGAACGACGTGTACAGCCCTTTCAAGCCACCGGATTTCCCACCACTCGCGGCCGATTTCGCTGAAGAAGTCAAGGATCCGAGAGTCAGGCTAAGCTCGAATGTCTGAAAATCGTTTTGGTAACCGTCGAACCCGCAGTTGCTATTACAAAGATAGAAGTACGGCGCTACGCGATTGCCGGCGACCGCTGCCGCAAGAATAAAGGTCGCATTGCCGAGACGTGGGTGGTAAGCCCGTGAGTAACTCCGCAGGACGTCGAATCCATTTGCGTTGTTTTTAGTTTCGGGCTCGCCCGAATCAATTAAGTTGATTTGAGTTTTCCAATTGGCCCAAGCGGCACGAAACCATGAGTAAGGATCGCCGACTGTTTGGCCGGGCAAGAACCCGATGATGACTACCGAGTTCGGGGAAGCTCCGCTGGGAACCAACGCGATTCCATCGGCTGCCTGCACTTGCTTCCAGCCGTTCGGGACGTTGAACTGAAGATCGCCAACTTTCGAGTCGGGCTCCCAGGCATCCTGGCCGAGAGAAGTAGGCGACGATGGTGGCGAGGCGTTGTGTCCGAAAGCTGCACCTTGACGTTCGGATGTAGATGGAGCTGCGGTTGAAGCTATCGGCTGGTTGCTGCCGCTCTGCGATGGACCGTTCGAGTTGCCGAGCGCCTCCGCAATCTTCGCTGACTGCTCCGCTTGAGCCTTGAGCCTGCGTTCCAGCGCGGCGCTTCTCGCTTCGAGATCCGTTTGCTGCACGGATGCGCTCGTATTGCCCAATCCAGCAGAACTGCCGCGAGCCGCCGCTGTGGAACCCGAAATATCCGGAGCGGATGTCGCCGGAACAGGTTGTGTTTCCGACGCTGCTCCGCCGGCGTCCACAGAGGCTGGATTCCTGATTGCCGCAATGAGCGTGTCCGCAGCCGCTGCATCGGGCGGGTCGGTTTGATAGGGACGTCCCGTGGTCACCTGGTCCTCGGGAAGCCACCAAAAGTGATACGTCGATTTCCGGAATTTCAGCTCAACCGCATTTTTCTGGTCCCATGCCATTGTTTGCGAATTGAAATAGTTCCACCTGCCGACGGCTTGCAACTCAGAGCGCTTGACCCTGAACTCATGGTTCTTGTCTTTCGCGGGCTTAAGTACTTCGTACCAGATAGAATCCTCATCAATGTAGAGATAGCCGAAGCACCAGGAGGACAAATGTTGGTGTGCGACCGGGAAGCGAATCGCCTGCGACGGTTGGGCAGCAACGTCCTGCGTTGGTTGTGCTGCTACGAAGGGGCAACACGCCACAAAGACTGCGACCGCTGCGATGAAGAAGCCAAAGCGACCTTTCTCAGTCATATTCACATCCACCTCCTGCAGTGCCACCATCGAGGTCCTCAATGAGCATCTCCAGCCGCGATCGCGATAGGACGTTCTGAGTTCAAGGAACCCATGTGGCTGCAAAATCCACTGGCAATCTGGCTGGTCTGCTCTAGAAAACTACGGTAGTGCTCTGCCCGAAGCGTTCGCCCGTAGAAGACCAGCCAGTTTCCGGCGCCTTCCAACATGAACTTCTGTTTGTCCAGCTCGGTGGAAGTGAAAAAGCTCACGAGGGAAGGTGAAAATAACGAACGTATCGCCGCTGGATCTTCGCCGCTTACACAAAAACGTTTGGCGAAGTCGAGATTACCTTCGATCGCAATGCCATGCTTCAGGAGCGATCTTTTCTGGAGTCCGAAGGATGGTAAATTTTGTTCTGGAAGCGCATATGCGACAACAATCCAGAAATATGTAAGGGCGTTTTCGTCGGCGCCAGAGCTGTAGGTGTAGTCAAACGCGAGAAGCCGCCGGCCATTGATTGTGCCTTCCAGGGCAGGCTGGTGGAAATCTGATTTGTACCCCTGTTTAAAAAGCTTTGTGCCAAAGTGCAAAGGGATTTCGGCTACGGGTGACAGTCCGAGCTCTTGCCCCAAGGCGATGACTCGCTGCATGCGAGCCTTTGTGCCTCGCCAAAACAAAACAAAGACAACCGCGATGGCTGCGACGATACCTAGCACTATGATCATTTGAGCTTCTCCCATCCTGTGGTCAATGAAGCCAAATCTGAATGTCCGCTTATCTACCAAGGCGGAAACAGGAGCGGAACTACGTCAATGTTTCGTGCCGATTTTTAAGGACCCGATCCACATTCGGTCAAAATCTGCTAACTTCTTCATTGACTGGCACTTAAAACGAGGCTATCGTCTTTTCACACTGGACACGTTTCTCTGTCCCTATAGCCATGTCAGCCCAAGGAGAGGAAAGTCAGGACCACCTAACCGGCTTATTGGTCCGGTGGACCGAGGGCGATAAGGAAGCCCTTAAGTCTCTGATCCCGATTGTTTACGGCGAACTCCGGCAGTTGGCGCACAAACGTCTCCGCCAGGAGCGTCGCAATCAAACGGTGCAAACCACTACGGTCGTGCACGAGGCCTATCTTCGCCTCACGAAATACTCACCCCGAAGTTTGCGCGATCGAAAGCAGTTCTTTGCTCTGGCTTCCGAAATCATGCGCCAGGTGCTGGTTGATCAAGCTCGCGAACGCCAAGCCAAGAAACGCCACGGTGGTGTAAGAGTAGAGTTGACGCCCGACCTGGCGCCGATAGGCGCAGTCGAACTCGATGTGCTCGCGCTGGATGAGGCTTTGCGCGGGCTGGAAAGACTGGATCCACGCCAGAGCCGGATCGTAGAGCTGCGTTTCTTCGCTGGATTGTCAATCGAAGAGACCTCAGAAGTGCTGGGCATGTCACCTAGTACAGTTACGCGCGACTGGCTCACAGCGCGTGCGTGGCTGCAGCAGCAGCTCCTTGAGCAAGGAGCGGCGCGCACGGCAGGAACTGACAGTGGTTCCTGAAGCAGCAAAGCCGAAGCCGGAGCTCACGCCCGAACGGTGGCGCAAAATCAAAGACCTGCTCGCCACCGTCATCCAACTGCCTGCCCAGGATCGTCCTGCATATCTCGATAAAATGTGTGTCGGCGATGGCGCTCTTCGGGCAGAATTGGAGTCGCTCATTGCAGCGCATGAAATAGCCCAGGAGGGACAATTCGAGCGCTCTTTATTATCTACAAGTCCTGGGAGCCATCCTGAGGCTGATCCCGGTCAGAGCTCCAGGTTTGTGGGCAAGGATTTTGGCGCCTATCGAATTGACGCGGAGATCGGACGCGGTGGGATGGGAAAGGTATACCGCGCACATAGAGCCGATGACCGTTTCAGCAAAAAAGTCGCCATTAAACTGCTGGACGGCACAGCGCTTTCCCAACGCAGCCTGCGGCTCTTCCGGCATGAGCGTGAGATTTTGGCCAATCTCGAGCACCCGAACATTGCACGATTGCTGGATGCGGGTGAAAACGAGGATGGAGTTCCTTACTTCGTCATGGAGTACGTCGATGGCCAACCATCTGACCTCTACTGCGACATGCACCGGCTCACAATCGAGCAGCGGCTTCTGTTGTTCTTGAAGATCTGTTCTGCAGTGCATTATGCGCATCAGAACCTTGTTATCCATCGCGATATCAAGCCGGCGAATATTCTAGTTACCGAGAGTGGCGAGCCAAAATTATTGGACTTCGGCATTGCCAAGATTGATGATGCGAATGCTAATACCAGGACTCTGACCGCTTGGAGTGTGCTGACCCCGGCTTATGCGAGTCCGGAGCAGCTACTGGGAAGACCACTCAACATAGCCACGGACGTCTATTCTCTTGGACTTCTTCTCTACGAATTACTGACTGGCCGGTATGCCTACGGTGAGCGCCGGTCAGCGCTGGCGCTACAACGAGCGATTCTTGAAGAAGATCCTCAACGCCCGAGTGGCGTCATTTTTCGCCCGCCAAGTGAAACGGACGAAAGCGCGGCAACGGAAAAGATTAGTGGCGCGCGCCAGCTTACGCCGCAGAAGCTGCGCAGCGCATTACTCGGCGATTTGGAGAGCATCGTTCTTAAAGCGGTCCGGAAAGAGCCCTCCGAACGCTATGCCTCTGTTGAACGTTTCATGGAAGACATTGAATCTTATCTTCACGGTCTGCCGGTGCGGGCTCGCCAGGGCACGACGACCTATAGGTTGAGAAAATTCGTGTTGCGGAACCGCACTACGGTTGTTGCCGGTGGACTGATTGGCATCCTGGCCGTTGCCGGGATCGCGCTGATTTTGAGGGAAGCGCGCATTGCTCGTTTGCAGCAGGCGCGCGCAGAACGGCGCTTTAATGATGTCCGCAAGCTGGCAAACTCGATGCTTTTTGATATCCACGATTCCATCAGGGACCTGCCCGGCGCGACCGCGACGCGCAAGCTGGTGGTCTCGCAGGCTGTGGACTACCTGGATAAGTTGTCCCAGGATGCCCGTGGCGACGCGACCCTGCAACACGAATTGGCAGCCGGCTACAGTCGAATCGGCAGCTTGATGGGAAATGACGAGGCGGCCAACTTGGGTGATCTGTCAGGCGCTGCGCGAAACTACATGAAAGCCTTAGTCATCCGTGAGGCGCTGCTTGCAGCCAATCCAAAGGACTTGAAACTCCAGGATGAGCTTCTCCAGGAGTATTTCAACCTGGCCAACATCCAGATTAATGCACCAGACCCCGGTGCAGCGCTGTCAGTCATGCAGAAAGCTCTTCCTCTGGCGCAAAGAATTGTTGCAGAACAGAACACGGTCCATTCTCAACTTAGCCTGGCCGGCGTCTACTACACTACAGCACGCGTCCTGGATGCGTCGGGAGACTTCGACGGCGCGCTCAAGAACTTCCTCCAGGCTGCTGCGATTCGCGAAATTGCAGCGACTCGAGCAGGCGCTGGAAAACAAACACAGACTTTGCTATCCGCAGACTACTGGGGAATAGCCAAGATGCTGGGAAGGAAGCATGAGTATGAACAAGCCATTCAGACGATCAATAAAGCGATTACCATCTTGAAATCACGATCTGAAGAAGAACGGGCCAACGCAAGTTTGCAACAATATCTCTCCGTGCAATTTGACACCCTCGGCGAGCTGTTGGCGCAGAAGGGGGACTTGTCCGGGGCACTCGAGGCTTACCGCCAGGCGCACGAAATCGAAGCGCAACTATATTCTTCTGATCCTGGCGACAATCTATCCCGGGTGAACTTTGCCATGAGCGGCACGACTGTGGGGCAAATTCTTGTCCGGCAAGGACACATCTCGCAGGGCATGACATATTTTCGTGACGCCCTCGGAATCATTCAAGCCATGGATTGGAGGAATACTCGATATGCCGCTTGGGGTTTGGGAGAGGCCTACTCCTCCATGGGGATGGCATTCAGCGCGCTCGCCGAGCGCGAGCCTTCCCATAAGAAAAAGCTCGTGTACTGGACGGAGGCTCGCTCCTGGTACGAAAAGAGCGTCCCCATCTGGCAGGAACCCGGGAATCGTGAATACCGAGGGGCCTCCGGCAGGAAAGAAAGCGAAACCGCGAACGAGGGGTTGGCTCGGTGCGACGCTGCACTGAAGAAAATGACGCGACGGTGACGCTCAGAACTGTAAGCCGCAATTAAGAACTTCCAAGATGACCACTGAAGCGACCACGGACAATTGTGCCTCGCCGCTTCACTTCCTCGATTCAAGACTGCGAGACTCCCAAGAGGGTCAAGAACATCTGTTTTCGCAACAGCGTGTTGTTTGGTCCGAAGGGCTTTTATAACGCGCAGTTAGGTCGTATTTTCGGGGATTTTGGAACTGTTGATATGCAGAATCGAATGAGGTCACAAAATTCGGACGTTTGGCGGTTGAAGTGGAAAGGTTTGGAAGCGGCTAGATAAGACACAACCTCCTCGGGTACGTCTTCCACGCCGGTCATTTCTCAGGAGAACCGATGCACTTACTGGTTTTCCACACCGAAAGATCTAATCGCCACGAAAATTCTGGTGAGTTCGAGCCTCGTAGAAGGGTAGCCATGCCAATGTCGTCAAAGCAGAATCGAGGGACTGGTGGACCGTCTCTTATCGCGGTAGGCTGAAGGAGAACCATGAACTCGCATGAGTACCGTCCGCTGCAGACGGCATTTCTTGCAGGAGCAGTGACCGATGCTGTCGCTTGTTGCCGATGCTCGTTCCGTCATTCGCCAAGATGCTCTGGGGCTTCAGCGATACGTCCATCAACTATCGATTCGCGATGGGGTATGGCGCCTCGCTCATACTGTGCGCAACGGAGTAGAGCTTTGCACCATGATAGCTGAGCCCTGAAAAGGCTGGACAAAGTCGCTGTTGCAACCGCGGCACAGAGGCGCTATGGCGCACTGCGCCATGCCCCTTGCAGCGATCGAAACTAGCCTATGTGCGCCTGGGGCACATCCGCTTCTGTGAAAGAGTCCTACCCCCGGTTGAACCCACCCCACTCGGCCTTGAACGACTGCATCAATTTTCCGTCTAAGCCCCGTCTAAGCCCGTTTTGGGGCTACCCCACACACGAACTTTCCAATGCTGCGCGCCATGGTGCAGCGCGAAGTGGCTGCGCTCGATTCAACGCTGCCCGTGTACGACGCGCGGAAAGCAGAATGGCCACGGATTCAATGAGATAAGGGGTTTGGGTAATTGAGGTAAGCTTTCTTAGTGAGTCGAAAGGAACCAGAGCCGTTACGACAGAAACACGGTCGCGTATGAACAGCGAAATCCTCGTTTCGTCGCAGATTACCGACATGCCTGAATTAATCCTGTTCTGTCCCCGGTGCCATGCGGAGCCGGAGCTGACTGAGGCCCGGCGGAGTATGGAGACCATCTGATGCCGCGTGGACGATCTGTAGCCTTTCGACTACGTAGAAGGCGATTTCCCAAGTGTGAAGACGACCCCCGTGCCAAGCTGGAGTGGCTCAGCGTAGTATGGAGGTAATCTTCGCGTCCTGGACCATCGGTTTCTCCATCCCGTCCAAGTCTTGCTAGCAGTGCTTGACGAACGCGCCCGCAACTTGGATTGCGTAAGTATTCCTCGATGGCGGCTCGTTCGCGGAGATCTACGTCGTGTCTCTCGAACCAAGTGCTGAGCGCCTCGCTATCAAGAGAGAGAAGGATATCTCGGAGTTCTTCAGTTGGCACGACCTTCGGCACGGGATGACCGCAAGCAAGGCACTGCGTCTCAGTGTTCTGCGTACTCTGCGCTTCAGTGCGGAAGCTCAATTGCTGCGGTTTTTCCCGCATCCGCTATTTCAAGCCAAAGACTACAAGGCTGGTCTTGGTGTCGATGTAGACTTTTCCGTTGACAACTGTCGGCACTGCAAATTTGGCGGCCTGCCCGATGGAAGGACTTCTGTAGAGTTCGCGGGAAACGTCCATCACATCGAAGGCGTGTAGGGATGACGTCACGCTGAAATCCACGGCCCAGACAATACCATTGGTCGCACCGTTTGAAGATACCACCGCTTGTCCTCCGGGAAAAGCAAAGATAAAACTGCCCTGTGACGTAGGCGTCGTTGATAGTTTCCCGCTGGCCGCATCCAGGGAGAACGCCTTAATCACATCATTGTTGCCAATGAAGTAAACCTTTTGCTGGAAAAACGCTGCGGTGGTAAAGCAGTGCTCGTCAGCCGTTGGCCCCAGTTGGTTATTCAGGGTCTGAATAATCTGGCTGTCACTAGTAGTGCCCTTGTGCCCCATGCTGTCACGGTTTACCACATAGATGGGATCAGCCTTACCGCAAACGATGATTTCATGCGGAAAAGCTCCCGACTGGTCGGGTACCAGCAGTGCGCCGCCGCTGCCAAAATCAAGTTGGTCAAGCACAGCCTCATTGAACGGAGTGAAATAATCCACCACATGGAGCGTGGCATCAAGTTTCACCAGGCTCATGCTAAAGTCCGTGGTGCCGTTCCATGTCCCATTTCCCGTGGTAACGTAGATGTTTCCATTCTCATCGGCGGAGGGGCCTGCGCCTGACATCCATATGCCGCCTTCGCTGCCCGTCGCGGTTACATTCCAGCTCGCGACCTTAGCCAGAGAAGCAGCGTTATAAGCAAGGACCCAGCCGTTGTAAGGCAAAATATCTCCGTATGAGGCAAAAGCGACGTAAATATTGCCGTTGGCCAGCAGCAGTGCTGATCGCTCGAACTCCTGTTTGGCTTGAAAATTGGTGTCGCTGATCACGGCCGGGCTTCCCGCCTTGTCTGCGCCTGACACAATGTCCAGCGCGTGCAATTTGTTTGCGTAGACGCCGTTTTCAATAGTCTGGGCAAGTACGTATAGGGTTCCGCTGACGGTGTCGATCACGGGAGTGCTGGTGATGCCAACTTCAGGTTGAACGGGAATGAGGTTATTGCCCGCCGTTGGTATAGTTGTTATCCCCGAACCAAGGAAGCTCCTGTGCCATAAGGGAGGACCTTGACTGTCGGCGTCAAAGGCGTAAACGCTGTCGTGCTCTGTGGCTACAAAGACAACGTTGTGCTTTGCGCCTCCGATAGTTAGGCCGGCAACATACAAAGGCTGCGCGTAGGCCCAGCCGTCCACAAGATCGGAGAATTTCTGCTCGAACTGCGCCACGTTTACGTTTGCCGGAGTCAAAATAGTCTCATTTGGCTGCAGGCCGGTGAGCGCATTGTTGTTCTTCCAGGTCAGGTAACCGGTCACCGCGGAAGGTGATGGCGAGGGCGAGGGCAAGGGTGAAGGTGATGACGACGGCGAAGGTGATGGCGAGGGTGACGGCAAAGCAGCGGCTGGCAGAGTGCCAGTGCTCCCGCTGCTACGAGTGCCGCCACATCCTGCAATAATCCAGTTGATCGAGAAGGTCAGGCATAGAAAAATGACCAGCCTGGCGTGCTTTGACTTCCCTTTCGGCATGACAAGACCTCCCAAAAGGCAAGCACCCGTTGATATGTCAGAGTTCCTGGTGGTGATGTGGGTTGCATCGCCATGCTGAGCCGGGTCCGTTGTTCGGAGCCGATATTTGTTTCTGGCGGCAGGAAGAAGCCCCTATCATGCTCGCGACACAAGAGTTATCGACGCAGCTGACCTGACCGCGCCGGAACCTTTTTCACCAAAGATTAGTAAAAAATTAACTAGCGTAACGAGAGCTGTTGAAGTTCAGGCATTTGCGCTTGTTCCGACAGGAGGGTTTATGGAACGCCGTGCATTTCAGTAAGCAGTGATGGTGAGCATGATTTTGTCGATACCACTCCACATGTACGCTCTGGAGGTTCCAAAGGGGCTCTTCGGCTGATCGGCCCAGCGCTTCTTCATGGCCTCCGAGATTCGCTTGCGTGCTGCCGGTGAGAGCCGACGCCGCTCGTCCAGAACGTCGGATTGTCACTCCAGATTCGTTGATAAACACTGGGCGACCTATGAGAACCTAGCAGCCAATTCATCCCACCCGCTCCCGGAGCGGTGGTCGTGAGAGCTGCCGGCGGTTGACCACGGCGACAATTACAATGACGACCCACACAGCAGAGAACCATAAGAGGTCAAAGGTCAAGAAGGGCAGACCCGCGATCCCCGGAGCGCCAATGATTCGCGCGCTGCCCGTGAGGCTCACGTGCATCAGGATCCCGATGAGCAAGCTCTGGGTTCGATCATAGACCCACACCATGAGCACCCTAAAAGCTGTCAAGAGCAGAAAAGGATCGAGCAAGTAGCTGGTCAGGGAGAACGCTCCGGAGACAGTACCGCGTGCCCAGAAGGCCGGAAGCAAGTGCCACCCGGCCCACAGCAGGCCCACGATCAGCCCCGTCGCAAGGACGCCGTAACGCAGCCGCAGCCTCGGTATCACGAACCCTGTCCAGCCCAGCTCCTCGAAAACGCCGGCCCCGAGCGCGATCGCCATACCGGACAGCACAAGGGCCGCCTTGTCGTCGGATAGGAATATGCCCGGGAGAAACGAAGAGGAGAAGAGCGAGAGCGTAAGCAGCACCGCCATCATCAAAATCGGGGCTATCAGAAGCGCTGCTGCATACCACCGAGCGTGCACCCGCCACTTGAGCAACCGGGAGAGAAACTCGTGAAGCCCCGCCCTTCCAGAGACGAAGCCGGTCAACAGAAGACCTGCGATGCTCGGGCCAGTGATCATCGCTACAACCGCGACCGGTAACAATGCCTTGAACTGCTCCGGGGTGCCCGGAAATCCGCCAGGACCGACCACAACGAGTAAGCCACCCCACGAGATAGTGAACGTGAGGGCGAAGTAGACCGGCGCTGAGTGCTTCGTGACGAACGCCTTGATGGTCGACATGAATAGTCTTCCCGGTACTGACCGCAGACGGGCAAGACGAGATCATGCGCGCCGAACCCGTAGGCAAGCGCACCCTAATCGGCGTCAGTTCGGGCCGGGCGCATGCGGTTTGCGCAAATGGCCTCTAGTTCCTTACCTGACCCTTTCACAGATTGCCTTGTGCGCCTGGCGCAACAGGCCAAATTTCAATCGCTGCAATAGGCATGGCGCAGTGCGCCATAGCGCCTCTGTGCCGCCGTTCCAACAGACGACTTGGCCCCGGACTACCTACCCGGGGTTTTGGAGATAAGAATGCCCATTCCCAGTTTTACTCCAGCACGCGACGATGCCGAAGGCGAGGATGCTGAAAGCAAAACACGCCGGCTTCTGGAGACCGCGGGTTTCGTGCCGGCACAACTGCACAGCGCGTTACGATTCAACCAAAGGGAAGCTCCGAAGGGCGCCGACGCCCTCAGCGGCGCGTCCAGCACCAAGACAGGAATTGCTTCCCAGATTCTTCGTCTTCAAACTTCTCTTGGCGAGCAAAACGATGCTTGCATCATCAGGGACACTTTTCGCTTGACTGGGCCTTCGCTTTTATCGAGGGCCACCCGCCGCTTTAGCGGCGTCCCGTCCAAACGGGTGGATCACAACTTGCCCGTTCTTCTGCAGCGCTAGGGAGCATGCATTGATGAGACTTTCTAGCACCTTCTGCGCTGCACTCGCGTGCGCCGATTGGAGAGCGCGTTCGCATTCAGTCAGTAATTCTTTTAAGGCATCGTCCTGATACCTGATCGCTCCCTCATCCACACTCGCCAGCCCCGAAAGCTGAGGCATATCCTCCACTATTGGGACATACTTCGTCGTCAGGCCGTTCCCCCATTCCTCCCACCGTCGTCTGGTGACACCCAAATCATTCCAAAGCGCGGCGAGGGCATCGGGATCAAACTGCTCGGTGGACAAGCTCGTGGCTTCGTTACCAGATAATACCCTCGCCTCTATGGTGTAGACGAACTTAAGGCGTGGCCGCGGTGTATCGCTGGATCCAAACCGATAGACAACGAGTTCACCGCCGCCTTGGATCGCTACGCGCGGTGGTAACCAGATCTTCCAGGAACCTATTGGCCTTAGCGTGACACACTCGGAGCATAACCTGTTGGCACTCTTCGCGCAGTATGGCAAACTTTGCCCTGAGTAAATCACAGCTGTCTCATCTGCCGGAACCAGCCGTGCGAGCTGAGCTAAATCAATCTTGCGAACTCCGCAGTCCGGCGAGTGTTTATTACGGCACGGAGCAAGCATTCTCAGGCCCAGAAAAAAGCGAGCGAGAAAAGTACCTTCCTGACTACGGCGGTAACGATAAATTCCTGCGCGAGGCCATGTTCGGCCCTGCGCACCCGCGCAAGGCAGGCAGCGATGGGAATGGAAGCGGGGCGTCAGCACTGGATACGGTACTACCTGGCTTCGGTCCGTTTGGAACAGTTGGCGCCCATTGTTTCAATGAGAAATCTGCTGCTTACGTACGGATTGCGGCCTTGGCAGATGTTCGGCGTAAATTCCCAGTCCTGAGGTACGGTCGTGAATACCAGCGGGAAATCTCCAATTTTGAGTCTCCATTCGCTTTGCCCGAGGCGGGCGAGATCATTGCCTGGTCTCGCATACTTGATGATGAAGAGGCACTCTGTATCGTAAACGGACACGGCAGCGAAACTCGAGGTGGCGATGTGGTCGTTGACTTTGATCTGAATTCCCCGGATGCTCCCGGGAACGTATGGCATGGAGGCACACCATCGCTGCAAGTTGTGGCCAACACTGCGCAGGCGGCATCTGGCATACAGTACTCAGGTAAGCACCCATTGGGTTCACTTCTTCCGGTGAGGATCCGTGACGGAAAAGCGTATGTGGAGATTCGAGGTATCCAGCCGTCTGAAGTGATCGTTGCCGTGAATCGGTAGATCTGCCGCGCGTCGAGCGGTTCGGTGATCACCCGTTCCGGGCCTTCGGCTAAGGAGCAGCTCCCGCTTGTATCCCGAAACCGCGATACAGTCGACCTTGCGCACTGCGCCATACTCCTTGCAGCGGTCGAAACTAGCCTATGTGCGCCTGGGGCATGTTGACTTTAAAATCTCGGCGATGTGTATTCCATCCATCAATCACGATAAAGACGTGTTTATATAGCGCGGAGGCAGCAAATGAAGAACACTATGGGCAGCATTGTTTTGGTGGTAACGTGCAGCTTGATGCCGATCCAAACGAACACAACAAATCAGCGGACTGCCAAGAACGATAATCAGGGCACCATCCACATCGGGATTGATCTGCGGTTGGGTATGAGCAAAGAGCTGGTCATTTCGAGCCTCGCGCCGATGTACCTAGTACAGAAGATAGAGGACCAACGGGCCGGATCGTCATCCTGGTTTATCAAGGACAAGGGGAGCCCCTCAGAGGTCGAGGGTGCCATTACATTCCAAAACGAGAAACTGACTACCGTGACGCGCTACTGGGATCCAACTCACGATACTGGATATGATTTTGCGACGGCGTTGTATGGGGCGACTGCGAATTTTAAGAGCGAGAATCGGGTATCGTGCGTACTGGACACCGAGGCAAGAGAAAATCCGAGAAGCGCGAAAAAGGCTGTGTTTCTGAAGTGCGGAGACAAGACCCTAGAGGTTGCCATCAATGAGTTCGAAGCAGATGGGAAGACAACTAGAGTGGTCAACGTGATGGAAACCCTAGGCCAGTCATATTTCTGAACTCCGCGCGGCGGATGTGACCAATTTATGACCAACCGGCCCTAACAGGGGGCCCTCACCTTTCCGCTGCCGTATCCGCCCATTCATGCTCCGCTGGCCTACGGTAGCTGGATCGAATCGAAGATGCTCTTGATTTCGCGCAAATCGTCACGCATCTGCGTTGCCTCGGCCACAAGACCGGGTCTTTTTGTGGCACCAAGGGAGAGGTTTGCAGACTTAATTGAAAGAGTGATGTACTTGCTGTACGTTGCAAGCTGCCCTCGAATTAACGGCGAGATCTTAGCCTTATCTTCCTTGCATGACACGGCATCGTAAATCTGCAAAAGAACGAACGCAGCGTCAACTTGGTCCGCAGTCTCGCCAGCAATAGTCGCTAGGCTGTAGGCATACTCAAATTCATCCGAATTCTGAACTGGCTTTGCGAGATCGATAAAATCGCTTTGGTAAGCAATGAAACGCTTTTCCTTTGCTGCCAAATCAGATTGAGTTGACGATCGTGCCTGCGCAGAAAGGGTTAGAACTCCGCTTATAAGCAAGACGAAGGCCCAAAGAGTCATCGCCATCGCAGGCCTAACCCGCCCTTTGTTGCCGTAACATTCCAGCATCGGGCTGCCTCCATTCTTTCCTTGGTCCGCAAAGGTATTCCGAAATCATAAGGCAAGTTACCGGCTTTCAGCCGATCAAAGTCATCGGCGGAAAAGGGAACTCTGGGTTTGTAGCGCAGGAGAATCGCTTGATTACGTCATCGCCGGTCATGTTCATGCTCCCAGTTCCTCGCCATCGGGTTTCTTGCTGGCATCAGAGGCTTGGTTCGCATCCGTGGAACATGCGAAAACGTGCGTAAATGCGAGTATCTGTTAACGCGATCCAGTGCGGGCTGTGGCTGTAGATCGTTTGGTTTGTGGTGGGTCAACTGAAACGGCCTTCTGATTCGTAGTCAGACGCTCTATCCAGCTGAGCTAAGGGCGCGCTTCTGGCGGGACACCGACATTTTAACATGCTCCCCCGCTTGATCCGAGCTCAGCGATCTCATCCAACCGGTAGCTAATCCAGCCGCCGCTCGTCGAGTCAAGCCCGCCCCTTACCGCCGAAATTTCAAACTCAGAATTCACCGGATTCGCGTACACTCTCCTCAAACCATGCTCACAAGCTGGCACGCGCTTCTGGAGATTGCGCTGCGCACCGCGGTGATTTACATCCTGGTGCTGGTGGGAATCCGTCTTACCGGCAAGCGCGAAGTCGGCCAGATGACGCCCTTCGATCTCACCCTGCTTCTGCTGCTGGCCAATGCCGTGCAGAACGCCATGACCGGCCCCGACACTTCCCTGCTGGGCGGCGTAATGGCAGCGGTAGTCCTCATGGTGCTGAACTTTCTCCTGGCCGACCTCTCCGGCATAAACCGCCGCTTTCGCCGTATGGTTCAGGGATCGCCCACGCTCCTGGTTCACAATGGACAGCCGATCGCCAATCATCTGGCGAAAGAACATGTCTCGCAGGACGAGCTGGAGCGCGCCTTGCGCGAGCACGGCTGCAACGATTGCAGCGACGTCGCCCTGGCCGTGCTCGAAGTCGACGGCGCCATCAGCGTCCTTAAGTATGACGATGTTCAGGAGCATCTCCGGCCCCAGAAACGATTGCGCTTTTTGCATCGGCATTAACGACTTGGAACGGTTGACTTGATTCAGCGAGGTGAAAAAGAGGCCATGGATGCACAGGAGCTGAAAGAAAACACGGAACATGCGCAGCACAAAGGCGAAAAAGGCGTTGGCCTGACTATGGCCATCGTGGCCGTCTTGCTGGCGGTTGCCACCCAATTGAGTCATCGCGCCCACACCGAGGAAATAAAACTCCAAACCAAGGTGAATGACGGCTGGCAGTTTTACCAGGCCAAGCATAGCCGCGCCCACGAGTACGGGAAATACGCCGAGAATGAGGCCGCGGCCAATCAACCCGATCTGGCCGCCAAGGACTTGAAGATTTCCATCGCCGAAGAATGCGGTTCGCCGGTGGAAGGCAACTGCACCAGCCCTGTGATGAGAGAGTCGGCGATACTCAGGCAACTGGTGAAACAAGCGGGAGAGACTAAAAGCGGCAAGGGCGAAGAACATGCCGGGTCCGCGCCCGAATCCGCCAAAGCTGCCTCGGCTTCTCCAGAAGAGAAGGCGTCAACACGCGAAAAATCCCGCAAAGAACGGCCGCAGCGCAAAGACGGAGCCGTCGACATCCAGGAAAAGACGCACGATCTGGAAAAAGAAACGGATTTGATGACCACCAAGGCCGACCACTACGATTCTGCTGAGCTCTTTCTGGAAATCTCCATCGTTCTCTGCTCGATCTCCTTGCTGGCCGAAACCAAGCTCTACTGGCGGCTCTCCTTTGTGAGCACCGCCATCGGGATAGGGATCTCCTTTTGGGGATGGTTCTTGCGTTGAAAAGCAGCCTAGCGCGTGGTGTCCAGGGCAACTCCGTTGACGGCGCCGGTGTTCAACTGCGTGCCTGAGCCGACAAGGGAACGGGCAGGCGCAGAGTTGATGGTCCCATTGGCGGAATTGATGTTGGTAAAAACCAGTATTCCCGGAGCATGCGCGTCGGCCACGTAGAGTTCTCCGTTGTTGGCAGCGCCGTTGAACACCATCTGCCCAGGAACCGCCACGTTGCTCGAGCCGCCGGCAATTGTCGCCGCCGGGCTGGTATTCCCACCTGAGGGAACCACGAGATTGGTGAAGATCAGGACGCTGGGACTGGTCCCGTTGTTGCTCACCACCAGCCTTCCCCCGCTGTCCAGCGTCGCGTCGCTTGGTGAGCTGAGGTTGGTTGCCGCCCCCGTCACCGGCGACAAGAGCAGCGTAATCGCTCCGGTCGCGGTGCTGGCGTTTTGCAGGATATCGACAGAATTATCGGGAGCGTCGGCGATAAACAGATTGTTGTGTGCAGGATCCACGAAGATTCCGGTCAGATTGAAGCTCACGGTCATAGTCCGCACCGGGGCGGTGTTCACATTGCCGCTCAGACCTGACTCGTTGGCAAACACCAGAATGCTGTTGTTGCTTGAGTCGGCCACGTACAGCAGGTTGGCTCCGGCATCGATGGCTAGATCAAAGGGCGTAACCATGTTCCCGGTCGAGGTCAGCACCGCGCTGGGAGTGCTGCCGGCCGTCGCCGACGACGCCGGCGAAAAAATCAGGATTGAGGAACTACCGCTGTTGGCCACGAAAAGCCGGTCGGAGTTGACGTCGAGGAAAATTCGCTTGGGCCCATTCAGCTGGCTGCTCACTCCGCTGATGGTCACTTCGGGCGCCACGTTCCCGTTAGCACTCAGGGCGCTGCCGAAGCGCAGGATGGATCCTGCGGTTGAGACGTACAGTTTTCCGCCGCTGGAGCCGGTGGGCGTAGTCGTGCCGTTGCGCAGTGGTGAAACGACTCCACAGCCGCAGATTGTGACGATAACAACTGCTATGAGATAAAGCCGCTTTGCCATATATAAAGGTCCCGTTTTTCCCACTGCCAACCTCAGGCTATGATGTTGAGCGTAATCCGCCGCTTCAAGAACGAATGCCTAAAATCTATATTGCTACCAGCAATCCGGGCAAGCTGCGGGAGTTCCGCGATGCCGCCGCCGGCCTGGGCGTGGTGCTTGATTCGCTTCCCGGCATCGACACCGTCGCTCAGCCCGTGGAAGACGGCGCCACCTTCGCCGACAACGCCCGCATCAAGGCCGAGTACTACAGCCGCCTTGCGCCGGACGACTTCGTTCTGGCTGAAGACTCAGGCCTGGCGGTCGATGAGTTGGACGGCGCCCCCGGCGTCTACTCCGCGCGCTACGCGGCTATGCTTCGCGAAGGCGGAAACCATGCCGCTCACAGCAACTCTTCCGACGATGAGAACAACCAGGCCCTCATCGCAAGACTAGAACGTCTGCCTCCGGGGAAACATGCAGGAAAATATGTCTGCGTGATTGCGCTCGCGCAGCGCGAAAAAGCGCTTAATACGTTTCTCGGAGAAGCGAAAGGCGAGCTGCTGACCACGCCCCGGGGCAGCGGTGGCTTCGGCTACGATCCTCTTTTTTACTTTCCATCTCTGGGCCGGACATTCGCCGAACTTTCGCTCCAGCAAAAACGGCAGTACAGCCACCGCGGGCAGGCGTTTCGCAGCTTTCTGTCATGGTATGGTCAATATAGGAATAGCTAGGATTTCCGTTGCGCTATCTTTTAAATCCGGTTAGATTCAAGGCTCTTTGACTGTGAAACGGCCTTCAGAACAGCTAGCCAAGCCTGCGAACGGCGCCTCGGACAAGTACCAGCGCATTCTCGACGCTGCCATTGAGGTTATCGCCGAGCACGGCTTTTTCCACTCCCGCGTCTCCGAGATCGCCGACCGCGCCGGGGTGGCCGACGGCACCATCTATCTTTATTTCAAGAACAAAGACGAGCTGCTGATGGCAGCCATTGACTCCGCTTTCCACCGCTTCATTCAGAGCGCCAGGAGTGCGCTGGAACACATGCCCGAGCCGCGGGAAAAGCTGCGCCGCATCGCCTACCTGCATCTCGACGGCCTTGGCCACAACCGCGAGCTGGCCATCGTCTTTCAGACCGAGCTCCGCCACAGCCTGAAGTTTCTCGGGCAGTTCTCGCACAACCTGCTGGTGGAGTATTTTGATCTGATCAAAAGCGTGATCCGCGAAGGCCAGGAAGCCGGCGCCTTTCGCACCGACATCTCCATTACCATGGCCGCCCACTGCTTCTTCGGCTCGCTCGATGAGATCGTCACCACCTGGGTCCTGTCTGAGCACGACCGCGACCCCAACTATTTGTCCACCCTGACCGATTCGGTCGTCTCCATCATCCTGAAGGGTGTGGAAACGGGCTCCTGAGATGGAAATCAGAACGCTGTCGGACATTTTTTTCTCGTCAGTCGCGCACGATCTGGAGCGGCACTTGCTCTTCAAGAGCGGCGCATCCTGGAGGGTCATCTCTTCCCGCCAGTTCTACGGCTACGTCACAGCCTTCGCGCGCTCGTTGCACCAGTGGGGCATCAACAAGGGCGATCGCGTGGTCATTCTCAGCGAGAACCGCCCGGAGTGGATGATTGTCGACTTCGCCTGCGTCGCCAGCGGCATCGTGGATGTGCCCATCTACACCACGCTCACCGCCGAGCAGACGCTCTACGTTCTGGAAAATTCCGGCGCTCGCGTGGCCTGCGTTTCCACCATGGAGCAGCTGCGCAAGGTGCAGTCGGTGCAATCGCGCAGCAAAGTGGAAAAGATCGTGGTCATGGACGACATCCACGAGATCAACGTGATCCCCCTGTGGAAGGTGATCGAAGGCGCCTCCACCGAGGAAGACATCGCCTTCAACGATCAGGCCCATACTGTTCAGCCCGAGGATCTGGCCACTCTGATTTACACCTCAGGCACCACGGGCAACTCCAAGGGCGTAATGCTGACCCACGGCAACCTCACCGCCTGCGCCAACATGGCCAGCCGGGACGCCCAGTGGGAGACCGGCGACGTTTACCTCTCATTTCTTCCCCTCTCTCATGTCACTGCGCGCCATGTGGACTACGTTTGCTATCGCGATGGTGTGACCATCGGCTATTGCGCCGTTTTTGACCAGCTGCCCTCGGCGCTGCAGGAAGTCAGGCCCACCATCATTGTCGGCGTGCCGCGGGTTTACGAGAAAGTCCGCCAGGAGGCAGAGCGCCGGGCCGGCTCCGGATTGCGCCGCAGGATATTCGACTGGGCGCATCGCGTAGGCGAGCGCCACACAGCCGAGATCATCCGCGGCGAGACGCCCGTCAGCCCCGCCTGGAAGCTGGCCAACAAGCTGGTCTATTCGAAAATTCGCCAGGGATTCGGCGGCCGCAGCCGCGCCTACTTCTCCGGCGGCGCGCCGCTCGGCGCCGATTTGGCCGAGTGGTTCTGCGCCATGAATATCCCCATCTTCGAAGGCTACGGCCTCACCGAGACCTCGCCGACCATCGCCGTAAATCGCCTCGGCGCCTTCAAGGTCGGTAGTGTGGGCAAGATTTATCGCGACCTGCAGGTCAAGATCGCAGATGACGGCGAGATCATGGTCAAAGGGCCAACCGTTTTCAAGGGCTACTGGAGTATGCCTGAAGAGACGAAGAATGCCTTTGTCGACGGATGGTTCAAGACCGGCGACATCGGCCAGATCGACAGCGAAGGCTTCCTCAGCATCACCGACCGGAAGAAAGACCTGATCAAGACTTCAGGCGGGAAGTTCATCGCGCCCCAGCCGATCGAGAACGCGCTCAAGAACAATGTGCTGGTCGCTCAGGCGGCAGTCATTGGCGACCGCCGTAAGTTTGCATCGGTCATTATTTCCCCGCACTTCCCGCTGCTGGAAGACTGGGCGCGCGCCAACGGCATCGCGTTCAGCTCGCACCAGGAACTGGTGAACGCCGGCAAAGTGCGTGAACTCTACTCCGGCATCGTGGAGGATCTGAACAAGCGGCTCGCCCACTTTGAGACCATCAAGAAGATCCTCCTCGTGCCCGACGAGTTCTCCATCGCCACCGGCGAGATTACGCCTACGCTCAAGCTCAAGCGCCGTGTTATCGAAGCTAAATACAAACAGCAGATCGAACAGCTGTACCGGGAGCCGCACCCCATCGAAGCTGTTGTCTCCTAGCGCCCCACACAGGAACAAGGCCTGTCAGCATGGGACATGGCGACAGACTTTGGGATTACCGGGATCGAAATCGGGCCGGTGCTCTGATGGCCAGCGTTTCATTACAATAGGACCAGGAAAAGAATTTCATGGATAACCTAACTATTGCGGGACGCGAGTTCCGGTCGCGGCTGATTGTCGGTACGGGCAAGTACAAATCAGGACAGGAAACCGCGCGGGCCATCGAGACCAGCGGCGCGGAGATGGTCACCGTCGCGGTGCGCCGTGTGAATCTTGACCGCTCGAAGGAATCGCTGCTGGACTTCATCGATCCGCGGAAATACTTCCTGCTTCCCAACACGGCCGGCTGTTACACGGCGGAAGAAGCGCTGCGCACGGCTCGCCTCGGACGCGAGGTGGGACTCTCCGACTGGGTGAAGATCGAGGTCATCGGCGATCAGAAGACCCTCTATCCCGATGTGCTGGCGACCATCGAAGCCACCCGCACGCTGGTAAAGGAAGGCTTTACGGTTCTTCCCTATACATCTGACGATATTGTGGTTGCCCGCCGCCTCATCGATGCCGGCGCAAGCGCCATCATGCCTCTGGGCGCGCCGATCGGCAGCGGCATGGGCATCCAGAACCAGGCCAACATTCAGATCCTGCGTGAGATGATCACCGAAGTCCCGCTGATCGTCGACGCCGGTGTAGGCACCGCCTCTGATGCCTCGATCGCCATGGAACTCGGGGCTGACGCTGTGCTCATGAATTCTGGCATCGCCCACGCTGAGGATCCCATCCTGATGGCTGAGGCCATGATGCACGCCGTCATTGCCGGTCGCGCGGCATATTTAGCCGGACGGATGCCCAGAAAACTCTACGCAACCGCCAGCTCCCCGCTGCAAGGCGTGGTGCGCTAACTTAAAGGACGCTAATCCACTGCCTGTTACTTCCGTGCGTCCGCCCTCGCGGGAGTCTCTGGCATAATCGATGTTAATGTTGCCTGCTCTTTCTCTAAAGCTGAACGAACGCTGGCTGCCCAAGTCAGTTCTCTGCCTGCGCGAGTACAGCCTCAATAAGTTCTCCCACGATCTTGTCGCCGGAGTAACGGTCGGCCTGGTGGCCCTGCCTCTGGCCATGGCGTTCTCTATCGCCTCTGGCCTTACGCCGCAGGCCGGTATCTATTGCGCGGTGGTAACCGGCTTCCTGATTTCGCTGCTTGGCGGATCGAAGACGCAGATCGGCGGGCCTACCGGCGCTTTCGTGGTGGTGGTGGCTGGCATCGTTGCTACCCACGGCGTCGAAGGCCTGTTCATGTGCACGGTGATGGCCGGAGTCCTGCTGATCGTGCTCGGCGCCACCGGTATGGGCTCCGCCGTTAAATTTATTCCTCGTCCGGTAGTGATCGGCTTCACCAACGGGATCGCCGTGCTCATCGCCAGCACGCAGATCAAGGATTTCCTGGGCCTGCAGATGGCCAAGGTTCCCGGAGAATTCTGGCTGCGGATGAAAGCTGTCGCGCGGGCCCTGCCCACTTGTTCGCCGAAAGCCGCTCTCCTCGCCGCCGGCACCGTGCTAGTGATCCTGGCTTGCCGAGCGCTCTCCAACCGCATTCCCGGGCCGATCGTGGCCATGCTCGGCGCCACCGTTGCCGCCTTCCTGCTCAAGCTGCCGGTTGAAACCATCGGCACCCGCTTTGGCGGCATTCCTCGTGGACTGCCACACATTGTGATTCCCACCTGGCACGCCGGCCTGGTCCACGGACTGCTCGGTCCGGCATTTACCGTGGCCATGTTGGGCGCGATCGAATCGCTGATGTCAGCCGTTGTCGCCGATCGCATGACCAACGACCGCCACAATCCCAACGTGGAGCTGATTGCCCAGGGCGTGGCTAACTTCTTCTCCCCGATGGTGGGAGGACTGCCCGCCACCGGCGCCATTGCCCGCACGGCCACCGGGATTCGCTCCGGAGCGCAAACTCCGGTAGCCGGGATGATTCACGCGCTTACCCTGCTCTGCATCCTTCTCTTTGCAGCGCCTCTGGCCGGTTATGTTCCCATGGCCGCGCTGGCCGGTATTCTCATGGTTGTCTCATACAACATGGGCGAGTGGCGCGAGATTCCCCAACTGTTGAAGCTGACCAAGACCGATATCAGTGTGTGGCTGGTGACCTTCGCTCTCACCGTCTTCGCCGACCTGACTGTCGCGGTGGAAGCCGGCATGATCCTGGCGGCTCTGCTCTTTATTGCCCGCGTCTCCAACACTACCACCGTGGCCCAGGTGACTGACGACTACGTGGAAGATGGCCGCGTCCATATTCTCCAGGACAAGGACATTCCTTATTACGCCACCATCTTCCGTATTCACGGACCGTTTCTGTTCGGCGCGACGGAGAAGATCGCTTCAGTCACGGAGAACATCCACGAGCTGCCGCCGATCGTCATCATCCGCCTGCGCAACATGACCGCCATCGACGCTACCGGACTCTTCGCCCTGGAAGAAGCCGCCCGCCGGCTTCATGCCACCGGCCGAACCTTGCTACTCTGCGGAGCTCGCGAACAACCCGCGCAGCTCATGCACCAGGCGGAGTTCGAAGAAGTCGTGGGGCCTGAGAACATCTGCGCTAATGTCCAGGAAGCCCTGCAGCGCGCCGACAAGGTTTTCAAGGAGTTGGGATCAAAGGAAGTGGCGGCTACTTAATCTTCGCGTTCCGGCCCAATTTGAACAGGAGTACACGCACACACGCTTCCCTGTGTGGAGCAATTATTTTTTCTGAGTCTGGGTGGGCGTTGCCGCGGGGAGCTTGTAGATGATCTCGCCGTCGCGGGCGTAGTGCAGTTGCTCCCGGGCTTCTTTCTCAATAGCTTGGGGATCCGTTTTCAGTGCCTTGACCTGCTGCTCGCTGCGCTCGTTCTCCTGCTGCAGCGTCTTGATCTCCTGATCCAGTTTCTGCAGTTCCGTCTGCTTCTGGTGGTAGACCAGAAAGCCGTTGGCGCCAAAGATGGCGTGATAGCCCAGCACGCACGCCAGGGCGATGATGCCCGCTGTGGCCAGCTTGCGACGCGACTGGTAGAGCCGCTGCGCGCCACTTTGTAGCACCTGATTCATGATTCTCAGTTGAAGATCCATTCTTTGGCCGCGGCCGCCAGCGCCGCCAGATCCTTCTCGGATTTGGCTTCCGTGTAGACTCGCACCACCGGTTCAGTGCCGGAGAGCCGATAACAGGCCCATGATCCGTCGTCGAGGAGCAACTTCAGGCCGTCGGTACGCACAACCTGCTTCACCTTGCGTCCGGCAAAATCCGCCGGATCGCTCTTAACTTTACTAGTGAACTTCGCCTGCACTTCCGGCGTCAAGCGGAAGTTCTCTCTTTGCGGATAAAAGGAACCAACTTTGCCAAATAGATCCCTGAGTTGCTTCCCCAGGGACTGGTTGCGTCGCGCCACCGCCTCCGCGCACAGCAGTCCGGCAAGAATGCCGTCTTTCTCCGGCACGTGATGGCGGATGGAAAGCCCGGCGCTCTCTTCCCCGCCGATCGCGATCTTGTCCTGCTTGATCAGCTCGCCGATATACTTGAATCCCACCGGCGTCTCATGCAGGGGAACGCCGTGGCGCTGGGCCAGGGCGTTGATCATGTTGGTGGTGGCGACCGATTTAGCCACACCGTTTTTCCAGCCGCGCGTCTCTACCAGGTAATCAAACAGCAGAGCGATGACGTAATTCGGTTGAAGGAAGGTCCCGTCTTCGTCGACGATGCCGAAGCGATCAGCGTCGCCATCGGTGGCAATGCCGATCCGCGCTCCCGTGGCCTTTATCTGCGCACGCATCTCGTTCAACAGGTGGCCGTCCGGCTCCGGCGCATGGCCGCCGAAAAGCACATCGCGGGTGTCGTGGACCGTGGCTACGTTGATGCCGGCCTCGCGCAGCAGGTCGTCAGAGTAATGCCGCGCCGCGCCCCACAGTGGATCGAAAACAATTTTCATTCCCGATTTGCGGATAGCGGCCAGATCGATGATCTCTTTCAGCCGCGCCAGGTAGGCCGGGCGAGGGTCAATGTTTTGCGCGGAGACCTTTCCTGCTTTCGGCGCCACGCCGTCTTCGCTGGGAATCAGCTTTTCGACAGCGGCGGTAACCTCGGGCAGCGCCGGGGCGCCGTCAGAGGTCGAAAACTTGAGCCCGCTGTACTCCGGCGGATTGTGCGAGGCGGTTACGTTGACCGCGCCGTCGGCGTGGAGGCGGATGACCTCATAGGCGATGGCCGGCGTCGGCGCGGCTTCGGCGATGATCAGCGGCTGAATTCCTCCCGCCGCCAGCACCTCGGCCACCACTTCTACAAAGCGCTCTCCCATATACCGCGGGTCGCGGCCTACGATCACCTTTGCGCCCGAAGGCTTTTGCGAAACCACGTAACCGGCAATTCCGGCGGCCGCGCGCCGGACGTTGGCCACAGTAAACTCGTCGGCGATGATCGCCCGCCAGCCGGAGGTCCCGAACTTAATGCCTGCCATAAAGCAATCCTGTGAATCTCTATCGGTAAATCGCAATCTTAGTTGCGGTCCCGCCGCGGATGGTTTTCGCAGACAGCCGTGACGGCGCTGGTACACTCTGTGGAGAGATCGCCGATGACCAACGCCCGTATCGTGCTTACGACCGCCGGCTCGGCCGAAGAGGCCCGCAAGCTCGCCCAAGCTCTAGTGGAACGCCGCCTGGCCGCCTGCGTCAACATCGTGCCGAATATCGAGTCGGTGTTTCGCTGGCAGGGCCAGGTGGAGAGCGCGTCCGAGTGGCTGTTGATCATCAAGACCCAGGCCGAGATATTTGAGCGCGTCCGCACCGCCATCAGCGAACTTCACTCCTATGAGTTGCCCGAGTGCATCCTGCTCACGGTAAGCGACGGCGAAAACAAATACCTGGACTGGATTGCCGGCAGCGTTGAATAACCTTCCGCGACGTTGAGTAACCACCGAGGACACGGAGAAACACGGGAGAAGCATGATTCGTTTCGACCCGGGAAGCCGCTTTCAGCTGTGGGCCTCCATGTTCCTCTGTGCCCTCTGTGATGGAGGTTTCTCTCAAATCGCCGCCAGCGCCAGGTCCAGATCTTCGATCAGGTCCTCGGCATCCTCGATTCCCACGGAAATTCGCACCATGCCATCGGTCAGTCCGATCTGCTTGCGGCCCGCCACCCCCAGCGCAGCGTGGGTCATGGTGGCGGGATGAGAGATCAGAGTTTCCACTCCGCCCAGCGATTCTCCTAATGAGCAGACGCGCACTTTGCGCAGCATCTTCTTGGCGTTGTTCAGCGAACCGGTCTCAAAAGTGATCATCGAGCCGAAGCCGGTCATCTGGCGCCGGGCCAGCTCGTGCTGCGGATGATCGCTGAACCCCGGATAAAGCACTTTTTTCACCTTCTTGTGCTTGCGCAGGAAGTCGGCTACGGCGCGGCCGTTCTCGTCGTGCTTGATCATGCGCACGGCCAGCGATTTCACGCCGCGCAACACCAGCCAGCACTCGAAGGGCGACAGTATCGCTCCCGCGGCTTTCTGGATGAACGCCAGCTTCTCCGCATGATGCGGCCTGGTGGCGACGATCACTCCGCCCAGCCCGTCGCTGTGCCCGTTGAGGAACTTGGTGGTCGAGTGCATCACCATGTCCGCCCAGATCCAGCGGACGCTGGAAGTAGG
>Ga0209580_10000031_pt1 | contig 180587 bp, 171 predicted proteins | sample Coa_R1_5_FD_187153 | JGI IMG/M metagenome (GOLD analysis project Ga0209580, IMG submission 187153) | Surface soil microbial communities from Centralia Pennsylvania, which are recovering from an underground coalmine fire - Coalmine... | ecosystem: Environmental > Terrestrial > Soil >... | reverse complement strand
GGACCGGATTACGTCGTGGCGACCCCCGCCCGGGTCGTTCCGCTCGTCGGCGCAGGGTAGGCCACCGCCCGCCGGATCTTGAGCCTCACCACCTCCCCGGCCGAGGGGCCCGCGCCGGGCCGTCCCTCCACCCGCACGGTCACGTCGCCGATGCGGACGGCGTAATCCACGCGGTTGCCGAGGTAGGTGGCGCGCACGATGGTGCCGCGCAGGACTCCCTGGAGGTCGAACTCCAAATCCTCCGGGCGGATGCAGACGAGGACCCGGTCCGTCTCGGCCGCCCCGGGCACGACGATGACCTGACCGTCCGCGAACCGCACGTGAAGCGATCCCGCGCTCCCCCCCGCGACGGTCCCGGGGACGAAGTTCGCCGCACCGATGAAGGCGGCCACAAACGGGTCGGCCGGCCGCTCGTAGAGATCCCGCGGGGTCCCGGTCTGGATGATCCGTCCCTCCCGCAACACCGCAATCCGGCCGGAGAGCGCCATCGCCTCGGCCTGGTCGTGGGTGACGTAGACCACCGTGATCCCCAGCCGCTCCTGGAGGTCTTTGATCTCGATGCGCATCTCCTCGCGGAGCTTCGCGTCCAGGTTGCTGAGCGGCTCGTCGAGGAGGAGGACCGAGGGCTCCATCACCAGGGCCCGCGCCAGGGCGACCCGCTGCTGCTGGCCGCCGGAGAGTTCTTGGGGGTGACGGGCGCCCAGCGCGTCGAGGCGGACGAGGCTCATGGCGCGGCGGGTTCTGGCTTCCACTTCTGCACGCGGGAGGCGGGAGCGGTGGAGCGGGTAGGCGACGTTCGCCTCCGCGGTCATGTGCGGCCACACGGCGTAGCTCTGAAAGACCATGCCCATTTCCCGACGTTCCGGGGGAACCGCGGCGCCCGTCGATGCGGACGAGAGCACACGCCCGCCGAGCGCGATCCGCCCCGTGGTGGGGGCGACGAACCCGGCGATCATCCGGAGGGTCGTGGTCTTTCCGCACCCCGATGGGCCAAGCAAGGTCACGAACTCCCCGTCTCGGACGACGAGGGACAGATCGCGCACCGCCCAGACTGCACCGAACGCTTTCCCCAGCCCGTCGAGGGCGAGTTCGGCCACGTCACACCCTCAGCCGGTCCGCGAGGGGCACCCGGGTGAGCAGGTTGACCCCGATCAGCAGGCCCGTCACCAGGACCGCCAGCGCGGCGGAGAGGGCAATTTTGCCCTCGTCGTGGAGTCCGAAGATCACGACGCCGAGAGTTTCGTTGCCGACCGAGAAAAGCAGGATGGACAGCGTCAGTTCGGCCACGGCCGGAATGAAGGCCAGCGACCACCCGGAGACCAGGCTGGGGCGGATCAGGGGAAGCACAACGTCCCGAAAGGCCTCGAGGGGCCCGGCGCCGCTGATGCGCGCGGCCTCGTCCAGCGATCCGTGGATCTGCCGCATTCCGGCCAGCGCGGTGCGGACCCCGAAGACGAGAAATCTGGCGACATAGGCGAGCAGGATGAGCCAGAACGTATCGTAGAGGCGCACGCCGATCACGGGGAGGGGGCGCAGCCAGGCCAGGATCATCGCCAGCGCCACGATCGTCCCCGGTACCGCGTAGGGGATGGTGATGAGCAGGTCGATCAGCCCCGCCGCGCCGACCCGCTTCCGGCCCACCAGGTAGGCGATCGCCACCGAGAGGAGGACGATCAGGGTGGCCGAGCCCGCCGCCAACCCCATGCTGTTGATGAGGGCCCGCCGCACTTTGGGCACCCCGGACAGCACCGTTGCATAATGCTGGAGCGTCAGATTCGCCGGCACCGGAGGAAGGCCGTAGGCGCGCACCAACGAGGTGAGGAGAATCGCCGCCACCGGGAGGGCGACCCCGACCGCGAGCAGGCCGGTGAGGGCCAGCGTGGCCGGACGGCGCCATCCCCCCAGGGCAACGAGCGAGGCGGCGGAGGACGCCCCCTCGCCGATCGTGGCAAAGCGCCCCCGCCGTAGCGCCGCACGCTCCGCGTAGAGCACGATGGCGGCGAGCCCGACCAACCACATGGAGAGGGCCGCGGCGGCCTGGAGATGATCCGGCTGGTCGAAGTTGAGGATCAGGCTGTAGATCTTCGTCGTCAACACGACGTATCGCGCCGGGAACCCAATGATGGCCGGGATGCCGAAGTTCCCGAGAGACGCCATGAACACGAGCAGCGCCCCGGCCAGAATCCCGGGGAGGGCCAGGGGGACGGTGACGTCCCGCAGCACGCGCCAGGGTCCCGCCCGCGCCATCCGGGCGGCCTCCTCCAGAGCGGGGCTCATCCGTTGGAGCACGCCGAGGGCGGCGAGATAGGCGATGGGATATTCGTAGAGGATCATCACAAAGACGACCCCATTTCGCCCGTAGATGACGGCCAGAGGGTCGGGCGATCCGGTAGACGCCATCCAGATTTGGTTCAGGTACCCGGCCGGGTTCAGGAGGTCGACCCACGCGATCGCGCCGATGAACGGCGGAATCATGTACGGAACCATCAGCGCCGTCCGCCAAAACATCCGATGCGGGAGATCGGTGCGGGACACCAGCCAGGCCAACACGACGCCCAGCCCGGTCGCCCCCGCCGTGGCCCAGAGGGACACCACCAAGCTGTTCGCGAGCGCGGTGTAGGTCGAGCCGTCGGCGGCGACCCGGGCGTAATGGTGGAGCGAGAACCGTCCGTTGACGAGGAGCGACTGCAGCACCAGCGTCGCAGTCGGATAGACGATCAGGAGCGCCAGCGTCCCAATCGCCACGCAGCCGATCAGCAGCAGAGCGCGGCGCAGTAAGCTGGGCTGCCTCGCGCCCGCGCTGGGGAAGGTCGCCACGAGGTTACTGCGTGCCGAACAGGGCGGTGAACCGCGTCTTGATCTCTTCCCGGTGCTGGTCGATGTAACTCAAATTTGGCTGAATGATTTTCATCTGGGCGGCCTCTGGCGTCCCCGGCGGGACGGCGATGCCCGGCACGACCGGGATGTATGCGCGCGAGGCGAACAGCCGCTGGGCCTCGGGCGTGTACAGGTAATTGATGAACGCCTCGGCCGTGGGGCGGTTGGCCGTGCCCTTGATGATCCCGACCGGGGTTGGCACCAGCACCGCGCCTTCCTTCGGCACGATGTAGTCCACGGGCGAGCCTTGCGCCCGGAGTGCCCGCACGAAGAAGTCCACCACTTGGCCGATCGCGATCTCTCCCGAGGCGAGTTTTTGAATCACGTCTCCGTTGCTGCGAAATACAAGCGCGTGGTTTTCCGCCAGTTTTTGGTAGAACCCCCACCCGAACTCCGGCATCGCCGCGAAGGTCCCGACGTGGGCGAAGGCGGCCCCGGAGATGAACGGGCTCGGCATTCCCACGCGTCCGCGGTAGCGGGGGAGGGTGAGATCCCACCAGCTCGTGGGGCGAAACTTCACCTGCTGGGTGTTGAACGCCACCACATTGAAGATCAGCCGCACCTCGTGGTAGCGGTCTCGGTCGTAGTGGAACTCGGGCGAAACCCGCCCCGCGGCAGGGGGGCGGTAGGGGAGGAGCAGATCTTTGCGGGCGAGGTTTTGGAAGAAGGTGATGTCGGCGAACCAGATGACGTCGGCCTGGATCGCGCCGGCCTGCGACTCGGCTTCGATCTTGGCCTCCACCGGCCCGGAGCCGGCGCGGAAGATCTTGACCGTGATCCCGGGGGTCCGGTGCATGAAGTCCTGCACCAAGAGGTTGACGTGTCATCCTCCGACTCGGAGGTGTAGGGTGATGGTCCCCGCGGACGGGGCGGCCTGGACCCTGGGGTAGCCCGTGACCGCGGCGGCCAGCAGGACGATGATGCTCAGCGCGGCGATTCGCATGCGACGCTCCCTTCTCCCATTCATCGGCTCAACTGAAACCGGTCCGGCAGCAGCCCCGCGACCTCGACGTCGATCTCCCGCGGCCGCACCGTCACCGCGGCAAACGTGCCGCACGGCCGGCCCTGCGTGAACCCCCCGTCGACGAGCGAACCCAGCGTCACATACGGGATCCCAGCGATCGTGGTCACGCGCGTCCAGTGGATGTGCCCTGTAAACACCGCCAGGACGCGTCCCGATCGTTCGATGGCCCACCGCACCGCCTCCCGGCCGCGTGTGTGGGCATGGGCGGGGTGGGCGGCGAAGTACCAGTGGCCATCGAGTCGCTGTTCGTCGAGCGGGTGGTGGCCGAATACGAGACAGGGCTCGCGCGACTCCGCCAGCACCGTCTCCAGCCACTCCCGCTGGCGGGATCCGACGGTCCCCCCGATCCGCTCAAACGGAGGGTCCTGGCTGTCCAGCAAGACGAGCCGCAGCCCGTTTTGGTTCACCGCCTCGTACGCCCCCCGTTTGTCCAAGAGGTCGGCGAGGTCGGCCTTCGACAGGTTGGCGACGTCGTGGTTGCCCAGGACATGATAAACGGGCACGCCGAGCGCGGCAAGCGTTTTGCGCACCCACGCCGTCCGCTGGCGGTCCTGCGCGCCGGCAACGTCGTTGATCCGGTCGCCGAGGTCGATGATGCAGTCGGGCCGGAATGCCTGCATCGCTTCGCCAAACCCTTCCAGCAGCGCCGGCGACTGGCTCCCCAGCCGCGTGTCGGCGTCCGGCCCGCAGTGGATGTCGCTAACGATTCCGAGTTTCACCCTCGCGGGGCTCCCCCACCGGGCGCTTCGGCCGGGTTCCTGCGTGGATTGCCGACCGTTCCATCCCGGATGGACAGAGCCTTTGGCATCGTCGCCGCGGCCTCCTGCTCTCAGGCGTGAAGCGCAGGTGAAACGCGCAGGACCGCGGCGCGCCGGGGACTACTGAGGCTACGGAGGCCCGGGCACGACCTCTCCGCTCAGCGCCGCCGCTTCCCGCCAGAGTTCCTCGAAGCGCGCCTTGTTCCAGCGCGCCAAGTCGGTCCCGGCCTCGATCGAGTACCCCTCGAGCGCCATCGCCCCCCGGAAGTCGCGCAGGGCGGCGAGAAGGCGGGCCAGGTTTCGCGCGCCCTGGCCGAGTGGAAGATGCAGTCTCGACTCATCCGCGTCGCTCAGGTGGACGTGGATGACGTGGGTGAGGGCGGCGATGAACGCGGACTCGTCCGCTCCCCAGGGAATGTGTGCGATGTCGAGGACCGTCCCGACGTTCCGGCGGTCCACCTCGGCCACGAGCCGGTTGGCCTGCTCGGGGGTGACGATGAACTCGCCCTGGCGCGGTTCCATGTGCTCGACGCCCACCCGGACGTTGCGGGCGGCCGCGTCGTCGGCGATGTCCCTCAGGCTGGCAACCAGCCGAGGCCAGTAGGTCTCGGCTTCTTCGAAGGGCACCGTGATCCGCCCCGGATGGACGACGATGATCTGCGCCCCGAGTTGACCGGCGAGCGCCACCGATCGGTGGACGGTGTCCAAGGAGGCCGCCCGGATCGGGTCGAGGTGCGAGGAGAGGTTGAGGTCCCAGCTGTGCGCGTGGAGGGTGAGCAGAAGGCCAAGCGATTGGGCCTGCGCCCTAATCGCCGCGGGGTCGGTGCCGTCCTCCGCGAGCTGATAGGCCCACAGCTCCACGCCGTCGTACCCGAGGTCGTGCGCGCTGGCGATCACCTCCTCCGCGGGGTGCGCCCACATCAAGGGGGCACTCAGGAGGACCCGACACCGCCGCTCCACGGAGGGGAGTTCTCCGGGAGCGCTCGGGAGGGGCGGCGGGGGCATGGAGGGCGTCGGCCTCCGCCGCCGCAGGCGGACGATGTCCATGGTCGTTCGGAGCTCGGCCGCCACCCGAAACGGCTTGGTCAGCATGCGGCTGGGTAGCGACGTGAAGAAGGCGCGCGGGCTGCGCGTGAACTCGGTTGTGATCTCAAACGGCTTAGCCACGAGTCGGCGCATGACGCTGTCAACGTACTGCTCCATGAACCTGAGGGTATCCACGACCACCACCCGACCGCAGGCGATGCACAGAACGCGCGAGAGGGAACGCTCGCCGACCGCGACCAGGTGCGACGTCGAGCGGCGGCAGCGGCCGCAGTGGAGTTCGATTTCGTACCGTTCATGACGCGTCGGCATGGGTGGATCCTCCTCCCGGTGACGGCTGCCGACCCGCGGCCGGGCCGGGGGCGAGAGGGGGGCGCATCACCCCCGGGCCTCCTGCTCGACCCGAGGGCGCTCCGGTTGGGTCGGCCCCGCCCGCAGGACCGCTCGGGCGGCGAGGTGGTCGGTGACCAGGACGGTGACCAGCCCCCCGCGCAGGGCCCCGAGAATCGCCTCGGCCTTTTCCAAGCCTCCCGCCACGGCGATCACCGTCCGGATCCGCCTGAGATCATCGAGATCCACCGCCATGGTGCGGGCATCGAGGGCGCCGCCGATGCCCGCCCCCTCCGCGGAGAACGACCGGGTGCAGATATCTCCCACGGCACCGTTCCGGCGCAGGGTCGTCAGTTCACGGGCGTTGAGATACCCGCTGTGGATCAGGGTCGACGAGGGAACGAGTGCGCCGATGCCGACCAGTGCGATGTCGACCCGGCACGCCAGATCGAGCACCCGGCGAATGCCGGGGTCGGTGAGGAGGGCCGTCCGTACGCTGCCGGTGGCGACGATGGCGGGGGCGTGGAGGAGGTGCGCCGTTCCCTGGTGCGCTTCCGCGAGCCGCCGGGCCAGATCGTTGGCGTGGATCTCCGGTGCCGCTTGTCCCAGCCCGCCGACAAGCGGGACCACCGCCGACCGTAGCCTGCGGGGGCGCACGTGGTCGACCAGCGAGGCGAGGGTCGTTCCCCAGGAGATGCCGATCCGCTCCGCGCCGGAGAGCATCCGGTCGAGATGGGCGGCGGCGGCTTCGCCAAGCGCCCGGCGGGTGAGCGAGGGGGATTCGGGCCGCCCGCGGATGACGATCGCTTCGCGGAGACGAAAACGGTCTTCGAGGGTCCGCTCGAGTTCGTGTTGGTGACCGTCGGGGTAGGTCACCTCGATCTTGACGATACCCTCCGCGCGTGACCGGCGGAGGAGTCGCGACACCGTGGGGCGGGACACGCCGAGGCGTTCGGCGATCGCCTGCTGGGTAAGATGCCGAAGATAGTACAGGTCGGCGACCTTGGTGATCAGCGCTCGATCGGCGCTCATGCCCCCCTCCCCTCCGCGTCGAGGCGACCTTGAGATGTGAGGGCCTCCTGCAGGCGGCGCAGGTGGACGATGGTGAGCGCCTCATCCAGCGCGACGTCACCGTCGCTCAAGGCCGACCCCGCGCTGATATGGCGGAGGACCCGGGCCCCCTGGGTGACGCCGATCGGTACGGCGCGGCCGGCCGACGCCTGGGCGGAGGGCTCCACCAGCCCGTAGATCATCCGGCCGCCGATCCCATCCAAGATTTCTCCGGGTCGTAGGTCGCACTTCGCCACCGCCACACACTCGGCCCGCGCCGCGCCGGCGGCGGCCATGGTGGTTTCCCCGGAGAGCATGGCGCGCGCCACCGAGAGCGGAGCCTCCAGGCTCGCCAGATGGTACGGACGGTAGAGGAGGTAGTAGGGTCCCTCACCCATCTTCAGGTAGGCGAGATCCCGCCGGATGGAGCCGCTGGCGGAGGTGACGACGAGAAACACTCCCGGGGCGACGTCGCCGATCGCGTACTCTACCACCCCCCCGCGGCGGAGGATGCCGCCGTCGGCCTCGGGGACGAAGGTGCGGAGGAGATCGGCGAGGTTGGCCTGAGGGCCGTGCATGCCGGGGAGATCGGGGACGAGCCCGGTCGCGTTGGCCAAAGATGCCATCTCGGCCATCGTCTTGGTGCCGTCGACAAACGCCGCGAGCATCCGGGGACTCATGCCCCTGGCGGTGGCCTCGGTGCGCACCGCCTCCGCCGTGGCGGTTCGGTCCAGCCGGTTGTTCTTCCCCTTCCCGGCGCACACCACCTCGAGGCCGACCGCCCGAGCAAAATCCACCATCTCACAGAGGACCGAAGGCTCATCGCCGCCGGCGACGGTGTACACGGTGTGGGACCGACGGGCCAGCCACGCCAGGATGGGTCCTACCGTCACGTCGGCTTCGACGTTCATGGTGATGAACGGTTTGCGAATGGTGAGTGACGCGAACGCCAGACGGGCGCCGGTCTCCGGGTCTCCCGTGGCATCCAGCACCGCGTCCACGGAGGGGGCGTCGACCAGCCAACCGGCTTGGGAGACGATGCACGTGCGCCCCTCGGCCAGAAGCCGGTCGGTTTCCCCTCGACCTCCCGCCACGTCCGCCGAGATCCCGGCCCCCTCCACCGCCGCCAGCGCCCGCTCCACCGCCAGGTCGCAGACGCCGGCGACCCGCATGCCGGGCAGGCGAGCCAGTTGATGCACCAGACCGCTGCCCATCTGGCCGGCGCCGATCACGGCCACCCGGATGGGGTGCCGCTCCCGGTCGAGTTGGGAAAGGCGGTCGAGCAGCCTCATGAACGGATGTTCACGGCGGTTCCCAATGTGCCTTCCCCTTCATCGGGGGGCGCGGGGCTTCCTGCCAGCGGAAGCGGCGATCGTTCGGCGGCGTCGTGGCTGGGATCGGCCCCGGTTCGGCGGGGACAACGTGGTTCGAGGAGGAGATGGCGTGCGATCGATCGGGGCCGGCGGAGCGCTGCCGTGGAGCGCCGATCGATAGGCATTAGGGTCTCGCATTTGACAATCGTCGGAGGAGAGGTATAAAATCGCCGGGATACGGGTATAGAGGTAAGGACGATCCGCGCGCGTCGGTGTGTAATTGCGCGCCGTCCGGCGGCGTCGTCGGTCCCGTGTCGATCGGAGCCTTGCGTGAGGATCACCATCCGGGAGGCTGAGGTCGGAGGCGACCGAAGGACTCCGAGGGCGGCAGCCCGATGCGGCGTCCCGGCCGATGTGGGAGGGAGGCGGTGCTGGGGTGCGGCCCAGATTCGGCGTATCGGGCCGAGCACCGTACGGGCACCGTACTTTAACCGTACTTTAATGGAAGCGACATTGACGGACGGGGGAAGGGCCTCTAAGGCGCCCACGGCGCACCGCCCGGGCTCCGTCGACGATCTCGGTGCCCTCGCAGATCGGCGCCCCGGCACGGGTCGCCGCCGCGACCGAGGGGGGAGTGAGAAGCCGGCCCCAATGACACCCGGGGCGCCACTTTCCCCGGTTCCAGCCGCCGGCGGATCGCGGGACGGCCGCTCCCCACGCAGCGGGGGCGGGCTTTTCCCCGGTGGGTCCATGACGGATGCCGGTCGGGCCGTCGGGGGCTTGGCCTGGGAGGAAACGGTGTCGGCCGCGCTGGTCGCCCGCGATCGGGGCGGGATGGTTCGGCAGCCGTCGGGGAAGCCGTGTGCCCCCCGGTCGGTTAACAGGAGGGACAGCTGGTTGCATCAGCCAGGAGGCGATTCGTGACCAAATCACTCGTCGTTGTAGAATCGCCCACCAAGGCGAGGACCGTGAAGAAGCTCTTGGACCGGAAGTACGAAGTCATCGCCTCGATGGGACACGTCAAGGATCTTCCACGCAGCCAGCTGGGGGTCGACGTCGAACACGAATTCACGCCGAAATATGTTGTGCCCAAGGGGAAAGGGCCGGTCATCAAAGAGCTGAAGGCGGCGGCCAAGAAGGCGTCCGCCGTCTACCTGGCCACCGACCCCGATCGCGAGGGCGAAGCGATCTCCTGGCATCTTGCGTCGATCCTTTCCAAGGTGAACCCGAAGATCAAGCGGATCGAGTTTCACGAGGTGACCAAAGAGGCCGTGCGCAAGGCGCTGCTCGCGCCCCGGGACATTGACATCAGCCTCGTGAACGCCCAGCAGGCCCGCCGGATCCTGGACCGCCTGGTCGGGTACAAGATCAGCCCGCTGCTCTGGCGAAAGATTCGCGGCGGGCTGAGCGCCGGCCGCGTGCAATCCGTGGCGGTCCGTCTGATCTGTGAGCGGGAACAGGAGATCGACGCCTTTGTCCCTCAGGAGTACTGGTCGATCGCTGCCCGTTTGGCGCGGGAGACCGAAGAGGCCGCATTTGTCGCGCGTCTGGTCAGCAAGAACGACGAGAAGATCGACGTCCCGAACGGAGCCACCGCGCAAGCGATCGTGCAGGAAGTGGAACGGCTGCCGTTCACGGTCACCGAGATCCGCCGTAAAGATCAACAGCGGCATCCCTCGGCGCCGTTCACCACGAGCACGCTCCAGCAGGAGGCGAACCGGAAACTCGGGTACTCGGCGGCGCGCACCATGGTTGTGGCGCAGCAGCTCTACGAAGGTCTCGACGTGGGGACGGAAGGAACCGTCGGGTTGATCACTTACATGCGCACCGACGCCGTTCGGGTCGCGGAGGAGGCGCAGCAGCAGGCCCGTGAGTACATCGGGCAGGTGTTCGGTGCGCCCTACGTCCCCGGCCAACCCCGACAGTACCCATCTCGCCGGAACGCCCAGGGGGCCCACGAAGCCATCCGGCCGACCTCCGTGCTGCGCACTCCGGAAATCGTGAAGCCGTTCCTCAAGGCGGATCAATACAAGGTGTACAAACTCATCTGGGAGCGATTCCTCGCCAGCCAGATGGCGTCCGCGGTGCTCGATACGCTGGCCGTCGACATCACCGTCGGCCCCTACCTGTTCCGGGCCACCGGATCGCGCGTGAAATTCCCGGGGTTTCTCCGCGTATACCTCGAGGGGCGCGACAACGGGGAGGAGGACACTCCCGAAGGCTGGCTGCCGGACGTTCAGCAGGGGGAGCGCCTGCGGCTGGTGAGCCTCGATCCCGCGCAACACTTTACCCAGCCGCCTCCCCGCTATACCGAGGCGACGCTCGTGCGCGCGCTCGAAGAGCGGGGGATCGGCCGGCCGAGCACCTACGCGCCGATCATCGAGACGATCAAGCATCGCGGGTACGTGGAGCTCGAGGACCGGCGGATGTACCCGACCGAGCTCGGCACGCTCGTCAACTCCCTTCTGGTCGAGCACTTCCCCACCGTGGTGAACGTCGGGTTCACGGCCCACATGGAGGAGGACCTCGACCGGGTCGAGGAGGGGCAGGAGGACTGGATCCGCCTGCTCCACGGATTCTATGGGCCATTCGCAGAAGTGCTGCACAAGGCCGAGCAGAACATCGAAGAGGTGGAGATGGCGCCCGAGGAAATCGGGGAACCGTGCCCCCGCTGCACCAAGCCGCTCGTCAAGCGGCGCGGGCGCTACGGGCAGTTCATCGCCTGCTCGGGGTATCCGGAGTGTTCGTATACACGCCCCGTCGGGATCGGGGTCAAGTGTCCGCTTGACGCGGGGGAAGTGGTGGAACGGCGCACCAGGAAGGGGCGGATGTTCTTCGGATGCGCCAACTACCCGGCCTGCACGTTCACCTCGTGGGACCGCCCAACCGGGCGGGTCTGCCCCGAGTGCGGGCAAATGCTGGTGGCGAAGCGCGCCCGGCGGGGGACGCCGGCGCCCGTCGTGTGCAGCAACAAGGGCTGCCAGTACAAGGAACTGCCGAAACCGCGAGAGGTCGAGCAGGTCGGGGCGCCGTCCTGAGCCGGTCGGTCGGGCGCAGACGATCTCACCGGCGTCCGGGCACGATCGGGAGGGCGTGGCGCTCGACCACTATCATTGCGGTGCGGCGAGACGGGGTCGTCGCCGTGGGGGGGGACGGGCAGGTGAGCGCCGGCACCACCGTGCTGAAGCACGGAGCGAAGAAGGTCCGGCGCTTGGCCGATGGCGTGCTGTTGGGGTTTGCCGGCTCGGCGGCCGACGGGCTTACCCTCTTTGAGAAGCTTGAGCAGAAGCTGACGGAGTTCCACGGCAACCTCCCGCGCGCGGCGGTCGAACTGGCCAAGGAGTGGCGGACCGATCGAATCCTCCGCCGGTTGGAGGCCCTGATGGTCGTGGCGGATCGAGAGCACATCTTCGTGCTCTCCGGGGGCGGGGACATCGTCGAGCCCGACGACGGGGTGGCCGCGATCGGTTCGGGGGGCCCGTACGCCCTCGCCGCCGCCCGGGCGCTGTTGCAGCACTCACGCCTCTCCGCGGAGGAGACCGCGCGGGAGGCGTTGCGCCTCGCCGCCGAGATCTGCGTGTTCACCAATGACCGGGTAACCGTAGAGGTCCTGCGCTAGCCGATGGAGGGCCGCCGCCGCGCCGATCCTCCACTGGCGATGGTGGACCTGACGCCGCGCCGGATCGTTGCAGAGCTCGACAAATACATCGTCGGTCAAACCGCCGCGAAGCGTTCGGTCGCCATCGCCCTGCGCAACCGGTACCGTCGCAGCCGCCTCGGCCCTGAACTCCGGGACGAGGTGATCCCCAAGAATATCCTCATGATCGGCCCCACCGGCGTCGGCAAGACCGAGATCGCCCGCCGGCTCGCCCGGCTGACCGCGGCCCCGTTTATGAAAGTGGAGGCCACAAAGTTTACCGAGGTCGGTTACGTGGGCCGGGACGTGGACTCGATGGTGCGCGACCTCACCGAGGCGTCGGTGCAGATGGTCCGGAGCGAGAGGATGGCCGTCGTCGAGGTGCGGGCCGCGGCCCAGGCTCGGGAACGGCTCGTGGAGATTCTGGCTCCGGCGTCGCGCCGTGAGGGACCGTACGCCAGCCCGCTGGAGGCGCTCTTTGGCGGCACCCGGACGCCGGCGGCGGAGACCCCCCCTCCCGAGGACGACGCGGCGGAGCTCGCCGGTCGGCGCGCCGCGCTTCGCGACCGGCTCGCCCGGGGCGACCTCGACGAGGAGATGGTGGAGATCGAGGTCGAACAGGCGGCGTCCCCGACGATCGAAGTGTTCTCCGGCCAGGGGGCGGAGGAGATGGGGATCAACCTCCAGGACCTTTTCGGGACCGTTCTCCCCAGGCGGCGCAAGCAACGCCGGATGACCGCCTCCGATGCGCTCCGCGTTCTGACGCATGAAGAGGCGCAGAAGCTCATCGACGGCGACGAGGTGATCCGCGAAGGCATCCGCCGAGCCGAAGAAGCCGGCATCATCTTCATCGATGAGTTGGACAAGATCGCCGGAGGAGGAAGGGACGTCGGTCCAGATGTCTCGCGCGAGGGCGTGCAGCGCGATATCCTCCCGATCCTGGAGGGTTCGACGGTCACCACGAAGCACGGCCCCGTCCGCACCGACCATATTCTCTTCATCGCCGCCGGGGCGTTTCACGTCGTGAAGCCGTCGGACCTGATCCCCGAGCTCCAGGGACGGCTGCCGATCAGGGTCGAGCTCCAACCGCTGACGGAGGAGGACTTCGTCCGGATCATGGTCGAGCCCGAGAACGCGCTGACGAAACAGTACGCCGCCCTGCTGGCCACGGAGGGCATCCGGGTGGAGTTCACCCCGGATGGTGTCCGCGAGATGGCCCGGATCGGTCGCCAGGTCAACGACCAGACAGAGGACATCGGGGCGCGGCGTCTCCACACCATTCTCGAACGGGTCACCGAAGAGATCTCATTTGCCGCTCCGGAGGGGGCGCCGGAGGTGGTGATCGATGCCGCGTACGTGCGCGAGCACCTGGCCGGGATCCTCACCGACCGCGACCTGAGCCGCTACATCCTCTAGCTCGGTCCGCAAGGCCCGGCCGCAGCGCGCGCGCGGGCCCGTGCGGCGCTATTTGTCTCATCGAAGGGCCTATGTTATACTACGGCAAGACTTTCAGCACGCTCCTGGACTGCGTCCGGCGGTGCCCGAGCTCGGGTTCCGGCGCGGGATGAGGGGAGCGGAGGCGAAACCGAAAGGGGATGGAATGCAGTGCCTGTTGTGACGATGAAGCAGCTCCTCGAGGCCGGGGTCCACTTTGGGCATCAAACCCGCCGGTGGAACCCCAAGATGGGCTCGTTTATTTTTACGCAGCGAAACGGGATCCACATCATCGATCTCCAGAAATCGGTCCCCCTGATCGAGGGGGCCTATAAGTTTGTCCGCGAAACGGTCGCGGCCGGCGGATCTGTGCTCTTCGTCGGGACCAAGAAGCAGGCTCAGGATGCGATCCGAGAGGAATCGACCCGCGCCCATCAGTTCTTCGTGAACCAACGCTGGCTGGGTGGAATGCTCACCAACTTCAACACCATCAAGGGACGGATCGACCGCCTCAAGGAGCTCGTGGAAATCCGCGAGAACGGGACGCTGGACATCCTGCCCAAACGGGAGCAGTCCCACTTGATGGATGAGCTGGCCCGGTTGGAAAAGTACCTCAGCGGGATCGCCGCGATGAAGACCCTCCCGTCGGCGATGTACGTCGTCGACACCCGCAAGGAGCACATCGCGATCGCCGAGGCGCGCAAGCTCCGGATTCCCATCGTCGCGATCATCGACACGAACTGCGATCCGGACGAGGCCGACTACCCCATCCCGGGCAACGACGACGCGATTCGGGCGGTCCGGCTGATCACGAACCGCGTGGCCAACGCCGCGCAGGAGGGGTACGAGGAGCGGCGCAAGGCGGAAATGATCGAAGAGGAAGCCGCCCACGCCGCGGAGGAGGCGGTCGAGCCCGCGCCGATGGCGCCGCTGCCCGGGGAGGGTGAGGGCGTCGAGGCGCCGCCGGAAGGAGAGGAAGTTCAGGCCTAGAGCGGAGGACAGAAGCGTTGGAGATCAGCGCCGGTCAAGTGAAAGAACTGCGCGCCAGGACGGGCGCGGGGGTGATGGACTGCCGCAACGCGCTGACCGAGGCGCGGGGAGACCTGGAGATAGCCCAGCAGCTGTTGCGCGCCAAAGGATTGGCGGCGGCGGCCCGCAAGAGCGGGCGGGTCGCCAAGGAAGGCATGGTCACCTCCTACATTCACGGCGAGGGACGGTTGGGCGTGCTGGTGGAGATCAACTGCGAGACGGACTTCGTCGCCCGGACCCAAGATTTTCGGACCCTGGCCCGAGACGTTGCGATGCAGGTCGCGGCGAGTGATCCACGGTATGTCACCCGGGAGGATGTGCCCGAGGATGTCGTCGCCGGGGAGCGCGCCGCCTACCTGGCCAAGGCTCAAACCGAAAGCAAGGCCGGTGCGGCGGCGGCGGCGGCCGCCGATGAGCAGCTTGAAAAGTTCTTCCAAAGCGTATGCCTGCTGCAGCAACCGTTCATCCGCGACCAGGGGCGGACGGTGGGAGACGTGGTGAAGGAAGTGGTCGCCCGGACGGGCGAGAACATTCAAATCCGACGCTTCGCCCGATTTCGGCTGGGCGAATGACGACCGGGGGCGGGCGGCCCGCCTACCGCCGCATTCTCCTCAAGCTGAGCGGGGAGGCGTTGGCAGGGGGCGGTGGACTGGGGGACCTCGATCCGGAGGTCCTTCGGCTTGTGGCCCAGGAGGTGAAGTCCGTCCGCGACATCGGCGTGGACGTGGCGATCGTCGTCGGCGGGGGCAACATCGTCCGGGGGGTGCAGTTCGCGGAGCACACCGGCCTCAACCGGGCGACCGCCGATTACATGGGGCTGCTTGCCACGGTGATCAACGCCCTGGCGCTGATGGACGCGATGGAACGCGAGGGGCTCGAGACCCGTGTGCAGACCGCGATCGAGATGCGGCAGGTTGCCGAGCCGTACATCCGCCGACGGGCGATCCGGCATCTGGAAAAGGGGAGGGTGGTCATCTTCGCCGGCGGCACCGGCAGCCCGTACTTTACCACGGATACCGCCGCCGCCCTGCGGGCGGTCGAAATCGAAGCCGACGCCATCCTCATGGCCAAGAAGGGAGTCGACGGGGTCTACGACAAGGATCCGCGGGGGAGCACGGATGCGGTTCGGTTCGACACCCTGGCGTACATGGACGTGCTGAACCGCGGGCTCAAGGTGATGGACGCCACCGCGACCTCGCTCTGCATGGACAACGACATGCCGATCGTCGTCTTCGACATCGCCCACGCCGGCAATTTGAAGCGGGCGGTGCGCGGAGAGGAAATCGGTACCTTGGTGGGAGGCAGCGTGGGTGATCAACGACGTGATCAGCGACGCTAAAGTCCACATGCAGAAGGCCGTGGATGCGACCAAACGGGAGTTTGGCACGGTCCGCACGGGCCGGGCGACTCCCGCGCTGCTCGAGCGTGTCACCGTCGACTACTACGGCGTTCAAACCCCCGTCACCCAGGTGGCCAGCGTGTCGGTCCCCGATCCCCGCCTTCTGGTCGTGCAACCCTGGGACAAGACCTTGGTGAAAGAAGTGGAGCGGGCGATCTTGAAGAGCGAGCTCGGGCTGATGCCGTCGACCGATGGGACGGTGATCCGGCTTCCGATCCCGACGCTGACGGAGGAGCGCCGCCGGGAACTCGTGAAGGTCGTCCGCAAGCACGCCGAAGAGGGGCGGGTAGCGGTCCGGAACATTCGGCGGGATCACAAGGACAAGCTTGAGCAGCTTGAGACCGGGCACAAGATCTCCGAGGACGACAGCCGGAGGGCGATCGACGACCTGCAGAAGATGACGGATCGCTTCGTCAAGGAGATCGACGCGCTGCTCGGGACCAAAGAGAAGGAGATCATGGAAGTCTGATGCCCCCGGTCGGCGGGCCGCCGGACGTGGTCGGGTTCACCCTGGATGAGGCGACGCGGATCGTCGCCGCCGCGGGATGGACGGTCGAGTCGGTCCTGGAGACCCGCCCGCCGCGCGGGACCCTCCGGGATCCCCGACGGGTGGTACGGGAGCGCGTGGACACGGATGGGCGCCTGATGCTTGTGGCGTGCGGAGAGCGGTCGGACGACGCACGCGTATAGGTGGCGTTGCCCCGACGTTCGGCCCGGGTCACCATAGGGGAGATGGGGGGCCCCCTCGGCTCGAGGGGGCCTTGGTGCATCGGGCGGGGGCCGGGGTGGCGCGCGGTGGAGAGGGGAGTGGCGGGTGAGCAGAGCCCGCGGTCGGACGGTGGCGAACCTAGGGTGGCGGGAGGAGACGGTGCGGGCCTCCCTGGATCCTTCCCGCATGCCCCGGCACATCGCGATCATCATGGATGGCAACGGCCGCTGGGCGGAGGTGCGGGGGCTCCCTCGGGTCGAGGGGCACCGCGTGGGGCGCCAGGCTCTGCGCCGCACGCTGGAGGGGGCGCGCGAGTGCGGGGTGGAGGTTCTGACCCTCTACGCGTTCAGCACGGAGAACTGGCGGCGCCCACAAGATGAGGTGGAGGCGTTGATGACCTTGATGGTCGAGACCGCGCGTGAGGAGGCGCTCGACCTTCAGAAGAACGGCGTGCGCTTCCGCGCGTCGGGGCTGCTCGACGCCATGCCGGCGGGGGTGCAGGCAGCGATTGCGCAGGTGATGGCGCTCACCGAGCACAACACCCAAATCACCCTCAATCTGGCGGTCAACTACGGCGGCCGCAGCGAGATCACCGAGGCGGCCAGGCAGCTGGCGCGGGAGGCGGTGGAGGGCCGGATGGCACTTCAGGACATCGACGAACGGGCGCTGCAGCAGCGGCTGTTTGCCCCCGATCTTCCGGATCCGGACCTGTTGATCCGGACGGGGGGGGAGCACCGGCTCAGCAACTTCCTCCTGTGGCAGGCCGCCTACGCCGAGCTCTACTTCACGGAAATCCACTGGCCCGACTTCCGAAAGCTTGATCTCTTTGAGGCGATCCGCAGCTACCAGTCACGCAAACGACGCTTCGGCGGAGTGGATCTTGGATAGCCTTCCCTCCCCGGCCGACCGTCCCGCTGCCGAGGGGATGGGCCCGCCGGCCGGCGGCGGCATCGAGCGCCCGCGGCCGGGGGGAGACCGGCTGGCAACGCGGCTGGCCACCGCCGCGATCGGGATGCCGCTGACCCTCGCGCTGGTGATCCTCGGGAGCCCGTGGTTGTTTGTGGGAGTCGTTGGTGTGATCTTGATCGGCCTCGACGAATTTTACCGGATGGTCGAGCGCACCGGGTACCGACCGGTGCGGGCGGCCGGGATGGCCGCCGGGGTCCTCTTTGCGGTCGAGGCGGCCTGGCCGAGTCCCTGGCAGTCGGTCGGGCTGCCCGCGCTTCTGGTGTGGACGGTGGCGGTGCAGCTGCGGCGCGGCCGTCCGGACCGTGCGCTGGCCAACACCGGGCTCACCCTCCTCGGCGCGCTGTACGTGGGATATCTGTTCAGCTACGTCCTCCGCCTGCGCGCTCTCGGCCTCGGCTCGACGCATCTGAGCGACCCGGCCCCGGCCTTGCTCGTGATTCTCGTTGTTTGGGCGGCGGACAGTGCCGCGTATTTCGTAGGGGCGATGACCGGGCGGCGCAAGCTGCTGCCCCAGGTCAGCCCGAACAAGTCGCTCGAGGGCGCCGTGGGGGGGATCGTCGCCGGGATCCTCGGGGGATTGGTGTGCGGGATCTGGTTTCGGATCCCGCTCCCGATCGCGGCGACCGTCGGCGGGCTGTGCGCGGCGGCCAGCATCGTCGGGGATCTGTGGGAGTCCGCGGTCAAGCGTGAGGTCGGGGTGAAGGACGCCGGGCGGATCCTTCCGGGGCACGGCGGGATCTTGGACCGATTCGACGGGCTGTTGTTCGCGATGGCCGTGGGTTACTTCACGATGCTCTGGTGGCCGCGGGGATGAGGCGCCGCGTGGCCATCCTGGGCTCGACGGGGTCGATCGGCCGCACCGCGCTCGATGTGGTGCGCCACCTGCGGGGGGATGCGGGCGGCCTGGACGTGGTGGCCCTGGCCGCGAACGACAACATCCCACGGTTGATTGAGCAGGTGGCAGAACACCGGCCGGAGGCGGTCGTGGTCGGAACCGCGGAAGGCGCGGCCCGCATCCGCGGGGGGATCCCCGGATGGCGCGGCGACGTTCTCATCGGGCCGGAGGGCCTCTCCACGCTGGCCGCGGAGACGAGCGCCGACCTGGTGTTGGTGGCCGTGGTCGGCGCCGCGGGCCTCGCTCCGACCCTCGCCGCGCTCGGCGCGGGAAAGGATGTGGCGCTGGCCACCAAGGAGGCCATGGTCGCCGGGGGGGCCCTCGTGACGGCGGCGGCGGCGCGCTCGCGGGCACGGGTGTTGCCCGTGGACAGCGAACATTCTGCGATCTTTCAGTGTCTCGAGCAGGGGGGGGCCGGGGGGGTCGCCCGGCTGTGGCTCACGGCTTCGGGAGGGCCGTTCCTGCGTTTTCCCGGTGAGGCCCTGGAGACGGTCGGGCCGGCGGAGGCCCTCCGGCATCCAACCTGGACGATGGGGCGAAAAGTGTCGATTGATTCGGCGACGCTCATGAACAAGGGTTTGGAGATTATCGAGGCGCACTGGTTGTTCGGCGTCGCCCCGGGGGCGATTGAGGTCGTCGTGCACCCCCAGAGCACCATCCACGCATTGGTCGAGTTCGTGGACGGATCCCTCCTGGCCCAACTCGGGCCGACCGATATGCGGTTGCCTGTGCAGTACGCGCTCACGTATCCCGCGCGGCACCCGAGTCCGTTGAGCCGGTTCGACCTCCGGACGGTGGGAGCCCTGACCTTCGAGGCCCCGGACCTCATCCGTTTCCCCTGCCTCGACCTGGCGCGCCAGGCGTTGGCGCTGGGAGGGACGGGCCCCGCGGCGCTCAATGCGGCGAACGAGGTTGCGGTCGGCCTCTTCCTCGACCGCCGAATTCGCTTTCCCGACATCGCCAGGCTGGTGCGCCGGGTGCTGGACGGACACCGCCCGGTTGCGGTGACCTCGCTCGACGTGGTGCTCGGTGCGGATCGAGAAGCGCGGGCGCGGGCCGAGGCGGCCGCCTGCGCGGCATGATCCGCGCCGCGTGCGGTGCGGCGTGGCATCACGCCGCCGGACCAGGCGAAAAAGGGGAAGAAGAGAGGATATATGATTAGGGGGCGCCTGCTGATCGTCAATACCGATGCGCGAGTCGCCGCGGAGGGAGTCTGAGTGCCTACGCTTGTCCTGGCCATCCTGGCCCTGGAGTTAATGATCGTGGTCCACGAACTGGGGCATCTCATCGTCGCCAAGCGGGTGGGGATTACGGTGCACACCTTTGCCATTGGGTTCGGGCCGCGCCTCGCCGCGGTCACCCGCGGTGAGACGACCTATGCGCTGAACCTGTTGCCGGTCGGCGGCTACGTCAACATGGCCGGCGAGGATCTTGACAGCCGCGAGCCCGAGGAGGCGCCGGAGCGGTCGTTCCGAACGAAGTCGGTCGAGGCGCGCCTGGCCGTGGTGTGCGCGGGGCCGGTGATGAACTTCTTTCTCGCCATCCTCCTCCTCGCGGTGGTCGCCGCGGCGTTTGGGATCCCGGTCGGCGTCAGCAACCGCGTCGGGTCGTTGGTCGCGGGGTATCCCGCGGCCAAAGCCGGACTGAGGCCCGGGGACGTCATCCTGGCGATCGATGGCCGCCCGATGAAGAACGGCGAGGAGATCGTCCAGACGATTCATTCCAGCCACGGGCGGACGCTCGCGATCCTTATCGACCGGACGGGGGGGCAATCCCTGATCCATGTCCCCACCCGGTACGATCCGAGACAGCGGGTCTGGTTGACCGGGTTCTCTCCCTCGGTCATCCGCGCCCACCTCGATCCCGCCCGGGCCCTGTGGTGGGGGGTGACGACGACTGGTCGCGATATCGTCGCCTACCTCAGCGCGCTGGGAGGGCTGTTCCGGTCCGGGCAACTGCTGAGCCAACTGAGCGGCCCGGTGACCGCCGTCAACGTCCTCGACCAGGCGGCCCATTCCGGGGCGGAGACCTTCCTGTACATCACGGCGTTCTTCAGCATCATCATCGGGCTGTTCAACCTCTTCCCGCTGCCGGCGCTGGACGGCGGCCGGGCCGCCTTTCTGGTGGCGGAGGGGCTGCGGCGGCGGCCGGTCGATCCCCGCCGGGAGGGGTACATCCACCTGGTCGGGCTGGCGCTGCTGCTCTGCTTGATCATCGCCTTGACCGTCCGCGACATCCTGCATCCCGTGCACATCCCGCTGCCGTAGCGGGACGAAGCCGTTGATGTTAGAATAGGCCGGATGGATCGCACACAGACGCGGCGCGTCAGAGTCGGACCGGTCCCGGTGGGGGGCGGGGCGCCCGTGTCGGTGCAGTCGATGACCACCACGGATACGCGGGACGTCGACGCCACGGTTGCGCAGATCCAGGCCCTGGTCACCGCGGGGTGCGAGATCGTCCGCGTCGCGGTCCCGGACAAAGCCGCCGCCGCCGTGCTCGGGAAGATCAAGGCCCGCATCTCCATCCCGCTCGTCGCGGACATTCACTTCGACTATCGCCTGGCGCTCGCCGCCCTCGAGGCGGGGGTCGACAAGCTGCGGCTCAACCCGGGAAACATCGGGGTCGCCGAGCGCGTCCGGACCGTGGCACGCGAGGCCAAGAGCCGGAGCGTGCCGATTCGGGTGGGGGCGAACGTCGGCTCGCTCTCGAAGGAGATGCTCCGCAAGTACGGCGAGCCCTGCGCCGAAGCGCTTGTCGAGAGCGCTCTCGACGAGATCAAGATCCTGCAGGACCTCGACTTCCACGATATCGTGATCTCGGTCAAGGCCAGCGACGTGGAGATGGCGATCGCGGCCTACGTCCGCATCGCGGAGGCCGCTCCGTATCCGTTGCACGTCGGGATCACCGAAGCCGGGACGACATGGGCCGGGACGGTGAAATCGTCGGTGGGCCTGGGGGCCATCCTCTCCCGCGGACTCGGGGACACGATCCGGGTCTCGCTCGCCGCCGATCCGGTGGAGGAGGTGAAGGTCGGGTTCGAGGTCCTCAAATCGCTCGGCCTGCGGATGAAGGGACCGATCCTGGTGGCGTGTCCGTCGTGCGGCCGGGCCGACGTCGACATCGTCACGCTGGCCGAGGAGGTGGAGCGCCGTCTGCAGCAGTACCCGGTTCCGGTGAAGGTGGCGGTGATGGGGTGCGCGGTCAACGGCCCCGGGGAAGCGAGAATGGCGGATCTCGGGATCGCCGCCGGCAAGGGGATGGGGCTCATCTTCAAGAAGGGCAAGATCGTCGCCAGCCTGCCCGAGGCACACCTTCTCGAGGGGTTGATGAAAGAAGTGGAGATCGTGGTCCGTGAGAAGCAGGAGGCCGAGATGCGCGAGGCACAGGAAGCCGGAACCTCCGGGTGAGCGGGCCGCGGGCCAGCCTTGGCCTCCGTTCGCGTCGCCTTCCGCACAATCGCCCTCACACTTCGGCGCCGGCCCGCTAGTCAGCGCCGGTGATCTTCTTCCCCCTTCGGGACGACATTCCGTCCCGCACCTTTCCCATCATGCTGTACGTGGTGATGGCGGCGTGCGGGGCGGCGTTCTACTACACCCTCACGCTGCCGACACTGGACGACGCGGCGCGCCTGCTGATGGCCTACGGCGTCGTCCCCGCGGCGGTCACCGGCCGGATCGCGCCCACCCCCGCGCCGCTCCCGGTGCGGTTGGTCGCCAGTCTGTTTCTGCACGGCGGCTGGGGGCACATCTTGGGCAACATGCTCTTCCTATGGATCTTCGGCGACAACGTCGAGGACGCCATGGGGCACGGCCCTTTTTTGGTGTTCTACCTGATCTGCGGAGTGGTCGCCAACCTTGTGCACATCCTCGCGAACCCGCTGTCGGCCGAGCCGACGATCGGCGCCAGCGGGGCCATCGCCGGTGTCCTCGGCGCGTATCTGGTGCTGTATCCGACGGCGCGGGTGCAGCTGGTCATCTGGCTGTTGCTCTTTCTGCGGTTCGTGTGGGTGCCCGCGGTTTTGTTCCTGCCGCTGTGGATCTTCATCCAACTGTTCTCGGGCCTGGCGTCGCTCGGCGTGCCCCAGGCCGGCGGCGTGGCGTGGTGGGCGCACATCGGCGGGTTTGCCTGCGGCATGGTGCTGGTCAGGATATTTGCACAGGCCCCGACCCGGTAACGCGGAATGGCAGCGGACGCAGGAGATCACCGGCGGGCCGCGAAGAACGCCTGCCTGTGACGCCCTCCCGGTCGCGTCGGTGCGGGATGGATCGGGAGCGGGCGATCGGAGGACAACCAGGATGCGGACCATTCGGGTAGAGACTTTGCCGGGAGTCCCGGTGGGCGACCTGCAGGTCGAGATGGTGGAGCGCAAGGGGATCGGCCACCCCGACTCGATCTGTGACGCGATCATGGATCGGGTGTCGGTTGAGCTCAGCCGGGAGTACCTGAGCCAGTTCGGCCGGATCCTTCACCACAACATCGACAAGGCCTTCCTGGTTGCCGGAGATGCCGAGGTCAAGTTCGGAGGCGGAGCGATCCGCGAGCCGATGAAGCTCATCTTCGGCGATCGGGCGACCGAGGGGCTCAACGGCCGGGTCGTGCCGATTCGCGAGCTCGCCATCAGGACCGCCAAGAACTGGCTGCGCGAGAACCTCCGGTTCGTCGATCCAGGCGGACCGGACACCCTCGACGGTCCCCACGTTTCCTACCAGCTGGAGATCAAGCCGGGGTCGGCCGAACTCGTCGACATCTTCAGCCGCAGCGTCATGGGCGCCAACGATACGTCGGCGGCGGTGGGGTATTGGCCGATGACCGAGACGGAGCGGCTGGTGCGCGAAACCGAGCAGTTCATCAACTCCCGCACCTTCAAGGAAGAGTTTCCGGAGGCGGGCGAGGACGTCAAAGTGATGGGCGTGCGGCAGGGGCGGGAGCTGCGCCTCACGGCCGCCGTGGCCTTCGTCGATCGTTTCATCGAAAACGAGGATCACTATTTCCGTCGCAAGCAGCAGATCTACGATGCCGTCACGTCCTTTCTCGCCCGGCGCACCACGATGGATAAGATCCACTTCGACCTGAACACCCTCGACGAACCGGGGCGGGGGGTGGGGGGAATCTACCTCTCGGTGCTCGGCACCTCCGCCGAGTCGGGCGACAGCGGTCAGATCGGACGGGGCAACAAGGTCAACGGCGTCATCGCGATCAATCGACCGATGGGCACCGAGGCGGCCGCCGGCAAAAACCCCGTCTCCCACGTGGGAAAGATCTACTCGATCTTCACCCATCAGGTGGCGCAGAAGGTGTTCGAGGAGGTCGAGGGCGTTCGCGAGGCGTACGTCTGGATGGTCAGCCAGATCGGCAAGCCGATCGATGAGCCGGTCGCCGCCGCCCAGATCATCCTTGCCAAGGGCGCGCGCAAGGCCGCCGTCGAGCGTCGGGTCGGCGAGGTGGTGGACCGCGAGTTGGCCGGGATCCAGGTCTTCTGCCGCGAATTGGCCCAGGGGAAGTACAGCGTCTGCTGAGGCGCTTCACCTCGGCCCGTCGGTCGCACACCGCCGCTCCTCCGACACCCGACGAATCGTGCGGGTCTCCTCGACCGGCAGGGGGCTTCGCCCGAGGGCGGCGGCACGTGGATGAGATCCAGGTCCTCTCCGCGCAGCAGCTCCGGGCGCACGGCGCGCAGTTCATCGCCCTCCTCCAGGACGCGGTTGACAGCGGGGCGTCGGTAGGGTTTCTGCCGCCGCTGGCGGAGGCCGATGCCCGCGCCTATTGGATGAGCGTGGCGGCGGGGGTGGCGGGCGGCACGCACCTCGTCCTCGCAGCGGTGGTCGGCGGCGTCGTGCAGGGGACCGTCCAACTCGCACTCGCGGCCATGCCGAACGCACGCCACCGCGCCGAGGTGATGAAGCTGCTCGTGCACCGCGCGGTCCGCCGCCGGGGCATCGGGCGTGCCCTGATGCTGGCGGTTGAGCGGGCCGCCCGCGGCGCCGGCCGGACACTCTTGGTCCTCGACACCCGCCCCGGCGACGCGGCCGAACGTCTCTACGCGAGCCTCGGCTACGTTCGAGTCGGCATCATTCCCGGCTATGCCCAAGCGGCCTCGGGCCCCCTCGCCGATACGGTCGTCATGTACCGTCACCTTGACAGCCACGCGGATCCGGGGCCACAATAAACGTAGCATCGCATCCGGCCCCGCTTCCGTCGCGGGCGGGGCCGTTTTCTGCGTTTGAGCCGCAGAGGTGAGATCGTGCCAACGTATGAGTATCGGTGTACACGCTGTCACCACGAGTTTGAGGTTGTCCACGCAGTAGGTGAGACTGTCGAGCGCTGCGAGCGCTGCAAAGGGCCGGTGCGCCGCGTGTTTTCCGCGCCCGCCCTCATTTTTAAAGGTTCGGGATTCTATGTCACCGATAACCGAAAATCCCCCGCCCCGGCCGAGGGGGAAAGCAAGACCGCCGCGCCGACCAAGGTGTCCGCGGGCGGATCGGACGCCGGATCCTCTTCGTCCTCGACGAAGCCTTCGACCGCCGAGTCGAGTTCGGGTGACGGCAAGAAAGCCACATAGCCGCACCTGGCGGGAGGTGGCGCGGTGCGCCGGCCCGGCCCTCGTCGGGCTTTGCGCGCTCTGGTGCCTCGCGCCCGCGCCGCCGTCCGCCGCGAGCCCCGCGGCGGACGGCGGCCTAGAGGTCCGGCTGGGGTTCGATGGGATCGTTAAACTCGGGGTGACGGTGCCGATCCTGGTCGTGGTGCCCCCGCTGGCGCGATCGGGCCACGCCGAACTCGAGGTGGACGCCCCCGCACTCGGGCCCGAGATCGGGCGGGTCATCACCTCGACCATCGTCCCCTTCGAATCGGTCGCCGGGGCAGGCCAGGTGATCCGGGCCCCGGTGACGATCCGCGATCCCCGACGCCCCGTGACGATCCGCGTCGCCGTCAACGGGGAGCCGGTCCTGCAGACCGCGGTGGCCATCGCGCCGGAACAGGTCGGTGACCGCGTGCTGGTCGTGTTATCCGACGACCGCGTCGGCCTGGCCGCCCTCAGCCTCCTTCCCGGCCGGGTTGCGGTTGGGTACGTCACGGCGGACGCGCTCCCCCACAGCTTTGAAGAGTACGCCGCGGTCGATCTCCTCGTAATTCGCGGCCTCGATCCGGCCCTGCTGGACAGCGCCCAGCAACAGGCGCTGCTGACATGGGTGCGTTTGGGCGGACGCCTTCTGCTGATCGCCGGCCCCGGCACCCGGCAGCTGGCGTTTCTCGACCCGATTCTTCCTGCGGACGTGGGGGGGCCCCGCGTCGCTCCCCCACCGGTCGAGCTGGCGGCCCGGTACGGCGGCGCGTTCCCGCCGGCCCCGCTGGCCGCGACCACGCTGATCCCTCGCGCCGGGGCCCGCGAGGTCCTGGGCGGCGGGGGCCCCCTGATCGCCGCCCGCGACGCGGGCGCGGGTCAGGTGACGATCTGGGGATTCGATCCGTGGCGGTCTCCGGTGTTGGAATGGAAGGGGCGCCTCCGCCTGTGGGACGAGGTGCTGGGCGGGGGGGCCGCGTCGAGCATTGACGCGGCGGCGGTCGCCGAGCAATTGACCACGGGCACACCCCTCGACCCGGGGGTCCACGCGCAGGTGGGCGGCGCGATCCTCCTCTATCTCGCGGCGGTCCTGGGGTTGCTGCGGTGGAAGCCGACGATCGCGGGTGCCGGGGCGGCGGTGGTGATCGCCCTGGCCGGGCTGGGTGCATTTTCCAGCCTGGCGGAACTCACCCGCCACCGATCCGCGACGCTGGTCCAGGCGACGGTGCTCGGACCCGTCATCGGGTCGGGGGAAGCGAAGGCCGTCGCCGTCGCCGCCGTGGCGGTGCCCTACGGCGGGCGGTACAAGGTTACGGTCTCTCCGGATATGGTCGCCGATCCGATGACCCCCACCGGCGATCTTCGGATGGAGCTGACCTCGGGCGGCACCGTCCTCACCGGCGTCCTCCGTCCCGGGGAGCCGCCCCGCCCATTTGAGGCGGTGGGGGCCGTGGGCCTCGTCGCGTCGGCGTCGCTGGCGGACGGTGGGCGGACGCTTTCCGTCGACCTGGGGCCCCTCCGCGCCCGGCGTGTCGAACTCCGGTGGCGCGACCGCGTCTACTCGGTGGGGGATCTTCCGGCCGGCCGCACGGTTCGTGAGCTGCACCCGGATGGGTGGATCGCGGCCACGGCAGATGGGCGATCGCTGCCCGAGCTCCCCGCCCGCGTATTGGACGGGATCTTTCAGGGGCCGAACGGCGATGCTATACTTAATGGCGCGACACCGGTGCTGGTAGGTGAGTTGGAGGGACCGGCGCCGGTGTTCGCGCTCGGGGGCGCCGGGGCGCCGCGCCAGCGGCTCACGATCCTGCTGCTACCTCTGGAGCGCCGGTAGGCGGGAGGACGCCGTGGAGAATCCGGTGCTGCGCGGGGACTTGCGGGCGCGGAGCGGAAGCCGCAAGATCTGGGTTCTTCAGGCGGTCTACCTCGGCATGCTCGGCGCGCTGGTCTTTCTCGGACTACCCCCCGAACTCGGCCGATTCACCGAGTCAAACGAGACAAGCCTGTACGTCGCCGTGCTCTGGGTGCAGATCGTGATGGTTGCCTACTTCGCCTCGGCGTGTCTCATCCAGGAGATCGCCGTGGAAGGAGAGAAGGCGGCGATCGATCTGATCTTCGCACCGTTTTCCCCCGCGACGATTGTGATCGGCAAGAGCGTCAGCTCGCTCGTGACGATCGGTTACTGGCTGGTGCTGGGCGCGCCCCTCCTGGTCCTGACCACGGCGATCCGGCAGATCCCCACGGTCTCGCTGCTCCCGACGGCGAGCGTGATCGCGGTGGCCGCCTGGGGGATCGCCCAGATCGGTCTTCTCTACGGCGTGTTCTTCGACGCGGAGTTCCTGCGGACGGTGGTGCACTGGGCGACGCTGTTGGTGATCTTTGTCGGTACGACCCTACTCCCACTGCCGCTTCACGGGCTGAACCCAATCGTCGCGGTGACCGATGCCGCGCGGGGGCTCCTCCCCGCTGTCCCGATGGCGACCTACGCAACGATCGGTGTGGGCTGTGCGCTGTGGACCGGTCAGCGGCTGCGCAGCCTGGCGGCGGGATGACGCGCGAGTCGATCGCCCTGCACGAGGTGCTCGGCCGGGTGCGGTGGCGGCTGGGCCTGGGGGCCGCGGTCCCCTTCCTCGGCCGGGCGGCGGCGGCGGCGTCCGCGGGGATTCTAGTGTGGGCGCTCGCGACGATGATCGTTCCGATCCCGTTCCCTCTGCGCGCCGCGGCGGTGATCTCGGTGGGGGCGCTCGCCCTCAGCCTGCCCCTGCTGGCGTGGTTGATGCGGCCGCCGCTGTTGCAGGCTGCCCGTATGACCGATCGCCGCCTCGGCCTGGCCGATCGGCTCAGCACCGCGGTCGAACTGCTGGAAGGGCCTTCGCCGGGAGTGGGGTTGGCGCGCCTGCAGATCGCCGACGCGGTGGAGGTCGCGGGCGGGGTCATCCCCCGCACGGCCGCGCCCGTCCCATTTCCCCGAGGGCTGTGGCCGGCGGCGGCGTGCGTCGGCGCTCTGCTCGTGTGGGCGCACTTCCTGCAGGGATGGTCGATCCCGGGCTGGCCCGCGGCGCGGAACGCCGTCGTGATCCGAAGCGAAGGTCGCGCGCTGACCGCGATTGCCCGGCAGCTCGAAGCGGCGGCGCGCACGCAGGGACTTCCCGAAGCCCGCCGCGCCGCCCCTGATCTGCAGGCGTTGGGGCGGCAGCTTTCCGGGCCGCGGGTGTCGCGGCAGTCCGCGCTGGGGTTGCTGGCGGACGCGAGCCGGCAACTGCAGGCGGCCGAGAATCGTGTCGCCCGACGCCTCGGAGGCGCCGGGGTGCGCGGCACGCAGAGCGCGCGCGACCCGCGCCTCGCGCCGACCTCCCCCGCCGATCCTCGGCTGGACGGAGCAATCCGCGAGCTGGAGTCGCTCACCGGACAGCTGCGCGGCGAGCGGAATCCCAGCGCGCGCCAGGATTTGTCCAAGCGGTTGAGCGCCCTCTCCGACTCTCTGGACGAGATGAATGCGCCAAACTCCGCCCGACAGAACCTTGCGAAGGCGCGCCGCGAGGTGGAGCGCGACCGTCTCCCCGCCGCCGCCTCGGCGCTCGGGGACGCCCTGCAGGACCTCACAGGGTTGGAGCGGATGCTCGGCGACGAGCAGGCACTCGGGGACGCTCACCGCCAGGTGCAGCGATCGGCGGAGCGGATCGCCCGGGGCGGGCCGCTGGGGAACAGCCGCGCGCAGGTCACCGGGCAGGCCCAAACCGAGAAGGCCCCGCCGCCGACCGCCCCGGGGCCCAACCCCGTGGCGCCCGGCGACGAAGCCGGCACCCCGCCTCCCCCCGGTCCCAACCAGGGCAGCCGGCCCGGTCAGGGGAAGGGACCCGCGCTCGGCGCCCCCACCCAGCGGCTCGGCGGCACCCGGGCCGAAGAGCACCTGACGGGGAAGCAGGGGGAGGGCAGTTCGCTCACTCGGGATCTGGTCGCCCCGGGGCGCGCCGGCTCTCCGCAGCTTCCCACGGCGCCGGTGCCGGCGGACGTCGCCCACCAGAACGACCGGGCGGTGGCGCAGGATCAGATTCCGCCCGAGTACCTGACCGTGATCCGCCGGTACTTCGAGACCCTGGGGGGCGGGCGATGAGTGATCCGCTGTCCCGCGAAGCCGAGGCGTTCCGCGCAGTCTACGACGCGATCCTGTCGGAGCTGCGCCGGGTCATCGTGGGTCAACAGGAGTTGCTGGAGTTCGTCGCCATCGCCCTGCTGGCCGGCGGGCACGTGCTCCTGGAAGGGGTGCCGGGGCTCGGCAAAACGCTCCTCGTGCGCACCCTCGCCCAGGCCCTGGCGCTGAACTACGCCCGCATCCAGTTCACGCCGGACCTGATGCCCGCCGACATCCTCGGCACCAACCTCATCGTCCAGGACGACACCGGACGGCGCCGGTTCGAGTTTCAGCCCGGGCCGGTGTTTGCCCAAATCGTGCTGGCCGATGAGATCAACCGCGCCACCCCCAAGACGCAGTCGGCGCTGCTCGAGGCGATGCAGGAGCACGCCGTGACGATCGCCGGAGAGTCGCGTCGGCTGGAGGAACCGTTTTTCGTCATGGCGACCCAAAACCCGATCGAGATGGAAGGCACCTATCCGCTTCCTGAGGCCCAGCTCGATCGGTTCATGTTCAAGCTGCGCGTACCGTTCCCCGCGCTCGCCGATCTGCAGACGATCGTCGATCGGACGACCGGGCCGGAGGTGCCGGCGGCGCGCTCGGCCGCGGACGGGGAGGCGGTGCGGCGCATGCAGGCGCTGGCCCGGCAGGTTCCCATCGCCGGCCACGTGCGGGAGTACGCCGCGCGGCTGGTGCTCGCCACCCACCCGGACGCCGAGGGCGCGGCCGCCACGGCGCGCCGGGTCGTGCGTTACGGGGCGAGTCCGCGGGGGCTGCAGGCGCTGGTTCTGGCCGGGAAGGTGCGGGCGCTCAGCCTGGGGCGGTTCAATGTCGCGATCGAAGATATTCGCGCGCTGGCGCTCCCGGCGCTCCGGCACCGCCTCATCCTGAACTTCGAGGGTGAGGCGGAGGGGGCGGATCCCGATGAGGTCCTCCGTGCCGCGATGCAGGAGATCGAATCCCGAGCGCTCACCACGCCTCAGGCGTAGCCGGCGATGACGGAGCGGGCGACCGCGGGGATTCGAGTCGAGCGGCCGCTCCTGCTGGACCCGGCGTTTCTCCAAAAGCTCGACACGTTGAGTCTCCTGACGCGCAGGCGCGTGCGCGGCGCGCAGCGCGGCGAGCGCCGCAGCACGGCACGGGGTCGCGGGCTGGAGTTCGACGATTACCGCGCCTACCAGCCCGGGGACGACTACCGGTACATCGACTGGCACGTCGTGTCGCGCCTCGACCGTCTCTTCGTCAAGATGTTTTCCGAAGAGGAAGACCTCGACGTCTTCCTGATGATCGACACCAGCCGGTCGATGGCGGCGGGGGGCCCGAGCAAGCTCCTCCTCGCCAAGCAGCTGGCCGCCGCGATCGGCTACATCGGCCTCGTCAATCTTGACCGGGTGGGAGTCAGCGCGTTCGCGTCCACGATCGGGCCGCGGCTCGACCGCCTGAGGGGACGCGCCCGGGCCTTTGATCTGTTGGGCTTCCTGAGCGGTCTCGAGCCGTCGGGGGAGACGGACCTCACGCTGGCGATGCGCCGGCAGCTGGCGGCGACGCGCCGGCGGGGCCTTCTCGTGGTGCTGACGGACCTGCTCGATCCCCACGGCTACGAGCGGGCGCTGCTCTTGGCGCGGCACCGTCGGTTCGAAACGTATCTGATCCACATCCTCGCCGACGAGGAACTGGTGCCCGCCTTCGCGGGCGATCTCCGATTGGTGGACGCGGAAACGGGGCGGGCGGTCGAGGTGACGGTGGATGCGGAAGCGCTTCGCGCCTACGCGGAGGCCCGGGACGCGTTTCTGCACGGCGTGGAGCGGTTCTGCTTCCGGCACGGCGTCGAATACCTGCGCACGACGACGACCGTGCCGGTGGAGACGCTGGTCTTGCGCTGGTTGCGGCAGGGAGGGCTCCTCCAGTGATCCTGGGCGTGCCCGCGGCGCTGTGGGGGCTCGCCACCCTCCCGTTCCTCATCCTGCTTTACCTGCTGCGGGTGCGCCGGCGGGACCATCCGGTGAGCAGCGTGCTGCTGTGGCAGCGGTCCGCCCCGACCCTCGCCGCCTACCGACCGTCGAGGCGGATCGAGCGCAGTGTGCTGCTGCTGCTGCAGCTTCTGGCGGCGGCGGCGCTCGTGATCGGGCTCGCCCGGCCGGCGTTGGTCGCCCACGTCCCCGCGCAGGGCGACCTCATCCTGGTCCTCGATCTTTCGCTCTCCATGCGGGCCCGGGACGTTTCCCCCACCCGGTTCGAGCGGGCGCGGGCCGAGGCGCTGGACGCCGTTGCCCACCTGCGCGGGGGGGGGAGGGTCGCGCTCATCGACGCCGGTCCTCGCCCTCAACTCCTGGTTCCGCTGACGGATGACCGCGAACGGGTTGCCGCCGCGCTGCGGGCGCTCGAGCCGTGGGATGCGGCGGGCGACGTCGCCGCGGCGGTGGTGCTGGCCGCCGAACAGCCGGTGGGCCCCGGCGGGCGAATTCTGGTCTGGACGGACGCGGCCCGCGGTTCGTTGCCGGCCCTTCCCGAGGCGGCGTACCGGATCCTCGGCACCTCCGACGACAACGTGGGGATTACCGCGTTTCGGGCGATGCGCGCCCCGGCGGGTGCGGAAGGGCTGGTCCGGATCGACAACTTCAGCGCGCGGGCGCGGCGCGTTCCGCTGGAGGTGACGCACGACCGGAGTTCGGTCTACCGCAGCGACCTGGACGTCCCGGCGGGCGGGGCGCGGACCGCGGTGTTCCCGATCACGGGAAGCGGGGTCTTCAGCGCCCGAATCACGACCCACGACATGCTGCCCGACGACGACGTCGCCTCCACGGTACTCGATCCCGCGCCGCTGCCGTCCGTGCTGTTGGTGAGCCGGGGGAATCCGTACCTCGAGCGGCTGCTGGGACTGCTTCCGGTCGGCCGCGCCGCCGAAACCGCCTCCGCGGCGCCGGCAGCGTGGGGCGGGTACGGGGTGGTGATCCTGGACCGGGTCGACGCCGGACCGGTGCCACCCGGCGACTACCTGCTGATTGACACCGTGCCGCCGAACCTTCCCGCGACCAGCACCGGGGAGGTGCGTACCCCCCTCTTCGCCGCCTGGGATGAGACCGATCCGATTCTACGGTTTGTGAACCTGACCGGGGTCCGGGTCGCCAAGGCCCTCGCACTCACCCCCCAGGGCGGCCGGGTTCTCGCCGGCGGCGATGTCCCACTCCTGTGGGCATACGAAGGCGGCGGGATCCGCGCGGTTCTCCTCGGCTTTGCGCTCCAAGACTCCGATCTTCCCCAGCACGTGGCCTTTCCGATTTTGGTCGCCAACGCCCTGGCCTGGCTCGGCGGTGGGGCGCTCGACCTCGCGGCGGGGGAGACGCTGCAGGTGCCGGCCGCCGGCGGTTCCGCCGCGGAGTTGACCGGACCCGACGGAAGCCGGCGGACCGTCCGCGCCACCGAGGGCATGTACCTCCTGCCCCCGTTCGTGCGGGCCGGTGCCTACCTCCTCACCACTCCGGCGGGCGTCCGGGCGATCGCGGTCCGCAACCCTGATCCTCGGGCCGGGATGATCCGGCCCGGCCTCGTTCCGGTCCTCCCGGGCGCCGCGGCACCCCATCCGGAGCGCGCCGCGCTGCTCACCCAGGTGGCGGTGTGGCCCTGGGTTGTGTCGGCGGCACTGGCCGCCCTGATCGGCGAGTGGGTCCTGGCCACGCGGCGGCGCGGAGGGGACGCATGAGGGTGGTGTTCGCACACCCCGCGGCGCTCTTGCTGCTGCCGCTCGTCGCCCTGGCGGTGGTCCTGGGCCGGCGCCGCCTGGGGGTGCGGTGGCGGGTGGCGACCGCGCTCCGGGCGGCGACGCTCGCCCTCCTCGTGCTGGCACTGAGCGGCCCCGCGCTCCGTGTCCCGGTGTCCGGATCCAGCGTGGTATTCGCGGTCGATCGCTCGCTCAGTATCTCCGCGGACGGGCGGCGCGCCGAGACCGCCTTCGTCCGCGAGGCGCTGGCGCGGATGCACCCCAGCGACCGGGCGGGGGTCGTGACCTTCGCCGGACGGCCGCTGCTGCGGGCCCCGGTGGAGGCCCACCCCGCCCTCGACGAGGTGGGGGCGGCGGTGGCCCCCGACGCGACGAACATCGGGGCGGCGATCGACCTCAGCATGCGGGTGCTGCCCGGGGAGGGCGCCCGGCGCATTGTGGTGCTGAGCGACGGCGGCGAGAATCTGGGAGACGCCGTCGCCGCGGCGAGGGTCGCGCGCGCCGCGGGGATCACGGTGGACGCCGTCCCCCTCTCCGGCGCGACCGCCGACGAGGTCCTGGTGGACTCGGTCCGGGCGCCGCAAGAGGTGCACGTGGGCGAAGCGTACGACGTCCGGGCAGTGATCCGGTCGACGGGGACCGCGGCGGCTACGGTCACGCTGTCGCGCAACGGCATCGCGGTGGCGACGCGGCGGCTCTCCCTCTCCGCGGGGGAGGTCGTGGTCCCCTTTCCGGAAGTCGCGAAGCAAGACGGCGCGGTGCGGTACCGCGTCGATCTGAGCGCCTCTCCCGACACGCTCCCCCAAAACAACCACGGGGAGGCACTCGTCGAGGTGCGCGATCAGCCCCGGGTGTTGTTCGTGACCTCCCATCCGACGGTGCTCCCCCGATGGCTGAGCGGTCAGGGTCTCCGCGTCGACGTCCGGGCGCCCGAGGACCTGCCCGCGCTGGCGACGGGGTTCGCCGCCTACGGCAGCCTCGTGCTGGACGACGTGTCGGCGCTCGATCTCAGCCAGGCGCAGCAGGAGGCGATTCGATCCTTCGTCGGCACGGCGGGCGGCGGCCTGGTCGCCGTCGGCGGCGGGCACAGCTACGGGGTGGGCGGATACACGGGCACCCCGCTCGAGGAAGTGCTGCCGGTCTCGATGGATGTCCGGCAGACGATGGCGGTGCCGACCGTGGCGATCGTGTTGGTGATTGACTCATCGGGAAGCATGGACGCGTTCGGCAGCGAGCTGGCCAAGGAAGAATTGGCCAAAGAGATCGCCTCCTCGGTGATCGATCTGCTCGGCGAGCACGATCAGATCGGGGTGATCAGCTTCGATCAGGAGTACCGGTGGCTGGTGCCCCCCACCGAGGCCCGAAATCGGACGCAGGTGCTCGACCAGGTCTCCCGGCTTCACGCCGGTGGGGGGACGGTGATGGCGCCGCCGCTGCGGGGCGCCTGGCAGTTTCTGCGTACCTCCCCGGCCAAAATCCGCCACGCCATCGTCCTCAGCGACGGCCTGACCGACCCCGGGGAATTTCGCGCCATCACCGCGGCGATGCGTCGCGATCGGATCACGCTCAGCACCGTGGCGATCGGGAAGGACGCGGACCTGGACTTCATGCGGAACCTGGCGCGGTGGGGCGGGGGCCGCAGCTACGCCGCCAAGGATTTGTATGGCATTCCCAAGATCTTCACCACCGAGGCTCTGATGGCGGTGCGATCGTTTATCGTCGAGGAGCCGCTTCGCCCCCTGCGGTCGGGCGCGGGGCCGACGCTCGTTGGCCTCTCCGATCCGCCCGCGCTTCGCGGCTACGTCGCGACGGTGCCGAAGCCCACCGCGGATGTCGCGCTCCAGAGCCCGCGGCGAGATCCGCTCCTCGCCACATGGCGGTACGGCCTCGGACGGACCGTCGCCTTCACCTCGGACGACGGCGCGCGGTGGTCGACCTCCTGGGGGACGTGGCCCGATGTGGCGCGGTTCTGGTCGCAGGCGGTCCGCTGGACCCTACGCGATGACGCGGCGGAACTGCACCTCGCCGCCACCCTCGATGGGTCCGACCGCGCGGCCCGCGCGGTCCTCGAGGCCCGGCACCCGGACGGCACCCCGTGGGACGGGCTGACGGTGCGGGGAGAGGTGGCCGCCCCCGACGGCGAGCGCGCGTCGGTGCTCCTGGAGCAGACCGCTCCGGGCCGGTACGAAACAACGTGGCCGGCCCCACGCGTCGGGGTGTACACGCTGACGGTGGCGTCCCGCGACGCCCGGGGCGGCGGCGGGAGCCGCACCGTTGGGTTGGTGGTGCCCTATTCACCCGAATATCGGCTCCCCGCCGGTAACCCCGGGCTCCTTTCGCGGCTGGTAGAGATGACGGGGGGAGCCTTCCTGGCCCGACCCGAGGATGCGTTCAGGCCGGGCCGGGGCACCGGAGGGCGTGAGGCCTGGCCGGGGCTCGCCGGCGCCGCGTTGGGGTTGCTGCTTGCTGAGGTCACCGTCCGGCGACTGCCGGCGCTCGGGCAGCGACTCGCGCAGGCGGCCACCGCGGTGGCGAGCTGGGTCCGCCGGACTCCTCCCGCCCCCGGGGGCGCGCGGGCGCAGGCTGACGCATCGTACGCCGCCGCCGATCGCTGGGCGGTGGAGGACGCCAAGTACGCGCAGGAAGACGCGCTGCGCGCCGCTTCCATGGAACACGCCGCGCGCCTTTTTATCGCCCGGCTCCGGGGGCCGAAGCGTCCCTAACGCTTCCCGAAGGCCGGTGCCCGGTGGCGCGGCTAGCGGGGTCGGCAAAACGACAGCAGATCTTCCGGCCGGGCGAGGCGAAGATCAGGCGCGGCGGCGAGCAGTTGTCGGGCGTCAACCGTGCCCCAGAGCGCGGCCGCGGTCCCGGCCCCGGCCGCCTGGCCGGCGGCGATGTCCAACGGGCTGTCGCCGACCATGAGCGATGCAGCGGGGGGAACGTCCAGGCGCGCCGCGGCGAGGCGGACCGACTCCGGATCCGGCTTGTGCCGGCGGACGTCCTCGTCCACGATCACGATCGGACACCACCGATCGAGGCGAAAGCGCACCACCGCCGCCATCGCCGTCGAGCGCCGCTTAGAGGTCACGATTCCCATGGCGTACCCTGACCGTTTGAGCGTCTCGAGAAGGTCCGGGATCCCGGGGAACAGGCGGGCGTACCGATCGTGGAGCGCCAAGTAGCGGTGGAGATAGTCCTGGGTGAGCAGTTCGTCGCGGTCGGTGGCGAGCACATGGAACCGCTCGCGGATCGGCCGGCTCCACATGTCGAAGACCTCCTCGCGGGGGATCTCCCGATGCAGGTGCGCGCGGACCGTCGCTTGGAACGCCGTGAGGATGAGTTCGCCGCTGTCGAGGAGGGTGCCGTCGAGGTCGAAGAGGACGGCGCGGTAGGGCCGTGCCGGTCCGGCTGGAGCGCGGTCCTCCGCCGAATTCCGCAGGTGCGGCCCCCGCGCAGCGGCCGCGTCCTCGTCCACCCTCACCGGTCCACGGTCCCGCCGATCACCGGGAGACGCCGGCCCGGACCTGGACACCCACGCGGCTGCGCGAAGCGCGTGTACGGATTGGACATCCCGACCCCCGGTGACCAGCGAGGAACGCCGATGAGTTGACCCTGCGTTTACCGAGATGATACCATCGGGACGATTTCGCGCGCAATTTGCATCCTCCTCTGGAGCGTCGCAATGGCCGTCGGCGTCGAGCGGATTCCCGTAGGCATCAGCGTGCCCAAGGTGTTCCCTCCGATGGCCCGCGTGCGTCAGCGGTTTGACCGCTCCCGGCTCGACGATATCCCCGCCGCCGTCCGGTCCGAACTCCGCCGCATCGACCTCAGCGCTCGGATCCGTCCCGGCGGCCGGATCGCGGTGACCGTCGGGAGCCGCGGGATTCGCGACATCGTGCCGATCCTGCGTGCCTGTGTCGAAGAGGTGCGGGCGGCGGGTGGAGACGCGCTGCTCGTGGGGGCGATGGGCAGCCACGGCGGGGGCACCCAGGAGGGGCAGCGCCGGCTGCTCGCGCACCTGGGGATCACCGCGGAGGCGATCGGGGCGCCGCTCTCCACGTCGATGGAGACCGTCGAATTGGGCCGCACCCCCCGCGGATTCGTCGCCTACTGCGACCGGGTGGCGGCGGCGTGCGACGGGATCCTTGCGGTGAACCGGATCAAGCCGCACACCGGATTCAGCCAGCCGTTCGGGAGCGGCCTGATGAAGATGCTCGGCGTCGGGCTGGGCAAGGCCCCGGGGGCCACACAGATTCACCAGCAGGGTCCCGGGCAGAAGATGGCCGATGCCATCCGGGAGATCGCCCGATGCGTGTTGGACACCGGGCGCGTGGTGGGCGGGCTGGCGATCATCGAAAACGCGTACGATGAAACCGCTCGGGTCGTGGGGGTGTCCCCCCAGGCGATCCCGAAGGTTGAGGAGGAGTTGTTCCCCGAGGCGCGCGCGTCGATGCCGCACCTGCCGGTCGAGCGGATGGATCTCCTGATCGTCGAGGAAGTCGGCAAGAACTTCAGCGGGACGGGCATGGACGTCAACGTGATCGGCCGCTGGCGGATCGCCGGCCTCGAAGAACCGGAGATTCCCCACGCGGAGCGGATCGTCGCGTTGCGGCTGTCGGAGGCGTCGGAGGGCAACGCGCAGGGTATCGGGCTCGCCGACTTCACCACGCGGGCGGTCGTGGATCGGATCGACTTTACCGCGACTTACCTCAACTGTATCGTCAGCACATACGTGCAGCGCGCGATGCTGCCCATGGTCATGGCCACCGAACGGGATGCCATCGGCGCGGCGCTGGGGAGTCTCGGTCTCCCCGATCCGCTGCGCGCCAGGATCGTGCGGATTCCAAATACGCTTCACCTCGAGGACGTCTGGGTCTCGGAACCGCTGGCGCGGGACCTTGACGGGCAGGCGCACGTCGCGGCCGTGGGGGCCCCGGAGCCCGTGCGCTTCGACGGCCGTGGGTGTCTGTGCTGATCGGGCGAAGGGGAGGGGGCGGTGGGGTGAGGAGGGCCGAGGTTGGGGTGTTTGGCGGATCCGGGTTTTCCTCGCTGCTCGAGGGGGCCCGTGAGATCAAAGTGGACACGCCGTACGGAGAGCCGAGCGACGTGGTCACGCTGAGCGAGATCGGGGGGCGGACGGTGGCCTTCCTCCCCCGGCACGGGCGGACCCACCGGCTCCCGCCGCACCGGATCAACTACCGGGCGAACGTCTGGGCGATGAAGTCCCTGGGCGTGGAATGGCTCTTTGGCCCCTGCGCCGCCGGCAGCCTGCAGCCCCATGTCCGCCCGGGGACGTTTGTGATCTGCGACCAATTCGTCGACCGGACCTGGGGGAGGGCGGACACCTTCGCCGACGGCCCCGTGGTCACGCACCTCTCGGCGGCCGACCCGTACTGCCCGACCCTGCGGCCGCTGGCCGTGGAGACCGCCCGCCATCTCGGGATCCCGGTGCACGATCGCGGCACCGTGGTGGTGATTCAAGGGCCCCGGTTCAGCACCCGCTCCGAGAGCCGGTGGTTCGGCAATCAGGGATGGGAAGTGATCAACATGACGAATTATCCAGAGTGCATCCTCGCGCGGGAACTTGAGATGTGCTACGTGAACATCTCGTTGATCACGGACTTCGATGTTGGGGTGGAGGGGGACGCCGCCATCGCCCCGGTGACCCACGAGGCCGTGCTCCGCGTGTTTCAGGAAAACAACGAGCGGCTTCGGCGCTTGTTGTTCGCGGTGATCGAGCGGCTGCCGCGGGGGCGAACCTGTGCCTGTGCGACCGCGCTGGCGCACGCGCGCGTAGAGTAGGCGGGGGGTGTCGGGGATGCGGACCGGGGTGGATCGGGCCGGGCGCGGGGCGGGGATCGCGGTCTTCTTGGTGGGCGCGCTGCTCCTCCTCGCGGTCTTCTATCTCGCCTACGTCGACTTGATCGCCACCGGGGCGCTCGCGAACGCACAGGCGGCCGCCCCGCCGACGGCGAACCTCGCATTGCTCGTGGCGACGAAGGGGTTGTTCCTCTTCATCATGGGGTTCGCCGCCTCCGCCATCGCCAATAAGGGGATTGGGCTCTTTCAGGCGGCGACGCGCGGGGAGCCCTGATCGGTGACGCCGGGCCGTCGCCTGGCGGAGCGCGGGGCAGGGAAGGGCACGGCACGGTGAGTTCAGGCCATCGAGCGTGGCGTCGCGGGTGACGCCGGGGAAGGTGCGATGTGGAGCTTGAGATCGGCGTCCGGACCGTTGGCGAAATCACGATTATCGACGTCGCGGGGGAGCTGGATCTGTACACCGTTCCCCGTTTGGACGAGGGGTTGCGCACCGCCGCGGGTTCGCCCCGGCCGTTGTTCGTGGTGAACCTGGCGCGCGTCGCCTACATCGACAGCACCGCCCTGAAGGTTCTCACCGACCATCATCGGCGGGCGCGGGAGGCCGGTGGGGAGCTGGCCATCATCGCGCCGCAGCCGACGATCGCGAAGATCTTCCGCATCACCGGGTTGGACAAGGTCCTCTCCGTGGTGGCCTCGGAGCCGGAGGCCCTGGAGATCGTGAGGGCGAGCCGCCCGGCGGAGTCCTGACCCCTCGGCCGGCCCGATCATCGAGGATGGCCCACGGCGGTCCCTCCCCGTCGAGCGGACTCGTCGCCGTCGTCGTGCACCCGCACGGCACCGGCGGGACGGCTGCGGCCATCGTGCGAAGACCGCCGGACGACCTCACCGAGGGGTGTTTGGGCATCACCGGGGCGACCGAGAGGGGGTGAGGGTGAAGAGGTTCCGGCTGGGGGTCCGGGGCAAGATCGCGGCGGTCATCCTGATCTGCATGATCCCGGTCCTGATCCTCGGGATCTTGCTGTTTCAGTACCGGAACCAGGGCCGCCTCGAGCTCGTGAAGCGGGGGCATCGGGAGGCGGCGCAGGCGATGGCCTCGGATGTTCAACTGTTCCTCGCCGGCGCGATCGAGACCGAGCGCACCGCGGGGGCGGCGGTCACGAGCCAGCCTTACCCGGTCCCGGGCATCATCCAATTGTTCTCCGCGATCCGGGCGAACAATCGCGCACTCCTCTCGCTGACCCTCGTTGATCCTCACGGTCAGGTGATCGCCGAGAGCCCACCCAAAGCTTCGCCCCCGGCGCTGCTCGAGCTCCCGGCGTTTGCGGCGTTGGGGGGGGAAAAGGATTGGGTGGCCGGGCCGCCGACCCGCACCGCCGGCCGGCCCACCCTCGAAGTCGGGACCACGATCCAGGATCGAGGTCATCTCACCGCGATCGTGATCGGGCGGCTCGACCTCGAGCGACTGCGCACAGTCTTGCCGCGCCCACCCGGGCCGTTTGCCGATGGGATCATCGTCGACCAGGACGGGCGGACGATCATCGATCTTCGCCAGCCCGCCCGGGCCCAAGACGCGTTTCGCGGCGTCGGGGCGGTGCGGGAAGCCCTGGTCGGCCGCGAGGCGACGATCGACGCCTACGAGCTGGCGCGCACACGGTACCTGGGGGCGGCCGCGCCCATCCCCGGGCTGGGGTGGGCGGCGATCGTGATCGAGCCGGAGGCGTCCGCGCTCGAGTCCATACGGCAGGCCGGGGCGCAGGAACTGACCGCGGTGCTCACCGCCGTCGGGGTGGGCTTGTTCCTGGCTTGGGTGCTCGGCGCCGAGTTGAGCGCACCGATCATCACGCTCGTGCGGGGGGCGCGCGCGATCGGGCGAGGGGATCTGGGGACGCGCGTAGCGGTGCGCCGCAGCGACGAACTTGGTGAGCTGGGGAGCGCGTTCAACGAGATGAGCGAGCGCCTGTCGCGCAACGTGACCGAGATGAACGCGCTGCAGGCGGTGAGCGATGCGGCGCTGTCGACGGTGCGCCTGGACGATCTGCTTCCGCCGCTCGTTCGGCAGGTCGTGGCCGCCCTTCATGCCGACGATGGGATGATCTGGTTCGTGGAGGAGGGGACCGGCGACCTCGTCCTGCCGGCGGGGTTCAAAGGAGAAGTGGCCGAGGCGGCCCGCCGGCTCGAGCGCGGCCGGGGGGTTGCGGGACGCGTGGCTGCCGATGCCCGCCCGCACGTCATCTCCGATCCCGCCCGCCTCACCGCGGTCGATCCAGACCTGCGGCGGGAGGGCGCCTACTCCACGGTGGCGGTCCCGCTCCGGGCCGGCGGCCGGGTGATCGGGGTGGTGCAGGTGTTCTCGAAACGCCCCCGCGAGTTCACCCCGCACGAGGTCCGCCTGCTGGAGGCGTTTGCCGATCGCGTGGCGCTGGCGGTCGACAACGCCAAGGCCTATGCGCGGGAGCACGAGATCGCGGAGATCATCCAGCAGACACTCCTCCCACCGCGACGGGTGGAGTTGCCGGGCCTCGTGGTGGCGGGACGATACCTGTCCAGCCGGGAGGTCGGCGGCGACTTCTACGCCGTGCTGCCCGTGGGGGGTGACCGGGTGGGGCTGGCGATCGCTGATGTGTCCGGGAAGGGCATTCCCGCCGCCACCCTGTCCGCCCGCGCCCGCTACCTCCTCGAGGCGTTCGCATCTGACGGGGGCCCCCCGCAGCGCGTTCTCACCCGGCTGAACCAGGCGCTCGCGGCCGACGCCGAGCCCCGGTTCGTCAGTCTGTTCTACGGGGTGATCGATCCCCGGGAGGGGACGTTGGTGTTTGCCAGTGCCGGACACCTCCCGCCGCTGCTGTTGCGGGCCCGAGACCCCAGGCCGGTCCCTCTGGAAGCGCCCGGGCTGCTGTTGGGGGTCCGCGCGGGCACGACCTACACGGCCGCGGAGGCGCGGGTCGATCGGGGCGATCTGCTCCTCTTGTTCACCGATGGGATTACGGAGTCGCGCGGCGGTAGCGGGGAACTGTTCGGCGAGGAGCAGGTGTCGTCGCTGCTGCTGACCCTGCGCGATGCCCCCCCCGATGAGGTGGCTGATCGCGTGATGGAGAAAGTGGCGGGGTGGGGCGGTGACAATCCCGCCGACGACCAGACGGTCGTGGCTGTCCGCATTGCCTGAGCCCGGCGGCCGTAAATCGGCGCGGAGGCCGGTGCGCCTTCGATGCCCTCAGCGGTGACCTACGACCCGCTCCCTTCGTGCCCGGCCGGCTGAGGAGTCTGCGCGGGCACCGTCACGACGACCCGGTCGCGCCCTTCCGCCTTGGCCCGATAGAGAGCTCGATCAGCCGCGTCAATCAAGGTCTCCAGGGTTGCGCCGTGGTCCGGGAAGACGGAAACCCCGATGGAGAGGGTGACGTTCCCGAGCGCTTGGCCGGCGTGCTGGACGGTGATGTGTTTGAATTCTCTTCGCCAATCCTCCGCGCGCCGACGGGCCTCTTCACCGGACGCACCCGGCAGCACGAGCAGCAACTCCTCACCCCCGTAGCGGCACGCAATATCGACCCCCCGGGTGCGCTCGCGCAAGAAGGCGCCCACGGCGCGAAGGAACGTATCGCCCGCCTGGTGACCGAATGTATCGTTGAAGCGCTTGAAGGCGTCGATGTCGAGCATGAGGAACGCGACGGGCTCACGATTGCGGGTGGCCCGGTGCAACTCTCGGTCCGCGGACTCTTCCATGTAGCGGCGATTGAAGAGATTGGTCAATGGATCGCGGATGGACTGACTGCGAAGTATTTCCCGAAGACGCAAATTCGCCAGTGCCAAGGAAAGGCGTTCCCCGGCCGCAGACGCCTGGCGGATCAGGGTATCCATTCCGCCCGGTGAGCCCTTCGCCGAAGCGGCGAGGAGTTCCGGGGGTTCGGCAACGCACAGGACCCCGAGGGTCTCGCCTTGCGCCGCCAACGGCACACAAACGTGCTCCGCGAGCTTGGCGCTGCGGACATGGGTGCAGGTGATGGATGCCCCCAGCGCCTGCGCGACGTGCATCTTGCCGCGGCGGAGGGCCCAACAATCATCCGGCGCAAATACCTGATCGGTGACCGGGTGGGCGCCCCACGCCGCGACGACTCTCACGGTGTCCCGCGAGGGGCTCGTCACGGCCAACGCGCCTGATCGGGATCCAAAGAAACGGCCCAGCATGGTCCCTGACACCGCGTAGGCCTCTTCCAGACTCGGACACGATTCCAACATGTCGACGAGTTCCGTGAGCATGGCGCGCTCTCGGGTCCGCTCCTCCACTTCCTTCAGGGCGACCGCGAGCTGCTCATGCGCCTTGCGCGCATGTTCCAGGCTCTCCATCAGGGTCTGCTCGATGCGTTTGAACTCGGTGATGTCCTCGGCGATGCCGACCAGCCGATAAAACTTGCCTTTCGCGTTCTGCACCGGGAACGTCCGCCCTCGGATCCAGCGAATCGCACCATCCGGTCGGACGATCCGATACTCCTCATCCCCCGGCGTGCCGCGCATCGAGCGCTCATAGAAAGTGAGGACGCGGGCGCGATCGTCCGGCAGGATTGTCTCCATCCAGGCCTCGGGTCGATCGTAGGCTTCCTGGCGGGGCCTGTTCCAGATTTCCTCGTAGGCCGGACTGAGGTAGGCGACGCGAACGGGGTCGACTTCGTAGATGAAAAAGACTTCGCGAATGTGATCCACCAATTGCCCGAATTGTTCTTGGGTGCGCCTTAGGGCTTCCCGTGTTTGTGCTTGACCCTGCCGGGCTTCAACCTTCTGCCGGGCGCGGGATGATCGGACTCGCCGCGCCGGTTGTGTTGGCATCGCTGCGCTCCGACTTGTGCTCATGCTGGCGGCGCACTTGGCGCGGACCGGTCGCTCATGCTGGTCACACCATAGAAGTGCGGCGGCGGCCCGAGCGTAGCGCCTTCCCGCAGCATTTCGCCGCCGCGGTGCCGCCGCGGGTCACTCGAACGCGGGTGGGCATCGTGTGCGTGCCGGGGAAAAGAAGGTGTGTCCACGTGACGGTGATCGTCCTCGACCGGTCGGCTCCGGTCATGCGCCATTGCTCCTCGGCAGGGTGAAGTAGAACGTCGCGCCCTTCCCAATCTCGCCTTCGGCCCAGACTCTACCCCCGTGTCGACGGACGATGCGTTGGACGGTGGCGAGGCCCACGCCCGTGCCCTCGCGCTTCTCAGCGGGGTGCGGCCGCTGAAAGATGTGGAACAGCTTCTCAACGTACTGCATGTCAAACCCCGTTCCGTTGTCCTTGACGAAACAGGAATGGTGCGTGGGAGTATCCAGATCGCGACGCCAGCCGACCTCGATCACCGCGTTCTCGCGGGCGCGGCTGAACCTTAGCGCGTTGGCGAGCAGATTCACGAAGATCCGCTTGACGAACCCGGGGTCTGCCACGCAGGTTGGGAGGTCACCGATGCGAACGGTCGCCCCCCCACCCATTCCGGCGTTGTTGAGCTCCGCCAGGGCAAGGCGCGCCGCATCGGCGAGGGCGACCGGTTGTGGCGAGAGAGGCTGGCGGCCCAGCCGAGAAAAGGCCAACAAGTTGTCGATCAGACTGCTCATGTCCCGAGCGCTGTCGGCGATTTGGTGGAGAAGGCGTTGCCCATCCTCCGACAGAGCCGCGGCGTGATCGTCAATCAGCATCTGCGAAAATCCGCCGATCGTGATGAGCGGTGACCGCAGATCATGGGCGACGGAATACGCAAAAGCCTCGAGGTCCTTGTTGGCCGTTTCGAGCTCCACGTTCCGTTGGGCGACCCGATCCTCCAGATGTTTCCGTTCGGTGAGGTCGCGGACGGCGGCCATCGCCATCGTCCCTTCCTCTGTCTCGAGGGGGCTGAGGCTGATCTCCACCGGGAATTCGCTCCCGTCGCGCCGTCGGCCGGACAGGTCCAGTCCCGACCCCATCGCACGGGTGTGGGGGGACGCGAAGTACCCGGTGCGGTGGCCGCTGTGCGCGTGCCGGTAGCGGTCCGGCACGAGGATCTCGATCGGCTTCGTCAGGAGTTCATCGCGGGGGTACCCGAACAGCTTTTCCGTTTGGGCGTTCACGAGAACGATGCGGCCGTCGCGGTCGACGATGAGCATGGCGTCCGGCGCCGACTCGAGGAGGGCGCGGAACTTCGCTTCCGTGCGCTTCCGTTCGGTGAGGTCGCGGACCGCGGCCATCGCCATCGTGCCCTCCTCCGTTTCGAGGGGGCTGAGGCTGATCCCCACCGGGAATTCGCTCCCGTCGCGGCGTCGGCCAAACAGGTCCAGCCCCGCCCCCATCGCCCGGGTGCGGGGGGAGGCGAAGTACCCGGTACGGTGGCCGCTGTGCGCGTGCCGGTAGCGGTCCGGCACGAGGATCTCGATCGGCTTTGTCAGGAGTTCTTCGTGGGGGTACCCGAACAGCTTTTCCGTTTGCGCGTTCGCGAGAACGATCCGGCCGACCCGGTTGGCGACGATCGTCGCGTCCGGCATGGACTCCAGGAGCCCTCCGAATTTCGCCGCCAGCGCTTCGGTCTGCCGGAGGCTCCTGAGCTCGGTGATGTCTCGGTCGCTGACGACGATGCACTCGAGTTTTCCCTGTGCGTTCCTCACCACTCGGTCGGTGACGACCACGTAGATGTCCGACGCGTCCCTTGGACGACGCACGGACTCGTAGGTCGACATGCCGCGCTGGGTCGCCTGCTGGATCTCCCGGCGTGACCGCTCCAGCAGATCGGGGGGGACGATGAGGTCGAACACCGACCGGCCTACGGCGTCCTCACGTGCATATCCGAGGACGGCCCGAGCGCTGTCGCTCCAGGCCAGAATCCTTCCGTCGGGCGCGATGGCGAAAACGGCGTCGAGCGGCGCCTCCGCGAGGGCTTCCGCGAGCCGCTTCTCAGGGTCGATCATCCCGCCCACCTGGAAACGCCGTGATCATGAGCCCCACGGCAGATTGGGCGAGCGAGACCCCCATGTCGCCGACGCGAATTGGCGCAGCTCCCCCTACCTAGCCGGGAAGGGAACGTCCGTCCGCCGGCGGGGGTGAACGAAAGAGGTGGTTCGGAAGTCTGCGGCAAACCAGGTTTCCTCCTCCAGGAATGACCGCCAGCGCGAACCCTCGGCCGGCTTTCCTGTGGGCCGCTACGCTGCCGCGGTTGCCGGCCTCACCGCGTCCTCCAGCCGAATTGCGCAGATAGATCCCCGCCGGGGCAGGGGTATCCGGGATCCTCGGTCTTACCCGTGTTCTCTGACACCCCCGCATCTATACAGGTGCCCCTCACCGGGATCGCTTAGACTTCCGGGAAGATGCCGGGAGATTTCCTCCTCGTTGCGGGTCCCATGCGTGCTCGGAGAGGATGATCGATACCGCAGAGGACCCTCGGCAACAGCGAAGGCCAATTGGGTGGTTCCGTGCGGATGAGCGGTGTGTTCGTCGTCTCCTGGGCGTCGGCGTGCCGACTCACGATGATCTCTCCGGCACCGGCACATTTTCTGCCCCGTGAGCATACTCGGAACGGGCGGCGGGCATCGGGTTTGAATCCGCACGGGGGAACAGCCTGCAGAATGCAGGCGGCGAAGGTGTGCGACGACTCCTCCCATCTTAAAATTGACGCTCCCGGGACGCCTATGATATACTTTCCCTTGCTCAAGCAGAAGCCATCTGCTTCTCACCTCGGGGCGTCCGCGTGTGGGATTGCCACCGAGGTTTTGGTCCGGGGTTCGATCCCGAGGGGATGGCGCATGTGGCCATCCCCTTCCGTGTATACAAGGAGGCGGGGAACTCTATCGAGCGCGGAGCGCGAATCAACGACCGAATCCGGGCCCGTGAGGTCCGGTTGATCGGGGCCAACGGCGAGCAGCTCGGTGTGATGCCGATTGCGGAAGCCATGGCGAAGGCTGAGGAGGCCAACCTGGATCTCGTCGAGGTGGCCCCAACGGCTGCGCCTCCGGTGTGCCGCATCATCGACTACGGCAAGTACAAGTACGAGCAGGCGAAGCGGGAACGGGAGGCCCACAAGAAGTCCAAAACCTCCGAGCTGAAGGGGATGCGCCTGGGTCCCAAAATCGGCGAGCATGATCTCCAAGTGAAGACCCGCACGGTCAGCGGGTTTTTGAAGGACGGCGACAAAGTGAGGGTGTCGATGTGGTTTCGGGGTCGCGAGATGGCGCATCCTCACGTCGGAGAGCAGATCCTCCGTCGCATGGCGCTTCAACTGGCGGATGTGGCGGTGGTGGAGCGTCACCCCTTGATGGAAGGGCGTAATATGATCATGATTCTCGCTCCAAAGAAGAACTGAGAAGTTAGGGGAGCGGCGTGGGGAAGCTGAAGACTCATCAGGGAACGGCAAAGCGAATCCGGATCACCGGACGCAAGCGCCTCCTTCGGGGCCGACAGTTGGGCGGGCATCTCATGGTGCATAAGAGCGCCAAGCGGAAGCGGTCCCTTCGGCAAGATCCCGCGGTGGAGCACGTGGACGTCGCCCGGCTCGGACGCCTGCTTCCGTACCGCTGACGCGGCGGCGAGATACCGGCTCGCGCTGGATTCGTACCTCGTGTTGGGAGTGATCGTTGATGGCACGGGTCAAACGAGGGGTCACCGTTCGGCGTCGGCACCACAAGGTGCTGAAGCTGGCCAAGGGGTACTGGGGCAAAAAGAGCCGTTGGTTCAAGCTCGCCAACCAGACCGTCGTGCGTGCCCTCGCGCAGGCCTACGCGCATCGGCGGGCCCGGAAGCGCGACTTCCGGCGGTTGTGGATCGCGCGGATCAACGCCGCCGCGAGACTGCACGGGTTGTCGTACAGCCGCCTCATCTTCGGCCTGCGCCGCGCGGGGATCGAAGTCAACCGTAAGGTGCTGGCCGATCTCGCGGTGCGGGACGCTCACGCGTTTTCGGCGCTGGTCAAACAAGCCCAGCGGACCGAGTAGTTTCGACGTCGCGATGGGGCTTCCCCGCGAGCCCTCCCCGAAGGGGGAGGGCTCGCATCGTTCGGGGCGCGGGGCGGATCCCGAAATCATCACCAGTCGCAAGAACCCGCTGATCCAGGAGCTCCGCGATCTGATTCGCTCGTCGAACCGGCGGATCGCGCGGTGCGTGGTGGAGGGGCGGCGGGCCCTCGAAGCCGCCGCCGCAAACGGCGCTGAGATCCAGCGGGTGGTGCACACTCCGGACGCGACCGCCGATCCTTCGACCGCCGCCGTCCTCGAGCGGCTGCGGGCCACCGGGATCCGTATCATCACGGTCTCCGCGTACGTCTTTGCGCCCCTCAGCCAGGTGGAATCTCCCCAGGGCGTGCTCGCGGTCGCGCGCCGGCCGCGCGAGGCGACCCCGAGCCTCCTTGCCGATCCTCGGGTGCTGCTGGTGGTGCTCGACGGCCTCCAGGATCCCGGCAACGTCGGGACGATTCTGCGCACCGCGGCCGCCGCGGGGGCGGCTGGCGCCCTGATCGTCGGCCCGACGGCGGACCCGTTCGGGCCCAAAGCGATCCGAGCGTCCGCCGGAGCCGTGTTTGGCGTGCCGGTGCGCTGGGTCGCGAGTGCCGAGGACTGCGGGGAGGCCCTCGCGGCGCACCGGGTCCGGGTGCTGATCGCGGATCCGCGCGGGGATCATCTCGACTCCGACACGTCGTTCGCCCGACCTCTCGCCCTGGTGTTTGGGGGAGAGGGGAGGGGGGCGGGGGCGGCTTGGAAGCGGTACGGGACGACCGTCCGCCTCTCGATGGCCGGGACGGTGGAGTCGCTCAATGTCGCGGCGGCCGCGGCGGTTCTGCTCTATCGGGTTCCTCCGACCCTCGGCCCCGAGGATCGCGCGGAGCGGTGATTCGTTGTCATGGTTTTCGGCCCTGTGCTATACTTGGGCCGACCTGCGGGGGCCACACGCGACGCTGTTCGTCCTGGACCTTCAGCCGGCTCAGCGGTGTCACACTGGCGGGGAGGAGGGGTGGCGTGGTGGAGATTGGGTATACGCCCGAGACCTTTTGGCGGGTGTTTGAGACCACCGGTTCCATCTGGGCGTACCTCGTCTACCGGCAATTCGTCAGGCGGCAACAGCACTGGGTGGTGCCGATTTTGAACTAACGCCCGGCGTGCCGGGCGGAACCGCATAGGACGTGGTGATGACGGAGAGGGTCCGGGGATCGCGGCGATCAGACAGGGCCGGTCATTGACAGTGAGCCCGCCCGCGAGGCGCCCCGCCGACGTTCACTCCCGAGCGGTCCGCTGACTCTCTCTCGATGGGGGAGAGGTAGGCGGGCGAGGGAGATCCGGCCCGGACCCCGGAGCAGCAGAGCCGCCGGCGTCGCGACGACGGCGGGCGGAAAAAGGGTGGGACCGCGGAAGACGCACTTTCGCCCCTTGGGCGGGGGTGCGTTTTCATTGCCGGCCCCGGGACCCGCGGGGTGACGGCGAGTGGGGAGGGGGCGACAGTGGACCTCAACGAGGTGCGCGCGATCCGCGGTCAGGCCGAACGGGAGGTCGCGCAGGCGGTAACGGCGGAGGCCCTCGAGGGGGTCCGCGTCCGGTACCTTGGCCGGCAGGGTACCATCACCGCGGCCTTCCGGCGCCTCGGCACCGTTCCCCCGGTCGACCGCCCCGCGGTGGGGGCCGCGCTCAACGATCTCAAGACCGTCGTCGAGGGACTGCTGTCTTCCCGCACCGAGTCGATGCGCCGCGAATCCCAGGGGAGCCGCCTGGCCGCGGAGGCGATCGACGTCACCCTCCCCGGGCGCCGGCCGCATCTCGGCCGGACGCACGTTCTCACCCGCACGATGGAGGAGATCGCCCAGATCTTCCTCGGGCTGGGGTTCGAGATCGTCGAGGGGCCCGACGTTGAACACGACGAGGACAACTTTGAGCGCTTGAACATGCCGGCGTACCATCCGGCGCGGGACGCGCAGGATTCGTTTTATCTGGGCGGCGGGTGGCTGTTGCGGACGCACACCACGGTGGTGGACGTTCATGTCCTCGATACCCATCGTCCACCGATGCGCGCCCTGGCGTACGGGCATTGCTACCGGCGGGATCCGGCCGACGCGAGCCATTCCCCGATGTTCCACCAGGCCGATGGATTCCTGGTGGACCACGGCGTGCGCTTCTCCGACCTGAAGGGTGTCCTCCTCAGCTTCGCCCGGGAGTTCTTCGGGCCGCAGACCCGAGTGCGGTTCACGCCCTCGTACTTTCCCTTCACCGAGCCCAGCGCTGAGATGTCCATCGGCTGCCTCCTCTGCGCGGGGCGGGGGTGCGCGGTCTGCAAGCGGTCCGGATGGCTGGAAATCTTAGGATGCGGGATGTTCCATCCCCGCGTGTTGACCATGGCGCACCTCGATCCTGAGCGGTACACGGCGTTTGCTTTTGGCATGGGCGTCGAGCGCCCGGCGATGCTCAAGCATCGGATCGATGACATCCGGCTGTTCTACGAAAACGACCTGCGGTTTCTAGAGCAGGTGTAGGAGAGGCGATGCGCGTTTCCCTGGAGTGGCTGCGCGAATACGTGCGGGTCGACGCCTCCCTGGAGGCCCTCGTCGATCGCCTGACCGGCCTCGGCCTGCCCGTCGAGCAGGTTGAGCGGGTGGGGGATGACACCGTCCTGGAGATCGAACTGACGTCCAACCGACCGGATTGCATGAGTGTGCTAGGGATCGCCCGAGAGGTCGGTCTTCTGGGGCGTCGCCCGGTTCGGCCGCCGGCTCGAAAACTCGTCGAGGCGCGCGATCGGTCGTCGGCTCGAATCGCCGTCCGGGTCGCCGATCCCGAGGGGTGCCCGCGGTTTACGGCGAGGATGATCGAGGGCGTGCGGGTCGGCCCATCCCCGGCGTGGGCTCAGCGGCGGCTGGAGGCTTCGGGGATCCGAGCCATCAACAACGTCGTCGACGTGACCAACTACGTCATGCTCGAACTCGGGCAGCCGATGCACGCGTTCGACTATGACCGAATCGCCGGCGGGCGGTTGGTGGTGCGTCGGGGCGAGCCGGGGGAGCGCCTGACGACGCTCGACGGGGTGACGCGCATACTCGATTCCGACATGCTGGTCGTCGCCGATGCCGAGCGGGTGGTGTCGCTCGCCGGCATCATCGGGGGTGGGGAGACGGAAATCGGCGTTCGGACCGAGACGGTGCTCCTGGAAGCCGCCTACTGGCACCCGCCCGCGATCGGGCGGACCGCGCGGCGCTTGGGGATCCGGACCGAGGCGTCGGCTCGATTCGAGCGAGGGATGGACCCCGCCGCTCCTCCCCAGGCGCAGGATCGCGCGGCGGCGCTGCTCGTCGAATGGTGCGGCGGGCGCATCCTCCGCGGGATGATCGATGTGTACCCCAAGCGGCTCCAGCCGCGCCGGATCCGCCTTCGTCCCACCCGGGCGGTGGCGGTGCTCGGCGTGGAGATCCCCCGAGCGAAGATGACCCGTGTCCTCCGCTCGCTGGGGTGCACGGTCACCGAGGCCACCACGCTTGTGGTTCGCCCGCCGTCGTTCCGGCCCGATCTGGTCCGCGAGGAAGATCTGATCGAAGAGGTGGCGCGGATCCACGGCTACGACCATATCCCGCCGACGATGCCTCGCGGCGCCTCGACCGCAGGGACCGTCGTGCCGGCGCTGCGTGCCGATGCCCGGGTGCGGGAGACGTTGGCCAGGCTGGGGCTGACCGAGGTGATGACGCTGACGCTCGTGCCCCCCCAGGAGGCGTCGCCGGCCGGCGACGCCCCCGTGGTGCTTCAGAACCCGCTCCTCACCGACCAGGCCGCGTTGCGCACCTCGCTGCTCCCGGGCCTGGCCGATGTGCTCTCGGGCAACGCGGCCCGCCGCGTGGAGGACGTCCAGGTCTTCGAGCTCGGCCGGGTGTTTCGCGGTGGGGGCCGCGACGCCCGCCCCATCGAGCGCCGGACCCTCGGGATCGCCATGATGGGGCGGTGGCGAACCGGCTGGAACATTCCCCCCGACCAGGCCACGGTCGACTTCTTCCATCTGAAGGGAGTGCTCGAAGCCCTCCTGCGGGAAGTTGGGGTGCGCGGGTGGGCGGTGGAGGCCCTCCCCCAGCCGGATCGGGGTTCCCCACCGTGGTGGCATCCCGCCCGCGCCGCCGCCCTCATGCTCGGGGGGAACGCGATCGGTCGGTTCGGCGAGCTCCACGCGGACCTCAGCGCCGGCCGGCGGCTGCCGCATCGGGCGTTCCTCGCCGAGGTGGATCTCGAAGCGCTCTTGGCCTCGTCCGCGCCGCCCGTCGCCTCCCCAAACCCGCCCCGCTACCCGGCGGTGGAACGGGACATCGCGCTGGTGTCCCCGGTGGGGACGCCCGCGGCCCAGATCGAGGGCGCCATCCAGGCCGCCGCCGGGCCGCTGCTCGAGGCGGTGGTGCTGTTCGACGTGTACACCGGCCCGCCGGTGCCCCCCGGGCACCGCAACCTCGCCTATCGGCTGCGGTGGCGGGCGCGTGACCGCACCCTAACCGCCGCGGAGGCGGAGGAATCCGTTCAGCGGGTCCGAATAGCCCTCCAGGAGCGGGTCGGCGTACAGCTCCGCGAGTAGGTGCCTCGCGGGAGGATGCCGCAGGAGGGATGGCCCGGACCATTAGCGTGAACTGGATCGACTGGGTCACCCTGGCGATCGTCCTCGTGTCGATTCTCCGCGGTACCCGCTACGGGATTTTGGCGGGGCTGTTTGACCTGCTCGCCCTGGCCGGGGCCTTTTTCACCGCCGCCGTCCTGTACCCGCAAGCCATCCCCGTGCTGAACAAAGCGCTGTACCTCCCCAGTGAGTGGGGGGGGTTCCTCGCGTTCGTCGTGATCTGGCTCGTGATCTACATCGGAGTCGGGATCATCATCCGGCTGGTGCACGGGGTCAAGACCCTCCCGCTGTCCGAGATGCTGGGAGGGGCGTTCGGGCTGCTGCGCGGGCTCACCCTGGCGACGGCGTGCCTGGTCATCATGCTGGCCGCCCCATTTCATGGAGCGATCGATCCCGACGCGAAGCAGTCTCCGGTCGCCGGCTTCCTCCTGAAAGGTTACAACGCGGTGATGGTCACCGTCGTCCCAACCCTGCCCGTGCGCATCCCGCGGATCGGCCCCGGCGGACACGCGTTTTAGGTGAGCGCCAGAAACCTCGAGATCGCCCGCATCTTCTCGCAGATCGCCGACCTCCTGGAGATCAAGCAGGAGTCGGCGTTTCGCGTCAATGCCTACCGCAAGGGCAGCCGCGCGCTGGAGGGGCTGGCGGAGGACGTCGAGGCCATCGCCGCCCGTGGGGAGCTTCGGAAAATCGGCGGGATCGGCGAGAGCCTCGCCGAGAAGATCCGCGAGTACCTCCAGTCCGGCACCATCGCCTACTTCGATGAACTCCAACAGGCCCTGCCGCCGGGGTTGTCCGAGCTGATGACGATTCAGGAAATCGGGCCGAAGACCGCCCTGCTCCTCTTTCAACGCCTCGGGGTCGCGGACATCGACGCGCTGGAGCGGGCGGCCCGGGACGGCAAAGTGCGCGAGCTGCCGCGGTTGGGGGCGAAGATCGAGCAGAACATCCTCGCCGGGATCGCGCGCCGGCGCCAGCAGACGTCCAGGCGGCCGATCGGCGCCGTCCTTCCGCAGGCGCAGGCGGTGGTCGCGTCGCTGGCGGGAGTCGCGGGCGTGGAGGCGGTGAGCCCGGCGGGGAGCCTCCGCCGGATGCGGGACACGATCGCCGACATCGACATCGTCGTGGCGACCCGGTCTCCCGAGGCCGTGATGGATGTGTTCGTCGGACTGCCGCAGGTCAGCCGCGTGTTGTCGCGGGGGGCGACCCTCAGCAGCGCGATCCTGGGGGCGGCCGAGGTGCAGTGCGACGTGCGGGCGGTCGAGCCGGAGTCGTACGGCGCCGCGCTTCAATATTTCACGGGCAGCAAGGACCACAACGTCCGACTCCGCGAGATGGCGGTCCGGCGGGGCCTCAAAATCAACGAGTACGGCGTCTTCCGCGTCAAGGACGAGCGGAGGGTGGGGGGGAAGACCGAAGAGGAAGTCTATGCGTCGCTCAAACTGGCGTGGGTGCCTCCGGAGATTCGCGAAGCCCAGGGGGAGATCGAATTGGCCCAGCGCGGAGCGCTTCCGCGCCTCGTCGCCCTCGCCGATGTTCGGGGGGATCTCCACATGCACACCACGTGGAGCGACGGGGATGACACCGCGGAGGCGATGGCCCGCGCCGCCAAGGCGCGCGGGTATGAGTACATCGCCATCACCGACCATTCGCGGTCGCTGAAGTTTGCCGGCGGGGTCACCGTCGATGATCTCCGCGCGCACGCCGGCGCGATCAGGAAGCTGCGGGATGAGGTGGGGATGGCCATCTTCATCGGGTCGGAAGTGGATATCCTCCCCGATGGGTCGCTCGACTATCCCGATGAGATCCTGGACACCCTCGACCTCGTGATCGGATCGGTCCACAGCCGGTTCCGGATGTCCGCGGCGGAGATGACGCGCCGGGTGATCGCCGCGATGCAGAATCCCCACCTGGACATCCTCGGCCACCCCACCGGGCGGCTGTTGGGCCAGCGGCCGCCCTTCGAACTGGACCTCGATGCGGTAATCGAGGCCGCGCGCCAGACGGAGACCGTGCTCGAGATCAACGCCTCGCCCGATCGGTTGGATCTCAGGGACTCGCATGTGCGGCTGGCCCGTGATCACGGCGCGCTATTCGAGATCGGAACGGACGCGCATCGCCAGGATCATCTGCGGACGATGGAGTACGGGATCGGGACCGCGCGGCGGGGTTGGGTCGAGGCCCCGAGCGTGATCAACACGTGGCCGCTGGCTCAGCTCGTCGACTTCCTCGCCGGTTAGTGCCGCTGCCGCGCGCGTTCTTCGCGCGCCCGACGCTCGCCGTGGCCCGCGCCCTGCTCGGCTGTTACCTGGTCCACGACACGCCGGCGGGGCGGGTCGTGGGGCGGCTGGTCGAGGTCGAAGCCTACTGCGGGGCCCGCGATCCGGCGAGCCATGCCTACCGCCGGACGCCCCGCAGCGCCGTGATGTGGGGGGTGCCGGGGACGGCCTACGTGTATCGCAGCTACGGGATCCACGCCTGCATGAACGTCGTGACCGAGCGGCTGGGGCGTCCCGGCGCGGTGCTCCTGCGCGCCCTCGAACCGGTGGAGGGGATCGGATTGATGCGGCGTCGACGCGGGGGCAGGATCGCCCGGCTGCTGGGGAGCGGACCCGGCCGGTTGACCCAGGCGATGGGGATCACGATCGCCCACAACCGCGCCGATCTGATCACCGGGCCGCTGTTCCTGGCGCGCGGCCGCCACGCCGAGCCGATCGTTGCCACCCCCAGGATCGGCATTTCGGTCGCCACCGACCGGCGGTGGCGGTACGCGCTTAAGGGATCCCCGTGTCTCTCCCGCTGAGCGCGGAGGGGCGCCCTCGGGCCGGCGGTCCCCCCGGCCCACGTTTGTGGTATCATGCGGGCGGTGCGGATCCTCATGGTGTTTGTTGACGGGGTGGGGCTGGGTGATCCCGACCCGGCCGCGAACCCACTGGTCCGGGCCGAGACGCCCACGATTCGTCGGCTCCTAGGGGGCCCGCTGGCCGGGCGCGGCCCGGTTAGGACCGAGCAGGCCGTGATGGTGCCCCTCGACGCCCGGTTGGGGGTTCCCGGCTTGCCCCAGAGCGCGACGGGGCAGGTCACGCTCCTCACGGGGGAGAACGCGCCCGCGCTGGCGGGCCGGCACGTCACGGCGTATCCGACGCAGGTCCTGCGGCACCTCCTTTTGGAGCGGGGACTCTTCCCGCGTCTGCGCGCGGCCGGCGTCGAGGCGACCCTGGCGAACGCCTATACCCAGGACTACTTTGCCGCCGTCGAGGGGCGGCGCCTCCGCCACGCCGCGATCACCCTCAACGCCATTCAGGCGGGGATCCCGCTCAGGGGCGTCGACGACCTGAGCGAGGGCCGGGCGGTGTACCACGACCTGACGAATGCGCGTCCGCGCGAGTGGGGCCATCCCGTCCCCCTGATCTCGCCCGAAGACGCCGGCCGCCACCTCGCCGAAATCTCCGCCGCGCATGCCTTTACGCTGTTCGAGTTCTTCCAGACCGATCTGGCGGGCCACGGCCGCGTCCCCGACCGCCTCGGCGTGGTGGAGCGGCTCGACCGGTTCCTCGGCGCCACCCTCGCCGCGGTCGATTTGGCGGACACCCTGATGCTGGTCACCAGCGACCACGGGAACCTGGAGGATGAACGGACGCGGGGGCACACCCTGAACCCCGTGCCGGCGCTTCTCGTCGGGGCGGGGCGGGAACGGATGGGGGGGCGGCTGCGCGATCTCACCGACGTCGCTCCCGCCTGTCTCGCCGCGCTTGGGAATGGGGTGCCTCCGTGACCCCCCGCTCGCTTCGGGTCCTGGAGTTCTCGGCGATCTCCGACCGACTGGCCGCCCGCTGCGCCTCGACGCTGGGCCGCGAAGCGGCGCTGGCCCTGCGCCCCTCTCCGGTGCTCGCGGAGGTGGCCCGCGCACAGCAGGAGACCTCCGAGGCGCGGGGGCTGGCCGAGACGGGGAGCGGCCTCCCGGTCCAAGGGATCCGCGAGATCCGCGATGCGGTTCACCGGGCGGCGATCGGCGGCGGCCTCGACATCCGGGAACTGCTCGATATCCGCGACACCGTCGCCGTCGCCCGGAGCGTGAAGGGGTTTGTGCTGGCGCGGCGGGCGGAGGTCCCGATGCTCGCGGAGGTGGCCGAGTCCGTCGTCGTTTTTCCGGATCTGGAAGAGGCGATCGGTCGGGCGATCGGCCCGGACGGCGAGATCCTCGACGGGGCGAGCCCCGAGCTGGGGAAGATTCGACGCGAGCGGCGGACGGCGGAATCGCGGCTGCGCGACCGGCTGGAGGGCGTGCTGCGGACCCCGGCGATCGTCCGAATGCTGCGCGAGTCGTTGATCACGATCCGCGGCGACCGGTACACGGTGCCGGTACGGGCGGAGTTCCGAAACCAGTTTCCGGGGGTGGCACACGATCAGTCGTCGAGCGGCGTGACGGTCTTCATGGAGCCGCTGGTGGTGGTCCCGCTCGGCAACGCCGTCCGCGAGCTCGCCATCAAGGAGCGCGAGGAGGTGGCCCGCATCCTCGCCGCGTTGAGCGGCGCGGTGGGGGGAGCGGCCGAAGATCTCGCCGTCACCCTCGAGGGACTGGCAGCGCTCGACCTGGCGGCGGCCAAGGCGTGCCTCAGCCTGGAGATGGCGGGATCCGCGCCCCGGCTCAACGCTGAGGGGCGACTGGACCTGCACACCGCCCGGCACCCCCTGCTCGCGGGGCAGGTCGTCCCCGTGGACGTGCAGTTGGGCGGGCGGTTTCGCACGCTGATCATCACCGGGCCGAACACGGGGGGGAAGACCGTGACCCTGAAGACCGTGGGGCTCCTGACGCTCATGGCCCAGGCCGGCCTCCACATTCCCACCTCTCCCGACAGCGAGGTGGCGGTGTTTCCCCACGTCTACGCCGACATCGGCGACGAGCAGAGCATCGAGCAGAATCTCTCCACATTTTCCTCGCACCTCACCGCCATCGTCGAGATCCTCCGCGACCTGGACCGCGATCCTCCCGGGACCGCGCGCGCCCTGATCCTCCTCGACGAGGTGGGGGCCGGTACCGATCCCACCGAGGGCGTCGCGCTCGCCCGCGCTCTGATCGAGGCGCTGCACGCGGTGGGCGTTTGCACCGCCGTCACCACCCATTACAACGAATTGAAGGCGATGCCGTATACGCACCCCGGCATGGAAAACGCCTCGGTCGAGTTTGACGAGATCACCCTGCGGCCGACGTACCGGCTGCTGATCGGCACCCCCGGCCACAGCAACGCGCTCGCGATCGCGGAGCGGCTGGGGCTCGACCCGGGGATCGTGGCGAGGGCGCGGAGCACGCTGTCGCAGCAGGACGCCGACCTCACCCAGGTGCTGCGGTCGGTCGAGGCCGAGCGCGAGGCTCTGGCCCGCGAACGCGACGCCGCCGCCCGCGCCCGCCGGGAGCTCGAGCTCAGGCAAGCGCAGGTGGAGGAGGATGCGCGCCGCCTCGACGCGCAGCGGCGCGTGCTGTTTGAGCAGGCACAGGCCGAGGTGCGGTCGGCGGTGCGGCGCGGCCGCGAGGAACTCCAGGGCCTGTTGGCGTCGATCAAGGCGAGTCCGTCTCCCCAGGCCGCCGCCCAGGCGCGCGCGCACCTCCAGGAGTTGAGCCGCACCGCCGACCGCTACGGAGCGCACGCGCAGTCGCCCGCGGCGGGAGCGCCTCCCGAAGACCTCCGCGTCGGGGAGACCGTGCTGGTCGTGTCGCTCGGCCAGCCGGCGGTGGTGGAGGTCGCTCCCGATCACCGGGGCGAGGTCGAGGTGCGAGCCGGCAGCCTGAAGGTTCGCGTGCCGATCGCCGATCTCAGGCGGCTCTCCGCGCCCGAGGCACCCGATCCGGTGCGTACCCCGCTCGCGTCCCCGGGGCTCGAGAAGGCGCTCCAGGTGCCGTCTTCGGTGGATCTCCGCGGGATGGCCGCCGATGACGCCATCTTGGAGCTCGACAAGTACCTCGACGACGCGGGCCTGGCCGGGCTGGAGCGGGTGACCGTGATTCACGGCAAGGGCACCGGCGCCCTCCGCCACGCCGTCCGCGAGCATCTTTCCCACCACCCCGAGGTCGCCGCGTTCCGGCTGGGCGGGGACGGCGAGGGGGGGACCGGGGCGACGATCGTGGAGCTCGCACGCCGGTGAGCGCGGGGCTGCACGCGCACGGTCCGCACGGCCGCCCGGCCGGGGCGGCGGACCCTCGTCAGCCCTTCGTCGCGGCGCTCCTCGTGACCATCGGCCTGATGGCCGTCGAGGCGGTCGGCGGGTGGCTCACCGGCAGCCTGGCGCTGGTCGCCGATGCCGGGCACCTGTTGGTGGACGTAGGGACGCTGGGGCTCGGCTGTGCCGCGAGTTGGCTGGCCGCCCGGCCGGCGACCCCCCGGATGTCCTACGGCTACCGGCGGGCGGAGATCCTCGCCGCCGCCACGAACGGCCTGGCGCTCTGGGCCGTGGCGGCCGCGATCATCTACGAGGCCGTGGCTCGGTTTCGGACGCCGCACGCCGTCTCGGCCCCGGGGATGCTTGTGGTGGCGCTGCTCGGGCTGTGCGGCAACCTGGCGGCGAGCGCGGTGCTGGCCCAGGGACGGGAGGAGAACCTCAACCTCCGCGTGGCGTTCGCTCATGTCCTCGCCGATGCCGCCGCCGCGGTCGGGACGATCGCCGCGAGCCTCGTCATCCTCACCACGGGATGGACGCGGGCCGACGCCGTGGCGGGGGTTGCGATCGCGGCGCTGATCTTCGCTGGATCGTGGCCGTTGCTCCGGGAGGCGGTGCAGATCTTGATGGAGGGGACCCCCCACCGGCTCTCGCTGTTCGAGGTGGAGGAGGCGATGCGGGGGGTGCCGGGGGTGGTGAACATCCACGATCTGCACATCTGGTCGCTGACCTCCGGCGTGGAGGCGGTGAGCGGTCACGTCTTGATCGCCGACGGGCGGGAGAGCCAGCGGGTGCTCGCGGACCTCTGCCGGTTGCTGAACACCCGCTACGGCCTCGGGCACGTCACGCTGCAGGTGGAGGACGAGGAGTTCGCCGATTCGGGCCACCCCAACTGCACGCCGCGCGCGGGGACAACGTCCGGGTGAGGATGTTATAATCACACGCGTGAGCCCCCTCAGCCCCGCCGCCCAACTCGAGCAGCTCAGGCGGGGGACCGTCGAGATCATTACCGAGGACGCGCTGCTCCAAAAGCTGGCCCAGGGGCGACCGCTGCGGATCAAGCTCGGGTTGGACCCCACCGCTCCCGACATCCATATCGGCAACGCCATCGTGCTGCAGAAGCTGCGGCAATTTCAGGATTTGGGCCACGAGGCGATCCTGGTGATCGGCGATTTTACGGGGCTGATCGGTGATCCATCGGGGAAATCCGAGACCCGTCCGGCGCTCACCCCCGCCCAGATCGAGGACAACGCCCGGACCTACCGTGATCAGTACGGCCTGATTCTCGACCCGGCCCGGACACGCGTCGTCTTCAACAGCCACTGGTTGGGGGCGATGAAATTCTACGACGTGATCAAGCTGGCCAGCCGCACCACGGTGCACCGGATCTTGGAGCGCGACGACTTTGCGAAGCGGTACGCGGAGCACCTGCCGATTCATCTGCACGAGCTGCTCTACCCGCTGTGTCAGGCCTACGATTCGGTGGCGATCGAGGCCGACGTCGAGCTCGGCGGCACCGACCAGAAGTTCAACAACTTAATGGGGCGCGAGCTCCAGCGCGAGCTGGGGCAGGAGCCGCAGGTGGTCGTGCTCACCCCGCTGCTGCCCGGGCTCGACGGCGTGCAGAAGATGAGCAAGAGCCTGGGCAACGCGATCGGGATCACCGATCCGCCGAGCGAAATGTACGGTAAGGGGATGTCGCTCGCGGATGCCCTGATGATTCCGTATTTCGAGTACTGCACCCTGATGCCGCTCCCCCAGGTCCGCGAGCTGGAGGGCGACCTGGCGGCCGGGCGGGCCCACCCCCGCGATGTGAAGGCGCGGCTGGCCCGGGAGATCACCGCCCGCTACCACGGCGAGACGGCGGCGCGGGCGGCGGCGGTCGAGTTTGAACGCGTGTTTGCGTCCCACCAGCTGCCCGAGGAGATCCCCGACGTGGACCTCCCGTCCGACCGGCTCCGCGGCGGCGCCATCCGATTGGTCCGCCTCTTGGTGGAGACCGGGTTGGCCGATTCGAACGGCGAGGCCCGCCGTCTGATCAGCCAGGGGGGCGTCAGCCTGAACGGCGAGCGCATCAACCAGGATGTCGACGTCGCGGTCCGGGACGGAATGCTCATCCGCGTCGGCCGGCGCCGGTTCGCCCGCGTTCGCCTCGGCGAGTAACTCCGACACGTGGCCAGGCGCGAGCGGGGCGGCGGTCGGTCCGCCCCCGGCGAACCCGGTTCTCTGCCTCGACCGAACGGCCCCGCGCCGTGGGAGGGACGTCACCTCTCCCCCGGCCTCTATCGCTGGGGGCTCGTCCTGGCCGCCGCGTTGGGGGCCGCGCTCCGCGTCGCCGATCTCGGCCGTCCGTTCAACGGCTTCGGCGCCACCGGGTGGAACGAGGGGCACTACGCGCTGATCGCGCTGAACTTTGATCGGTACGGGCTCTGGTCCCAGCACGACGACCTCGGGGCGGATTACACGTTCTCCCCCGGGGTGCCCTGGTTGATCTGGCTGGCGTTCCGGGCGTTCGGCCCGCACGAGTGGGCGGCGCGGCTCCCGGGGGTCCTCTGCGGCGTCGCGGCGATTGTGCTCGTGGCCGCACTCGTCCGCCGGTTGCTCGGGAGCGAGCAGGTTGCCCTCGCCGCCGCGGGGTTCGTGGCGACCGCTCCGGGGATCGTCTACTACTCGCAAAACACCCAGCTGGACACTCCCAGCATCGCCTGCGCGCTGGCCGCCGCGGTGTCCGTGCTGCGGCACCGCGACTCCGGGGGTGGGAGGGAGCTGATCGCGGCCGGGGTGTGGGCCGCCCTCGCCGTGTGGTTCAAGTTCACCGCGGTACTCGTCTACCCGGCGCTCCTCGCCTGGTGGTGGGCCCTCCGTCCCCGTCGACCTCTCTCGGCCGCGTTCGCGGCCGCGGCGTGTGTCGCCCTAACCGTCCTGCCGAGCGCGGCGTGGGTGCTGTACGGCGAATGGACGGGGCGGACCGTGGGGAGCTTCTACCATCGCCCCTGGACGCTGCGGGGGGTCGAGCAGGCGCTGATCGAGATACCGCTGATCGTGATGTCGCACCTGTTCGTTCCGATCGGGGCGCTTCTCCTGGCCGGGATCCCGATCGCCTGGCGCTGGCGCCCGCGCTTTCGCTGGCTCGGCATCTGGTGCTGGCCGTGGGTATCGCTGTTCCTAGTGTTTCCGTATTCCAGCGTCGTCAACCGGTACTACGATCTCCCGGCGACGTACCTCCTCGTGACGCTGGCGGCGTTGGGGCTGTGGGCGGCGCTGGCCGCGCGGCGTTCGGCCGACGCGCTCGGCCGCGCGGTGCTGATCGGGCTCGGGATCGTCGTCGCACTGAACGCCGCGTACGTGCTGTGGGATCCGACGACCGATCGTTTGAGCCGGACGATGACCGCGCATCCCGCACCGCTCGATCCGGCGCCGTTCTACTCGGCAAAAGTTGTGGCGCGCCTCCCGCGGGGGCACACGGTGGTAGACGCGCCCCAGACGATGTTCTATGCGGGGGGGGATCCGGCGTGGGTGATCCTCATCGGCGGCGACGGCGACGTCCGGAGGGCGATCGACCGGGAAACCTTCGACTACATCCTGCTCAACGATTACTGGCACTCCCAGCCGCCGTACTACCCTGTCGACGACGCGCTGCGCTCCAGGCTGGCGCGTCATCGTTACGTCCAGATCGCCCCCGCCGCGTGGGCGCACACGTCCGCAGGGCAGAAGGGATGGATCCCACCCTCCCGCCCCTACATTGACGCGCGGAAGGGCTTCCGAGTAGTATGGGATCCGGCGGGCCCTTAGCTCAGGTGGTTAGAGCGCACCCCTGATAAGGGTGAGGTCCGTGGTTCGAGTCCACGAGGGCCCACCATAATTTATCAATGCAGGATCGATCTTGTGTTGGTCTGGAGAATCGATAGGGCTGTCCGATCAGTGCTGGACGCCGCATCTACCCTGGAAATCTAGCGTCAGCTATTGTGGAACGCACACGCGGTCGATGAAGGCGCGTAACACTAGATTGGTCTTCACCGGATCGCGGCCGAAATTGTGATGCCCCCCACCAATCACCGTGACCACGGGAGCGCCGGTCGCTTCAGCAATCGCGACACCATGGGTGTATGAGACGATCTTGTCCTGATCTCCGTGAATGACGAGTACGGAGCATCGGATCGACCGGTAAAGGGCCACGGCCTCCTCCGGGTGCTCGGTGAGGTGCGTCAAGACGCCGCGCCCTTCGATCGTCGCAATGAGCACCTCCGGCGTCGTCTCCAACCCCCAGGCCACCCCATCCTCGATGTGTTTACTGGAATGTGGCTCCGAGAAGACCTTGGAGAAGAAAAATTCCAGGAACCCCCGATAGTCTTTGCGCCAGTAGTGACGATTGTGCTTGGCCCAGCCGTCCTCGGTTTCAAGGCGATCCTCAAAACTGTACACCGCTCGCTCTGGCAGCGGCCGCCCCAGCGGCGACCTGGAACCGATCATGACCGCGGCCAGCACCCGGTCCGGATGGTGCGCGGCCAGCAGCGCCGCAAGCCACCCGCCAGTGGAAAGACCCACCATGACGGCGCGCTCGGTCCGAGTCGCGTCCATGACAGCCAGCGCATCCTGGACATACTCGGTGTCCGCATACGCCTGCGAGGTCAGCGGACGATCGGACCTGCCGTTTCCCCGTGGATCGAAAGTGACGACGCGGTAGTGGCGCGCGAAATAGGGAACCTGCGCCTTCCAGATGCGAGAGTGGCAGATCGCCCAAGCGGGCAGGAAGAGCACGGTCGGCGTCCCGTTCCCATAGATCTCGTAGAACGTGCGAACGCCGCCGCGCTCGACGTATCCTTCCTGGTCAGGGTACCGGGCCCGCATCAGCGCTCCCCGGCGTTGCGTCCACAGGCAGCTGGCCCACGCCACTTGACCGGGTGCCTGACGAGCTGCCCGACAATAATGCCGCGATCTGCGCCGCGGTGCGTCTCGCGCCGTCGCGCGGAACCTCACGATAGGTCACCGGCGCCCCGACGAGTTGCTGTAGAGTCTCCGCCACGCGGCGGGGGGTCAAATCCCCATACTCCAGCCGGGTGAGGGCCCCATAATGACGCAGCCGGCATGAGACGTGGTGCTGCTGTTCCCAGTGCTTGCGAAGAGGAACGTAGGCGAACGGGCGGCGCGTGGCTACCAGTTCCATCGTGGTGCTGAGGCCGCCTTGGACGATCGCGGCGTCTGCACACGCCAGGTGTTCGAAGAGGTTGTGCACGTAGGCGCGTTTTTCCAGGCCGGGTACATCGGCCACGTCCGCCGGCGCGAGGCGCGGACCGGTGACGACGACCATCCGGGCATTGGGCCTCGACTCCGTGAGCAGCGCAAAACCGTCCACCACGCGCTCCACTAAGTCGCGCCCAACGCCCGTCCCCCCGACGGCGGCGAATAACAGCGGATACCCGGTGCCATACCTTAGCCGCGCGCGCAGGGCGGGCGGATCCCGGTACTCCAACGGGTCGAACGGCAAGATGTACCCTACTGGAGCGAACCACTCACGTGCCCAGTCGCGAATGGTTGGCAGTCCGGGGCCAAATGCCGCGTCCGGAAGGTCATCGTATTCCCCAACATACAATGACAAATCGCGCAGCGCGGGGTACCGAGCGCGCTGTTCGATCATCTCGGCGTTGTAATCGGCACACAGCGCGGCCTCGCGCGGATCGCCCAGAGGGTCCACGGGCAGAAAGCCGATCACGTCGGTCAGGAAGACGTAGGGGGCCGACTTTAGCTCCGGATTCTCGTGCAAAAAGTAGTCCACTTCCCACGACTCGTCGCCGATCCACAGATCGTAGGGCGTTTCCTGGACAGCCTCATGAAACAGCATGAAGTTGGCCACGAGGATCTCGTCCATTCGGCGAAACGCATAAAAGGCGTGGAGCTCGTGCTGCGAGGATTCTTCCTCCCAGTGCGCCGATTCCAGCGCCTGGAGGTGACTTTTTGGATGGATGCGCTCCCCCGCTGCCTCCAGAGCCACCGTGGCCGGGTGCTGCGCCCACCAATGAATCTCGAGGTCCGGAACGAGCGCGCGCAGTTCCCGGGCCACCGCCAGGTCGCGCTGGATGTGGCCGAGGCCGATCGATGAGGAGACGAAGATGGCCCGCCTGGGGCGCGTCAACGCGTGGTGCCAGGTCGATGAGCGGGAGTGTCGCGCGCCACCCGAGGTCCCGATATTCTTCGTCATCGTCGCTCCACCACGATGGCCGACCCGCCACTTGCATTATCAGACTTACTCGGCCGTTCTTGCGTCCTCCTGTCGAGCGCAAGAGTTTACACCTGTGCCTTGGTGATTCCTGAATGTGCCGTTATGGTCCCTTGCGGCCGAGATAATCGGGTTTCGCGCACAAAAGGACGAGGATCCCGAAAAATCTGCGGGTTCTCACGATTGGATACGGTTGAGTGAGCCGGGCGAGGAGCGCCCGACCCCCGGCGAGATCATCCGGAGTTCCCATCTCGTTGCGCCCCACGACGAGCCAAACCCTATCGTAACGTGCCGGGAGTTCATCAACCACCGCGTCGACCGATTGTTGCGGCGTGGTGACGGGGTTGGCGAGTGCGCGCACGAACGGGCGCTCCGGAAACACCACGGTGGGGTCGGTGTGCCCCGTGTCGTCGCGGTAGTAATCAAATGGTTCCCGAACGTAGGGCGGATAGAAAAGCACGGCGTCGGTAGGGCGGGATTGCGCGATGATGAATTGGGTGGCCGTGCGCCAGTTTTCCTTCGGAAAGTAAACAAAGTAGCTCTGGATGCCGTGGGCGGACAGGGCGACGATGGCCACCGCCGCGCCGACAGACGCCCATCGGGGGCGGATCCTGGTGACCCCGATGGCGGCAAGGATGCTGAGGGGCGGCAGGCAGACCACTAAGTAGCGTGCGCTGAACACGGGTTTGATCAGCGATATGCCGAGCGCCGCCAGAATCGGCACCAGAAGCCACGCGACAACGACGCCATACCGCCAGGCCTCGACTGAAGTTGACGCGGACGTCCACGCCCGCCAAATTGGGCCGCAGGCGAGGAGGCAGGCGAGGGCGTAGGCGAGGAGAAGGAGCCACCCGCCGGCCCCGGTGATCGCCATGAGCGTGTAGTAGATCCCGGGCAGGCTCGGCTTGGGAATCCCCCCGATCGCGCCGGTGACGTGACTCGCGGCGATCCCCAGGGGGACCGTCAGGAGGGCGACGAGCCCCAGACAGATGAGCGCCTGGGTGGTGAGGATGCGACGCCGGAGGAAGGCCAGCGAGACCACGTGGGCGAGGAGGACGAGGGCCGCGAAGAAATGGCTATACACGGACGCCACCGAGATGAGCACATAACCGCTCCAAGCGGACCGAGACGGCCGCTCGACGCTCCGCGCCAACGCCAACGTGGCAAGGCTCGTCAGGAAGACCAGCAGCGCGTAACTGCGAGCCTCCTGAGCATAGCGGATATCGAACGCGTTGACCGCCAGGAATAGGGCCGCCAGCAACCCCACCCTCGCGTCGAACGCGCGGCGTCCGATGGCGTAGACGGTCGGGATTGTGGCCACGGCGGCGATGGCGGAAAGGCTCCTGAGCGTCGCCTCGCGCTCGCCCAGGTGGCGCCAGAGGTGGAGGAGGCCATAATACAAGCTCATATTTGGTTCCTGGTGCATGACGGCCGAGACCAGCGAAGGCCAATCCAATCGGGCGATCGTGATGCTTGTCGCCTCGTCCAGCCAGAAGCTCTTTTCTCCGAGGGCAAAGAACCTGAGGAGCGCGGCCAGATACACGATTCCCACGACGAGCAGCAACTCAGGGGTAATGTGCGTGCGCAGCCACTCCCGCTGCGGCGAGGTTACCCGCAACATGACGGGAGCTCCGAAGCGAAGATCCGTTGCATGAACACGTGAGGTTGATCCACCACGGTTCCTTTATGCCCGCGCCTCTTGCGGGCCAGACCTTCGCCCGATTCGCTCATTCTGTGCAACACTCGGAGGTAAGGTCCGAGCGGCTCAATTCCTGCCAATCCCGCAACCGGGCCCGGAGGGGGGGACGAAGGCCCAATGGGTGGTGTGGGGCGAGGCGCGCTCTGTCGCGCCCGGCGGTCGGGGGAGGGACTTCTCCCGCGCCGGCGTTGGTCGATGTCCCCGCTCCCGATCGTGCGCAGATGGGCTGGCCTCGGACGCGTTGCCAGGGCGGATCACTCATCACTTGGGATGATGAGATTCGTTCGGACGACTCCGGCAAGATTCTCTGGAAACGTGGTATGCTCTAGGCACAAGAGAGGTGGACCCATGATGCGATTCCTCGTGATTGCGCTCGTGTGTTCGGCGGTGTTGAGCGTTCTGACCCCGGCATCGTTCGGCCAAACGCCCCCCCCGGTGGCGCAGCAGCCCACCTGGGCGGTGGGGGACACGTGGACCTACGCGGGAGCTGACGGGGTCCCGTTTACATTGACGGTGCGCGGGGTGACCCCCCGCCAGTATTCTGTGGAGAGTAAGACCGGAGCGAATGTGCGCGTGGTCCAGGTCGATCTCAATCTCTCCCTCAACGCGTTCTCCACTTTCGAATGGCCGCTGCAACTGCAGAAGCGGTGGAGTTCGAACAGCAGGGCCCCGCGGGGCATCACCGGGACGGAGACCGATGACTATACGACCACGTCAACCGTCGACGCGTTCGGTCCGGTGACGGTTCCGGCCGGCACCTTTCCCGCCTTTCAGATCAAAGGCAGGCAGTGCAACATCACCAAGAAGAGTTGCGGCGACTTCGTGATCTGGTATGCGGCGCAGGCGAAAACCTACGTGAAGATTTCGTGGGCGTCGGCCGGGTACTGGGGGGGATTGCTCTCGGGCAAGTCGACGGAGCTGGTCTCGTATAAAGTCCGCTGAGCGGCCGCGGCATTCAGGCCGGCCGCCCGGGAGCCGCGACCAACATCCGCTCCAACTCGATCTCGTCGCGGATGGGAATGCCGTAAGTCCCGATCATCGCGATGGCCGGTTTCAGCTTTCGGGCGTCGGTCATCGCGTTGACGTGAATCGCCGCTAAGGTAAAGCCCCGCCGCTGGTAGAACCGCAGCGCGTCGAGATTGTCGTTCGTGGTGATCAGCCAGAGGCGCCTTCCCCCGGCGCGCCGCGCCTCGTCGGCGACCGCGTCGATGAGCGCGCTCCCCGTTCCCTGACGGCCGGGAACGGCATTTAGCGTCACGATCTCGCACTCGGCATCAACCAGCCGATAGGTCAGGATCCCGCAGCGGGTTCCATCGCGTTCGGCCACCAGCGCGGGAAGGCTGAGCCCGTCGTGCGCGGTGCCGCGACTGACGATTGTGGTTCCGCCCCAATGCTCACGGAGAACCGCTTCGACCCACGGGCGGTCGTGCGCGCTTCCCCTGCGGACGAGACACCTCATGACGGCGGTCCCTCCCGTCACGCTCGGCGGGTCGGTGTCCGCGTTGCCGACCTCACGCCACCGGCCTCGGCGCGCGCGGATCATTAGAGTTCGCCCCTGGCGCGGGGCGCTTCCTCCCGGTGTCGTGTCCCAGTCCCAGTTGGGTTTGCCGGCACGTCGATCGGGGTCGGCACGGCGCGGATGAGCGGGGTGAGCGGGGTGAGCGGGTGCGAAAATGAGGCCGGGGCATCTCCCTGAGCTATCCTAGTCGGGGAAGGGGGGAATTCCGGCAGGCGCCCCTGGAGATGCCCCATGTTATGTTTCCCCGCGGCGTTCGCGGGCTAAACATCATCGAGTGTTCCGATCCGATCGCGATGCGCTCGTTTCAAACGATGCCCCCGGGGTATACCTGAGGAGGGATCGGCCCCGGCGGTAGACGCGGGGCACTCCTGAGGAGCGGTGATGCGCGGCGCGACAAATGGACCCCGATCGTCCCGTGACGCCAGTCGGTTACCGGATGGGATCCAGCGAAAATTCCTCGGCAAGGGCCTCCAGGCCCTTCACCACATGGGCGTCCAGCGGGACGCCGTCCCGGCGTCGCGCGTCCGCCATCTCGAATTCGATTTCTCCCGGGACGTACAGGCGCTCCACTCCGGGCGCCCGCGGCGTCGCGTGCACCATATCGATGTAGCGATCGACCTCTGCCAGGAACTCGGGGAGAGGGCGGAACCGTGCCACGTCGACCGCGGCGAACAGGTGCCCCACTTCTTGCGGACGGTTGTGTTCGGGCAGTGCGAGCCCCGCGACTCCCGCCGACCACCCGCCGCCCGCGAGGGGTCCGCACAACAGATCGAAGATCATCGCCAGGCCAAATCCCTTGTGCGCGCCGAAGGGGAGCAGCATTCCCCCCTCCATGATCTCCTCGGGGCGGTCGGTGGGCTGCCCCTGACGGTTGACGCCCCAATCCAGCGGAACTCGGTCGCCCCGGCCCTGCGCCCGCTGGACCTTACCGCGCGCCACGACACTGGTGGCGATGTCCAAGACGACCGGGCGGTGCCGGCCGGCCGGAATCGCGTAGGCGATCGGGTTGTTGCCCACGATCGGCGCCGCGCCACCCACCGGGGGCATCAGCGGGAGGGTGTTGGTGATCGCGATCCCGACCATCCGCTCGGCGGCGGCGCGCATGGCATAGTACGCAGCCGCGCCGAAGTGTGTGGAATGCGCCACCCCCACCACCCCGACCCCCGCCTCGCGGGCCTTGCGGATGGCCAGATCGATCCCCCGAGCCCCCACCACCTGGCCGAGACTGCCGTGGGCATCGAGTTGAGCGAACGCCGGTCCGTCCGCGGTGGTGGTGACGGTGGCCTGTGGGCGGACCAGCCCCGCCTGGATGCGCTTGATATAAATGGGAAGCCGCATCACGCCGTGCGAATGAACACCCCGCAGATCGGCCTCCACGAGCGTGTCCGCGACGAGGAGCGCGTCTGGGTCAGGGACCCCCACCTTGCGGAACACGGCCTCGACAAACATGGCCAACTGGGATGCAGCGAGGGGCATACTCGGGCCTCCGAGGTGTGGGTACGGACAGATTCTCTCGCATCCGCGGTCGTTCCTGTCCTTGCTGCCCTCGGCCGGGGTAGGGTATACTGGGGCCGGTGACCGGGAGCGCCAGCGGCGGCCGCAATCGATCCGCCGGGATTGTGCACCCTGAGCGCATCGTCGCCGCCCTCTTGATGGAAAGGTGCCCGCTGTGAACAGACCCCCGGAACGACCCACCCGCGGTTCCCCCGGTGCCCGGGGTCGCACCGCCGTCCGTCAGTCCCGCGGGACCCCCGCCTGGCTCGTCCCTTCGCTGCTCACGGCGTTGCTGGTCGGCGTGGCGGTGCTCCTCACGGGAGCGGGGGTGCTGGTCGGGACCGCCCTCGCGATCGGCGGCCACCTGCCTTCGGTTGAGGCCCTCTACACCCCTCCGAGCGAGGCGACACGCATCTATGCCGCCGACGGGCAACTGATCGCCAGCTTGTATCAGGAGAACCGAGCAAACGTCCCACTGTCGAAGATTCCCCGGGTCCTGCAGCGTGCCGTGATCGATACAGAGGATGCGGGCTTCTACCGGCACCATGGGATCTCGCTGCGGGGGGTCCTGCGCGCCTCCTTCCGAAACGTCCGCGAGAAGGGGTTTGCCGAGGGCGGGAGCACGATCACTCAACAACTCGCCCGGAATCTCTTCCTGACCAACGAGAAAGCCCTCAGCCGAAAGATCGCCGAGATGCTGCTGGCGATCCAGATCGAGCGGCGGCTGACCAAGGATGAGATCCTGGAGCGCTACCTCAACCAGGTGTATTTTGGGCAAGGCGCCTACGGCGTGGAAGCGGCCTCGGAGGTCTACTTCGGAAAGCCGGCGCGGGATCTGACGCTCCCGGAGAGCGCCCTGCTGGCGGGGCTGATTCGCGCGCCGTCCTATTACTCGCCCTACGAGCACCTGGACCAGGCCAAGACGCGCCGGGGCGAGGTCCTGCAGCGGATGGTCGACCTCGGGGACATCACGCCCGCGCAGATGCGGGTCGCCGACGTTGCGCCGATCCACTTGATCGAGAAGGGGAACGCCGGGTTCATCGGGATCCGCGCACCGTACTTCGTCAGCTACATCCTTCCCGGGCTCCTGGCGAAGTACGGGGAGGATGTGCTGTACAAGGGCGGACTCCGGATCTTCACGACCCTCGACCTCTCCCTGCAGGCTCAGGCCGAGGCGGCGGTGCGCGCGGGGATCGACCGTGCGACCCATGATCACCTGAACGCGCATCAGGCGGCGATGGTCGTCTTGGATCCGCAGAACGGGTACATTCGGGGGATGATCGGCGGGTACGACTTCCACGCCAGCCAGTTCAACCGAGCGTGGCAGGCGCACCGCCAGCCGGGCTCGGCGTTCAAGCCATTCACGTACACGACCGCGCTGCTGCACGGCATCCCGCTCACCACCCTCCTGGACGACGATCCGATCTCGTTCCCCCTGCCCAACGGGAAGACGTGGGAGCCCAAGGACTTCGACCACACGTGGCACGGGTGGATCACGATGCGGTACGCCCTGGAGAACTCCATCAACGTGGCCGCGATTCGGCTGGAGGCGAGGATCGGCCCCCAGGCGATCGTGGACCTGGCCCACCGCATGGGGATCCAGAGCACGCTGCAGCCCAATCTTTCGCTCACGCTGGGATCCTCGGACGTCACCTTGCTGGAGATGGCGTCGGCCTATGGGGTGTTTGCCAGCGGAGGGATCCGGTCGACTCCCCTGGCCGTTCTCCGGGTGACCGACTCGAAGGGGAAGGTCCTTGAGGACAACGTCCCGCAGCGCACGGTGGTCCTGAGCCCCGAGGTTGCCTACATCATGACCGACCTCCTGAAGGGCGTGGTGGCGCGGGGGACGGGCACCGCGGCCAATATCGGGATTCCCCAGGCCGGGAAGACCGGAACCGCCGACGACTACCGCAACGCCTGGTTTATCGGGTTCACCCCGTCGATGGTCACGGCGGTCTGGGTGGGGAACGACGACGACTCCGCGATGAACCGCGTCGTGGGAGGGGGGCTGCCCGCTCAGATCTGGGCGTCGTTTATGAAGCCCGTCACCGCCCAATTGCCGAAGACCGACTGGGTGCGCCCGGAGGGGGTGGTCGCGGCGACGATCTGCGGGTCGACCGGCGGACCGGCCACCCCCGAGTGCACGGACTCACGGCCCGAGCTGTTCATGAAGGGCACCGAGCCCGAGGCGCCCGCCCCGGCTCCACCGGGGACGCCGGCCGCCTCCCCGACTCCGCCGGGAGCACCCGCCGCCTCCGTGGCCCCATCGGGGGGCACGGCCGCACCCGCCGTCCCCGCCAACGCGCAGGGGCCGGTGGGACCGGCGTCGGGCGGGGCGTCGCTGCCCCTCTCCGTGACCTCCCCCGCGAATGGAGCCCAGGTCACGGCGCCGTTTGAGATCACGGGCACCACCCGTCCCGGCGCGAACGTGCACATCATCGTCCACGTGAAGGGCGGGTTCCTGGACGTGCAGGCGGCAGACGTCTACATCCCCGCGGATACTGCCGGCAATTTCTCGTACCTCGTGAGCCCGACGATCAAGCCGTATGGCTCCACGTTCACGATCACGGTGTCCGCGGTTGACGGCCGGGACACCGCCACGGTGAGCCTCGCCGTCCAGGAGCACTAACCCTTTCCTTCGCGGGTGGTCTCCTCGCGCCGTGAGGAGGGGGCCGGCCGCGCCGACCCTCGGCCCCCGAACTCCTTGCACCGCGATGGGCGCCGGACTATAGTTAGGGTTGCAGGTGTGACCTGCGGTTCGTATGCGTTAGCGGAAGCGGGGGAGCGGCCGTGTCCGGACACTCCAAGTGGCACAACATCAAGATCAAGAAATCGAAGGTCGACCAACAGCGCGGCAAGCTGTTCAGCAAGCTGGCCCGCGAAATCATCATCGCCGCCAAGGAAGGCGGGGGCGATCCGAGCGGCAACATGCGCCTTCGGGCCGCGGTCGAGCGGGCGCGCGAGGCCAGCATGCCCAACGACAACATCCAGCGGGCCATCCAGCGTGGGACCGGAGGGGGCGAGGGGGTGACCTTCGAGGAGGTCACCTACGAGGGGATGGCTCCGGGTGGGGTCGCGGTCCTCGTCGTCGCCCAGACCGACAACAAGAACCGCACCGCGTCGGAGATCCGGAACATCTTCGCTAAGGCGGAGGGCGGGATGGGCGCGTCGGTGGGGTGGTTGTTTGAGAAAAAGGGCCTGATCACCCTCGGCAAGGAGGCGGCGTCGGAAGAAGAGGTCCTCACCAAGGCGGTGGACGCCGGCGCCGAGGATATGAAGACGACCTCCGACGAGTACGAGATCACGACGACCCCGGAAACCTTTGCCGCCGTCCGCCAGGCGCTCGAGGGGGCCGGGTACAAGCTGATCTCCGCGGAGGTCACCCTCGTGCCGAAGTCGACGGTGCCGCTCGAGGGCAAGGAGGCGCAGCGGGTGCTGCGGCTTATGGAAGCCCTGGAGGACCACGACGACGTGCAGACCGTCTACGCGAACTTCGACATCCCAGACGAAGTGCTCCAGCAGGTGGGGTGAGCGAGCGGGCCGATGGGAATCCGCGAGGCGGTGCAGCCGGGCTTTCACCTGGTGTGGAGGACCGTGCGGAAGAACGTGGAGGCGATGCCCGCCGATGGGCTGGAGTTCAAGCCGGAGGGGTTGGACACCCGATCGTTCCGGGAAATTGCGCTGCATATGGCAAACGCCACCGTGACATTCGGCGAGAACATCGGGAAGACGGCATGGGAACGGCTGATGCCGTTTCCTCCTGAGCGGCACACGGCCAAGGCGCAGGTCCTGTCGGCGCTGTCGCAGGCGGGGGATCGGTTTCTCGCGAGCCTCGGCGGGCTGACCGACGAGGAGGCCGCCCGAATCGTTCGGGTCCCCTGGGGCGCGGAGATGGCCCAGGGGGTGGTCGTCGCGGCGGAAGTGCCGCACATGTTCTATCACAACGGCCAACTGGCTATTTATATGAGGATGCGTGGGGTGAAGCCGCTCTTTTTGGAGCGGTAGCCTCTGTGCCCTCGCCTCCCGAACGCCGCGCCGGGCACGCCCGGGCGGCGTTGCCAGTTCTCCCCGGCGCAACGTGTGAGGGGCTGAGAGGAGCGGGGCAGGGAAGCGGCGAACACTGGTTCGGATCTCCCATGATCGTTGGCTCAACTATTCCACCGACACTTTGACGGAGCAGGGTATGCGCATCCTTGGGATTGATCCTGGCCTGCGGCTCACCGGATACGGTTTGGTCGAGGGGGCCCCCGATGGGCCCACGGTCATCGATGCCGGGCTCATCCGCACCGATGGGACCCAGTCGTTGCCCACCCGCCTTCACGAACTTCACGCCGGGCTCACCGACATCGTGGGGGACGGACACCCGCATCTCCTGGCGATCGAGGACATCTTCGCCCACCCGGGGTTTCCCCGCACGGCCATCGTGATGGGGCACGTCTGCGGGGTGATCTGTCTGGCGGCCGCGCAGGCGGGGGTGCCGATCGATACCATTCCGCCCGCGTCGGTGAAGCGCGCCATGATCACATCCGGCCGGGCCGGGAAACGGCAGATGCAGCGGATGGTTCGGATCCTCCTGGAGATGGCCGAGGACCCGGGCACCCACGTCGCGGACGCGCTGGCGGTGGCGCTCGTCGCCCTTTCCCGCCGCGGCCAATCGCTCGGGCGGCCGCTGGCCGTACGCGGGTCGGCGTGATCGCGTTTCTTCGCGGTCGGGTGCTGCGCCGCCTCGAGCAGATGCTGGTCATCGAGTGCGGTGGGGTGGGGTACGAGGTGCACCTTCCCGGGTTCATGCGGGACGCGGTCCGCGGCCAGTCCGACGGATCGGGCGACATCGTTGAGCTGCACATCTCCTATCACGTCTCCGCGAACCAGCCGCGTCCGCTGCTCGTGGGGTTCCTGCGCGAGGTGGAGCAGGAGTTCTTCGAGCGGTTCATCACGGTGGACGGGTTGGGCCCGACGAAGGCGATGAAAGCGATCGTCCATCCCATCGAGACGATCGCCGATGCGATCGAGCGGAAGGATACTCAGTTCCTGCGGCGGTTGCCCGGGATCGGCGAGAGGACGGCGGAGAAGATCGTCGCGGCGCTTCGCGGCAAGATGGGGAAGTACGCACTGCTCCGCTCCGAGGCGCCGGCGGTCCCCGACGACGCCGGCGTGGACTTCCGGGAGGAGGTCCTGGAGGTGTTGACCCGCCAGCTCGGGCACCGATCCGCGGAGGCACGCCAGATGGTCGAGCAGGCGCTGAAGCGGAATGCCGGGATCACCTCCGCGGAGGAATTGTTCCAGGAAGTCTATCGCGCCGAGCGGGGGGCGCTGGCGTGACGCGGGAACGCGTGGTCGGACCGCGGAGCGAGCCGGCCCCTGACCCCGAGGCGGTGGGACGGGAGCGGAGTCGTGCGGAAGACGAGCAGTTCATCCGCAGCTTGCGCCCCCGAACCCTCGGCGAGTGCATCGGGCAGTCGCGGGTGGTGAGCGGCCTCCGTATCAGCCTCCAGGCGGCCCGCGAGCGGGGGGAAGCCCTGGACCACGTGCTGCTCCACGGGCCGCCCGGGCTCGGCAAGACCACGTTCGCCAACGTGATCGCGGAGGAGATGGGGACGAGCATCGTCACCACCTCCGGGCCCGCGGTGGAGCGCGGCGGCGACCTGATGGGGATCCTGACGAATCTGGCCCGTGGCGATGTGCTGTTTATCGACGAGATCCACCGGCTGCCACGGGCGGTGGAGGAATTTCTTTACCCGGCGATGGAGGATTTCTGCGTCAACTTCACCATCGAGAAAGGCGCCCACGCACGCACGCTTCGCTATACGCTGAAGCCCTTCACGCTGGTGGGGGCGACGACCCGTGCGGGGTTGCTCTCATCGCCGTTGCGCGAGCGATTCGGCATCGCCCACCATCTCGATTTCTACCCGGTGGACGAGCTCACCCGGGTGGTCACGCGCTCAGCCTCTATCCTGGGCGTCGAGGTGCTTGAGGACGGGGCCGCGGAGATCGCCCGGCGCGCAAGAGGGACGCCGCGGATCGCGAACCGGCTGCTGCGGCGGTCGCGGGATTATGCGCAGGTCAGGGCCGAGGGGCGCATCACGCTCGCCGTGGCGCAGGAGGCCCTGGAGTTCGAAGGGATCGACGCGCTCGGGCTGACGGCCCAGGACCGCGAGTTGTTGCGGACGATCATCCAGGTGTACAATGGCGGCCCGGTGGGGATCGAGGCGCTGGCCGCGACCCTCAACGAGGAGGTCGACAGTCTGGTGGAGATGGCCGAGCCGTTCTTGCTGAAGATCGGATTCCTGACCCGCACCCAGGCCGGCCGGCGCGTCACGCCGCAGGCCTGCGACCATCTGGGCATCCCGGCACCGGAGCGGGGCCCGCGCAGCCAGGGCTCGCTGTTTGCATGACGGTCCCCCACCTCGGGCGCCTGCTGGTGGGGCTTGGGCTGCTCATCGCCGCGGCCGGAGCGGTGGTGTGGTTGGTGGGGGGGATCCCGCGCCTGCCGGGCGACATCATCGTGCAGCGGAGGGGATGGACCCTCTACATCCCCATCGTCACGAGCATCGTGCTCAGCCTCTTCCTGACGCTCCTGCTGAACCTCTTCTTCGCCCGCCGATGAGGAGCCGGTTGATCGCTGCGGGTGTGGCGCTGGCGCTCCTCGGCCTGGGGGGCGGTGCGCGGCTTCCGGCATCGGCAGGCGAGCCGCCGCTTGTCCGGGTCGGGGTCGCGGTCGAGCAGCCGGCGGTTCGCATCGAGGGCGACGGCCCCATCTCCGCGGTCGACCTCCTCGCGGGGAGCTCCGCCCTGCTGATCGGCGGTCCCTGGGTGTTTCAACCGACGGCCACGGGGATGAGCATCCTCGGGACGACGTTTGGGCCCGCCGTGCGACTCACGGTTCAGACGGGATTTCTCCGGGTGAACGGCGTGCCGTACCGGGGGGTGATCGAGCTCCGCCGCACCGCGGCGGCCCGGGTGACCGCGATCAATGAGGTGGACATCGAATGGTATCTCTACGGCGTCATCAAGGGCGAAATCGACCCGCACTGGCCGCCGGAAGCGGTGAAGGCCCAGGCGGTGGCGGCACGGACGCTGGCGTTGGAGAACCTCGCGTCGTCGCACGTGAAGTACCCGGCCGAAGGCTATCAGCTCCGCGCGACGACCGACTCCCAGGTCTACCTGGGCGTGGCCGGAGAGGACCCCGCGGCCATCGCCGCGGTCGAGGCGACGCGAGGGCTGGTGGCGACGTTCCATGGGGATCCCATCTTCGCCGCCTACCATTCCAATTCGGGCGGGCACACCGAGGACAGCGAGAACGTTTGGGGGACCTCTCACCCCTACCTGCGCGGGGTGCCGGACCCCTTCGCCCTCCAGGCGCCGGGGAGCCAGTGGGCGGCACGGCTGCCGCTCTCGACGATCGAAGAGGACCTGCGTCGTCGAGGGGTGGACGTCGCCGGGTTGGTGAGCGTTGAACCGGGCCGGGTCACCCCTTGGGGCCGGGCGATCACCGTGCGCCTGGTCGAGGAGGGCGGGAAGAGCGAGGATCTGAGCGCCAATCAGTTCCGCCTCGTGCTGGGCGCTGGCTTGATTCGCAGCACGATGTTCACGATGACGCGCGAGGGTGCGGACATGAGTTTCACCGGGCGGGGCTCCGGGCACGGCGTCGGGCTGGATCAGTGGGGGGCGCGGGCGATGGCCCTCCAAGGATATACCTTTGAGCAGATCCTCAGTTACTACTACACCGGGATCTCGGTGGAACGGCGGTACTAGGCCGCGCCCACCGCTCGTCCGGTTCGGTTTCGATGAGGCTCTCCGACTTCGACTTTGCGCTTCCCCGCGAGTTGATCGCACAGGTCCCGGCACGCCCACGGGACAGCTCGCGCCTTCTGGTGCTGGATCGGCAGACCTCGACGCTCGCGCACCGGGTGTTCCACGACCTTCCCGAGTACCTTCGACCCGCCGACGTCCTGGTGCTGAACGAGACAAAGGTCCTGCCCGCGCGGCTGCGGGCCCGGCGGCCCACCGGAGGCGCCGTGGAGGTGTTGCTGCTGCGCCCGAGGTCCGACGGCGAGTGGGAGGCGCTGATCAAGCCGGCCCGCCGGGTCCGTTCGGGCGCCCGCCTCATCTTCGCCCGCGGGGTGTTGGAAGGCGTGGCCGGAGAGCGGACGGCCACCGGGACCCGCCTCATCGCGCTTGAACATCACGGGGACCTGCACGCGATCCTCGAGCGGATCGGGGAGATGCCCACCCCCCCCTACATCCGGCGCATCCCGGAAGGAGGGGACTACCAGACGGTGTACGCGCGAAGGGTCGGCGCCGTGGCGGCGCCGACCGCCGGGCTGCACTTTACGGACGCGCTGCTGGCCCGAGTCCGCGGGCTCGGGGTGCGGACCGCGTTCCTGACGCTGCATGTCGGCCTCGGGACGTTCCGGCCGGTCAAGGTGGACGACGTGACCCGCCACCGCATGGATGAGGAGGCCTTCGAGGTGAGCGGCGAGACGGCGGAGGCGATCAACACGGCGCGGGCGCGTGGGGGGCGGATCGTCGTCGTCGGCACGACCTGCGTGCGCGCCCTGGAGTCGGCCGCCGACGAGGACGGGCGCGTGCGGCCGGGGGGCGGGGGCGCCACACTGTTCATCACCCCGGGATACCGCTTCCGCGCCACCGATGCACTGATCACGAACTTCCACCTGCCGCGCTCGACCCTGCTGATGTTGGTCAGCGCCTTCGCGGGGCGCGAACGCATCCTTGCGGCGTACGTGGAAGCGATCCGCGCGCGCTACCGATTTTACAGCTTCGGGGACGCGATGCTGTTGCTGTGAGCGATCCCGGGTCTACGGGGCGAGCCGCGTCCACCCGCGCGCGTGCGGATTCCACTGTTCGAGCGGGCGGCCGAGATAATCCCGGCCTTCCACCTGGTAGCCGGCGGCCCGGAGGCGTGTGCGGGCCTCGGCGTAGTAGCGATAGTCGAGCTGCCAGACGCCGCGGAGCGGATTCCGGTAGAGACCCAACCCGCCCAGGAGCCGTTCGATATTTTGCATCTCCGTGGCGTCGCAGCGAAGCTCGACGCCCTGGGTGAGGGTGCCGAACGCCTCGATCTTGGGATTCTGAGGGGCGACCGGAGGCGCGCCCCCGGGATTGACCGATGTCGCGCGCCCGGGGACTCCGGCCGCGGCGGCGGGCCGGGCCACCGGAGGGGTTGGGGTCGCGGCACCCGACGCTCCGGCGGCGCGCTGCGCCTTGATCGCGTCGGCCTTCGCCTTTGCCGCGGCGATCTTCTCCTCCCGGCTCACCTCGGGCCCCGGCGCTGCGGCCCCCGGCGTGTCTTCGCTCATCGGCGCCTCCTTCGTGGGTCGTCCCGAAGGCATTGTACCCGACCGGTGGGAGGACCTCAAGCGATGGGGCTGTGTTATACTCCGAGCCGTGGCTGTGCGTTTCGAACTTCTCCACGTCGACCGCGACACGGGTGCGCGGGCGGGGCGGCTCCACACCCCGCACGGGATCGTGCACACCCCGGTGTTCATGCCGGTGGGGACGCACGGGACGGTCCGCGCGCTCACGCCGGAAGAGGTGGAGTCGACCGGCGCCGAGATCATCCTGGCCAATACCTTCCACCTATCGCTCCGGCCGGGGGGAGCACTGATCCGCCGGGCGGGGGGATTGCACGCGTTCATGCACTGGGCGCGGCCGATCCTCACCGACAGCGGAGGGTACCAGGTGTTCAGCCTTCCCCACCTGCGGAGGGTGACCGATGAGGGGGTAGTCTTTCGCTCGCCGATCGACGGGGACGAGGTGTCGTTCACCCCCGAACGGGTCATGGAGATCGAAGAAGAGTTGGGGGCGGACATCGTCATGCCGCTCGACGTCTGTCTGGGGTATCCCGCGCCGGACGCCGAGGCCGCGCTGGCCCTGCGGCGGACGCTCCTCTGGGCGCGGCGCGCCAAGGCCGCCCACCGGCGTCAGGATCAGGCGCTGTTTGGGATCGTGCAAGGGGGGTTTGCCCCCGAGCGGAGACGGCAGGCCGCCGACGATCTGGTCGCCCTCGACTTTCCCGGCTACGCCGTGGGCGGGCTCTCCGTGGGGGAGCCCAAGCCGATGACGTATGATCTGCTCTCCGCCGTCACGGAGCGGCTCCCGGAAGCCCGGCCGCGATACCTGATGGGGGTAGGGGCGCCGCCGAGCCTGGTGGAGGGGGTGGGTCGGGGGGTCGACATGTTCGATTGCGTGATGCCGACCCGCATCGGCCGGACGGGCATGGCGCTCACCGCGGCGGGCCCGCTGAGCCTCCGCCGATCGTCGCACGCCGAGGACCTCCGGCCGATCGAAGCCGGGTGTCCGTGTCCGGCCTGCGGCGACTACACACGGGCGTATCTGCGGCACCTGTTTAAGGCCGGAGAGATGCTGGGCCCGCGGCTGGTGAGCCTGCACAACCTGGCCTTCATGGGACGGTTGGCGGCGGAGATGCGCGGCGCCATCTGTGAGGACCGATTCGGCCCCTGGAGCCGGGCCACGCTCGCCCGCTACGGGGACGGCGTCGGGAGAGGGAATCGTCCGGATGCCGCAGAACCCTCCGGCACTCTGAATGGATCGGAGGCGTAAGCGTGCCGGCGCAGCAGGCGATCTCCGCGTTGGTTTACCTGCTCGCGGTCTTCGGTGTCCTCTACCTGCTGATGATCAGGCCGCAGCAGGTCCAGCAGAAGCGGTACCGGGAGATGGTGGGGCGGTTGAAGAAGGGGGACCGGGTGCTGACCCGTGGCGGTCTGTACGGGGTGATCCTCGATGTCAAGGATAACGATCTGACCCTGGAACTGGCCCAGAACGTGCGGGTCCGCGCCGACCGCACCGCGGTGCAGTCGCTCGTCAAGCGCGGGAGCCAAGGGAGTTAGCCCGCGGGCTCCGTCTTCATGGCCGACCACCGCCCCGTCCCCAGTCCGGTCACCCCGAGCGTCCCGGGGTTTTTGCTCACCCTCGAAGAGATCAAGCGCGACCGCGAGGTCGAGGCCTACGTCGCCAAGGCCGACGAGTACACCAGGGCGATCGGCTACACCGAGCACGGCACGCGCCACGCCAACCTCGTCGCCAGCATCGCGGGAAATGTCCTGCGGCGGTTGGAGAGACCGGAGCGGGAGATCACCCTGGGGACGATCGCCGGGTACCTGCACGATATCGGCAACCTCGTCGGCCGGGTCAACCACGAGCATACCGGGGCGCTGCTTGCGGGGGGGATCCTCACCCGCCTCGGGATGGAGCCGATCGATATGGCGACTGTGATGGGTGCGATCGGGAATCACGAAGAGGAGACCGGGGAGCCCGTGAGCGCCGAGGGGGCGGCGGTGATCATCTCGGACAAATCGGACGTGCACCGAACCCGGGTCCGAAACCCCGATCCCACCACGTATGACATGCACGACCGGGTGAACCACGCCGTGGAGCACTCGTTCCTCCGCGTCGACGCGCCCGCCCGGACCATCACGCTCGAGCTGACGATCGATACCCGGCTCTCCCAGGTCATGGAGTACTTCGAGATCTTCCTGCCGCGCATGGTCATGTGCCGCCGGGCGGCGAAGTTTTTGGGGTGTGAATTCAAGCTGATGATCAACGGCACGAAACTCTTGTAGGGGGGACGCGTATGCCTGCTTGGCAGTATCGGTGTAAGTCTTGTGGCGACGTGCACGAGGCGCCTCTGCGCCCTGGAGGGACCGTGTACCTGCGGTGCCTCACCACCCGCGAATGGGCCTGGTACGAGGCGTCGAGCTTCCGGACCCCCTCCGAATCGCGAGGGGCCGTGGTCGCGGCGCCGGCGCGAGGGGGAAAGACTGCGGCGCGGTCGATCGGCCGCGGGTCCGCGGGGAGCGGGCGTCGCCCCGGCACCGCTCGCTCCGCTCGGAAGTCCGTCGCCCGCCGCGCCACGAAGGGGGCCCGCAAGAAGGGCCGGTGACCCCCGTGTGCGCGGAATTGAAGGAGAGGATTCTATAGATTTTCCAAGAATTGCATAGATTCGTGGATGGCCTTGGCGTGGCTGAGGGGGCCCGGGGTCGTTGGCTGACCTTGGGAGAGGCCGCCCAGCGGCTCGGCGTCGACGTGACGACGTTGCGCGGTTGGGCAGATAAGGGGAAGGTTCGGGTTTTTAGAACGCCCGGGGGCCACCGCCGGTTCGATCCCGCCGATCTGGAATCGCTCCTCAAGACGGGCCTTTCCCCCCGCCGCGCGGCGGGTACCACGTTTTCGTCGAGCGCGGCGTCGGCCCGGGAGTGGCTGGCCTCGCATCCGTGGTACGCCCGAATCCCCGAGGGATCCTTGGTCAGCGTGCGGGCGCTGTGCGGCGACCTGATGCGCATTCTGGCCGCGTATACGGACGGCGAACCGGCCCGCCCGCCCCATCTCGCGGAAGGCAGACGAGTCGGCGCCGCCCTGGGGAGGGAGGTGGCCGGATGGGGTCTCTCCCCCGCCCAGTCGACCGAGGTGTTTCTCCACTTCAAGATGCACGTCACCGAAATGCTGTCTGCGCCCGCCCAGAGCGGTGAGGATCAGGTTCGATCGCTGCGGGACGCGGATGCGTTCCTCGGGCAAGTCCTTCAGGCGATGATGGAAGCCTACGAGGCGGCCAAGGCCTGAGGGCCGCGATCCCCACCGGTCGGCGACGGAGGATGGTGGAGGCAAGGGTGAGACGGGACCGTGTGCGGCTGGGGACGCGTGGGAGCCGGCTGAGCCTGCGGCAGGCCGAGTTGGTGGTCGAGGCCCTTCGGGCGAGCCATCCGGCGGTGTCGGTTGAAATCGTGGTGATCAAGACCGCCGGTGATCGCGCTCCGGACGTGCCGTTGGAGCGGCTGGAGGGAATCGGGTTCTTTGCCAAGGAGTTGGAGGCCGCCCTCCTCGACGGTCGCTGCGACCTGGCGATGCACAGCGCCAAGGACCTCCCCACGGCGATCCACCGCGATCTCGCGCTGGGGGCGTACCTGCCTCGTACCGACCCCAGGGATGTCGTGGTGGACAGGGAGGGCCGGATCCTCGCCTCCCTGCCCGCGGGCGCGCGGGTCGGGACGAGCAGCGTGCGGCGGGCCGCGCAGATCCTCCACCGCCGACCCGATCTCCAGCCCACCTCGATCCGCGGCAACATCGATACCCGACTTGCCAAACTGGACCGCGGCGTCTGCGACGCGATCTGCCTTGCCGGTGCCGGGCTGCTGCGGATGGGGTGGCAGGCACGGATCACGGAGTGGTTGGATCCTGAGGTCATGCTCCCCGCCCCCGGCCAGGGGGCGATCGCGGTCGAACTGCGAGGGGGGGATGCCGATCTGCTCGAGCTGCTCCGCTCCATGGATCACCCGCCCACCCGGGTGGCGGTTGCGGCGGAGCGTGCCTTCGTGGCCCGCCTGGGGAGCGGGTGCCGCGCGCCGGCGGCCGCGCTGGCGGCGGTGGCAGGGGAGGCCGTGACCCTCGAAGGGCTCGTCGCGCTCCCGGACGGTAGCTGCGTACGTCGCCACCGCGCGACCGCGGCGCTCGCCGCCGCGGTAGAGGTCGGCGAGGAGGTGGCGGATTATCTCCTGGCGCACGCGGGGTTTGCGCTGGAGGTCGGACCCGCGGGGTCGGGTGCCGCCCTCACCTCCGGGGAACTGCGGCGGGGGGCGGTGTCGTGACCGCGCCCGGCGCGCTCGACGGCCGGTGGATCGTGGTGACCCGGGCCCGGGCGCAGGCGGGCGCCCTGGCGGCGCGGCTCGAGGCGGAGGGCGCCCGGATCGCCGAGTTTCCGACGATTCGGGTGGGTCCCCTCGACGACTACGGCGAGGCAGACCGCGCCATCGATCGGCTCGGCGACTATCGGTGGATCGTCTTCACGAGCCAAAACGGGGTCACCGCGTTTCTGGATCGTCTCCAGGCGCGCGCCGGGACCGTGCGTGGGCTCGACCACCACGACCTCGCAGCGATCGGCCCCGCCACGGCGGGGGCGCTCCGCGCCCGCGGGCTGCGCGTCGATCTGGCCCCCGCCGAGTTCGTCGCGGAGGCGCTGGTCGAGGCGTTCGCCACCGCCTCCTCCGCCGGGCCCAGTCGGCTGCGCGGCGCTCGGGTCCTCCTGCCGCGTGCGCTCGAGGCGCGCGGCGTGCTGCCCGAGGGGTTGCGGGGGCTGGGGGCGATCGTGGACGTGGTTCCCGTGTACCGCACGGTCACGGAGCGCGACCAGGCCCCCGCGGTCCGCCGGCGGCTCCTCGACGGCGAGGTCGATGCGGTCACCTTTACGAGTTCGTCGACGGTTCGAGGCTTCGTCGAGGTGCTGGGGCCCGAGGCGCCCCGGGTCGGCGGGCGCGCGTTGATCGCGTGCATCGGCCCGGTGACCGCGGCGACCGCGCGCGAACGCGGCCTGCCCGTCGGGCTGGTCGCCCGGGAATACACGGTCCCGGGGTTGGTGGCGGCGCTCCGCGAGCGCTTGGGGCGCGCCGTGCCAACCGCCGACCGATAGGGGAGGAAGAGGATGGCGTTTCCACAGCACCGCCTGCGGCGGCTGCGCCGCACCGATCGGCTGCGAGAGATGGTGGCGGAAACCTCGCTCGCGGCCCACCACTTCATCGCGCCGCTCTTCGTCAAAGAAGGCCTGGCCCGCCCGGTCGAGATCGAGGCGATGCCGGGACAGCTGCAGCATACCGTGTCGAGCCTCGTCGAGGTCTGCGGGGGTCTGGCGGAACTCGGCGTCCCCGCGGTGCTGCTCTTCGGGATTCCGTCGCGGAAGGACGCCGAGGGAACGGGGGCCTGGGATCCCGACGGCATCGTCCAACAGGCGTTCCGGGCGGTGCGCGCCGAACTCGGCGACCGATTGGTCCTCATCGGCGATTTGTGCCTGTGCGAGTACACGGACCACGGACACTGCGGGATACTCCGCGGGTCCGCGGTCGACAACGATGCGACCCTGGACGTCTACGCCCGGATCGCCGCCTCGTACGCGGAGGCCGGGGCGGATTGGGTGGCGCCGTCGGGGATGATGGACGGGCAGGTGGGGGCGATCCGGCGCAGCCTCGATACCCTCGGGCACCAGGACGTTGCGGTTCTGGCATACGCGGCGAAGTACGCCTCGGCTTTCTACGGACCGTTCCGCCAGGCGGCGGAGTCGACCCCCCGATTCGGCGATCGCCGCGGGTACCAGATGGATCCGTCGAATGTGGAGGAGGCCCTTCGCGAGGTCCGCGCCGATGTCGAAGAAGGCGCGGACGTCGTGATGGTCAAGCCGGCGCTTCCGTACCTCGACGTCCTCAGCCGGGTCAAGGCGGAATTCGGACTGCCCACGGCCGCGTATCACGTCAGCGGTGAGTACGCGATGCTCAAGGCGGCCGCCGCCCGAGGGTGGATCGATGAAGACCTCGCCATGTTCGAGGTCCTGTACGCGATTCGGCGGGCCGGCGCGGACCTCATCCTCACCTATTTCGCCCGGGCAGCGGCGGAGCGGCTGCGGCGCGGGTAGACTCGGCCTCGCCGGGGTCAAAGCCGGCGCGCCGCGCTGACGGCACAGGGTGCCCGCCCGCGGCGGGCGGGGCATACCGCGCCGAGGGGGGGCGTTTCTCATGGTACTGCTGAGCCCGGGGGAGCTATGCGTCCGATCGTCATTATGCCCCTCTACAATGAAGAGGAGACCGTTGCGCAGGTCCTGGAGGAAGTTCGGCGTCACACGGTCGCAAAGATCTTGGTGGTCAACGACGGCTCCACGGATCGGTCGGCGGAAATCCTCAAACGGAGCCGCCTCGACCTTCAGGTGGTGACCCACGCCCAAAACGAAGGGTACGGGCAGTCGCTGATCGATGGATTTCGCGGGGCGATCCGCGACGGGTACGACGTTGCCGTGACGATCGACTGCGACCTTCAGCACGAGCCGCACATGATCCCGCAGTTTCTTGAGCTGGCGTCGGAGTTCGACATCGTTTCCGGGAGCCGCTACCATCCGGAGGCACCGGGCGTCCAGGATCCCGCCCCGCCGGATCGGCAGCGGATCAACGAAGAGATCACCCGGATCATCAATGACCTGACCGGGTATCACCTCACCGATGCGTGGTGCGGTTTCAAAGCGTACCGCGCCGCGGGTCTCGCCCGGATGACGCTCGACGAGCGAAGTTACGGCTTTCCCCTGCAGGTGTGGCTGCAGGCCGCACGGGTGGGGCTCACGGTCACGGAGGTTCCCGTGCCGCGGATCTACAAGAACCCCGGGCGGCGGTTTTGGGGGGGCCTCGATGATCCGGCCGCGCGACGCACCTACTACCTGACGATCATCGACCGCGAGGTGAGCCGATGGCGGAACTCCTCGTAATCGGCGCCCACCCCGATGATGTGGAGATCGGGATGGGCGGCGCGGTGGCGACCTTCGTCCGGCAGGGCCACGACGTGACGATCCTCGATCTCACCGACGGCGAGCCCACCCCGATGGGGACCCCGGAGCGGCGCCGGGCCGAGAGCGAAGCGGCCGCCGGGGTGTTGGGGGTGCGGCGCCGCACGCTGCCGCTGCCCAACCGATACCTCCAGGATACCGTGGAGAACCGGATGGCCGTCGCGGAGGTGATCCGCGAGGTCCGTCCAGACATCCTGTTCATCCCGTACGGGGTGGATGCGCACCCCGATCACGTCGCCGCGGAGCGCCTGGCGGAGGCGGCCCGATTCTACGCCAAACTCACCAAGACCGAGATGCGGGGAGACCCCCACTATCCGGGCCGGATCCTGCACTTCTTCTGCACGCACTACCGGCTGCACGTGGCCCCGGCGTTCGTCCTGGACATCACCGAGCAGATCGAGCGCAAGATGGAGGCGATCGCCTGCTATCGATCCCAGTTCAACGAGGAGCGGGGCAACGCCGGGGTGCTCGAGGCGATCCGGACTATCGCCGCGTACTGGGGCACCCGGATCCGGCGGCCATACGGCGAACCGTTCGCCAGCAAGGAAGCGCTGGGGCTGCGCGGGCTCGGGGAACTGCTGTGAAGGTCGGCCAGCCTGAGATGCCCACCGCGTACAAGGTCCCCGCGCGCTCCGGGGAGGCCCTGATCGTCCCCCCCAGGGCGAAGATCCCGGCGATCCTCGCCGCCAGGGGCGAAGCCAGCTGGGGGCGGGCGGAGATCATGGGCGTACCGCTCGGCGAGTTTCGCGCCCGCGTGCGGCGGCGCGCGATGGCGCTGGTGGAACCGCAGCCGGGCACACAGTCGGGTCCGGTCGTGGTGATGGGGCACCAGCCGCTCTTCTTTCACCCGGGGGTGTGGATGAAGTTTTTTCTTCTCTCCCGCCTCGGCGCGGATCTAGGGGGGGTCGGGCTGCACCTGATCGTCGACAGCGATGCCTCCGGCGCGGTGACGGCACAGATCCCCGCCCGGACCGACCGGCTGATCCGTCGTACGGAGACGCTCCTGGAGGTCCCCGACGAGGTCCCGCTGGAAGCCCACCGGCCCCCGTTCCCTGAGGAGTGGGAGGGGTTCTGCGCCCGCGTCCGCGGGCACCTCGCGACCCTGGCCCTGGGGGAGGTGTCGGATAGATTTGAAGCGTTCGCGGAGGGGGGGACGGCGGGGCGGCGGCGCGGCCGCTCGCTGGGCGAGTTTTTGGCGCACGCCCGCCGCGAATACGAGGCGCGGATGGCCCCGCCGACCTACGGCGAGTTGACCGTTTCCGGCTTTTCGGATACCCCGGAGTTCAGGACGTTTGTCCTCCACCTCCTGCAGGATCCCCCGGCGTTCCGCCGGTGCTACAATGCGAACCTGGACGCGCACCGCCGGATCCACCGGTTGCGCTCGGCGGCCAATCCGTTTCCCAACCTGGGGGAGGTCGATGGCGCCCAGGAGATGCCGGTGTGGGCGCTCCACGGCGGGCGGCGGACAGATCTCTACGTCGAGCGGGCGGGGGATCGGGTTCGGCTGCGCACCGCCACGGAACCGATCGCCGAGGTGCCGGCCGGGCCGGAGGGGATCGATGCGCTGAAAGCCTCAGGCGTCCGGCTCCGGCCGAAGGCCATCACGCTGACGATGTTTGCCCGCCTCTGTCTGGGGGACCTGTTCATCCACGGGGTCGGCGGGGGCCGGTACGACCGCGTGACCGATGCGATGATCGGCGAGCTGTTCGGCTGCGCCGCGCCCCCCTATATCGTCGCCACCGGAACGCTCTTTCTCCCGCTTCTGGGAGAGGAGGAGGCGGCCGACGACCCCCGCGCGCTCGAGCGACGGCTGATGGACCTGCAGCACAATCCTGAGCGGTACCTCGGGACCGCGTCCGCGGCGCAGCAGCGGCTGATCGACGAGAAGTGGGCGCTGATCCGCTCGGTCGAAGCGATGCGCCCGGGCCCCGAGCGCCGAGCCGCCACCCACCGGATCCGAGAGGTCAACACGCTGTTGTCGGCGGGACTGGTCGACCAGATGGCCCGGATCCGGGAGCAGCTGACGGGGCTGAGTCAGAGCTCGTCGGCCCGGGAGGCGGCGGAGGATCGCGGGTACCCGTTCTTCCTCTTCGACCCCGCCGCGGTCGACGCCCTGGCCGGCGCCTAGGGGTTCGTCGCGACGCCCGATGGCTCCGCGCCGGGTCCGTCACCCCGATCCCGCGTGACCCCTCCCGTCCCCGCCGTTCTGGCCGAAGACCTCTGGAGAGGGTACGGCCGCACCCGGGTGCTGCGCGGCGTGAACGTCGCGGTCCCGCCGCATGCCGCCCTCGCCGTGCTCGGGCCCAACGGTTCGGGGAAATCGACGCTGCTGCGCGTGCTGGCGGCGGCGCTGCGCCCGGCGAGGGGGCGGGTGCTCATCGCCGGCAGCGACCTCTTCGCCATCCCGGAGGAGCGTCGGCGGGTCGGGCTCGTTACCCACGAGCCGATGCTGTACGGGGGCCTCAGCGTGCTCGAGAACCTGCATCTCCTCGCGACCCTCTACGGGCTTCCGGACGGCCGCGACCGCGCGCGGGAGGTCTGCGATCTCCTCGGGATCGCGCGCCGCGCCGACCCCGTGCGCGGGCTGTCGCGCGGGGTGCAGCAGCGGGCCGCACTCGCCCGGGCCGTCCTGCACCGCCCCGCGGTGCTGCTGCTCGACGAACCCTTCAGCGGGCTCGACCCCGAGGGGATCGCCGGCGTCACCGGCATCCTCGGGGACTTCTGCCGCGGCGGAGGGGCGTTGATCCTGACCACGCACAGTCCGGCGGAAGCTCTGAGCGTCGCCGCCTCCGCCGCCGTGCTCATCGGAGGACGGCTGACCCCCCTGCGATCGATCGGCGGGATGCCCGTCGAAGCGGTGCGCGCCTGGTACCTCGATGCGGTGGCGGGGGGAGGCGGATGAGGGTGCTGGCGGCATTGGTCTGGAAGGATTTGGTGATCGAAGCGCGGACGCGGGAGCTTGTGACCTCGATGAGCCTCGTCGCGTTTCTCGCGCTGGTGATCATGAGCCTGGCGTTTGCGCCGTCCCCCGCATTCGCGGCGACCGCGGCGCCGGGGGTGCTGTGGGTGACGGTGGCCTTCGCCGCGACGCTCGGGCTCGCCCGCTCGCACGCCCTCGAACAGGACCGGGGCGCCCTGCAGGGTCTGCTGCTCACCCCCGTCAGCCGGGGCATGCTCTACCTCGGAAAGTTCGCCGCGAACCTGTTGCTGGTGGGGATGTTGGAGGTGGTCGTGGTTGCCGCGTTCGCGGTGCTGTTTTCGGTGCCGCTCGGCCGTCACGTCGGGTGGATCGTCCTCCCCCTCGGTCTCGGGGCGATTGGGTTCACGGCGGTCGGCACCCTGTTGGGGGCGATGACCGCGGCGACGCGTCTGCGCGAGGTGCTGCTCCCGGTCCTCCTGTTGCCGGTGGTGCTGCCGGTGATCGTCTTCTCGCTGGCCGGGATCGGCGCGGTCCTGGAAGGGCGGCCCCTGGCCGACCTCTTCCGCTCCGCGAAGCTGCTGGGCGCGGTGGACGCCGTGTTCGTCGTGCTCGGGATCTGGCTGTTCGAATACGTCGTGGAAGAGTAGGGGCGCGTCCGAGTCCTACCGCGCCAGGCCTTGCCGCTTACGGCAGGTCCGCGTACACCGCGCCGTCACGCACCTGCACGGGATAGGTGACGACGGGGCGCCGCGCGGGCGGTTCCACCACCTGACCCGTCCGGACGTCAAACCGGCTGCCGTGCCAGGGACACGTCACCGTGGTTCCGTTCACCGCGCCCTTCCCCAGGGGTCCGCCCATGTGCGTGCATTCGTTTGCGAGCGCGTAGAACACCCCGTCCAGGTTGAAGAGGGCAAGCACCTTCCCGGCCACCCGAACTTCCCTGCCGGTTCCGGCCGGAACCTCTGCGACGTCGGCGAGCTTGATCAACGGCATGCCCGATCCCTCCCCTCGCGGACGTGGCGGGTGCGCGCCCGTCGATCACGGGCTCGGGGGGGTCCGCCCCCGATCGTGTAGGCGGAGAAAGGGTCGCCGCGGCGGAGGCACCGCACCCGCTCCAGCCGCGCCGCGAACAGCGCCTCGAGCCATTGGTGGATCATCTCGCAGACGCGGGGATCCGCTTCCGCCAGCTTCATCAACGGACAGTTGTGCTCGCGCAGCTGGGTGCCGTGCGGGGTTCGTTCGATCGTCGGCAGGAAACCCCGCTCCGCCAGGATGTCCCTCGCCCGCTCGATGCGCTGGCGGCCGGTGGACCCTTCAACGCGCGGCAGGTCACGCGCGATCCACCGACCGGTGATCCGCCGGAGGAGTTTCGGCAGGTCCCCGGGCTGCTCCCCGATCTCTTCCAGGAGGGAGAGGGCAAAATCATCGTAGGCCTTCGGGAACAGGTGATCCGCGGTCGGCGTCAATTCGAAGACCTGGCTGGGCCTTCCGATGCCCGCCCGCAGACCTTCGCGGCGGACCAGATGTTCTCCCCGCAAGGCGGCCAAATGGATCGTGACCGCGGTGCGGGTGAGGTGAAAGGCGGCCGCCAGTTCCTTGACGGTTTGGCTGCCCTTGAGGCGGAGCCGCTCCACGATTCGACGACGGGTTTCCTGCATCGGCCTCCCCAGCATACCGCGACGCACCCAATACGTCAATAATCGATATTATGACATAGATTATTGACATAATATCTATTCCTATGGTACGAATAGACCGACCTCACGGTGCCGCCGGTGCGATCGCGGGAGGGGACCGGAGGGTGTCCGCGGGCTCGGCTGAGGGGGGGATCCTTGCCTGGTTCCCAAGCGCCGGGGGACGGCGTAGATCGCTTTCGTCTCTTTCAGGACCTGGCCGGTCCGCACCTTCACCGGCTGTCCTCACGTCTGAAGGTTCGGCACTTCCGCGTCGGTGAGTTCGTGGTGCAGATGGGGGAGCGGGCGGAGACCCTCTACTTTCTGGACGCCGGTGCCGTAAAGGTCAGCACCATCTCGCCGACCGGTGAGGAGCGCATCCTCGACGTCCTCAAGGCCGGCGACACGCTTGGAGAACTCTTCATCGGCCCGGCTGATCGCTGGACGGCCTTGGCGCAGGCCGTCTCGCCGTTGACCGTCCGCACCATCCAACGGGAGGCCTTCGTCGGGCTGATGCGGGCCGATCCGATCGTCTGCCTCAATTACATCCACCATCTCGTCGAACAGCAGCGGCGGATTCATGCGCGCCTGGAGGCGCTGGTGCATTCGGATCCGGGCCTCCGCGTGCTGGCGCTGCTGGCGGGGTTGGCCGATCGGGGCGAGCGTGCGCCGGGGGACCGATATACGCTGCCGGCGAAGCTCACCCAGGGGGATCTTGCCCGCATGATCGGGTTGAACCGAAGCACCGTGAGTATGTTGATCAATGCGTACAGGCGTCGGGGGTTGTTGGGAGGGGAGCGGGGGACGCTCGTGATCCATTGGGGCCGCGTCAGGGCCGTGTTGAGACGGGCCGGCCTCACGGTCGCCGCACCCTCCGGGCCTCCGCGGGGGGGGTGGTGGTGATGCCGCACTATCAGTACGTGATTGTCGGAGGAGGGATGACGGCGGACGCCGCGATCGGCGGGATTCGCCAGGCCGATCCCTCGGGGACCATCGGGCTGATCGGCAGCGAGGCCCATCCGCCCTACAATCGGCCGCCCCTCTCCAAGGCCATGTGGAAGGGAAAATCGCTCGACAGCATTTGGCGCCGGACGGATCGTCAGGGCGTCGACCTCCACCTCGGCCGAACCGTCCGCAGCCTCGACGCGAAATCAAAGCGCGTCGGCGATGATCAGGGGACGATCTACACCTGGGACAAGTTGCTGCTGGCGACGGGGGGGGCGCCGCGCCGCCTTCCGTCGGGGGGCGGGGGCGTCATCTATTTCCGCACACTGGACGACTACACGCGTCTTCGGGCGTTGACCGAGCAGGCGCAGCGGTTCGCGGTCATCGGCAGCGGGTTCATCGGCTCCGAGATCGCCGCCGCCCTGGCCATGAACAAGAAGGACGTGGTGATGTTATTCCCGGGCGAAGGGATCGGCGGCCGCATGTTCCCGCGGGACCTCTCCGCCTTCCTCAACGACTACTATCGGCAGAAGGGGGTGGAACTGGGCGCCGGCGAGCGGGTGATGTCCCTGACCCCTTCGGGCGCCGGATACCGACTCGCGGCGCAGACCGGCCACGAATGGGTCGTGGAGGGTGTCGTGGCGGGGGTCGGAATCGCGCCGAACACCGACCTGGCCCGGGACTCGGGGCTGGAGGTCGACGACGGCATCGTGGTGGACGAGTGCCTCCGCACCACCCACCCCGACGTTTACGCCGCGGGGGACGTGGCCTCGTTTTTTAGTCCCGTGCTCGGGAAGCGTCTGCGCGTCGAGCACGAAGACAATGCCAACGTGATGGGGAAGGCCGCGGGTCTCCTGATGGGGGGGCAGGGCGCGCCGTACCGCCACCTCCCATATTTCTACTCCGACCTCTTCGATCTGGGGTACGAAGCGGTGGGGAACCTCGATCCCCGGCTGGAGACGGTCGCGGATTGGAAGGATCCCTACCGGGAGGGTGTGGTGTACTACCTCCAACACGGGCGGGTCCGCGGGGTGCTGCTCTGGAACGTTTGGGATCAGGTCGAGGCGGCCCGAGCGCTCATCGCCGGCCCTGGCCCGATCCGCCCCGAGGACCTCAAAGGGCGACTGCCCCTCTCGCGCTGAGGGGGATCGCGACGATGGGTGCGGGGGCGATGCATTCCAAGACCGGGGCCCTGGTCGCGGCGATTCTCGGTTCCGGGATTGTGTCGCTCGATTCGTCGGTGGTGACCGTGGCCTTGCCCCGGATCGGACAGGAACTGCCGACGAAACTCTTCGGGGTCCTGGAAGGGCAGTCGTACATTTACAATGGCTACTCGCTGGCGCTGACGGCGCTCTTGATCCTGGCGGGGGCCCTCAACGACTTCTACGGCCGCCGCCGGGTGTTCGCCCTGGGCGTCGCGGGGTTCGGGGTGACCTCGGTGCTCTCCGGTCTGGCGCCGAACATGGAGTCCCTCGTGGCCTTCCGCGTCCTTCAGGGTGCCGCGGGGGCGTTCTTGATTCCGGGGTCGCTCGCCCTCATCACCGCGACGTTCTCCGGGGAGGAGCAGGGCCGGGCGTTTGGGATCTGGGCGGCGGCTTCCGCCTCGATCAGCACGCTGGGTCCCTTCGTCGGCGGGCTGCTGGTCGACACGACCTCGTGGCGGATGGTGTTCCTGATCAACGTCCCGTTGGTCGTCCTGACGCTTTGGGTTCTGCGGCGGTACGTCCAGGAAAGCCGCGACAACGAGGCCGCCGGGGCGTTTGACGTGCCGGGGGCGCTCGTGGGGGCGCTGGCCACGGGGGGCCTCGCGGTCGGCGCGATCTACGGCCAGCAGCGGGAATGGCGTGATCCCCTGGCGTTTGCGATGCTGGCGGTGGGCGGCGCCGCGATGCTGCTCTTTCCGTTCATGATGCGGCGCGCTCGCCACCCGCTTGTGCCGCTTCAGCTCTTCCGATCGCGCAACTTCACCGTGACCAACCTGTCGACGTTCGTGATCTACGGAGCGCTGTCCGTGACCTTCTATTACCTGACGCTGTTCCTGCAGGGGACACTGGGGTACACCGCCTCAGCGGTCGGGCTGGCGTATATCCCGGAAGTCTGTTTCCTCGTGTTCTTCTCGTCGCGCTTCGGGGCTCTGGCGTCCCGATACGGTCCACGGTGGTTCATGGTCGTCGGGCCGGCCGTCATGGCGGGCGGCGTGCTGCTGCTCTCACGCGTCTCGGCCCAGAGTCAACCCTGGTTGTTTCGGCCCGACACCCCGGCGACATTCCTCCCCCCCAGCGCCTACCTCACCGATTTCCTCCCCGGGCTCGTCGTCTTCGGGGTGGGCCTCATGGTCATGGTGGCGCCGTTGACGACGGCCCTGATGACCTCCGTACCCGCACGCAACTCGGGGGTCGCTTCCGCGATCAACAACGCGATCTCAGAGGTCGGGCCGCAGCTGGCCGGGGCGCTCATCTTCGTCGCGATCACCGCGGGGTTCTATACGCAGATGGCCGCGCGGGTCCCGGGATTGGATACCTCGTCGCCCGCCGTGCGCCGGCAGATCTCTCCCCTCAACCCCGCGCCGAAGGGTGCCGCCGCCGAGGAGGTGGCCGCGGTTCGCGATGCATCGGTCGCCGCGTTTCACCTGGCGATGCTGGTCGGCGCCGCGCTGCTCATCGGCGGCGCCGCGATCAATGCGGTCGGCATCCGCCCCCAGGCGCCGTCCCAGCCGACCGCGATCATCTCCGCTCCCCCGCATTGGCGAAGGTTCTGCATCGCCTGCCGCCGGGAAGACCGGATCCGGCGCGCGAGGAGCGGGGGCGACCCCGCCGACGCGCGTCCCACACGACAGCCGTAACCGCGGCCGCCTCGCTACGCCGAAGACAAGGCAGACCTTCACGATCCGCTCGCGCCGGTGTTGCCGGCGCAACAGCGCCCCCGCACCACTCGTGCTACGCTCCCCCTAACAAAAAGTCTCGCAGGCGGCTCTGCAGCCTATGAGCGGGTGTGCCGGTACCCGGGCACGACGTTCGCTGTAGGGCCTCGGGCGGATGGAAAGGGGCGCGCCCGAGATCCCCGTTTGGGGGGATGGAGAGCGCGAACGGTGTCCGTGACGTCACGGCCGGGGGTGAATCGTGATGAACCGTAAGTTCCTGCTCCGGGGTGCGCTCATCGTGGTCTGCCTCGGCTTCGCGCTGACGTTGATCTCCGGCCGGATCCCCAGCGGTCCCGTCGCCACGGCACAAGCGCCCACGCCGACGGAGTTCGACCGCGTGATCAGCCAGAATGCACAGCGGATGATCGAGGAGGGCAGGAGGACTTTTCGTTACGACACCTTCGGCGATGAAGCCTGGTTTGGGGATACGCTCAAACTCCATCAGGCCATCGAGGGAGCGAAGCACGGCGGCGTGGGACCCGGGGTGAGCCCGAAGACCGCCCTGGCCGTGGGGTTGAAGGTCGATATGGACGCGCTGCCGCCGGCGCTGGTGGCGCAGGTCAAGGCCGGGAAGGTTGACCTCGACGATCCCGCGACAACCCTCGCCCTCCTCAAGCTCAATGCGGTCGTGGGCGTGACCGGATTTTTTCAGGCGGGCGGGAGTCTGCGGTCGGTGGGAGTCCAGTGCGCCTTTTGTCACTCCACCGTCGACGACGCGTTTGCCGCCGGGATCGGCCACCGCCTGGACGGCTGGGCGAACCGCGATCTGAACGTGGGGGCGATCGTGGCGCTGGCTCCGAACGTGAAGGTCATCGCCGACGTGCTAGGGGTCGATACCGCCACGGTGCTGAAGGTGCTCAACAGTTGGGGCCCGGGGAAATATGACGCGGAGCTCATCCAGGACGGCAAGGGCCTGCGCCCCGACGGCAAGTCCGCGGCCACCCTCCTCCCGGCGGCGTTTGGGTTGGCCGGGGTGAATCTCGCCACGTACACGGGATGGGGGTCGGTGACGTACTGGAACGCGTATGTGGCCAACACGCAGATGCACGGGATGGGAACCTTCTTCGATCCCCGGTTGAACAATGCGAAGCAATTCCCAGTCGCGGCGAAAACCCACTACGGCAATATTCGAAACGCTCCCGACGAGATCACCTCGAAGCTGGCCGCGCTGCACTTCTATCAACTGGCGATTCCGGCCCCCACGCCCCCCGAGGGGTCATACCAGAAGGAGGGGGCGGCGAGGGGAAAGATTCTGTTCGAGGGCAAAGCGCAGTGTGCCATCTGCCACGTGCCGCCGCTGTATACGGAGCCGGGGTACAATATGCATACCGCGGCGGAGATGGGCATTGACAATTTCCAATCGAACCGGTCCCCCGATAAGCGGTACCGGACCACGCCGCTCCGCGGCCTGTGGACCCACCAGAAAGGCGGGTTCTTCCATGACGGCCGGTTTCCGACCTTACAATCGGTTGTCGCGCACTACAATACGACGCGCAATTTGCATTTGACGGATCAGGAGATCCTCGACCTCGTCGAGTTCCTGAAGTCGCTGTGATCGATCGCGGAGAGCGGCGCCCAGCGCCCAAGGAGGGAATGGGGGGAAGGGCAGGGCGGACACACGGTCACCCCATCGCCCCGCTGCCGGTGCGGGTGCGACGGCCGAACGGTTCTGCGACGGAGGCATGAGACCATCGGGTTCCCGGCCCTCCACCGGGCGGCGGCGAACGTCAGGGGACCCGTGTGGACGAACCGCGGATCCTCATCACGCCGCCGATGAATGACCGGAGGCCCCGTGCGGATCGGACTCCTCTCATTCGTTGAAACTGCCCCCGCCGGTTGTTATCATCGTGATGATGCATGCTCCGACGACACCGAGGAGTAGATGACCCGATCCCTCGACGGGCTCTTGGCGTGGGGAACCTTTGTCACCATGCTCTGCGCCTTGTTCGGAGCGTTCGTGTTCGCCCAAACCGAGCAGGTGATGGGAGACATCCAGCGCATCTTTTACGTGCACCTCCCGCTTGCCTGGATCAGCTTCCTGGCCTTTGGGCATGCCTGCTGGGCGGGGGTGCAGTATCTGCGGACCGGCCGCGGCGAATGGGACGCGGTCGGCGCGTCGGCGGCGGAGATCGGGGTGCTGTTCAGCACGTTGGTGATTGTGACCGGTTCGCTGTGGGCGCGCCCGGTGTGGGGGGCGTGGTGGACCTGGGATCCGCAACTGATGACCTACCTGATCCTCTGGCTGATTTACGTCGGGTACCTGATGCTGCGCAGCGCCGCGGGGGACGATCTCCGGCGGGCCCGCTTCGCCGCGGTCTTCGCGATCGTCGGGTTCGTCGACGTGCCGCTGGTGTGGTTCTCCGCGCGGTACCTGCGCGCGCTCTCCCCGGTGATCTTTTCCACGCACAGCATCGGCCTCGCGCCGTCGATGGCCTGGGCGTTGCTCGCGGGACTGGTGGCGTGGAGCCTCTTCTATGCGTTGCTGTTCCGGTCCCGGCTCCGCCTCGGGTTGCTGGAAGCGCAGGTGGCGAACCTCGTCGATGAGGGCGCCTGAGATGGCCTACCTCTTCTGGGCGTTTGCCGTCGTCTGGATCGGGATCTTCCTCTACCTCTACGGGCTGGTCCGGCGCAGCCGCGCGCTGGAGCGCGAGGTGGCGGAGTTGCGCGCGAGGACGCGGGCGGGCGGCCCGGCACGGCCGGCGCGCCCGGGCGGGGGCGGATCGTGATGGGACGGACGCGCCCGGTTGTGTTCGTGGGCGGGGTGGTCGTCATCGTCCTGGCGTTGGCGTACCTCGTCTACGGCGGAATCCAGCAAGGCGCCACCTACTGGGTGACCGTCGGCGAGCTGCTGTCGAAAGATCCATCCGTCCCGCAGGACCGGGTCCGCCTGGGGGGAACGGTCGTCCCGGGATCGGTGACCTGGGACGGTTCCCACCAGCACCTGCGGTTCGCTGTGACCGACGGGGCGAAATCGATCCCGGTCCGCTACAGCGGGATCGTTCCCGACATCTTCCGCGAAGGCCGCCAGGTGGTCGTGGAGGGTCGCCTCACGTCGGATGGGGCGTTTGCCGCGACGACGCTGCTCGCGAAGTGCCCGACCAAGTACAACCCGGCCGATCCGCAGGGGCAGGTCCCGCGGTGAGAGGACACCTCGTCCGTGGCTGACCTCGGACGGTTCAGCCTTCTCGCCGCGTTCGTCCTGGCGTTGTACGCACTGCTGGCGGCGGCCCTGGGCGGTCGCGCGCGGCGGCCAGAGATCATCCAAAGCGCCGCGCGGGCGCTGTGGGCGGTTGCCGCGCTTGAGGTCGTCGCCGCCGCGGTGCTTGCTTTGGTTCTCGCCCGCCGCGACTACACGTTCACCTACGTGGTCTCCCACGTCAGCAACGCCCAGGCGCTCGTGTACGACCTCACCTCCTTCTGGGGGGGGATGGAAGGATCGTTGCTCCTGTGGGCGCTGATCCTGTCCGCCTACACGGTGTTGGTCGTCCGCGCCGTCGGACGCGATCATCCGCGGCTCCTCCCCGGGGTGATCGGCGTGTGCGCCGGCGTGGCCGCGTTTTTCCTGTTCATGCTCACACGCGTGACCTCGCCGTTTGTGACCACCCCGTTCCCGCCCGCGGACGGGCGGGGCATGAACCCCTTGCTCCTCAATCCGTGGATGGCGATTCACCCGCCCACCTTGTACCTGGGGTTTGTCGGCCTCACCGTCCCCTTTGCTATTGTCATCGCCAGCCTGCTCGAGGGCGCGGTCGACGAGGGCGGCGTGCTCCTCGCGCGCCGCTGGATGATGTGGGCGTGGTACTGCCTGAGCATGGGGTTGATGTTCGGGGCGAAGTGGTCGTACGTGGTCTTGGGATGGGGCGGGTACTGGGCGTGGGACCCGGTCGAGAACGCGGCGTTGATGCCGTGGCTGGTGGCGACGGCGTTTCTGCACTCCGTCATGATTCAGGAACGGCGGGGGATGCTCAAGCAGTGGACGGTGCTGCTCGTGGTGTTGGCCTTTGGGCTCTCGATCTTCGGCACCTTCCTCACCCGGAGCGGGGTGCTGAGCAGCATCCACTCCTTTACGCAGTCGCCCCTGGGCACGTATTTCCTGGTGTTCCTCGCCGCCGTCATGTTGGCCGCCTTCGGGCTGGTCGCCTGGCGGTGGGAAGCGCTCCGCAGCGAGAACACACTGGACTCCGCGCTGTCTCGGGAGAGCGTGTTCCTGTTGAACAACGCGGTGTTCTTGGCCACGGCCTTCACCGTGTTCCTCGGCACGGTGTTCCCGGTGGTGTCCGAGGTGCTCACCGGCCGAAAGATCAACGTCGGCCCCCCGTTCTTCGCGCATGTCGTGACGCCGCTCGCGCTGGTCCTCCTGCTCCTGATGGGGGTGGGCCCGCTCATCGCGTGGCGGCGCGCCTCGCCGGCTAACCTTCGCCAGAGCTTCCTGACGCCGGGAGCCGTCGGGGTGGCGCTGGGGCTCGGCCTGCTGGCCGCCGGAATGCGCGTGCCCGGCGCGGTGCTCACGTTCACGCTGTGCGGCTTCGTTGCCGGCACGATCGGCCTTGAGTTCGCCCGGGGGATCCGCGTCCGCCGCGCGCATCAAGGGGAGGGGCTGGTCCGGGCGTTCCTCGGCCTCGTCCTGCAAAACCGGCGTCGGTACGGGGGGTACACCGTGCACCTCGGGATCCTGCTGTTGTTCGCCGGCCTCACCGGATCTTCGGTCTTCAGCACCCAGCGCCTGGTGACGCTCCACCCGGGCGAGACGGTTCGGATCGGCGAGTACCGGGTGCGGTTTGACGGCCTCCGGCAGTCGACCAATGGCGGCGCGCTCGTCATCACGGCGGGACTGCGCGCGTTTTCTGGCGAGCGGGATCTCGGCGCCCTCGAGGCCCGCCGCAACCTCTTCTTGGCCGGCGAGGATTCGACCACCGATGTGGCGCTGCGGAGTACCCTGCGTGATGATTTGTACGTGACCCTGACGGGCTGGACCGACAAGGGGGACGCCACGCTTCGCCTTTTGGTCAACCCCCTGGTCGCGTGGCTGTGGATCGGGGGTCTGGTGATCTCCGCCGGGGCGGCGATCGCCATGCTCCCCGAGCGGCGGGCGGTCAGGGTCGTGCAACCCGTTCTGGGCGGGGCGTGGAGCCCCGGAGACATGTGATGGGGGTGGCGCTGGTGCTCCTGGCGGCGGCGGCCGCCGCCTGGGTACTCGCTCCGCTCCTTCGTCCCGCTCCCATCGCCGGGGCGGAGGTGCTCTCGGTAAGCGAGGGATTGCGGCGTCCGTCCGCGGCGGAGCAAGCCCTGCGCGATCTCGAGTTCGACCACGCCATGGGGAAGGTGGGGGTCGAGGACTACGCCACCCTTCGCGCCGGATACGAGGCGGCGATCGCCGCGGACGGACGCCCGGCCGGGGGGGCGCGATGATGGCGGCCGCCGGCGGGTTCGCGCCGGTCCACGGCGGCCGGCGCAGGGGAGGGCTGCTCGTCTGAACTTCCGCACCCGGCTTGGGACTTTCTTCGCGGTGTGGAGCCTCTGCGGTGCCGTTCCGCTTGGGATGCCGCTCCCGTCGGGTGCCGCGGTCGAAGGCGAGATTCGTGGGCAGGTGATGGTGCGGACCGCGCCGGTCCACCCGATCGGGCATCAGGCCGTCGGGCTCGCCATCGTGGAGCGTGCGGTGTCATCCGAGCGTCGAGCGGTGACCGACGCCGCGGGGGCATTCCGCTTCGCCGGCCTCCCGGTCGGTGGCATTCGCGTCTTCGTGCTGCAGACAGATTATGCGGGGGTGCGCTACACCAGCGACCGGATCGTGCTCTCGCCGAGCGCCCCGGCCCGCACCGTGGATCTGGCCGTGTACGCATCCTCGCCGGACCGCTCGATGCTGCGCGCACCGCTCGCGCTGGCCGTGGTCGACGTGGCGCGCGGGGCACTCCGGGTGAGCGTCGTTCAGCGGCTGGAGAATCCGACGGATCGGACGCTCGTCGGTACGCCGCAGGACCCGCTCAATTTCCCGTTGCCCCCGCACGCGCAGTCGGTGAGCTTTCTCGCCGGATGGAGGGACCCGCAGATCGCCAACGGCCGGATCACCGATGCGGTTCCGCTGCTGCCTGGACACCGCGAGGTCGCCTACGCATACGGGCTCGAACCGCACAGCGCTCAGATTGAGGTGCCGTGGACCTTCCCGTACGGCGCCCAGGACGTGGAGGTCCTGGTGACCGATGCCGGGGTCCGCGCGGCCGCAGACGGGCTCACCGCTCGCGGCTCCGTCCAGGGGCCGCACGGGCGCTTCCTGCGATTGAGCGGCGGCTCGATCGCCCAGGGACGGCAGATCGTGCTCCGGCTGCAACGTGTGCCGCTCGACCGCGATCCATGGCCGGGGGCCGCGGCCGTCGGCCTTGCCGCGATCCTGGCCGGTGGGTTGGCGCTGTCGTGGCGCCGTCCGGCTGGGGCGTCCGCCTGAGGCATTTCGTGCGCGCCTCCGCACGCGCTCGTCCCGCCGCCCGGGATTCGAGGAAGGAGACGGGGGGGCGTTCATGGAAGAAAAACATCCCGCGCGCTACGGGACGCTTGCGATTGCGCCCTTCTGCGTCCGGATGGAAACCGGAACGCGGATCGTGCGGCGTCGCTTGCCGGTGTTTCCCGTGACGTCGGTGCCCGGCGTCACGGTCGGAGGGGGCTGCGCCGATCGAGCGAGCGCCGGAGGATCGGCCCACCGCCCGGATGGGGCGGATGGGCGATGGAGGACAGCATCGGCATGCGGTTGCGGAATTTCGAGGCCGGGCCTGGAGCGCTGCTGGTACTGATCGCCTCGGTCGCCCTCGCCGGATGTCAGCCCTCGGTGAATGTCTCGGATGCCAAGGTCGACCGGCGGCTGCCGCCCCCGCAGTCGGTCGAGATCCCGTTGGTCACCGACGAGAACGAACAGCCGATTGTCCCGGACGCGGTCAAGGGGAAGCAGGTCTTCGAAGCGAACTGTGCGGTCTGCCACGGGATGAGCGGAACGGGAAACGGCCCGATGTCAAAGTCGCTCGTCGCCCCGGACATCGACGTCCTCACCGCGTTCCTGGGCTTGTTTGGGATCACCCTGCACCGCACGCCCCTCCCCAGTCACCCCGCCGACTTCACCAATCGAGATCTGGAGAACGTCATCTCGCCGGCGATCCTGTTTGAGACCGTCACCGAGGGGCGGCCGCATACGGCGATGCCGGCGTTTGGCCCGGAGGCGTCCTTTGGGGCGAACAAGGCGCAGACCCTCAAGAACGAAGAGCGGTGGGATGCCAACGCGTACGAGATGACGTTCCGCACCAACCCGGCGGAACTGAGCGCGGCGAAGGCGTTATACGATCAGCAGTGCGCGGTGTGCCACGGGGAGAACGGCGACGGCAAAGCCCCGCGCGGCTCAGAGATGGCGGCCGAGCTGTGGTCGTGGTCCCGCGGGGAAGGACCGGGGATCTTCACCGACCTCAACTACATTGTGCAGCGGAACCCGAGCGAGCTCACCAACGCCATCCTGGACGGGCAGGGGTTTGGGCTGATGCCCGGCTATCGGGGGAAGCTCACGACGGGGCAAATCAACGGGCTGGTGGACTACATCTACTCGTTCTTCTACAAGCACCCGCCGATCAAGTAGTACAATTGGGCGGGCAGGGCGATGCGAGGAGGCGTTGGGGACGATGAAGGCTGATCGACGGGGCTTGCTGAAAGCGCTCACCGCGCTTCCGGTGCTCGGTGGGCTGATCGCGATCCTGTCCCCGTTCTTTCGCTATCTGAAGCCCAACGACCAACCGTGGGGGATCTTCACGGTGGCCCCCGACACCCCGAAGGGCGGAGCCCAGATCGTGGGGAAGACGACCGCGCTGCAGAAGCCGTGGGACTCGTTCTACTTCACGTACGTCCAGAAGTACGTCCAGTACGACCCGACAGGGTTCAAGGCCGCCAACATCCCGGGGGTGGCGATCCGGCTGCCCCAGAAGGTGAAGTTCACGAACGTCCAAGGGTTCGTCGGGTACGACGGGGAGACCGACATCGTGCTCTTCCAGCGGATCTGCCCCCACCTGGGCTGCATCTTCGACTACGTCCCCGTCTGGCAAAACGTCACCTCGGGGTACGGCGGGTTCACCCCTCCCGCGAATGAGCAGCATTCGCTGATGGCGTGTCCCTGCCACTTCAGCATCTACAATCCCGCGTATCCGGGCGATCCGGGAAACGTCATCTCGGGCCCGGCGCCGCGCGGGGCGCGCTACTTCCATTTCACGATCGATGGCGAGAACATCGTCGTGGACGGCGCGGAACTCGGCGGGATCGCGTGATGCCGCCCCGAGCGCAGGCGCGTCGGGAAGACCTCAGGGCGTAGGGAGGGGACCCGTGCAGGCGGTGCTGGCAGATCTCAAAGAGTGGTTCCAGGATCGCAAGGCGCACCTGGACCTCTTTGATGAGACGAAGACCGCGCAGCTCGACAACCCGCTGTACAGCCTCGGCGGGCTGGTCTGGCTGTCGTGGATGGCCGTGATCGTCTCGGGGGTCATCCTGATGCTGTGGTACATCCCGACGACGACCGGCGCCTACCGCTCGATTGAGCACATCACCTACGACATCCCGTTCGGTTGGCTGGTGCGCGGGGTTCACAAGTATGCGGCGGACATGCTGATCACCTGCATCACGCTGCGCATCTATCGGATGTACTTTGCGGGAGAGTACAAGAAGCCGGGCGAGCTCTCGTGGATGATTCTCTTCGCCTCGCTCGTGCTCGGGATGATCTCCGGGATCAGCGGCTACCTGCTGATCTGGAACCAGCGGGCGTTCTGGGCGGCGAAGGTCGTGCTGACGGTGCCGACCTATTACGATGACATTCCCATCCTCGGCAACCTGGGGCTCGGCCGGGCGATCGCGTTCATCTTCCTCGGCGGCCCGGCCGTCAGCCAGGCGGCGATCACCCGGTTCTACGCGATTCACTTCGGCATCTCCGTCGTGTTCGCGATCCTGGCGGAGGTCTTCTTCTACCGCACGCGGCGGCGTCGCCTGAACCTCTCCCCGTTTGTCATCGTGCTGGTGATCGCGTTCCTGGCGTGGGTGAGCTTCGAGCGCATCACGGACATGGGGCGGTGGGCCAACCCCAACCGAACGCCGCTCCCGATCCTGTCCGACTGGTACTTCCTGGCCCTCTACCAGCTCGTGAAGTACATGCCCCCGCTGTGGGCCGGCATCGCCCCGGCGCTGCTGATCGGGTACGGCATGCTGGTCCCGTTCCTGGACCGGACGAAGGAGACCGGGCCGCTGGAGCGTCCCTTCTTCTTCGTCGTGGGCCTCTTGTCGCTGTTCTACTTCATCGCGTTCACGGCGCTGATCATGCTCAACATCGCCGTGATCAGCCGCGATCCACCGATCATCCTGGTCGTGACCGTGGTCGTCTTGGTGCTGGCCTTCGCCTGGGAGATTGCCTACCGTCGACGTAAGGCCCGACGGGCGACGGCGCCCCCTGCGCCGGCGCGGGCGGCCGCGGCGGGGGACTGACGCGATGCGGCGGAAGGCGCGCTTTTACGCGCTGCTGGTCCTGGCGACCGTGGGGCTGAGCCGCCTGCTCGCTGCGTGGCGGGCCTGGCGTGCCGCGCCCACGCTGGAGGGCGGCCTGGTGGTGGCGGCCTTCGGCCTCGTGGTGGTCGGCGCGATCCTCTGGCTGGGGTTCGTGCTCTACGAGGTGGACAGGGCCGCCGGTCGGGTTCGCCACCGGGTCGGCGTGTACGAGTGGATCCTCGCCCGCCGGGTGGGGGCGCGGCGTCCGGATCTGGGCTGGCCGGAAGCGCCACGGACTCGGCCGGCCGGCGGCGGGAGGTGAGCGGCGTGGACGATCGGACGGCGGGGTACGGGACGTGGATCGCCGTTCTCGCTGTCGTCAGCCTGGTCTGCGTCGTCGGGATGGTGTGGGGTGAACTGACCAGCCATCGTCTCGTCACCGGGGGGCTGATCGGCGTCGTGCTGCTCGCGTACTCCTTCATCCTGTTGTTCCTGCGCAAGGGAGGGTTTACGGGTGTATAAGCGGCTCCTGGCGCGCCTCCTGCGGTGGACGTTGAAACTCGACGTGGCCATCAACCGTGTCTACCCGGAGGATTTCAATCCCCTGTACTATACGGGAGGGCTGTCCAACCTCTTCCTCACGGTCCTGGTGCTCTCCGGGATCTTCCTGTTCTTCTACTACGTGCCGTCCTTCAACGACGCCTACACCTCGGTGCAGTACATCTCCGATCAGCTGCCGCCGCCCGCCCAGGTGCCGTACGGACAGATCATCCGCGGCATTCACCGCTACGCCGCCGATGGGTTCATCATCGTCATCCTGCTCCATTTCTTCCGGAACTGGTTCACGGAGCGATTCCGGTTCTCCCGCGATGAACCGTGGATCAGCGGCATGATGCTGCTCGTCTTCGCCGGCTTCATCGGCGTGACCGGGTACGTGTTGGTCTGGGACCAGCGCAGCGAGTTGATCGTGGCGATGACGGGGAACGCGTTGGGGTCGGTGCCGTGGGTGGGCGGATGGCTGCGCTCCGTCCTGTTCGGGGGGGAGGGGGTGACCAACCTGCTCCTGCCGCGGATGCTGTTCCTCCACGTTGGCCCGGCGACCGCGCTGTACGTCCTGCTGTGGTGGCACTACGTGCGCATCCGCCACCCCAAGGTCTGGCCGCCGGCGGTATGGACGCTGTTCTCGGTGGGGCTGATCCTGCTTCTTACCGGGTTGGTCCCCGCGGTCAGCCAGCCTTCGGCCTCGGCGGGGTCCACGCCTTCCCGCCTCGCGCTCGACTGGTTCTTCCTCCTCCCGTACGCGAGCCTTCAATACCTCCCGTCGCTCGGGCTGATCCTGCTCGCCGTCGTCATCGTCGCCTACGGGCTGTACATCCCGTACCAGCTGCCCGAGACCGAGCGGGAGCTGGGGATGCGGGACTCCGGGGTGGCGCAGGTCATCGACGCCAACTGCACGGGGTGCGAGCTCTGCTACTACGACTGCCCGTACGACGCGATCGTCATGGTCCCCACCCCGCATCCCGGCGTGACGAAGGCGGCCCAGGCCCGGAAGCTCCTGGCCATCGTCCTGGAGTCGCGGTGCGTGGAGTGCGGGATCTGCATCGGTGCGTGTCCCTTTGAAGCGCTGGAACTGCCCCACTACCTGGAATCGGACGTCCACGAAAAGGTGCTGGCCGCATGCCGGAGCTAGGGTCGACCCAGAAGCCCGCCCCCGGGGCGGGGACCCCGCCGGGGACGTCCTCCCACCGTCCCAAGATCGTCGGCTTCCTCTGCGACTGGGCGGTGAGCGCGGAGGGGTTAATCCGCGAGGACGGGACGATGCGCGATCTTCCCAACGTCACGTTGATCAGGGTGATGTGCTCGGGGTTCATCCGGCCGGCGTGGCTGGAGTTCGCGCTGCGGAACGGCGCGGAGGGAGCGTTCGTCTGCGGGTGTCCGCTCGGGGACTGCTTCAACCGGTTCGGGAACAACTTGATCGGCGACCGGGTTCTCCAGATGCGCCGGCGGCTCGAACGGCAAAAGATCCACCCGGACCGGGTGGCGACGATGTATTTCGGACTGCACGCCCAGGCCGAGTTCGTCACCGCCGTTCGGGAGTTCAGCGACCGCGTGGCCGGCCTGCCCGGCCCCGTCACGCCCCCCGCGCGCCCGGCGGCGCGCGCCGGCGCCCCCGGACAACCCCCCGCCGCGCGCCGCTCCGACGCGGGTGGGGAGGAGGGCGCGTGATGGCGGAGCGCACGCCGTCCGGTCAGGCCAGGAGGCGATCGGCCGCGGTCCAATGGAAGTACCTCATCTTTTGGCTACTCCTCTTCGGCACGCTGTTCTTCATCTCGCTCTACGGCATCGTGGCGGAGGCGTAACATCGCCGCCCCGCCCCGGTGGGGCGGGGCGGCGACCGTCTTTCTCTCCCCGGCGCGGCGTCGCCACTCCAGGAGAACCCCCGGGCTGACGAGAAACACACCGCTCATGGATCTCACCTCGATCTATGCTCCCGTGCGCGATGACCTGGACTCGCTGGGGCGGCTCCTCAGAGACGAGCTGTCGGCCGATGATCCCTTTGTCGGCGAGCTGGTGGCCCACGTCCTCAAGACCCGCGGCAAGTTCCTCCGGCCCGCTCTGGTGTGCCTCAGCGCGCTCTCCTGCCGCGCCATTCCTCCGAATATCGGGGTGGGGGGAACGGACGGAGTCCCCGCCCGTGCGGACGACGCCGGTGCCCGGCTGGAGGTTGCCGCCGCCACCGAACTGATCCACGTCGCCTCCCTGATTCACGACGATGTGATCGACGCCGCCGACCTCCGGCGGGGGCAGGCTTCCGTGAACGCGATTTGGGGCAACCAGGTCGCCGTGCTCTTGGGGGACTATCTGTTCAGCAAGGCGTTCCACTTGCTGTCGCGGCTGCAGGACGCCTCCCTCGCCGCCGCGATGGCGGCGGCCACGGTGAAGATGAGCCAGTCGGAGATCAAGCAGATCAAGTACGGGAATACGCCTCACACCGATGAGGCGATCTACTTCGACATCATCGCCGGGAAGACGGCGCACCTCTTCAGCGCCGCCTGCCGGTGCGGTGCGCTGACCGCCGGGGCCACCGAAGCGGAGACGACGGCGCTGACGACGTTTGGCTTGGAGTGGGGGATGGCGTTCCAGATCACCGACGACGCGTTGGACTTGACCGCCACCGCGGAGCAGGTCGGGAAACCGATCGGCAGCGACATCCAGACGGGCAAGGTGACGCTGCCGATCATCCACGCGCTCACCGTCGCCCCCCAGAACGACCGGCGCCGCCTTGAGGAGATTCTGGGGAGCGGCGACGGCGATCGGGCACCCGAGGCGATGGGGGAGGTGGCGGCGATCCTGGCCCGGTGCGGCGCGATCGACCACGCCTTCGAGGTCGCCCGCCGCCGTGCCGAGCACGCCGCGGTGAGCCTGACCCGGCTCAGGGCCTCGGCCGCCCGGGAGAGCCTGGAGGCACTGGTCGAGTTCGTCACGGTGCGGAGCCATTAGCCCGTCGGGAGCTGATGCCCCCGGGGAGACGGTCGCCCCGCAGGCTCCCCGGCGGGCCCGGGTTCTGCCCGTGGGCGCTGATCGGGCTGGATGCCGCCCCGGAACCCGCGCCGGGGGGGGAACTCCGTAGCGCCCTCGGGCGCTTGCGTGTATAATGAGCCCGGAGGTGCCGTATGACGGGGAAGTTTTGGGAACTGATCATCATTCTGGCGATCATCATCCTGGTCTTCGGCCCCAGCCGCCTCGCCGGTCTGGGCGGGGCGGTGGGGAAGGCGATGCGGGAGTTCCGCGAGGCCACCAAGCCCGAGGAACCAAAGCCGGTCACTCCGGATAAGGGCAGCGGAGAGAAAGGCTGATCCTCCGGCGGCGCCCCGGCGCACGGGGCGCGCCAGAGGCGCGGGAGAGGGGAGCGGCCGGCGGCCGCTCTTTTTTTGCGTCGGGCTCGCCGAGGTCGGGTCGGCCCGAGGCGGGCTGGCGGAGGTGAGGGGTGGCCAAGACGCCCAAGCGCGGGAGGAATCCGTGGTGGATCTTGGTGGTGATCATCATCGCGGGCGCGATGCTCGGCAGCGTGCTGGCCAACGCGGTCGGGCAGTTCACCTACCTCTCGTGGCTGGCCCGATCGATCAGCATCGGAGTCACCCCGCCGGTCGTCGTTGACCTGCACGTTTTCACCCTCACGATCGGATTCGTGGTTCGGTTGAACCTCGCGATCGTCCTTGGTATACTGGTAGCCGCGTACGTGTTTCGGATGCTTTGACCGCGACGGTCAACAAGGGCGAGACGTGGGAGCGGCGCACGGCGCCGTGCGCGCGGTTGGTGTCTCCGCCACGTCCTTGGCCGACTCCGAGGGGACGGCCCGTCGCTGGGGGAACCTCCTGGTGTCCACCGGTCCCGAGATGCTCCGGAAATCGGGTGCGCGTGTCGTCGCACGGACCGGCGTCCTTCCCCCTCCGCCGGCCGCTTCTCGGTTTGCGTCCGTCGACACCCCGGAACGGTGGGATGCCCGTACCCTCTGACCCTCTCGCCGGAAATTCTCCGCCGCGGAGGGTCCCGCGAATGAAAGATCTCCCCGTCGAACTGCGACCGCGGGAGCGGCTGCTCACCGACGGGAGTGCGGCGCTCAGTTCCGCGGAGTTGATCGCGGTGCTGCTGCGCACGGGGTCGTCCGGACGCAGCGCCCTCGACGTGGCCACGGAGCTGCTGTGCCGGTACGAGACCCTGGATCGGCTCGCCTCGGCCACCCCGGGGGAGTTGTGCACGACGCCGGGCGTGGGACCGGTCAAGGCGCTGCACCTGCTGGCGGCGTTCGAGGTCGGGCGGCGCCTCGGCAACCTCCCTCCCCACGTCCGCCAGGCCATCCGCACCGCAGCCGATGTCGCTCAGCTCGTGATGCCGGCGTTGAGGTTCCAGGAGACCGAGCGGTTCTGGGTGCTGCTCCTGAACACGAAAAACGAAGTCCTCGGCCGCGCGGAGGTGTCGGCGGGGGGATTGGCGAGCACCCCGGTCGACCCGCGGGAGGTATTCAAGGCGGCCGTGAAGCGCGGGGCCGCCGGGCTGGTCCTCATCCACAATCATCCCTCCGGGGATCCCACTCCCAGCCGGGCGGATGTCGCGCTCACAGCGCGCCTCCGCCGCGCGGGGCGGCTAATGGGCATACCTATCATTGATCATCTGGTGATCGGAGATGGTCGGTACGTCAGCCTCCGGGAGCGGGGCATGTTCGAGGAGGAACCCGAGAGGAGCGTGGAGGGATGATCTTCAACGGGCTGCTGAACCGGTTCAGCCGGGACATGGGCGTGGACCTCGGCACCGCCAATACTCTCGTGTACGTGCGGCACGAGGGCATCGTGCTGCGCGAGCCCTCGGTCGTGGCGAAGCGCGTGGACGGGGGCGAGATCCTGGCGGTGGGGGACGAGGCGAAGAAGATGATCGGCCGCACCCCGGGCGACATCGTGGCCACCCGCCCGCTGCGCGACGGCGTGATCGCGGACTTCGACACCACCGCCGCCATGCTGACCTACTTCATCCGCCATGGGCTGCGGGGCCGCAGCTTCTTGCGGCCGCGGGTCGTCGTGGGCATCCCCAGCGGCGTCACGGAGGTGGAGAAGCGAGCCGTGATCGACGCGACGCTTCAGGCCGGCGCCCGCGAAGCCTATCTGATCGAACAGCCGATGGCCGCGGCGATCGGGGCGGGGCTGCCGGTGTCGGATCCCATCGGCAGCATGGTGGTGGACATCGGTGGCGGCACGACGGAGGTCGCCGTGATCGCCCTCGGTGGGATCGTGACCGCGCGCAGCCTCCGCATCGCGGGAGACGAAATGGACGAGGCGATCATCCAGTACTCGCGCAAGGCCTATAATTTGCTGATCGGGGAGCGCACCTCCGAGGACATCAAGATCGCCGTGGGGTCGGCGTTCCCTCAGCGCGAGGAACAAACGATCGAGGTGCGCGGCCGTGACCTGGTGTCGGGCCTGCCCCGAACGGTGCGGATGACCAGCACGGAGATTCGGGAGGCGATGGCGGAGCCGATCGCGGGGATCGTCGAGGCCGTGAAGATGACGCTCGAGCGGACGCCCCCCGAGCTCGCCGCCGACATCGTCGATCGGGGGATCGTGATGGCCGGCGGCGGGTCGCTGCTCCGCGGCCTCGATCGGCTGCTCGCCGAGGAGACCGGGATGCCGGTGACGCTGACGGAGGATCCGCTGAGCAGCGTCGTGCTCGGCACCGGCAAGGCGCTCGAGGAGATCGAGACGCTGAAGAAGGTGTTCATCTCCAGCAAGCGGTTCTAGGAGTCGTTGTGCTGTCTGAGGGGTTCGGCCGCCGTCGGCGATTCGTCCTGTTCGTTGTGCTGTGCATCCTGGCCCTCGGGGTGCTCACCGAACAGGTTCGCACCCCCGACAAGCGGCGGGCCGGGTGGTTGGGCCGGGGGGTCGAGGCGGTGCTGGCACCGGTCACCGCCGGCCTCTCCCGAGTGAGCGACGCGGTCGGCGGGAGCTGGGTCCTGCTGACGGAGATCGGCACGCTGCGCAGTGAGAACGCGCGGCTGCGCGCGGAGGTGGCGCAACTCCGCTCGGAGAGCGCCCAGCTCCACGAGGCCGCCCAAGAGGCCGTGCGGCTGCGCAAGCTTCTGGCGTTCAAGGAGCAGCCGTACCGCACGGTCGCCGTGCGGGTGATCGGGCGCGATCCCAGCCAGTGGTTCAACACCGTGCTGGTCGACCGAGGGCCCGCCGCCGGCATTCGCCGAAACGATCCGGTCGTCACCAGCGAAGGGCTGGTGGGTCGGGTGATCGAAACGGGAGGCTCGTGGGCCAGGGTGCTCCTGATCCTCGACCCCCGCAGCGCGGTCGGGGTGTTTGTCGGGTCTTCCCGCGATGCCGGGGTGGCGGAAGGTCAGGCGGGACCGATCCTCCGGGTCAAATACCTGTCTCGGGACGCCGAGATCAGGCCGGGCGACCCAATCGTGACGGCGGGGTTGGGAGAAATTTACCCGCGAGGCCTGCCGGTCGGGACGATCGTGGGCGTGACGCGCACGGAGGGGGACCTGTTCCAAGAAGCCCTCGTCCGGCCGGACGCCGACCTCAATCACCTTGAAGAGATGCTCATCCTGGTCACGAGCGCCTCACCGGGGTCTCCGTGATCAGGTACGGTGCCTACGCGGTGCTCGTCGCCGCGGGGCTCGCCTTGCAGACGACGTGGCTGACCCGCGTCAACATCGCCGGGGCCGCGCCGGACCCGGTGCTCGTGGTCGTGATGGTCGTGGGGCTCTTCCACGGGTCCGAAGAAGGCGCGATCTTCGGTGCGGGGGTGGGGCTGCTTCAGGACGTCGCCACCGGGGTGCCGCTAGGGCTCGGAATGCTGGCCGGTCTCTGCGTGGGGTTCGCCGCGGGGCTGGGGGAGCGCGTCATCTATATGGAATACATCTGGCTGCCGGCTCTCGCCGCGGTGGTGCTGAGCGCGATCCGGATGGTGGTGTGGGCCGGCGCGGCGCATCTGGTGGGACTCCTGCAGGCCCCGATTCTCGACGTGATCCGGGTGGGGGTCGCCGCCGCGTGCTATAATGGCGTTATTGCCGTGCCAATTTTCTACGGACTCCACCACCTCGATGGGATTCTGGGCCAGCGCCACGAGGAGTCCCGGTAGGGGTCGTCCCGAGGATGGACCGAGACCTTTTTGAGCACCGCCTCGCCGTGCTGTTCGCGGTGATCAGCGGGTTGTTGGTCGTGCTGGCCCTTCGCCTTTGGCAGATCCAGATCGTCCAGGGCGAGTATTTTCTCCGACTGTCGGAAGAAAACCGGATCCGGGTCAGCCCGGTCGAGGCGCCGCGCGGCCAAATTCTCGACCGTCAGGGGCGGCCGCTGACGCTCAACCGGCCCGCCTTCACCGTGTCCCTCCTTCCCATGGAGCTTCGCCATCCCGAGCAGGTCATCCCGGAGATCGGCCGCCGGCTGGGAATGACCCCCGCCGAGGTCGCCGCCAAGCTGGCCGAGGCGCGCGGGCGGCCCTTCGAGCCGGTGCGCCTGAAGCGCGACGTGCCGAAAGAAGTCATCGCCGCGCTCGAGGAAGATCGGATGGACCTGCCCGGGGTGCTGGTCCAGGTTGAGCCGGTTCGAGACTATCCCTACGGGGTGCTGGCCGCTCACCTGCTCGGGTACCTTGGGGAGATCAACGACCGCGAGCTTGAGTCGCTGCGACCGCGCGGGTACGAGGTCGGAGAGTTGATCGGCAAGGACGGCGTGGAGCGGATCTACGACCGTTACCTGAAGGGTCGAAACGGCCAGATCCAGGCCGAGGTGGACGCGCAGGGCCATCCGCTCCGGGTGCTGGCGACGATTCCGTCCCAACCGGGCGACAACCTCAAGCTGGGCATCGATCTCGACGTTCAGAAAGCCGCGGAGGATGCCCTGGGATCCCGCGTGGGCGCGGTCGTGGCGATGGACCCCCGCGACGGCACGATCGTCGCGCTGGCCAGCCATCCGGCGTTCGACCCCAACCTCTTCGCCACCGGGATCACCACGACCAACTGGAACCGATTGTTGCACGATCCGCTCCAACCGCTGCTCGACCGGTCGACCCAGGGGGGCTACCCCATGGGTTCGGTGTTCAAGATCGTGACCGCGACGGCCGCGCTGGAGCTGGGGTTGGTGCAGGCGGACAGTCGATTTTACTGCCCCGGATTCTACAACCTCGGCGGCCACATCTTTCACGACCATGAGGCCCACGGCAACATCAACTTTCTCGAGGGCATCGCCCAATCGTGCAACGTGGTGTTCTGGACCGTCGCCCGCCCCGTGGGGCCCGAGCACCTCGCCCAGTACGCCCGGATGTACGCGCTGGGCCAGGCGACCGGGATCGACCTGGTCCAGGAAAGCGCCGGCGTCGTGCCCGACCCGGACTGGAAGCGACGGGTGTGGAAGCAGATGTGGTTCGCCGGCGATACCCTGAACACCGCGGTCGGGCAGGGGTACGTACTCGCCACCCCGATCCAGGTGGCGCGCCTGCTCGCGGCGGTCGCGAACGGCGGCACCCTCGTCACCCCGCACCTGGCCACCGAGGTCGTGGCGCCCAAGGGCCGGGTCGTGGCGCGGATCGCGCCCCCGGCGGGAGGGGAAATCCGCCTGCGCCCTGAGACGTGGGCCGTGCTTCGCGCCGGCCTCGCGGCCGTGGTCAGCCGCGGCACCGCGGCGTCGATCCAGATCCCGGGGCTGGCGATCGCCGGGAAGACCGGGACCGCGGAGAACCCGCACGGCAAACCCCACGCCTGGTTCGCCGGGTACGCTCCCGCCGACCACCCGCAGCTCGTGGTCGTGGCCATCGTCGAGAATGTCGGGTTCGGCGCGGAGTTCGCCGCGCCGATCGTGAAGCGCGTATTCGAGGCGGCGTTCGGGATCCCGGAACCGACCCCCGGAGCCCCCAAGCCGTGAGCACCGCGCTGGCCGGCGCCCCCCTCCCGGCCCCGGCGGGGCCCCGCCGGTTCCTCCGCCACCTCGACGTGCTGCTCCTCGGTGCCGTGGTCGCTTTGGTGGGGTTCGGGCTGGTGATGGTCTACAGCAGTACCCACGTCTCGTCCCTGCCGTTCCTGTACGTGCGCAGCCAGGGGCTTCACCTCGCGGTCGGCGTGGCGATCGGCCTTCTCTTGCTTGTGGTCGACTACCGGGTGTTCGCGTCGGGCGCCCGCGCGCTCTACGTGCTCAACCTGCTCCTGCTCGCCGCCGTGCTGGTCGCCGGGCGCACCAGCCTCGGCGCGCAACGCTGGATCCCCCTCGGCCCGCTCGGGCAATTTCAGCCGTCGGAGATGGCCAAGATTGTCATCGTCCTCACGCTCGCCAAGCACATGGCCGACCGCCCGGGGCCCTACCGCTCCGTGTGGAGCCTTCTCCCGTTCCTCGGGCACGTGGCCGTGCCGATGGTGCTGATCTTCAAACAGCCCGACCTGGGGACGGCGCTGGTCTACGGCGCCATCTTCGTCGGCATGCTCTACGCGGCGGGGGCGCGGCGGCGGGACCTCGCCACCCTGGGCGGGGCGGCGTTGGTGGTCGCTCCGATCTTCTGGCACCTGCTCAAGGAATATCAGCGCCGCCGGCTGCTCGCCTTCGTCCACCCCAGCCTCGACCCGCTGGGCTCGGGGTACGGGATCATCCAATCGAAGATCGCGGTGGGCAGTGGCCTGGTGTGGGGGAAGGGATTGTTCGAGGGCACCCAGGGCGTGCTGCGGTTCGTCCCCGAGCACCACACCGACTTCATCTTCTCGGTGATCGGCGAGGAAGTCGGGTTCGTCGGGTCGATGCTGCTGCTGGGGCTGTTCTTGCTCTTCGTCTGGCGCGGGCTGCACATCGCCGCCGTGGCCCGCGATCGGTTCGGCGGCCTGGTCGCGGTGGGGATCGTCTCCATGGTCGCGTTCCACGTGTTCGTGAACGTGGGCATGACCGTGGGGATCATGCCGATCACCGGCATCCCACTGCCGTTCATCAGTTACGGCGGCAGCGCGCTGATGGCCATGGTCTGGGCGACGGCGATCCTGCTGAACGTCGGGATGCGCCACCAAAAAACCGGCATCGGATTTGACGCATCGCCGGCGAGCCCCGTGCGGGTCATCCGCCTCGTGGGCCGGCCGGAGCGTCCGGAGGAGTGAGTCGAGGATGGGGAAGGAGATCCTAGCGAGTGTGGATCCGCTCGAGGTGCGTGTGGCCGTCGTGGAGGACGGCGTCCTCACCGGATTCCTGGTCGAGCGGGGGGCGCCGCTTGCCGGGAACATCTACAAGGGCCGGGTCGCCAGCGTGCTCCCGGGAATGGAAGCCGCATTCGTCGATATCGGCCTGGAGCGCAACGCCTTCCTGCCCCTGGCCGATATTCGCTCCCAGCGCATCGCTCCCACCGACGGGCAGGGGGGCGAAGAGTTGGAGGATCAGATCGGCCGCGGTCCCATCGCCGAGCGCCTGCGGGTCGGCCAGGAGATCCTCCTGCAGGTGACCAAGGAGCCCCGCGGGAGCAAGGGCGCGCGGGCCACAACGTACGTCGCGCTCCCCGGGCACTACGTCGTGCTCATGCCCACCGTCTCGGGGATCGGCGTCAGCCGGCGCATCGAGCACGAGCCGGAGCGGCGGCGCCTCCGCGGGCTGGCCGAGCGGCTCCGCCCCGTCAGGGCCGGGACGGGCGACCGGATGGGCCTAATCGTGCGGACGGCAGCGGAGGGGATGGCCGAGCGGGAACTGGCCGACGACCTGCGGTTTCTCGTCCAGCTCTGGCAGGGTGTGACCGACCGCGCCCGGACGGCGCGGGCCCCGGTCCTCCTCTACCAGGACCTGGGGCTGACCGGTCGGGTCGTCCGCGATCTCTTCACCGGCGAGGTGGAGCGGTTTGTGGTGGATTCCGCGGCCGAGCTGAACCGGATCCGGGACCTCCTCGCTGTGTTTCCCGCGAGCCTGCTGGAGCGCGTCCAGCTTCACCGCGGTCCCGAACCGATCTTCGAGGCCAACGGGGTGGACCGGGAGATCGAGCGCGCGCTGCACCGGAAGGTCTGGTTGCGCAGCGGCGGCTACCTCGTCTTCGACCGGACCGAGGCGGCGACGATGATCGATGTCAACACCGGGAAGTATGTCGGGAAGACCGACCAACCGAGCACGATCCTGCGGACCAACCTCGAGGCGGCCGTTGAGGCGGCGCGCCAGATCCGCCTGCGCGACATCGGCGGCATTATCCTCATCGACTTTATCGACATGGAATCCGAGAAGCACCGGCGCCGGGTGCTCGCGGCGCTCCAGGAGGCGGTGAAGCGGGACCGGACCAAGATCCACATCATCGACCTGACCGGGCTGGGGCTGGTCGAGATCACTCGGAAGCGCGTCTACCAGAACCTTGAGGAGATCATGCGCATGCCCTGCCCGTACTGCGAAGGGCGGGGTCGGGTACTCTCCGCGCAGAGCGTCGCCGTGCGGGTTCGCCGTGAACTGGTGCGCCTGGCGCAGGGATCCCGCGCGGCCGTCCTGCTGGCGCAGGTGCACCCCGAGGTCGCGACCTGCCTCGACGAAGACGCGCGGTGGCGGGAGGCGCTGGAGCGGGAATCCGGGAAGGTCGTGCTGGTCCGCGCGCAGCCCGGCGTGCACCTGGAGCGGGTGAACGTCGTGAGTGCCGTCTCCGCCGAGGCGGCCGAACGCGAGGCCGCTTCCTCGCTGAACGGGAGGGGCGGGCCGGTGTGGATGGAGCCGAGCCGGGGCGAGGTGCTGGATCTGCCCGACGAGAACGGCACCGCCTCACGCGGCGCGGCTCCCCGACGCGGGCTCCTGGCAAGGCTGCGCACGTGGTGGGGCGGGGTGCTGCCCCCGCGCCGCGCCGCCCCCCGGCTGTGGCGCGACGAGCGGACGCACGCGGAGGAGCGTGTCGTGGATCAATGATCCTGTCCCCTTAACGGATAAATGAAAATGTCACCCTCTTGGGATCTGGAGCTGCTGTCGCCGAGCCGCGGCCAGCAGCGGCCGTCGCCACGGGTGATCGGGTGCCGGGATGCGTGGGGGACGACCTGGCTGCGCGTCCCCGTTCGGCGGGAGGGTATTCGGGGACGGTCCGGATTCCGCGCATCGATCTTGGGTCATCCTGAAGGGCCGGTGTCCAAGCGGGAGCCGCTTGGCGCTGAGCCGCTGGCCCTGATGGTAGATGGCGAGCGTGCCGTCGAGGAAGGCGTGGACATCGACCCGCGCGCCGGTGTAGCTGCGCCCGCCTGGGCCGGGAAGGACCTGAAGGAGGCCGCCGTTGAGCTGCACGGTGTTGTCGTGGGCGACGGTGCGTCGATACTTGAAGCAGCAGATGCGCGTGAGGTCGGCGGGCGCCGGCCGCCACGCGGGCTCCGGCTGGGCGGGCAGACGGGCGAAGCGCGCGTTGTAGCGGGGGCGGAAGCGGTCAAAGACGCGCTGGGCCTGGGGGAGGGTCCGCGCCTGCGCGAGGCGGAGTTCGACGACCAGCCGATCCTGAAAGGTGCCAAAGAGCCGCTCCACGCGGCCCGTACCTTGCGGCGAGGCGGCAGGGATCCAGCGGATGCCGAGTTCCTGGAGCGCGCGTCCGACCTGGGTCGAGGCGACCTCGCCCTCGAGCTGCTCCGCCAGGCCGTGCGGCGTGCGCGGATCGCGATGAAAGATGCCATGCCGATCCGTGTAGGCCGCGGCGGGCAGGCCATAGCGGCGGATGAGCTGGCGCAGCAGCAGGAAATAGCCGTGGGTATCCTCCGTGGGGCGAAAGACGCCCGCCAGCACCTCGCCGGTGGCATCGTCGATGGCGGCGAGGAGGACGAGGCGCGGGCCGCGATCCTCGAGCCAGGGATGGTCGCTACCGTCCATCTGGACGAGCAGACCGGCTTGCGGCATCCGCTCGCGGCGGCGGCGATGTTTGGGCGCTCGCCGGGTGCGGGGGCTCCCGATGCCCGCCTGGCGCAGCAGGCGCTGCACGGTGGGCCGGGACAGGCTGAGGCCCTCGTGCTCCCGGAGGAGCTCGGTGAGGTGGTGATCGTTCGCGCCAGCGTAGTGCGTGCGGGCCAGCGTGAGGACCTGCGTCCGAATGGCCTCGGCGAGGCGGCGGGGGGAGGCCCGTCCGCGGTTGCCATGGGCGAGCGCCGCCGGGCCGGCCAGGCGGACCTTCGCCAGCAGGCGCCGGAGGTGACGGAACGAGAGGCCCAGGAGGCGGGCCGCGTCAGGCACCGGGAGGTGCCCCTCGACGACCTGGACCAGGATATGGGCTCGTTGCTGCTCTCTCTTGCTCAAGGTGACTCTCCCCCTGTTCATGCTCCCAGGGTGACAGAATCATTGATCTGTAAGGGGGTGACAGAATCATTGAGCTATTACACGCACGCGGAGGAGCGTTGACACCCCCCGGGTCCCGTGCTACGATTTCGTGGGTTTGGCGAGGGGTGAGCGATGTACGCAGTCATCGAGAGCGGCGGCAAGCAGCTCCGGGTGGAGCCGGGACAGGTGGTTGAGGTCGATCGCCTGTCGGACGAGCGCGGCGCCGAGATCACCCTGGGGCGGGTGCTGATGCTGGTGGACGGGGAGCAGGTCACGGTCGGGGTGCCGACCGTCCCCGGAGCCCGCGTGACCGCGACCGTTCTCGGGCACGCGCGGACCCGCAAGCTCCTCGTCGGGAAGTTTCGCCCGAAGAAGCACTACCGGCGCAAGGTCGGGCACCGGCAGCCGTTCAGCCGGGTGCGCGTCGAGCGGATCGACTCGGAGGGGGCGTCCCGTGGCGCATAAGAAGGGCGGCAGCAGTTCGCGCAACGGGCGGGACAGCAACGCCCAGCGGTTGGGCATCAAGCGGTTTGCCGGCCAGGAGGTCACCGCCGGCAGCGTCTTGGTCCGGCAGCGCGGCACCCACTACCTGCCCGGGGTCAATGTGGGGCGGGGGCGAGACGACACGCTGTTTGCCCTCGCCAGCGGCGTCGTCCGGTTCGAGCGGCGCGGGCGCGACCGGCGGCAGATCTCGGTGCAGCCCGCTGGGTCGTAGGGGTCTGCGGCGAACGATGCCCCGGGTCGTCCGGCCCGGGGTTTTTTGATTCTCGACCTCGCGATGTTCATCGACCTCGCCCGCATCCATGTCGAAGCCGGCAACGGCGGAAACGGCTGCGTCGCCTTTCGGCGGGAGAAATTTGTCCCGAAGGGGGGGCCGTCCGGCGGTGACGGCGGCCGGGGCGGGGACGTGATCCTTGTGGCGGATCCCGATCTGAACACCCTGCTGCCGTTTCGCTACCGCCGCGAGTTCCGCGCACCCCGCGGCGCGCACGGAGAGGGGAGCGGGCGCGCCGGGCGCTCGGCGGAGGACCGGTTCATCTCGGTGCCGGTGGGCACGGTGGTGCTCGACGACGCGACGGGAGAGCGCTTGGCGGATCTGGTGGCGCCGGGCCAGCGATTCGTCGCCGCCGGGGGCGGCCGCGGCGGGAGGGGGAACGCGCACTTCGCCACCCCCACGCACCGTGCGCCCCGCGAGGCCGAACCGGGGGGGATCGGCGGGAACCGCTGGCTGCGTCTGGAGTTGCAGCTGCTGGCCGACGTCGGGTTGGTGGGGTTGCCGAACGCGGGGAAATCCTCGCTGCTCGCCCGGATCTCTGCGGCCCGGCCCAAGGTGGCGGACTATCCTTTCACCACGACCGAGCCGATGCTGGGTGTCGTGCCGCTGCCGGACGCGCCGGGGATCGTGGTGGCAGACATCCCCGGGCTGATCGAGGGGGCGCACCGGGGGGTGGGGCTCGGGCACGAATTCCTCCGCCACATCGAACGGACCCGGGTGCTCGTGCACGTCGTCGACCTCGCCGGCGAGAATCCGCGCCTGCAGCTGGAAACCGTGGAGCGGGAGCTGACCCTGCACTCCACGCCCCTGGCAGGCCGCCCGACGATTGTGGCCGGCAACAAGATCGATCTGCCGGAGGCCCGGGCGCGCTGGGCGGCCTTCGCGATCTTCCTGACACGCCGCGGGCAGACCGGGGTGCCGATCTCGGCGGCGACGGGCGAAGGGATCCCGGCGCTCCTCCAGGCCATCACGGCCGTGCTTCGCGCTCACCCCCGGCCGATTCCGGAGGAGGCGCTGCGGGGGGCCGAGAAGTCGGCGGGACGGCCCTTCGTCGAGCACGGGAATTCCGGAGGCGGGCATGAGTAAGATCGGTCTGATGGGGGGGACATTCGATCCGATTCACTACGGCCACCTCGTCACGGCGGGGGAGGCGCGCTGGCAGTTCGGGCTGGCGCAGGTGATCTTCGTCCCCAACCGGCATCCGCCGCACAAGGACGCCCGCGAAGTGTCGGACCCCGAGGACCGCTACCTGATGACGGTTCTGGCCACGGTGACCAACGCGCTCTTCACGGTGTCGCGGATCGAGATCGATCGGTCGGGACCGTCATACGCGATCGACACGATCCGCGAGTTGCGCCGCACGCACCCCGAGGACGACCTCTACTACATCACCGGGGCGGATGCGCTGCAACAGATCCTCCACGGCGAATGGCGCGATACCGACCAACTGCTGGGACTGTGCCAGTTCATCGCCGCGAGCCGGCCGGGTTACGACGTGGACTCGTCGGCGTGGTCGTCGGCCAACCACCGCCTGGGCGAACGGCTTCGCAACGTCCACACGATGGAGATCCCCGCCATGGCCATCAGCAGCACCGACATCCGAGCGCGCGTGCGCGATGGCCGGCCGATCAAGTACCTGCTGCCCGAGGCGGTGGAGGAGTATATCGCCAAACACCGACTGTACGTGGCCGCCCCCGTCAAGGCCCGCCGGCGGGGTTCGTAGTGGTCCCTTACCCCGCAGGGTTCAAGATGACCGGGGCCGCGGCCCGTTCCGCACGGTGAGAGGGGTGCGCATGCGGCGCGAATCCGCGGTGGGGCGTTAGTGGAGTCGAGGAGAAAGGCGTTGCTGGCGGCCAGCGCCGCCGAATCCAAGTTCGCGGAGCACGTCGTGGTCCTGGATGTCCAGGAGCACACGCCGGTGACCGACTTCTTCGTGATCGCCAGCGGCACCAACCGGATCCAGATCAAGGCCATCACCGAGGCGGTGGAGGAGACCCTGCGCGCGGTCGGCGAGCGGCCGAGTCGAGGCGAGGGGCGGGAGGACGGCCGGTGGGTCCTCCTTGATTTCGGCGATGTCGTGGTGCACATCTTCGCGCCCGTGGACCGTCAGTACTATGACCTCGAGCGGCTGTGGGGTGATGCCCCGATCGTGGAACGTTAGCGAGCCCGAGCTCGCCGTCGGCGTTCGCGGCGAATGTCGCCCCAGCTGAGGGCCTCATCCGATCGCCCGGCGATCTCGTTGTCGTCGGGTCTGCGATCCGGTATAATACGGAACGTCGCTGGAGTTCGTCGTGGGGCTGTAGCTCAGCGGGAGAGCGCCTCTTTGGCGTAGAGGAGGCCGTGGGTTCAATTCCCACCAGCTCCACCAACCCCACACCTTCGCGCCCACGCTTCCGAGGACGGACCGCACAGGGCTGCGACCACCGTGCAGCCGTGCAGAGGCGGTGCCGTGTTCCCGGACCGTCGGCGCGACGGGCGTTCTTGTGGCGACATGCGGAGACGAGGGGGGGTGAGCGGAGCATGTGTTTCAACTGCGGATGCAAGATGCCGGACAATCCGATGGGAGTCGGGCACGCTGGGGCCGAGCCGACGGGGAAGTCGATTACGCGCAAGACGTTCGCAGAGGCGGGGAAAGCGATGGAAGAAAGCGCGGACGAGTCCCAGCGGAATGCCCTGGACCTTTTGAAGAAGGTGCTCGGCGAAAAACCCGCGAAGATCGTGAAAGACCCTTCCGGATACGATCGCTACGACGATCCGTAGGGGGATCCTGCTCGTCGGGGGCCTAGGGCTCAACGGGCGTGAGGGTGGAGACCCCCCGGTCGACGACCCGCCTATCGGTGGTCGGTGTGTCGGGGGCGGGGAAATCCACCATCGCCCGCGCGGCCGCTAAGCATCTCCGAGCTCCCTATATCGAGCTGGACGCCATATATCACGGCCCCAACTGGACCCCGATCCCGCTGTCCGAGTTTCGCCGCACGGTCGCCGAACTGGTTGCGGGGGACGGCTGGGTGATCGACGGGAACTACCGGGATGTTCGCGATCTGGTTTGGGCCCGGGCCACGACGGTGGTGTGGGTCGATCCTCCCAGGCCGGTAGTGATGGCGCAGGTGATCTGGAGGTCAATGCTGCGCGCCGCCACCGGGGAAGAGCTCTGGCACGGCAATCGTGAAGACATCCGCGCGTGGCTCGATCCCGAGCACCCCATTCGCTGGGCTTGGCGCACCTATCGCCAGCGGCGTTCGGAGCATGAATCCCTGATGGCGCCGCACTGGGTCCGGCTGCGGTCGCGGGGGGACGCCCGTCGGTGGCTCGATTCGCTGCGGTGAGGCCCGACTCCCCGAAACGCACTTCCCGTCAGGATGCGGCCAGCCGTCCCGAGCGGCCTGTTTTCCCTCACCCTCACCCGCCGCCCCGAGTCGCGAACGCCTCGCGCACTTGGGCGCGGTCCCGAGTCGCGGCGAACCGTTCCGTATCCCGGGCATCGCCCACACGGCTCCCGCCGCCCGGCCGGATGTCCTCGTCGGAGTCCCCGCACGGCGTGTCTAAGGCCACGCGCTCGCGGGCACGATAGGTGACGAGGCCTGTGACGCTTCATGCGGAAGACGACGAACGACACGCGCAGCACAACGCCCGCCCGGAGGTCGCACCCGAGACGGCCGGATAAGGCGCTCGCATTCCTGGCGAGCCTCGCCAGCGAATTCACGGCAGTGCTCAACCTCAACCAACTTGTCGATCGAGTCCTGGAGTCCCTGCGGGCACAGGTGGGGTTCGATTCGTGCACGATCGGGCTCCTCGACGAGCGCGCCGGGGATTGCATCACGGTCGTGGGCGCCGCCGGCCTGCGGGTTGACTTCCGGGGGTTGGTCATTCCTCGGGGGCACGGCCTCCACTGGGCGGTCATGGACGCCGCCGGGCCCCTCTACGTTCCCGATATGCAGGCCGACCTTCGAGTGTTCCGGCGTGACGTTCGGGTGCGATCGGGGATTTACGCACCCCTGATTGTCCACGGCCGGCCGATTGGAGTGTTGAGCGCTCACCGCAGCGCGGTCGCGGCGTTCACCCAGGGCGAGCTTGACCTGCTCACGGTCGTGGCTCGGTATCTGACCGGAGCCTTTGAAGTGGCGCGCCTGCACGAGCAATTCCGCGTGCTCGCCGCGACGGACACGCTGACGGGCCTCTCCAATCGGCGTGCGTTCATCACCCGCCTGGAATCGGAATTGGACCGCAGTCGCCGCGCCGGCCGCTCGTTCAGCCTGGCCTTGGTTGATGTGGACGGGTTCAAAGAGATCAATGATACCTACGGGCATGCCGTCGGGGATGCGGCGCTCATCAAGATCGCCGGCACGTTCAAGCGGAGCATTCGCGCGTACGATCTGGCGGCGCGGTTTGGCGGCGATGAGTTCGTGTTCTTGTTCCCGGATACTGCCGCCACCCTGGGCGAAACCGTTCTCCGTCGGTTGATGCGGCAGGAAATTTCTGTTGGGGAGACAGGAGGCAGCGTCCTGCTCACCCTGTCGTGGGGCATCGCCGCCTGGCCGGATGACAGCGATGACCCGCTGGGACTGATCCGCGCGGCCGACGCCCGGCTGTATGCGAAAAAACGCGAGCAGCCCCATGCTCAACCCGCCAAGGGGCATGGGCCCCAAAAAGGATCTCTGCGGCGTACCCGCCTGCGCCACACGCGGTGATGCAATCCTCAGCCTGATTGGGACGGGACCGTTAGCCAGCCGGAGTGCAGGTCAACGGGCCGCGCCCGCGGAGGCCGCGCCCACCCGTCGCTCCACGGCCGCCGATGATTCCCTGGCGTCTCAGCGCCGTGGGATTCGGGCACACACATTGGTGTGATGGCGATGACAAAACGACGCGGCTATATCGCTCTACTGCTCCTCGGAAGCCTCTTGGTCGGAGGAGTCATCATCGAACTCGTTCGGGGGTCGGCGTTCGGGAAACCTCGGATCTAACCTCACTTTAGACACCCCAATCCGCAGGCCTGCCTCAGCCCGAGCCCCGCGCCCACCTGTTCGCCGAGGTAGCAGGTGACGTCGGTGACGCCCTCCGCACGGCCCAAGGGCAACGCTCGCTGAGCGCCGAAGACTCGAAGGACCAAACGGCGGATTCACCGGCTGGCGAACCGCGAGCATCACGAGCGGCGCGAAGACTTGGAGCTCTGTCGGGGAGTTGTCAAGTAATTGGGGATGAACACTCGCGTACTGCCCGTGCAACGCCTGCCAATACGTGAAGACACGACCGCACTCCGAGATCATCGTACGGCGGCCCTCCGGAGATGCCATGGGGGCCAGGGCCGTCTCGTGTGCCCTGTTCTCTGTCGACGTTCTCCGCTCTCCCGGAGAGCCCCCGCGCCAGCCGGCGTCCTTTCGTGAGTGGTGCCCCGGGGGGGGATGAAGTCCTTGGGCTCCCGCGTCCGAGCAGGGCCGACGTTCTTCCTGCGCGTCTACGCGTTGGTGAGGCGGATCCCACGGGGTCGGGTCACCAGTTACGGGGCGATCGCGCGGGCGCTCGGGGCGCCCCGCGGAGCCCGGACGGTCGGCTGGGCCCTGCGCACGTCCGGGCCGGGGGTGCCGTGGCATCGTGTGGTCAACGCCGGCGGTAAGATCAGCTGGCGTCCGACCGGAGGACCTCGCCGGCAGCGGATGCTCTTGGAGCGCGAGGGCGTGCGGTTCGACCGCGAGGGGCGGATCGATCTGGACGCGTTTGGATGGCGAACCTTGTGAGGCCCGATTCTCAAACTACGCGCCGCGCCGGTAGCGGCCACGTGGGGGAGGTGAATGAACAGTGTCGCGGCAGCGCATCTCGTCGGGGGCTCCGTGGGAGCCTATCGTAGGCTACTCGCGGGCCGTCCGAGTCGGATCGGTCGTGCACGTCTCGGGGACCACCGCGGTCGACACGCAAGGGAAGATCGTCGGGCGGGGCGATCCCTACGCGCAGGCGATCCAAACGCTTCAGAACATCGAGATGGCCCTTCGGCAGGCGGGCGCGGAGATGACGGACGTCGTTCGCACGCGGATGTACGTGACGGACATCGATCACTGGGAGCAGATCGGCCGAGCCCACGCCGAGTTCTTCCGGGAGGTCCGCCCTGCGGCGACATTGGTTGGGGTGACCCGCCTGGTCGATCCGGAGATGTTGGTTGAAATCGAAGTCGAGGCGATTGTCGGCGAACCATCGCTCGTTCCCCCTTAGGTGCCCCCGGACCGGAGGGGTCGCGGCGGCGAGGCCTGATCGGCTCCACCCCCTTTCGCAGCGCGGTCCATCCTCGGGCTCCAAGGTCTAGGATCGTCGACAGGTGGGCATTTTCCTGGAAGAAGGTGATAAGATTGGCGATCGGTGCGCCGGTCTAGACCGGCCCGTGCCGACCCTGTCCATCGCCGAGTCCCGCCGCTCCCACCGCATGGTACGACCGCTCGATGGCGGCTCGAAGGAGAGGAACCCAGACACCGATGCGGATTACCATGCTGCAGTGGGCGGTGGGGCTGTTTTGCGCGCTGATCGGGGCGCTGATGATCACGGTTCCTGAGCAGTTCGACACCCCCGCCTATGCGGCATTCGTTCCACACCTGACCGGGTGGGGGTTGGCGTTCCTCGTGGCCGGGAACGGCCTGCTCGCCGTCGCCATCTTCAGTCCCCGGCGGACGCTGACGATCGTCGGCCACCTGCTGGCCGCCGGTGTCGTGCTCGCTCTCGCCCGGGGTTTCACCGTCCCCGGGATCTGGACCGCGACGTGTCAGTATGCGGTCCTCGGACTGGGAACGGCGATCGCACCGTTCATCCGCGGACCCGGCGGGCCGGAGGAGTGGCGCGGGGGGCGCCATCTGTTCGGCCTGCTGATGGGCCTAGGCGCGATGGCGTCGGGGCTCATGTTCTGGGGGTTCCCACGCCAATTTCTCGCGCCGTTCTACGACGTGGTTCGCCCTCATCTTGCGCTGTATGGGTTGATCTTCGTGGGCGGCGGGGGAGCGCTCGTCTTCGCCCAACTACCCCAGCTCCCTCGGTGGGCCACCAGGGTGCTCTATCCGGTCGGCGGTGGGGCGTTACTCGTTTCTCTCGCAACGACAGCTCTGCCGGCCCGGTACTGGACCGGGATCGTCTATGGCGGCGCATTTGGCCTGCTCCTCGTCCTCCAGCCGTGGATGGGACCGTTACTCTATGCGATCAGGCCGAGTTCGCTTCGCGCGCGGATCGCCTTGGCGCTGGCGGTTGCTGCGGCGGTCCCGCTGATCTTTGCGGTGGGCTTCGTCACCGGAGAGGAAGAGCGGTCGGCAACGCAGCAGGCACTCGTGCTTCAGCAGACGCTCGCGAAGTCGCTGGCCGATCAGATTTCCGACTTCGTCGTCCAACATCGGGCCGCCGCGGTCACCCTGGCCGATTCGCTCAGCCTCTCGGGACTGGATCATGGGGGGGAGGAGGCCCTGCTGCGCGCGGTCGCCGGCGAGTCTCCCGACATCGTGGCGTTCTCCAGCTACGACGCCGCCGGGCAACCACGCGCGCGCAGTGACGGGCGCCCTCTGCACGCCGCCAACGGCCTGCATGTGTTTGAGGCGGCGAGGGAGACCAACGGGCTATCGGTCGATTTCTATGTCTCACCGACGATTCACCAGCTGGTCATGGGGTTTGCGGCCCCGACGCGCTCCTCGGACGGACAATTTTCGGGGGCAGTGCTCGGTACGGTGGAAGCATCCAGCATCGACGACATCCTAAGGAGGGTCAGCACCGACATCGCTGGTGCGAGTTACCTAGTTGACGAGGCGGGCCGCGTGATTGCGTCCGGAGACGCCACCCGGTACCCGCTCCACACGGACCTGTCCGGTGCGCCGCCAGTAACCGAGATGCTCCTGGGCAGTCACCTTCCGGGGTCGCTCATCTACCGCGGCGCGGAAGGCGTGCGTGTGGTTGGGTACGCGCGCCTGGACGATGTCACCTGGGGCGTGGTCGTGGAGCGCCCTCGGGCGGCCGCGCTGGCGGGGGCGGACAGAGTTCGTGAGCGCGCCTTCCAGGTCCACCTGCTCCTGATCGGGCTGGCCGCCCTGGCTGGGATCGTCCTGGCCAGCGCCATCGCCAAGCCCTTGGAGGGGCTCGCCCGGGAGGTCACCCGATTCGACGAAGGGACCAGTCACGATCCGGTTCCCCACAGCGCCGTCGCCGAGGTGCGAGAGCTTTCCACCGCATTCGAGGAGATGCGCACCCGCCTGGCGGCCCGCACGGCGGAGCGCGCACGGGCGGAAGGGGAGCGGGTCGAGGCGCTCGGGCGAGAGCGGCGCCTCTCCAACCACGTCCGCCTGCTGCTCGAATCTGTCACGGAGGGAGTCTACGGCATTGATATGCAGGGGTGCTGCACGTTTATCAACCAGACCGCAGCGAACGTGCTCGGGTATGCTCCCGATGAACTGATCGGCCGGGACATGCACGCCGTGCTGCACCACAGCTTGGCCGATGGCTCACCGTATCCGGTCGAGGCCTGCCCGATCCTTCGGGCGCTCCGGACCGGCCATGCGTGCCGAATCGACAGCGAGGTCTTCTGGCGCCGGGACGGCACGTCGTTTCCCGTCGAGTTCTCATCGGGACCGATCGTGGGGGAGCACGGGCTGGAGGGGGCGGTGGTGGCGTTTGAGGACATCACGGCGCGCCGTCGCAACGAAGCGGCGCTGCAGGCGAGCGAAGAGCGGATCCGCCTGATCATCGAGACGGCCCAGGACGCGTTCGTGGCCACAGATCCCGACGGGTTGATCACCGCTTGGAATGCCCAGGCGGAGGCGACGTTTGGCTGGCCGCGGTCGGAGGCGGTCGGCCGCCGATTGTCCGACACGATCATTCCCCCCCAAGCTCGGGACACACACGAGGGGAGGTTGAAGCAGGTCCTCGCCGCGGGCGGCGTTGCGGTCTTCGACAGGCGGTTTGAGACGACGGCCCTCCACCGCGATGGCCACGAATTCCCCGTCGAGTTTTCGGTCTCCCCCGTGCGGGCGGGCGATGCGTTCAGCTTCAACATCTTTGTCCACGACATCTCCGAGCGCAAGCAGACCGAGCTGGCGTTGCGGGAGCGGGAAGCCCGCATTAGCGCGATCATGGACTCGACGTCCGACGGGATCCTCTTTGTCGGCCTGAACGGTCGGATCCAGACGGCCAACCGCCGGGCGGGAGTGCTCCTGGCACAGCCGCTGGGGTCGACGGCGAAGGGTGATCTGCGGGATCTCCTCGCCTCGGTGGGGGTTGAGCTCGCCGAGTGCGAGACCGTGCTCGACACGATCAAGGCGCTGCGGGAAGGAAGATCGGTCAGCGGGGAGGGTGACCTCGAGTTGTCGGTGACCAAGCGCGTGCTGCACTGGGAGATGCAGCCCACCTGGGGAGCGGGGGGAACGATTGCCGGGTACACCTTGACCCTCCACGACATGACCGAGGAGCGAGAGGTCAGCCGGATGAAGTCCGACTTTGTTTCCTTCGTCACCCACCAGCTGCGTACTCCGCTGTCGGGGATCAAGTGGATGCTGGAACTGGCGGCGGAGACGGAGGCGGCGGAGGACCTCCGCCAATACATCGACGATGCGCGTGCGGCCAATCAGCGGTTGATCCACCTCGTCAACGATCTGTTGGACGTCTCTCGGCTTGAGAGCGGACGCCTCACGCTTACCTCCCAGGAACTGGACCTGACGGAGCTCACCAAGAGCGTCTTGGCCGAACTGGCCCCGATCATCCACGAGAAAGGCCATCGCCTCACGGTCGCCCCGGCCGAGACGCCCCCCCCCGTGCAGGCGGACCCGCAGCTGATGCGGCAGGTGGTGATGAACCTCCTGTCCAACGCCATTAAGTACACACCGGGGCCGGGAGACATCATCCTGCGCGTCGGCCAGGAGAATGGGGGGGTGACCTGGGCGGTCCAGGACAGCGGCATCGGAATCCCCCAGGCCTCGATGTCGAAGTTGTTTGAGAAGTTCTATCGGGCGGACAACGTGGCCATCCTGGAAACCGAAGGCACGGGCCTCGGCCTCTATCTCGTCCGGCTGATCGTGGAGCGGCACGGGGGGCGGATCTGGTGCGAATCGGAAGAGGGTAAGGGGTCGACGTTTCACTTCATGCTGCCGTTTCCGAGGGGGCACTGATGGGAGCTCGACACCGTATCTTGATCGTCGAGGACGATCGGTTCCTCCGGCGGGCCTGCCAAGCCGGCCTCGAACAGCGAGGCTACACCGTGACCACGGCGCAGGATGGGGCGGAGGGCCTTCGGCTCGCGCAGGCGGAACTCCCCGACCTCATCCTGCTCGATCTGCTCATGCCGAAGCTCCCCGGGATCGAGGTGTTGCGGGCCCTCAAGGCCGGGGAGGAGACCCGCGCCATTCCGGTCCTCATCTTGTCCAATTCGTCGCGCGACCTTGATATTAACCTGGTGCAGGAGTTGGGCGCCGTCGGGTCTTTGGTCAAGGCGAACCTGTCGCTGCAGGATCTGGGCGAACGGGTGAAGCGGATCCTGGAGGCCCCCGGGGACGATGCCTGAGGGGACACGGCGCATCCTCATCGTCGAAGACGACCGCTTTCTCCGCAAAGCGGCAGAGGCCGCCCTCCGCCGGCACGGGTTCGCGGTGCTGACGGCCGCGGATGGCGAGGAGGGATTGCGGGTCGCCCGGGCCGAGGTTCCCGACCTCGTCCTCCTTGACCTGATCATGCCCGGCCTCCAGGGCTTCGAAGTGCTGCGGCAGCTGAAAGCGAATGACGCCACTTCCAAAATCCCGGTCATCGTGATGAGCAATCTCAGTCAGGACAACGACATGGAGCAGGCCCTCATCGGCGGCGCGGAAGCCTACCTGATCAAGGCCAACCTGTCCCTCGACGACCTCGTCAAGCGGATCAAAGACCTGTTTGCGGCGAGGGCGGGCTGATGGCGGGCGTGCGGGCGAGCGAACAAGAGCTCAAGGACCTGCTGGTGACGCAGCTGGAGGTCCTCGACGAGGCCGAGTTCGGCAAGGTCCGCGAGCTGGCGGACCGCTTTAAGATCCCCTTCGAGCAGGCCCTGGTCGAGCGGGGCGGCGTGCCGATGCACTTCCTGTTGGAGAGCCTGGGGAAAGCCTGGGGCGTCGGGTTCAAGGAACTGCGGGCATCGGACGTCCGCCCGGACGCCCTCCGGCTGGTGCCGGAGGAGTTTGCGCGGTCCCGCACCCTGCTGCCCTTCGCCGTTCGCGACGGACAGCTCCACGTTGCGATGTGGGATCCGCGCGATCAGCCCGCCATCGACGAGCTGCAGCGCATGGCCTGGATGCGGGTCGTGCCGCACCTGGCGACGGAGACCGCGATTCAGCGCGCGCTCCTCCTCTACAAGGGAGACCTGCACGCCATTCTCGAACGCGCCGTCACCGAGCGGGCGGCGGTCGTGTCTGGCGACGGGGACGACCAAGGGCGCTCGGCGATCACCCTTCTGGACAGCATCCTCGAGTACGCGGTCGTCTCCGAGGCGTCGGACGTCCACATCGAGCCCTACGAACTCGAGGCCTATGTCCGGTACCGGATCGACGGCGCCCTGCACGATGTGCTCAGCCTTCCCAGCAGCGTCATGCCGTCGCTCCTGGCCCGCATCAAGATCCTCAGCGAGATGCGCATCGACGAGAAGCGGGTACCGCAGGACGGCCGGTTCGACGCGACCTTCGGCGGGCTGAAGCTGGATTTCCGGGTCGCGACCATGCCGACGCATTGGGGCGAAAAAGCGGTGATCCGGCTCTTGACCAAGGAGCGGGCGCTGCTGGATCTCGAGGATCTGGGATTCTTGCCCGCCGACCGGGAGATCGTCACGCGGGGCATCAGCCGCCCCTTCGGGTTGATCCTGATCACCGGCCCGACGGGGTCGGGGAAGACGACGACGCTGTACGCGACGCTGACCCGCCTCTTTATCGAACGGCACAACGTCGTGAATATCTCCACGGTGGAAGACCCGGTCGAGTACACGATCCCCCGTGTGAACCAGATCTCGATCAACCCGGTGGCCGGCATGACCTTCGCCTCGGGCCTGCGGGCGCTGCTGCGGCAGGACCCCGACATCATCATGGTGGGCGAGATCCGAGATCGGGAAACGGTTGAGATGGCAATCCGCGCGGCGCTGGTGGGCCGGCTGGTTTTGTCGACCCTGCACACGAACGACGCCACGAGCGCGGTTCCCCGCCTGCTGGACCTGGGGATCGAGCCGTTTCTGATCAATTCCACGCTCGCGCTCGTGATGGCCCAGCGGTTGGTCCGGAAGATCTGCCTCCACTGCCGTCAGAGCGTGCCGCTCGAGCGCGACACCCTCGAGCGGCTGCGGGCCCGGGCCGACTACGAGGAGACGATCCGCATCCTTCAAGCGGAGGGTGTCCTGGGCCATTCGGCCGACCCCCTCTCCGGCCTCCACGTCTTCAAGGGCAAGGGGTGCCCGCAGTGTCTCGGCAGCGGGTACCGGGGGCGGATGGGGGTGTTTGAGCTGTTCGAGGTGACCGACACCATCCGCACGATGATTCTGGAAAGGCGCGACGCCTCGGCGATCCGTAAGGTCGCCATCGCGGGCGGAATGCGGACGATGTTCTGGGACGGCCTGGCCAAGTCGATCATGGGCGAGACGACGATCGAAGAGGTGTTCCGGGTCGCCCTGTAGACGTGCGGCGGTGTTCCGCGCGCGCGCGGTCCCCGTCCAGGGGGCCGCGCGCGCTCTCGGACGGAGGACAACGGCTTCCCGCTGTAATATGCGTAGGGGGTGCCGGCCGCTGGCGGCGGCGCCCACCGACGTGTCGGCTGAGCGAGGAGGGAACCGTGAAAGCGATCCGTGTGCATGCCACTGGAGGGCCTGAGGTGTTGCGCCTCGAGGACCTGCCGACGCCCGAGCCGGGCCGCGGGCAGGCGCTCGTCAAGATCCAGGCGATCGGCGTCAACTACACCGACATCTATTCCCGGGTGGGCTGGTCCAAGGCGTCGCTGCCGTTCACGATTGGCGTCGAAGCCGCGGGGACGGTAGAGGGGGTGGGGCCGGAGGTGTCGGGGATCACCCGAGGCGACCGCGTTGCCTCCACCGGGGCGATGGGCGCGTACGCGGAATATGCCGTGATCCCGGCGTGGCGCCTGGTCAAGCTGCCGGGGGGAACCGAGTTCACCACGGCGGCGGCGGCGATGCTGCAGGGCATGACCGCGCACTACCTCTGCCACAGCACCTACCGGCTCGCCGCCGGTGAGACCGCCCTGGTCCACGCCGCGGCCGGCGGGGTGGGGTTGCTGCTCGTGCAGATGGCGAAGATGCTCGGCGCGCGCGTGATCGGGACCGTGTCCACGCAGGCGAAGGCTCTCCTCGCGCGGGAGGCCGGGGCCGACGACGTCGTTCTGTACACGACGGTCGATTTTGAATCCGAGGTCAAGCGGCTGACGGAGGGAAAGGGCGTCCAGGTCGTCTACGACTCCGTCGGCAAGACGACCTTCGATCAGAGCTTGAACTGCCTGGCGCCCCGGGGTCTGATGGTCCTTTTCGGCCAGGCGAGTGGCCCGGTCCCGCCGGTCGACCCCCAGCGGTTGAACGCGGGGGGATCGCTCTTCCTGACGCGCCCCACGCTCGGGAATTACACTTCCACCGCCGAGGAGCTCAACGACCGCGCCGGCGACGTCTTGAGCTGGGTGGCCTCCGGCCGGCTGAAGCTCCGGATCGACCGCACCTTCCCGCTCGCCCAGGCCGCGGAGGCCCACCGGGCGCTGGCGAGTCGAGGCACTTCCGGAAAACTCTTGCTGCTGCCGGCGTAGCGCGCTCATCGCGGGGCGGCGCCCCGCCGTTGACCCCTATTCCGGCGCTTGCTACAGTAGGGATACTCTACCAGCGCGGGCACCGTTCATCTCATCGCCGCTCCGGCACGTCGGTGGGAGCGGGGCAGGAGACGTATGGGCGAAGGGTACGACCCCAAGCGGCTCGAGCCGATGTGGCAGGCCCGGTGGAAAGCCGACGGGCTGTACCGGACGCCGGATCAGTCGGACCGGCCCAAGCTCTATTTCCTGACCATGTACCCCTATCCGAGCGGTGATCTGCACATCGGTCACTGGTACGTGATGACGGCGTCGGACACCAAGGCGCGATACCTGCGGATGCGTGGGTACAATGTTTTCTTCCCCATCGGGTTCGATGCGTTCGGACTGCCGGCGGAGAATGCCGCGATCCAGCACGGGATCCATCCATATAAGTGGACGATGGCGAACATCGAGCGCATGCGCGGGCAACTGCGGTCGATGGGGGCGATGTTTGACTGGTCCCACGAAGTGGTGACCTGCCTGCCCGAATACTACAAGTGGAACCAATGGTTTTTCCTCAAGTTCTACGAGGCCGGATTGGTCTATCGGGCGCTGGCCGCCGTGGACTGGTGCCCCCACGACAACACGACGTTGGCCCGAGAACAGGTCGTCGGCACCGATCGCGTCTGCGAGCGGTGCGGCACCCCGGTGGTCAAGAAAGACCTGGAGCAGTGGTTCTTCCGGATCACCAAGTACGCGGACGAGTTGCTCGATTTCAGCAAGATGGAGTGGCCGGAGCGCGTGCAGACGCTGCAGCGCAACTGGATCGGCCGGAGCGAAGGCGCGGAGATTACCTACAGCAGCGAGCAAGGGGACCCGATCACCGTCTTCACCACCCGGCCCGACACGCTCTTCGGCGCCACGTTCCTGGTCCTCGCCCCCGAGCACCCGTTGGTCGAGAAGTTGACCACTCCCGACCGCCGGGCCGAGGTGACGGCCTACGTCCACCGGGCGCGGCGACAGTCCGAGATCGAGCGGCTGGCCGAGGACCGGGAAAAGACCGGGGTGTTCATCGGCGCGTACGCCCGGCACCCGTTGACCAACGCGCGGATTCCCATCTACATCGGGGACTACGTCCTGCTGACGTACGGGACGGGGGCGATCCACGCCGTGCCCGCGCACGACAGCCGCGACTTCGTCTTCGCCCGCAAGTACCGGCTGCCCATCCCCGTCGTAATCGCCCCGCCCGACTGGGACGGGAAGGCGTTGGCCGAGGCGTATCAGGGCGAAGGCCCCATGGTCAACTCCGGTCCCTTTGACGGCACGCCGAGCGACGAGGGGCGCCGGCGGATCACCGAGGCGTTGGAGCGGGCCGGCCGGGGTCGGCCCGCCGTGACCTACCGGCTGCGGGACTGGTTGATCAGCCGTCAGCGATACTGGGGCACCCCCATCCCCATGGTCTACTGCCCGGCCTGCGGGACGGTCCCGGTGCCGATCGGCGACCTGCCGGTGTTGTTGCCGGAGGACGCCGAGTTCCTCCCGACCGGCGAATCGCCGCTGAAGCACAGCGCGGCGTTCCGCCACGTGCGCTGCCCCCGCTGTGGAGGAGCGGCGGAGCGAGAAACCGACACCATGGACACCTTTGTCGACTCGTCGTGGTACCAGTACCGGTACCTCAGCCCGCACGATCACGACCGGCCGTTTGACCCGCAGCGAGGCCGGGCGTGGCTGCCGGTCGACCAGTACACCGGCGGAATCGAGCACGCCGTGATGCACCTGCTCTACACGCGCTTCTTCACCAAGGCGATGCGGGACATCGGGATGGTGTCCCTCGACGAGCCGATGCTCCGCCTCTTCAACCAAGGCATCATCCTTGGCCCGGACGGCAACCGGATGAGCAAATCCCGCGGCAACGTGGTCAACCCCGACGACTATGCGGGGACGATGGGGGTGGACACCGTCCGGGCGTACCTGATGTTCATCGGACCGTGGGACGCCGGCGGGCCGTGGAACCCGAAGGGGATTGAGGGACTGCACCGGTTTCTGCACCGCGTCTGGCACCTGGTGGTGGACGAGATCCCGCCGGGCGCGGCGGGACCCGGGGCCGCGTCGGCCGTCCGCCGCGTGGTGCACCAGACGCTGAAGCGGGTGAGCGAGGACCTGGAGGGATTTCGGTTCAACACCGCGCTGGCGGCGTTGATGGAATGCACCAACGCGCTGATGCGGGTGCGGGAGGGCGGCGCGGCGGCGACCCCCGAGTGGGCGGTGGCGATGAAGGCCCTGGTGATGATGCTGGCCCCGTTCGCCCCGCACCTGGCGGAGGAGCTGTGGGCGAAGCTCGGCCAACCCTACAGCGTCCACCTTCAGGCCTGGCCGGCGTGGGACCCCGACGCGGTTCGCGAGGACACCGTCACCCTTGTCCTGCAGGTCAACGGGCGCGTCCGCGACCGGGTGCAGGTGTCGGCGGGGTTGGACGAGGCGCGCCTGCGGGAGACGGCGCTGGCGAGCGAGCGCGTCCGGAAGTTCATCGACGGGATGCAGGTCCAGGATGTGATCGTCGTCCGTGACAAACTCGTGAACGTCGTGGTGCGATAGGGCGACGTCCGAGGGGAGAGGAACTTTTCGCCAGTCCGCTGCGTCTTTCTTGGGTGATGGAGAGGCTGGCCGTGATGGTCCCGATGGCGCGACCTGATGCGGTCCGCGCGGATCGTTATACGCGGGAAGAGCTGGCGCGGTACGATGCGATCATCCAGCGATACGCCCGCCATGTGTACAACATTGCCTACCGCATGGCGGGCAACGAGGCCGACGCGCGGGACCTCTCCCAGGAAGCCTTCCTGCGGGTCTTCCGAGCGCTGCGGCGGGTCGAGCCCGACGCGCCGCTGGAGAGCTGGCTGCATCGGATCGTCAGCAACCTCTACATCGACCTGCTCCGCAAGCGGCCGCGGGCGAGGGTCGAATCGCTCGATGCTCCGATGGAAACCCCGCGCGGCGAGATGGTGCGGGAGTTTCCCGACATCGAGTCGAGCCCCGAGGCCATCATCGAGCGTGAACAGCTGGACGGGGCGATCCAGCGCGCGTTGGGGACCTTGAGCGCGGACCTCCGACTGGTGGTCGTGCTGAGCGATATCGAGGGGCTGGCCTACGAAGAGATCGCCACAATCCTGCACGTGCCCTTGGGGACGGTGAAATCCCGGCTCCATCGCGCGCGGCAGATGCTCCAGCAGCGGCTGCGCCCCTATATGGAAGCGCGCCGGCGGGGATGGGACGGATGAAGATGAACCACCATCGTGTCGGACAACTGCTGTCCGCGTACCTGGACGGCGAGCTCCTCCCCCGCGAGGGGGCGGCGGTGCAGGAACACCTGCTGGAATGTCGGCGCTGCCGCGAGGAGTACGAGCGCCTCCGGACCACCAAGGGCCTGCTCGGCGAACTCCCGCTGGCCGAGCCCCCCGCGGAGTTTTGGCGGGTGGTGCGCGCGCCCGAGGCCGCCGCGGCGCCGCCGCGGCGGATTTCGTGGCGGGTGCCGTTGCTGCTGCGGCCGGCGTGGGCGGTCGCGGCCGTGATCGTGATCCTCGCGCTGGCCCTGATCCCGCTCGTCAAGGGGACGGTCGATCGGCTGCACGCGGCAGAGATTGGGGTCGACCTCTACGTGCGCGAGCACGCGCTGCAGATGAGCACGGAGCCGCTGCCGGATCGCGCCTACCTCGGGGTGGTGACGGGGGACGCGGATCTCGTGCTCGTCGGGGGGTCGACCCATCGCGACGAGGGAGCGCCGTGAACGCCTCGCTGCCTCTGTTCGCCAGGGCCGTGGCTGGCGCGATCCTGCTCGTCCTGGTCGGCGGCGGCCTGAACTTCGCTGCCCAGGCACCGGTGGTGCCGCCCGCCCGGATTCTCCAGATGGCACTGGAGGCCCCTCGGCTCGTGGACTACGAGGGGACCGAGGTGATCACCGCGCTCCGGGCCGGACGCATGGAGACGATCACGGTGGCCGAGTCACACAAGCGCCCCGACCTGTTGCGGATGGAGTACGTGTCCCCCGGGGACCTGGCGGGCCGGCTGATCGTCGACAACGGCACCACCGCCTGGCACTATGAGCCGAGCCTGAATATGGCGTTCGAGGGGCCCACCCTGCAGGGGCAGCTCCTGAGCCGGGACCTCACGCTGCTCCTGCGAAACTACCGTCTCTCCGCCCTCGGCGTCGAGGACGTCATCGGCCGGCAAGCCTACGTGATCGCGCTCGATCCGGTCCACCTGGGGGTGCGGCGCCAGTTGTGGGTGGATCGCTCCACGGGGACGGTCCTCCGCAGCGAAGAGCGAGATCCGTATCGGGGGATCATCCTCAGTTCCTATTTCTCTCGCATCAGCTTCAGCCTGAACCTCCCCGAGGCCTACTTCAAGTTCCGGGTGCCCGCCGGGGCGCACGTGTTCAATTGGATCACGACCGAGGCGGGCTCGATGAGCCCGGCCGCCCTCGAGACGCGGAGTCATTTCCCGGTGCTGATTCCTCCGGTGCTGCCCGAGGGGTACACATTTCGCGGCGGGGCGCTGAGCCGTTTCGGCAGCCTCACCTCGGTGTACCTGCGCTACAGTGACGGCGGCAACCTCATCTCATTCTTCGAGGCGCCGGCCGGATCGATCGGATGGCCCTCCGCGGGCACGCCGATCCAGGTCGCGGGCCGGCCCGCGCGGCTCGTCGATCAAGGGTACTTCCGCGTGCTGATCTGGGAACAGCGCGGTCTCCGGGTGACCGCGGTCGGCACGGTGCCGACCGAGACGCTGGTGACCGTGGCCGGGCAGATCGCCGCGGGAAGAGAACAGGCCCTGGTGCAGGATGTTTCCCGCCGCATCGAGAGCGATCCCGCGACCGTCCGCCGGCTTCGCGGGGAAGGGCTGACCTTCCCGGAGGTGGCCAGGACCGTTCTCCTCTCGCAGCGGCTGGGGGCCGATCTCCCCACGACCGTACGCTACGTTCGCGGAAGCCTGACCACGGACGAACTGGCCAGAAGGCTGGGGATCCCCCCGGCGGCGGTTCAGCGGATCGTCCGACAGGCGGTCGGGGAACTACCGGTCGTCCCCGTGCTTCCGGCCACCCCGCGCTAGCCCCCCCCGCGGGGCGGGCGGCGGAACATTTCCCTCTCCCCGCCACGTTACTGTAACTGATATGCGCAGAATTCCCAGGACAGGGTTTGCTTTGGCCGCCTGCCTCATCGCCGCTGTTGTGGGGACGGGGTCGACCGTCGCCGCCCCCGTGGTGGCGCCCGCCCCGCTGGCCAGGGGGTGGGGGTGGCTCCTCCTATCCGGGACCGCCGCCGCCGTCAACGGGTCGACGCGGACCATCACAGTGGCCGTATCGGGCGAGGGGCGCGCGGAGATCTTTGAGGGGGGAACGGCCTGGCGCCACGAGGCCGTCACGGGCACGCAGGTCGTGCACCTGCTTTCCGAGACCGTCCTGGTTGACGCCGATCGTGGGCCCGTGCCGATCGCCACGATCCGGCCCGGCACCCCGCTCCTCACCTGGGGAGTGGTGCGGCCGGATGCATCGACCTTCGGGCTCACGGTGGTGATGCCGCGGCTGCACGCTCGGGCGTCCGGCGCGAGCCCGGAGCCCACCGGCGTCTCGGGGGTGGTGATTCGCTCCTCGGGACGGATGCTGGAACTGCTCAACCAGGGGGGGGTGCAGAAGAGCGTGATCGTCACCGGAACGACCGCGGTTCACGCCGCCGCCGGCGGAGCAGCGCCGGGGATCTCCCCCGATGATCTGGTGAACGTCGAGGGGACGATCAATTCGGACGGGAGCGTTTCCGCCACCCGCATCGACGTGACCTTGGCGGTCGCCACCGCTGCCCAGGTTTCCGGAGGGGTCGCGCAGCGCTTGGATGACGTGGAAGGGCTGGTCGTGACGGGGGTGCCCGTGGCGGTCTCGGGGGAGACGTTCTTTGTCCGAGGGACCGGCCCGGCAACGTTCAAGCAGTGTGCGCCCGGCCAGGCGGTGACCGTCTACGGCACGCCGATCACCATCGGGAGCCAATCGGTCGGCCTCCGCGCCGCCCTGGTCGTGTTGCGCTAAGGGCCAGGACCCTGCTCCCCGCCCGCCGAACCTGCCGGTGGAGGGATGCGGCGGATGGACGTGGCGGCGCTGCAGGCGCAGATCTCGGCGACATTTGGGGCGAGGGACCGGGCGCGCGGTCCCGACGGGACGTTCCGGCGTCTGGTCGAGGAAGTGGGCGAAGTGGCGAAGGCGATGCGCGCCCGCGACCGGGCCGCGCTGGCGCTGGAGCTCTCCGATGTCGTCGCCTGGACCGTGAGCGTTGCCGTGCTCTGTGGCGTCGATCTCAACGCGGCGCTCGGCCGGTACGAAGCAGGGTGCCCCAGGTGCGGGGCATCCCCCTGCCGCTGTCCCCTCGACCCCGCGGCGCGGTAACGATCAGCGCGCTCCCGTCGGGGTGCGCTCCCCGGCGGGCGTCCCGAACAGCAGCAGCATGTCGCGCACCAGCGAGGCGGCGATGATCGCCGTGCCCCCGCCGGGATCCCACGGTGGGGCGACCTCCACGAGATCCATGCCCACGATGCGGTGCCCCTCGAGCGCGGTCAGGGCCGTCAGGAGCTCCGAGTAGGTGGCCCCATCCGGCTCGGGGTTGCCCGTCCCCGGCGCCACGGACGGGTCGAGCACATCGATGTCGACGGTGAGGTAGAGCGGTTTCTCCCGCAGCGAATCCAGTAGAGGCTGGGGGAGCCGGACCCCCCGAGCGAGATGCAGGCTTCGGCGCCGGGCGAGCGCGAATTCCTCCCGGGTGCCCGCCCGGATCCCCAGTTGCACGAGCGGGACCCCGCCGTCCAGCAGGCGACGCATCACCGTCGCGTGGTGCACCTCCGCCCCCTGGTATTCGCTGCGGAGATCGGTGTGCGCGTCCCACTGGACGACCACCACGTCATGGTGGCGGGCGGTCACCGCCTGGACCCCGCCGAGCGTGATCGTGTGCTCGCCGCCGAGGAGGAACGGGAGCCCGGGCCCGATCGAGCGTCGCACCGCCCGCACCATCGCCGCCGGGTCCAGCGCCTCGACGGCAAGATCGCCGGCGTCGACGAACGCGACCCCTTCCAGGTCGCGATCGAGGAGGGGGTTGTAGGTTTCGATGCTGTCCGAGGCCCCGCGGATCGCGCCGGGTCCCCACCGGCTGCCCCGCCGAAACGACGACCCGACATCGTACGGGACGCCGGTGAGCGTGGGCCCCGCGGATCCGCCAGCGCCGGGGGCGCGCGCGGCGAGGAAGGTCACTCCATCTCGACCTGTTCCCGGAGGTAGGGCGGGAGATCAAAGGCCGCCCGGTGCCCCGACGGCGTATAGTAGCGCAGCCCGGCAATCGCCGCCACCCGTCGGGCGATCTCCTCGGGCGCGATCGCGTGCGGATCCCGGCCCTTCGTGCCGACGGTAAACGACCACAGCACCCCCGGGTAGGTCGTCACGGTCGCGACGTACGTTCGCACCGTCGGGAACGACGGTCGCAGGTGTCGCCGGACCATCCGGATCAACTCCTGCTGGTAAACCGCCGAGCCGGATTGCACCGCCAGCACGCCCTGCGGCGTGAGCCGGTTTGCCACCTGGGCGTAGAACTCCGGGGCGAAGAGGCCGGTGGCGGCCCCCTCGGGGTCGGTCGAATCGATCAGCACGACGTCGAACCGATCGGGGGTTTCCCGGACGTAGGCGATGCCGTCGCCGATGACCAGGGTGGCCCGCGGATCCTCGAAGGCCGCGCCACAGATCGTGCTCAGGTACTGCCGGCTGGCGCGGACGACCGCCGCGTCGATCTCCACCATCGTCGCTCGCTCGATGGGGTGCTTGAGGACTTCCTCCAGCAGCCCTCCGTCGCCGCCGCCGATGATCAGGACGGTCCGGGGCCGGGGGTGCGCGCACAGCGCCGGGTGGGCGAGCATCTCGTGGTAGACGAACTCATCACCTTCAGTGGTTTGCACGGCGCCGTCGAGCACGAGCATTCGCCCGAACCGCGGGCTGTCGTAGATCTCGAGGTGCTGGTAGGGGGTGCGCTCGTCGTGGAGGCACCGGGTGATCTTGAAGGCGGAGGTGATGTCGCTCACCCCCTGATCCACGATCCAGGCGCCGCGCATCAGAGGAGGCCGTTTCGGCCCGGCCAGAACAGGGCGACCGCCACCGCGCATCCGGCCCGTTCCACCGTGTGCTCGGCGCCGGTGACGATCACCTCGTCGAGCGTGATCCCGCGGATGCGAAACCCCTCCTCGACCATGCTGCGCACCGTGGCCTCCGCCGCGGCCAGGGACGAGTGGGCGGTGTGCTCCATGATCACCCCGTATGCCTCCCGCGAGATCCCCACGCCGATCGTTGCGCTGATCAGATCCCCGGGCCTCGTGCTCGCGATGCGCGAGTACACGGCGGGGACGAGCAGGCCCGGCGGGTAGGGTGGGAGCTCGATCACGCGCGCCCCCGGGGGCATGATGCTGGTCACCCGGAGGAAATTGATGTTCGCGACCCCGGCGTCCTGCAGCGCCCGGTCGAACGCGTTGAGCTCGGACGGGCCTTCGCCGTGTCCGGAGACCAGTGAGACGGCTTTGGGTGGCTGCCACATGCCGCTAGATATTCCACCAGGCACGTAGGCTTCCTTTTGCTGTCGCTTCGATGGAATATGGCGGGAGGATTTGCCGAAAACTCCGGGACGCTCGACCGACAAACACGCGGGGGGATTGACATGGTCCGGCCCGCTCCGCATAATGGGCACAATTGAATATAGAGACACGTCCTTCCGAACAGGCAAACCCGAAGCAATTCGGGGACGCAACGCCACGGGACCCTCGCGGTCAGCCGGGCTGCCGAAGAGGACTCTGATGTCGCGACAAGCGCGGGGTCCTTCAGGAGGACCTCGCGTTTGCCTTAGGGGCGCTGGCGGCGTGCCCCGAGGATCGCCGGAAGGGCCAGAGATGCAAGGGGGGGAACGCGTCCCATGGCCATGCTGCGCGTCCTACGGCGTCGGCCGCCGAGCCGGTTGGGCCTCGATCTGAGGGTTCGAGGCGACAGCGGGTTCACGTTCATCGAGCTCATCGTCGCGCTGACCTTGTTCGCCGGGGTCTCCGTGTTTCTGCTACAAGCCTTCATGGACGGGATGACCTACGCGAACCGATCCGATGAGAAGGCCGCGGCGACCAGCATCGCGATGCAGGTGATGGAGCAGATCAAGGCCAGCCCCAATCCCTACACGCTCGTGGGATTCACGGATATCGGACGGACGCCGCTGCCGCTCCCCGCCCCCTATACGGGGATCAACAATCCGACGCCGCACACGTTCCAGGCATCGGTCTCCGTCACCCCCGACAACAACCTGTTCCTGAGCACGGTCACGGTCAACGTGTACCGGCCGCAGGATGCGGACGTCTCCCCGTTGGTGACGCTGTCCACGGTGCTCGATGCGCAGTAGCCTACCACCGAGCGCCGGGGGAGACGCGATGCGACGGGAACGGGGCGTGACCCTCATCGAGTTCGTCGTGATGCTGGCGATTTTGGGGCTGGTCATCGGGGGGATCTACCAGTTCGTGGTCAACGGGACCGTGGCGGCGGGAAAGACGAATAACTTCCTGCAGTCGCAGGCCCAGGTCCGCGCCGCACTGGACAACATCGTCGACGAGTCGCGGTGGGCGTCGGGCGTGACGGCCGGCACCGCCACGGCGGTCACGCTCTCGATCCCGCAGAATACCCCCTTCTCGGCGTCGAGTCCGTACACCGTGACGTTCACCTACGATCCGGTGAACCGGGTCGTGACCCGCCAGCAGAACGCCGGTCCGGCCGTGGCGATGGCCTACCTCGTCGTGGGGCAGGGGGCGTCCACGGGGTTGACGTTCATCTACTTCGACGGCGGCAACAACTCGCTCGGATCGTCGCCCACCGCCGGGCAGCTGAGCAGCATCGCTCGCCTCCGAGCGATCGTGGCCACCACCAGCGGTACGGTCACCCGGAATCTGGCGGGCGATGCGGCGCTCCGCGCCCACCCGTAGCGTGGAGGATCCCTCACCCATGTGCATCCATCGTATGCGGACGGTCCGGCGAGGAGAGCGCGGCCTTGCCATGATGTCCCTCTTGTCCATGATCTTCGTCCTCACGGTCCTCGCGACGCTCGTGCTCTATTTGAGCGGGAAGGAAACGGCGTTGAGCGCCGTCCGCCTCAACGGCGCCGAGAGCCTGTACGTCGCCGAAGGGGGGGCCTTCTCGGGGCGCGCCGCCCTGATGGCCTACATGGGCGCCTACCCGGCGGCCGTGACGTCCGTCGACCCCTCGCTCTCCACGACGACGGCGCTGGGATGGTACGCCGGCGGCACCAAAACCGCCCAGAATCCGTTTGGGGTCCTGGACTATCTCCTGACCGACGGCCAGCGGTTCTCGCTGGGCGCCTCCGCCTCGACGGCGTCGGAGACCTTCCAGGTGAACTGGGGGTTGGGCAACCCGCACCTGAAGCTCCAGACCGGCGCGGCACCGGCCAACCCGGTGGGGGCCGGGGCGTACGCCGCCTCGGTGCAGCTCCAACCGGACCCGCAGCCCGACGCGTCGTGCGCACCATTCAACACCGGGGCCTCCTGCTCGGTGCACCAGCTCGGCACCAACGACTACGAGCTCTTCTATACCTACACGGTGACCAGCGACGGCCAGCTGTCGCCGCGGTTCAAGCGTCGGGTCGTGCTCTCGGGGAACTTCAGCGTCCATCTGTTCGTCCAGACCTTTGCGCTCTACGCCCTCTTCACCGACGTGCAGAACACCCCCACCAACAATCCGATCTGGTTCACCAACAACACGAGCTTCAACGGGCCGGTGCACACCAACGGAGAGTTCCGCTTTGCCTTCTTCCCGACGTTCACGGGGAAGGTGGAGAGCGTGAACGCGAAGGCCTGGTACAACAACGGCGGCAACCCGCTCGAGCTCTCCAACAACGAGAACGTGAACGGCGGCACCCGGGTCGACGCGCCGCTCGTCCCGCCGGATCCGAACCCGCAGGCCGCCACCCCCGCCGCGTTCACCCGCGGGGTGCCGATCATTCCGCTGCCCACCAGTCCGTTCAACCAGCAGGGGGTCGCGGTCGGCCGCAACCCCGCGGACTCCTCCGCGGTGACGACGTCGCAGATCACCTCAGCGATCCCCGAGTTGACGGGATCGGGGTCCGTGCCGAACGGGGTGTACGTTCCGGTCGTCGACGCGAACGGGAACTGCCGGTCCGACGCCGGGGAGCAGATGGCGGGCGGGGTCTACATTCAAGGGAACGTGGATAACATGACGCTGGGCGTGAGCGGCAACACCGCCGTGTACACCCTGACGCAAGGGTCGCACACCACGACGGTCACGGTCGATCGGACGAACAACCAAACGACCGTGAACAGCAACAACTGGATGGCCCCGCCCTCGGGGGGTTCGTGTCCGGGCGCCGCGCCCGGCCCGGCCAGCCGGACCTTTACGGGGGTGCCCAAGGGGTGGCAGGGGCCGGGCAATCCGAACGCCTCCATGATCTTCGTGAACGGCACGGTCAACGGGCTCAGCGGAACGCTTCAGCAGAACGAGCAGACGACGATCGCCGCGGCTGGGACGATCACGATCACGGGGAACATCCAGTACCAGATCCCCCCCAACCCGGCGGACCCGACGTCCAACCCGACGAACGTCCTGGGGATCTACTCGGCGGGCGGCGACATCGTGGTCGGCCCCTCGGCTCCCAACGACCTGATCATCCAGGCGGTGCTGATGGCCGGGAACTCCGGCAACTCCTACAACAGCTCGGTCAACGTCGCGAACTACAGCTCGGGCAGCCCGCGCGGCAGCGTCAACTTGCTCGGCGGGTTGATCGAGAAGTACTACGGTCCCTTCGGCACCTTCAATGCATCCACCGGGACCCAGCAGACCGGGTACGGTCGTGCCTTCACCTACGACACGCGGATGGGTCGCGGGTTCACCCCGCCGTACTTCCCGACGACCGGCCTCTTCGTGATCACCGACGGGACGACGCTGCCGCTGGCAGGGGCCAAGCCGACCTGGCGCGAGGCGACCCCTCCGTAGGGCCCGAACGGTCCTGGAGGATCCCATGAGGCGCTGGCACTCGGAACGCGGGTTTACGATGCTCGAAATGACGGTCGTGATCGTGATCGCGACCATCCTCATCGCCTTGAGTTACACCTCCTGGCAGGGATACACCGCGCAGCAGCGCCTCCGGTTTGGCGCCATGCAGGTGGCCACCGACCTGCGGGAAGCGGAGGAGCGGGCGAAGGCCGAGCGCGCCCAGTACACCATCATGTTTACCGGATCGTCCTCAGGGTACCGCATCCAGCGGACCAGCGGGGGGTTCACCGAGAACGCCTCGCTGCCGACGGGGGTCAGCCCGCAGGCCTCGGACACCGTGACGTTCACTCCCTTCGGACAGCCCGATGCGGCCCACACCGTTACGTTACAGAACGCGGCCGGTACCCGCACGGCATCGATCGATACCGTGGGAGGCATCACTTACCAGGGACCCTGATCAGCCGTTTCGCCTTCCGGCGTCGCGAGGGGCGCCCCCGTTGCTGATCGGGGCGCCCCTCGTGTATAATGGCTTCATTGTAATGTAGCCGCGTATGCTGGAGGTGGATTCTTGACCGAGGTGCGGGTCGGCAAGGATGAGACGCTGGACAGCGCCCTGCGACGGTTCAAGCGTCAGGTCAAGAGGTCCGGAATCCTCACAGACGCGAAGCGGCACGAACACTACGAGAAGCCTAGCGCAAAGCGGCGCCGCCGCGCGGCTCGACGCAAGCGATTCTAGGCCTCAGGCCTCCCTCCATCTGCTCCCGGCGAAGGATCGTTCCGCTCCCGGTGGGGGCGTCGGCGCGGGCACCGGTCGAGCATGCCCGCCGGGTCCTTGCCGTTTGAGCGCGGCGGAAAGGAAAGGAGTGTAGCCGTGCGGCAGCCGGCCCGGAAAGTCAAACGGGCGCACAGCGCCGGCGGGGTGGTGTTCCGCCGGTCGCCGCCGGACGCCGCGGCTGAGGTGCGGATCCTGCTCCTTCAGCACGAGGCCGGCAAGTGGATGCTCCCCAAGGGCACGATTGAAACCGGCGAGACCCCCGAGGCCGTCGCCCTGCGCGAGGTGGCCGAGGAAACGGGGCTGCACAACGTCCGGATCGTCCGCGATCTCGGCGAGGAGCGCTACCTCTTTTTTTGGAAGACCGAGGACACCTATTACGACAAGACCGTGCACTATTACCTAATGGAGTTTCTCGGCGGGGAAGAGACCTGCCCTCAGCGCGAGGAAGGGTTCGTCCGCTGCGACTGGGTATCGGTCGCGGAGGCGCTGGAGCGGATCAAGTACAAAGAGACCCGTGAGGTGGTCCGGAGGGCGGAGGTGGTCCTCTCGGCCGCGGATGTCCCGGCGGCCCCCCCGGGGGTCTATCATGGTCCCGCCTCGTCCTAAGCCCGAGTCCCCACCCGCCTTCATCTTTCCGGAGGGGGCGGCACGCGCGCAGGTGATCGCGCAGACGCTGGAAGGGTACCGTCGCTACCTCAACCCCGGACTGGCCCGGCTCTTTCAGTTTGGCGGCGTGGACACGGTCGAATGGGCGGCCGAAGGCTCTCTGGTGTGGGACATCCACGGCCGCGAGTACATCGACTGCGCATGCGGCCCGGCCATCTTCAACATCGGGCACCGCCATCCGCGGGTGCTGGCGGCGGTGCGTGATCAGCTCGATCGGATTCCGATGTCCGTCCGCACGATGCCGAGCGCCCCCCAGGCGGATCTGGCCCGTCGATTGGCGCAGCTCACCCCCGGCGACCTGCAGTACAGCTTCTTCTGCAACAGCGGGGCGGAGGCCAACGAAGGGGCGATCAAGCTGGCCCGATTGGCGACCGGCCGGACCGGGATCGTGGCGATGGAGGAAGCATTTCACGGCAAGACCCTGGGGGCGCTGTCGGCCACCGGACGGGCCTACTACCGGGACCCCTTCCAGCCGCTCGTGCCGGGGTTCACCCATGTGCCCTTTGGGGATGCGGAGGCGGTGGAGCGGGCGGTCGGCCCGACGACCGCGGCGGTGATGCTCGAGCCGATCCAGGGGGAGGCCGGGGTGATCGTGCCTCCGTCGGGCTACCTCCGCGCGGTGCGGGAGATCTGCGACCGGCGTGGGGTGCTCTTGATCGTCGATGAGATCCAGACCGGCCTGGGCCGAACCGGCCGGTTGTTCTGCGTCGAGCACGAGGGCGTCGTCCCGGACCTCCTGACGCTGGCGAAGGCCCTCGGCGGGGGAGTGATGCCGATCGGCGCATTCATCGGCCGCCCCGCCGTCTGGGAGCGCTTGCGGCGGGATCCGTACATCCATTCCTCGACCTTCGGCGGGAACCCGCTGGCGTGCCGGGCGGCGGTCGCCACCCTCGAGGTGCTGACCGAGGAACGCCTCGCCGATCGCGCCGAGCCGCTGGGCGCGCAGTTCCTCCGCCGGCTGCGCGAGATTCAGGATCGGCACCCCCGGATTGTGAAAGAGGTCCGCGGCCGCGGCCTGATGCTCGGGGTGGAGTTCGCCCACCGCGACTACGCCCTGATGACCTCCGCCGAGGCGGGGCACCGTGGGGTCATCACCTTCTACACGCTCAATAACCCGAACGTGATCCGCATCGCGCCCCCGCTTGTGATCACGCCCGAATTGATCGACCGGGCCGCCGAGGGGATTGACGGAGCGGTCGCGGAGGCCGAACGCCTGCTGGGCTCGGTCGCGGCGGCCGCCGACAGCGGATCGTGATGCGCGCCGACGAGGTCCGGGAGGCCTTCCTCCGCTACTTTGAGGGCCAAGGACACACCCGGGTCCCCAGCGCCTCGCTCATCCCGGCGGGGGATCCGACGTTGCTCTTCACCAACGCCGGGATGGTCCAGTTCAAGGACGCGTTCTTGGGTTTGGAGCGTCGATCCTACCGGCGCGCCACCACCGTCCAGAAGTGTATGCGGGTCAGCGGGAAGCACAACGACCTGGAGAACGTGGGCCCGTCCCCCCGGCACCACACCTTCTTCGAGATGCTCGGCAACTTCAGCTTCGGCGACTACTTCAAGCACGACGCCGCGCGGTTCGCCTGGGAACTGACGACCGGCGACCTGCGGATCCCCGCCGACCGCCTGGTGCCGACGGTGCTGGAAGGGGACGACGAGGCGGCGGCGGCGTGGGCCGCGCTCGGCGTCCCGCGGGAACGGATCGTGGCGATGGGGGAGGCGACGAACTTTTGGATGATGGGCGACGTGGGACCCTGCGGCCCCACGAGCGAGCTGCACTACGACTGGGGTCCCGCGGCGTGCACCTGCGGCCGGCCCGACTGCGGCGTCGCCCTCGACAACGGGTGCGGTCGATGGTTGGAGTTCTGGAACCTGGTGTTCATGCAGTTCGACCAGGCGGCCGACGGGACGCGGACGCCGCTGCCGCAGCCGGGGGTCGACACGGGGATGGGGCTGGAGCGGATCGTGTCGATCATCCAGGGGGTCCGGAGCAACTACGACACCGATCTGTTCCTGCCGCTCCTGGACGGCATTCAGCGGTTGCTCGCCCACACGGACGCGGAACGCGCCGCCCAGGCCGTGGCGTACCGGGTCCTCGCCGACCACGGCCGCGCGATGACGTTCCTCGTCGCCGACGGCGTCGTCCCCGACAACGAAGGCCGGGGCTACGTCCTGCGCATGATCATGCGCCGCGCCATCCGGTTCGCCAGGCGGGCCGGAGCCTCCGGCTCGTTCCTGGGGGGGCTGGCCGATCTCGTCATCGCGACGATGCGCGGGGCCTATCCGGAACTCGTGGGCCACGCCCCCTTTATCCGCGAGGCGCTGACCGCCGAGGAGGATCGGTTCCAGCAGACCTTGGACGCGGGTCTGGGCCGGCTCGATGACCTGATCGCGGACACCCGGCGCCGGGGCGCGGCCGTCCTCCCGGGAGCGGAGGTCTTTCGGCTGTACGATACCTACGGCTTCCCGCCCGATCTCACCCGCGATGTTGCGCGCGAGCAGGGGATCGAGATCGACGAGGCCGGATTCACCGCCGAACGGGCCCGGCAGCAGGAACGCTCGCGCGCCTCGCCGGCGTTCCAGTCCGATGGGACCGAGCGCGCCGCCTACGCGGCGTTGCGGGACGGGGGCGCCGCAAGTGAGTTTCTCGGGTACGACGCGCTCGGTGCGGCAGGGCGGGTGCTGGCCCTCCTCCGCGCCGGCGCCCGCGTTCCCGCCGCCGGGGCAGGGGAGGCCGTGGAGGTGGTCTGCGATCGGACCCCCTTCTACCCCGAGTCCGGCGGGCAGGTGGGCGACGCCGGCGAGATCCGCACGCCGCGCGGCGTGGTGGAGGTGACGGACACGCAGCGTCCGGTTCCGGGGCTCGTGGTCCACCACGGCCGGGTGGTTCGCGGGGAGGTGAAGGAGGGGGAGACCGCAGAGCTCCGTGTGGACGCCCGCCGCCGTCACGACATCATGCGCAACCATACCGCCACCCACCTCCTGCACCGCGCCCTGCGAGAGATCCTGGGCGAGCATGCCCGCCAGGCCGGATCGCTGGTCGCCCCCGACCGCCTGCGGTTCGACTTCCTCCACCTCCGGCCGGTGTCCCCCGCGGAGCGCGAGCGGGTCGAGGCGCGGGTCAACGAGCAGGTGCTCGCGGCCCTCCCGGTCCGGACGGACGTGATGGCCTACCGGGAGGCGGTGGCGACCGGGGCGATGGCCCTCTTCAATGAAAAGTACGGGGATCGGGTGCGGGTGGTGAGCATCGACGGCTACAGCCGGGAGTTGTGCGGGGGCACGCACGTCGGCACCACCGCGGAGATCGGCCTGTTCTTGATCGCGTCGGAGTCATCGGTGGGCAGCGGGGTCCGCCGCATCGAGGCCCTGACGGGCCGCGCGGCGGCGGCGCGGGCACACGGGGATCAGGAGATGCTCCGGGCCGCGGCCGAGGCGTTGCGGGTGGCGGTGCCGGAAGTCCCGGAGCGGGTCCGGCACCTCATCGACCGCGTCCGCACCCTGGAGCACGAGGCCCAATCGACTCACGCCCGAGCGACGGTGCCGGACCTCGAGACGCTGGTGCGGGACGCCCCACAGGTCCAGGGCGTCGCCGTAGTGGGGCTCGCCAGCCGGGGAGCGGATCAGGCGGCGCTGCGCTCGCTCGGCGATCGCGTCAAGGCACGGCTGCGTGCCGGGGTGGTCGTGGCGGCGTCCGCCGGGGCCGACCGGGTCGATGTCGTGGTGATGGCGACCCCCGACGCGGTGGCGCGCGGCGCTCAGGCCGGCAGGGTGATGGCGGTGCTCAACCGGCGGCTGGGGACCCGTGGCGGCGGACGTCCCGAACTGGCCCAGGGAGGCGGAGGGGATCCTGCCGCCCTCGACGCGGTGATGGCGGACCTGCCGGCCGTCGTGCGCGAGGCGCTGGTGGCCGGGGGGTAGACCGCCGATGAGCCGGGTGCTGGGGCTGGATTTGGGAACGCGCCGGATCGGGGTGGCGCTCAGCGACCCCACCGGAACCGTGGCGGCCCCGCTGCAGACGATCGCGCACGCGGCGCTGCACAAGGACCTGGCGGAGGCCGCGGCCCTGGCCAGGGCCTACGCCGTGGACCGCATCGTCATCGGATGGCCGCGCAACATGGACGGCAGCGTCGGCCCCGCGGCGCGCCGGGCGGAGGCGTTTGCTCGGGCGCTCCGCCGGCTGGTCGGAGTCCCCGTCGATCTCTGGGATGAGCGTCTGTCGACGGCCGCCGCGGAACGGGCGCTGATCGAGTCGAACGCCCGGCGCGACCACCGGCGCGCGGTACGAGACCGGGTTGCGGCGGCGTTGATCGTCCAGGCCTACCTCGAGGCCCGGCCGTGGGAGAAGGAGAAGGCGACGGCTCTTCCCACCCCCGAACGCTCGGAAGGGCGGCGGGGGTCCGGGGTCGGTCCCGCCGACGAGCCCGCTAGCTGACGACCGGACGCGGGGTGCTGGTTCCGATCCGCAGGGTGAGGCGTTCCTCGGTCGACTCGACGACTTCGAGCGGAAACCCATCGATCATCCTGCCGTCGATGCTGCCGATGGCCAACCCCTCGGTGACGAGCTCGATGACCGCTTTTGATCCGGCGTACGAACGCAGTTTGACGCTGGCGACCCCTTTGATCTGGGAGAGCGCCGCCATAAACTTCGTCGCCTGCAGGAACGAATGGATCGGACTGACCACGATTTCCCCGTGGTGTTGTGGCAGCGGATCGCGGACGCCCCCCGCGTCCGTCTCGGGCGCCGGCGTCTCCTCGGCGCCGGCGGAAGGCTGGTCGACCTGGTCGGGCAATTCGGAGAGCGCCTCCAGCGGTTCGATCTCCGGCTCGGGCCCGACGTCGCCCCGGAGCCCTCGCATCAGGCGGTTGAGCACGGGGAGGGTCTCGCGTTGCAGTTCCAACCGAAGGCGCGTCAGCGCCTGCAGCGATTCCATCTGCTTCTTGACCAGCGTCTCCAGGCCCCGCGAGACTCCTTCGCGATCGACGATGAAGGTTTCGAGCTTGGCGGCGATGCCGGCCACGTACTGTTCGGCGCTCTTCTTCACCTCATCCACTTCATGATTGGTCTCTTCGACGAGGCGGTCGGACTCGACACGCAGCCGAGCCAGCTGTTCCGCCGCGGCGTGCTCGGCGGCCTGCAGCTGTTCCTGGGCCGAGGCACGCGCGCGGGCCAGGGCATCCTCGGCGGCGGCGCGGGCGGCCCGGGCGATCTCCTCCGCCTCCGCCTTCGCCGCGGCGGTCGTCCGCTCGGCGGCCTGCAATTGTTCCTGGGCCGAGGCGCGCGCGCGGGCCAGGGCGTCCTCGGCGGCGGCGCGGGCGGCCCGAGCGGTCTCCTCCGCCTCCGCCTTCGCCGCGGCGGTCGTCCGCTCGGCGGCCTGCAATTGTTCCTGGGCCGAGGCGCGGGCGCGGGCCAGGGCGTCCTCGGCGGCGGCGCGGGCGGCCTGAGCGATCTCCTCCGCCTCCGCCTTCGCCGCGGCGGTCACCCGCTCGGCGGCGTGTGCCTGCGCCTCCGCGGATTCACGCGCGTGCCGGAGCGTCTCCGCTGCGGCCGTGCGTGCCGACTGTGCGGTCTCTTCCGCGGCCGCCTTGGCTGCGGCCATGGTCTGCGCGGCGGCGGCCTTCGCCGCGACCGCCGTTTCCTCGGCCGCGGCTCTCGCGGACTGAATGATCTGCTCGGTCGCGCGCTCGGCGTCCGCGAGCGCGCGGGCGATCACCCCTTCCTGCTCTTGATACACGACGATCATCTGCTGCGCGTCGGCGGCCTGCTGTTGCAGCTGTTGCACTTTGGCGGTGGCTTCCTTGAGGGAGGTCTGGGCGGCCCCGGCCTGCCGCTGGAGTTCCTGGGCTTTGGCCGCCGCCTCACGGATCGACGTCTGAAGCACGTCGCGGCTGCGGGCGGCATTGCTCGGTCCGTTCTGCGGTGTTCCCATCCCCGCAACCTCCTCAACCCGGTCCGGCTTCGGGCATCTTCCTAAATAATTGCACGCGCCAAAGTAAGGCCCAACCGGTGCGGCGCCTATAGTCTCCTATGCCCACAACATCCCCCGGATAGACGCAATTCCACGGCAGTCGGGGGAGAGGTTTGGGGAGATTTACGCGGGGTTGGAAACCTGCACGGATCATCCCTCCAGGCTTCGGGGAATTCCTTGACAACCAACACGCCGTGTGTTTAACTCACAGTGCTGTCGCACTGATCGTAAAGAGTTTGACGAGCGGTTTATCGCTCCGTACAAGGGCAAACCCAGAGAGATCTGGGGGCGCAAAACCACGGGACAGGCCAGCGAAGAGCTGGCAAGTCAGCCGGGTTGCCGGAGAGCAACTGGAGACCTCCCGTGGCACGTGTCTGGCGGGAGGTCGTTGTATTTCATCGCCCCCTCCCGCCCTTTTATCGGTGTGGATCTGGCATTCATCAGAGGGAGGGGGACGATGGTCAGCACCAGAACGGCTCGCGTAGCCGCGGTCGTAAAGGACCCCCGCACGGATGCTCCCCACGATCCAGACCCCGATCAGCTACTGTTGCTCGAAAAGTTTCGACGGTACCGCCGCACCGAAGACACGGCCCTCCAACAGGAGCTGGTGTGCCACTACCTCCCCCTGGCGAAACGGATCGCGCGGCGGTACGTGCGCGTCGGGGTCCCGCTCGATGATCTCACCCAGATCGGCACCATCGGGTTGATGAATGCCGTGAGCTCCTTTGACCCCGCGCGCGGGGTCAAGTTTGAGGCGTACGCGTATCATCACATCGCCGGCGAGATCCGCCATTATCTCCGGGACTCGGTGGAGCCGGTCCGCGCTCCGCGTTGGGTGCGTAAGCTGTACGGCGAGCTGACCCAAGCGGTCGCCGAGCTGCGGCAGTCGTTGGGCCGGACGCCGACGCTCGCGGAGATCGCCGCGCGCATGAACCTGACGGAGACGGGCGTGCTCGAGATCCTGCGCGCGCACAACCGGTCGCGGGTGCACTCGATCAGCGAGCTCGTGGACCGCCAGGAGACGCAGCGCGATATGATCGCCCACCAGCGCTACATCTCGTTCCAGCTGCCGGTGGAAGATCGGATCATCCTCCTGAAGGCGGTGGAGCGCCTGGCCGATCTGCAGCGGAAAGTCGTCTACTACCTGTTCTACCAGGACCTCACGCAGAGCGAGGTGGCAAAACGGTTGGGGGTCTCTCAGCGGCACGTCTCGCGCGTTCTCGCCGCGGCGCTGAAGCGCTTGGCCACCCATCTCAAAACGAGTGAAGTCGACCACGCCATGGAACCGGCGCCCGAGGAGGTACGACAGCCGTGAAGACGTCCGACGATCTGCCGATCTATCCCATCCGCACCGTCGCCTCGCTCTCCGGAGTGGACGCGCGGCGCCTCCGGAGTTGGGAGGTGGAATACCAGCTCCTGCGCCCCGCCCGCACCAAAGGCGGGCACCGGCTGTACTCGACGCGAGATCTGCGGATGGTGCAGGCGATTCGGCGGCTGGTCGAGGAGGAGGGGATGAGCCTCCAGGGCGTGCGCGCCTGGCTCGCGGCGCAGCCCGACCAAGGCGAAGCCGAGGGCGCCTCCTCGGCCCGATCCCGAACCCCCGAGCCGGCCGGGGCGGGCGGGGCGACCCCCGCCGGGAGGCGCGGTGAATGAGAAAGGCCCGGGAGGTCCTCGGGGCGATGGTGGCGGGGACCGATGGGATCTTGGCGGCGGTGCTGATCGGCATGGATGGGGTGCCGATCGAGATGCTGAAATTGGAGACCGGATTCCCCGTGGAGAGCGCGGGTCAGGATGTCGTCACCGCGGCGAAGCTCTTCATGTACATGTGCCGCAAGGTCGAAGGGGGGACGTTTGACCACATGATGATGAGCTGTGAACGATTCACGGTGCTGGCCGCGATGCCCGGCCCGGACCACTGCGTGGCACTCTTTTTGAGCAGCAAGGGAAACGTGGGGAAGGCCCGGGTGCAGTTCCGCAGGTACCTGCCGGAACTCACGGGCGCGGCACAACTGGCCGCGGGGTAGGGGAATGGATGCGCGTGAGGAGGGTGGTGACACGGTGACAACCGCAACCGCAAATCTCAAGGAAGTGTTGGCGGACCTCACCAAGAAGCCCGGCGTCATCGCCGCGCTGGTCGTGAGCCGCGATGGGTTTGTGATCGAGGGCCTGACGTCGGAGGAGGAGCTGGACATGGATGCCCTCGGGGCGCTGACGAGCAGCGCGCTCATCGGCTGGGAATCGATCGGCGCGGACATGTCCACGGGCGGCCCGCAGATGCTGCTCGTGGAGTTTGAATCCGGGCCGATCTCGGTCTCTCCGGTGGCCGGCGACGCCGTGCTCGTCGTGATGGGCAACCGGCTCTGCAACCTGGGCCGGATGCGGATCGAGGCGACCCGGGTCCGCGAGGCCGTCGCTGCGTGCCTGTAGGCACCCCCCGCAGCACCCGGGCGAGTGAGGACTCCGCCCTCCCCAGCGGGACCGCTGGACAGCTGGCCGTCTATCGAGAGGCGCTGCGCCTGGCCGAGCGCGACGTCGCCCTCGACGTCGCGGTGTGGTTTCATGCCGGACAGTCGCACCGCGCCGCCGGAGAGGTCGACAGCGCGGTAGCGTGCTTCAAGAAGGTGATCGAGCTCGCCCCCGACGACGCGTTCGCCTACTGGGAACTGGTTGACCTCTACCTGAAGCAAGGCGCCCCGCCCGCGGCGGTGATGGTGCTCAGCACGCTGGGGGAGCGGTTGGCGGACTCCCAGCAGTGGGCGGGGGCGATCGCCGCCTGGACCCGTGCGAGCGAGCTGACCCCCGACGACGCCGACGTGTTGGCCGCCCTGCACGATGCCTACACCAAAGCGGGAAAGCCCCAGGAAGCCCGGAAGATCCAGTCGGTCCTCCAGACGCTCAAGCCGGCCGCCCCGCCCGCGAAGCCCGCGCCCCCGCCGGCTCCCGCCGCGCCGTCCGCGAAGGCTGCGGCCCCGCCGCCGCCCGCCGCCCCGGTTCCGCCCCCGCCGAGTTCCCCGGCCGCGGAGGCGCCGCGCACCGACGTCCCGGGTGGGGCGCCCGCGCGTCCCGCCTCGGGCGAGCCGCCGGTCGGCCCCCGCGCCGGACAGCCCGGCGCGGTAAAGTGGACCCGCGAGACGCGGCTCGGCGAGATCTGTCTGAGTCACGGGTGGCTGAGCGAGGAACAGGTGCGGCAGGCCGTCGACATTCAGCGCCAGAGCAACGCGCGGATCGGTCGGATCCTCGTCGACATGGGGGCGATCACCGAACAGCAGCTCTCGCAGGCGCTCGCCGAGCAGTGGCGGCTCCGGTACACCGATCTGGCCGACGTTGTGGTGGACGCGGAAGTCGCGCGGTTGATCCCCTCCTACCTGGCCCGCCGCCACGGGGTGGTCGCCATCGGGCGCGAGGGCAACCGCCTGGTGGCGGCGATGTCCGATCCGTCGAACGTGGTGGCGATCGACGACATTCGCCTCCTGACCGGGTTGGAGGTCGAGGTGGTGGTCTCGAGCGCCGTCGACATCGCGCGCACCCAAGGGTTGGTGTACGGCGGGGGCGGCGATATCGAGGAGGTGTTCCGCTCGGGGATCGAGACCGAGATCGACGACGACTCGCGGAGCGAGGAGGCGAGCCTCGAACAACTCCGCACCGCCGTCGACGAAGCGCCGATCATCCGGGCGGTCAACCAGATCTTGAACTCGGCGATCCAGGCCGGGGCCAGCGACATCCACATCGAGCCCCACCGCAACGACGTCAAGGTCCGGCTGCGGATCGACGGCGTGCTCCAGGACATCATGTCCCCCCCGAAGTCCGTGCAGGCGCCGCTGATCTCGCGGATCAAGATCCTCGCGGACATGGACATCGCGGAGCGCCGGCTCCCCCAGGACGGGCACATCCACCTGCGTGCGGAGGGCAAGGAGTACGATCTCCGGGTGAGCTCGCTGCCGACGGTGCTGGGCGAGAAGATCGTCCTCCGTCTGCTCGACCAGTCCAGCACGAAGGTGCAGCTCAACGATATCGGGTTCGACGGCCCGCTGCTGGAGCTCTGGGAGGGCCTGATCACGAAGCCGTACGGGATGATCCTGGTCACGGGCCCAACCGGGAGCGGCAAGACGACGACGCTGTACACGTCGCTGGCGCGGATCAACACTCCCGAGCGGAACATCGTCAGCGTTGAGAACCCGGTGGAGTATCAGATCCCGCGCGTGAACCAGGTGCAGGTCAATCCCAAGGTGGGGCTGACGTTTGCGAGCGGGCTAAGGACCATCCTGCGCCAAGACCCGGACGTCGTGCTGATCGGGGAGATCCGGGATCGGGAGACGGCGGAGATCGCCGTCCAGGCCTCGATGACGGGGCACCTTGTGCTCAGCACGATCCACACCAACGACGCGCCCGGCGCCGTCGTCCGGCTGCGGGACATGGGGATCGAGCCCTTTCTCATCACCTCGTCGTTGATCGGCGTGCTGGCCCAGCGGCTGGTGCGGGTGCTCTGCCCGAAATGCAAGGAGGCCTACGTCCCCCCCGTGGACGCCCTGCACCGCCTGGGGCTGGACCCCGTGAAGGCGAAGGACGTCCACCTCTACCGGGGTCGGGGCTGCGACCACTGCCGGAAGACCGGCTACAAGGGCCGGATTGGCGTGTTCGAGCTCATGGTGATGACCGACCCGCTCAGGACCTTGGCCGTGACCGGCGCGCCCACCGAGAAGCTGCGGGCTGGGGCGATCGCGGAGGGGATGCGCACCCTCAAGGACGACGCGGTTCAAAAAGTGTTGGAGGGGATCACCTCCTTCGAAGAGATGCTGCGGGTGGTGTTCGTCAGCGGGGTGTAGGCGATCAGCGGACCCCCGCGGGGAAAGGTGTCGGATCCACGTCCGATTCCCTGGCGATTCGGGGAATACTTGACATAGACTGACCGGCACTCAGGGTCGCACGTGTTCACCTCGACGATCGGTGGGTGACCGCGGGGTTCTGCAGACGGGCGTTCGCAACGGAGGCGGTCGATGGATTACGAAGATATGGAAGCGACGATCCTGAAGGGGTTTGTTCGGGATCGACAACTGATCACCATCGCGCTCAACGAGGGGTTCACCCCGGAGCTGCTGCCCTCGCCCGTCGCCCGGCGCCTGTGCAACGCCCTGATCGATCTCTACCTGTCCCGCGGCGGCGAAGCGATCACCGAGGTGACGGTGCGGAGCCACCTGGAGAACCGGGGGGTCCTGAACGCCGAGATGGAGCACTACCTCCGGGCGGTGACGTCGATGCGCCCCCCGGACGCCGGCCGGCTGATGTCGTTCGTCGAATCCCTCCGCAACCGCGACAGCCGGGAGCGACTGCAGACGCTGCACGATCAACTCGGGAGTTTTCTCGGCGGGAGCGAGGACGTCCACGGCGACCTCGTGCAGTTCACCACCGAGATGATGCAGAAGCTGATCGACCTGCAGAAGCAGCGGGTCCGCCGCCGCCTGGGGCCGGTGACGAACGTCCTGACGTCCCTGATCGAGGATTCCGCGCGGTTGGCCGGCCACGAGGGATTGCTCGGGTTCTCCATCAGCCCGTTCGACCGTCTCAACGCTCTGCTCTCGGGCATGCGGCGCGGGTTCTACTACGGGTTGGCCGGCGCGCCGCGGCGCGGGAAGAGCAACTTCGCGCTCGAGCTGGCGACGTACGTCGCCGGGAACCACCACGTCCCGGTGCTGTACTACTCGTGGGAGCAGACGTCGCGGGTCCTGGGCGCGCGGCTGCTGGCCAAGGAGGCCGGGATCGATCCCGCCACCATCCTGGCGGGGGGGAAGCCCGGCGGCGAGCCGATCGCCCCCCAGCTGATGGCGGCGCAGGAGCGGATGGCGCGGTTCGCCCCGTACGTGTTTCTTGTCGAGGGCGGCCGCCAGGACACCCTCAGCCGCATCCGGACCCACGTCTACAACGTGATGCAGGAGTTCCAGACCAGCGATGTCGTCATCTTCCTGGACTACCTGCAGAAGATTCCGCTCGAGGAGTACATCGAGGACTGGAAGGCGCGCAACGATCTCGTCTCCACGGCCCTGGCGGAGATGAGCCTGGAGCTCAACTGCCCGATCTTCGCCATCTCCCCCCTGGACAAGGAGGGGTGCCGGCTCGACGAGCGCCCGGCGGAGGATGACGCGGAGTATTCCGAGTACGAGCGTCCCACCATGCACCACAGCATGGGCAGCGGCGATCTCGAGTACGACCTCGACGTGGCGATGGTGCTGGCCAAGGATTGGAAGGCCACCAAGGAGCTCCACGAGTACCTGGAGTCGCACGCGAAATCGGAGAACCTCGATCCGGAGACGCTGCCGCAGATCGACATCGTGAACCTCTTCGTGGACAAGAACCGCGACGCGCCGGCCAGCGCGTCGTACATCGTGCAGTACGCGTTCTTCGTCACCCTGAACAAGTTCGTCGAACTGGACTACAAGCTGGAGAAGGAGTTCCGGGCCGACTATCGCGGGTTTGCCAAGCTCCAGCAGTTCCATGAGTACCTCGTGGAGACCGGGCTCTTGAAGAAGGGCGAGCCCGCGCGCGCATGAGGATCAGCCCGCGGGACGCAAGTTCCGCGCAGCGGTAGGGCGGAGGGAGCAGAGTGGCGACGACGTCACGGCGGCGGAAACTTCTGGGGGAGGTACTGGTCGAGGCCGGGCTCATCACCCCCGAACAGCTCGCGGAGGCGGTGGACCTCCAGAAGCAGGGGAAGGAGCGCCTGGGGCGGGTGCTCCTGGGGATGGGGGTGGGCAGCGAAAAGGACATCGCCAAGGCGATCGCCAAGCAGCTCGGCCTCGAGTTCATCGACCTCGACGACTACATCCCCGAAGAGGAGGCCCTGCTCGCGCTCCCGGAGCACCTGGCCCGGCGCCATCAGCTGATCCCGCTGGCGATGGTCGACGGCCGGCTGCGGTTGGGGATGGTCGACCCGCTGGACGTCCTGGCGCTGGACGACGTGCGCCGTCAGATGGGGTGCGAGCTCGAGCCGGTGGTCATCGCCTACGACGGGTTCACGCGGGTGCTGAACCAGTACCCCGCGTTGGACGAGGGCGTCAAGGCGATGATCCAGGAGATCAAGACCGAGTCCGACGACGAGATGGGGCTCGACAGCCTGCGCAAACTCGTCGACGAGGCCCCGGTGGTGCGCCTGGTCAGCAGCATCATCCTGCAGGCGGTGCGGCAGCGGGCGAGCGACATCCACATCGAGGCGCAGGAGCAGCGCGTGCGGGTGCGCTACCGGATCGACGGGGCCCTCTACAACGTCATGACGCCGCCCAAGCACATCCAGAACGCCATTATCTCCCGGGTGAAGATCATGGCGGACATGGACATCGCCGAGCGGCGGCTGCCCCAGGACGGCCGGATCCAGCTGAAGGTGGAGAACCGCGAGATCGATCTCCGCGTCAGCACCATCCCCACGGTCTACGGCGAGAAGGTGGTGATGCGGATCCTGGACAAGAGCCAGACCGTCGTCGGCATCGAGAAGGTCGGGCTGCTGGCGGACAACCGCCAGCGCTTCGAGACGATGATCACGAAGCCCCACGGGATCGTGCTGCTGACCGGGCCCACCGGGAGCGGAAAGACGACGACGCTGTACACGATCCTGAACAAGCTCAACTCGACGGAGACCAACATCATCACGATCGAGGATCCCGTGGAGTACCAGATGAGCGGGATCAACCAGGTGCAGGTGAACCCGAAGGCGGGGCTGAGCTTCGCCAACGGGCTGCGGTCGTTCCTGCGGCAGGATCCGGACATCATCATGGTCGGGGAGATCCGCGACGAGGAGACGGCGCGGATCGCGATTCACGCGGCGCTGACCGGCCACCTCGTGCTGAGCACCCTGCACACCAACGACGCCCCGGGCGCGGTGACCCGACTCGTCGACATGGGGATCGAGCCGTTCCTGGTGGCCTCCTCCGTGGTCGGGGTGATCGCCCAGCGCCTGGTGCGGACGCTGTGCGACCGGTGCAAGCAGGTCTACACGCCGCCGCCGGAGGTGCTGGCACGCCTCGGCGCCTCGATGATCGCCGCCGACGGGCAGGTCCCGATCTACCGGCCGGTCGGATGCGAGCACTGCAACAAGATCGGCTACCGGGGACGGACCGGCATCTTCGAGATCATGGTGTGCGACGAAACGATCAAGACCCTCATCACCAAAGAGGCGTCGTTCACCGAGATCCGGGAAGCGGCCATCCGCAACGGGATGTGGACGCTCGCCGAGGACGGTCTGGAGAAGGTCGTCCTGGGGATCACCAGTCCGGAAGAAGTGCTCGACGTCGTGTTCGTCGATGACTGAGCGCACACTCATCACGGAGACCAACCAATCGACGGGGGGATCGGGATGCACATCAACGAGCTGCTGAAGGAAACCACCGACGCCCAGGCCAGCGACCTGCATCTGACGGCCGGGCGGAAGCCGACGATCCGGGTGTGGGGGAAGCTGCAGCCCCTCGAACACCGGGAGGTGCTGACGCCGGAGGACACCTCCCAGCTGGCGTACAGCATGCTCAACGCGTTCCAGAAGCAGAAATTCGAGAAAACCTGGGAGCTCGATCTCTCCTACGGCGTCCAGGGGTTGGGGCGGTTCCGCGTCAACCTGTACCGGCAGCGGGGCGCCACCGGTATCGCCATGCGGTCGATCCCATCCTCGATTCCGGCGATCGATGATCTGAACCTCCCGCCGATCCTGAAGGACCTGGCGCGCAAGGCGCGGGGGTTGATCCTCGTCACCGGGCCGACCGGGCACGGGAAGAGCACCGCGCTCGCCGCGATGATCGACGCGATCAACACCGAGCGGGCCGCCCACATCGTGACGGTGGAGGACCCGATCGAGTACATCCACGAGCACAAGAAGAGCATCGTCAACCAGCGCGAGCTGGGGTTCGACACCCAGAGCTTCCCCAACGCGCTCCGTGGGGTGCTGCGCGAGGACCCGAACGTCGTGATGGTCGGCGAGATGCGGGACTTGGAGACCATCGGTGCCGCGTTGACCATCGCCGAGACCGGCCACCTCGTGTTCGCGACGCTGCACACGGCGAACGCCGCGCAGAGCATCGACCGAATCGTCGACGTGTTCCCCCCCTACCAGCAGCAGCAGATCCGGATCCAGCTGGCCTCGGTTATCGAGGCGGTGCTCTCGCAGCAGCTGCTCACCAACGCGCGGTACCTGGCGAAGGGGGCGGCCCGGATGGACGGGCAGCGGCGGGTGGCGGCGGCGACGACCACTCTCCAGCGGACGTGGCCGGCCTTGGAGGAGATCGGGCGTGTGCCCGCCATGGAGATCATGATCGCGACCCCCGCCATCCGGAACCTAATCCGCGAGGCCAAGACCCACCAGATCGAATCGGCCCTCCAGACCGGGGCGCAGTATGGGATGCAGACGATGGATATGGCGCTGGCCGATCTCTACCGGCGGCGGCTGGTCAGCGCCGAGGACGCGATCGCGCGCGCCATCCACCCCGACGAATTGCGCAAGCTGATTGCCTGAGCGCCGCGGGGCTGCCGCGGCGTCCGGGCACCAAAGATGCGACTGACCAACGGAGGGTAGAGGCAATGGCGGTCTATGAGTACACCGCCCGGGACACCACCGGGAAGGTTCTGGCGGGGGCGATCGAGGCCGAGAGCGACGCCACCGTGACGCAGAAGCTGCGGGAGATGGGGTTCTTCATCACCAACCTGCACCGCAAGACGGAGCCGGTGGGGGTGGAGGAGTACATCGCCCGCTTCCGCGGGATCGGGCTGAAGGACCTGGCCATCTTCAGCCGGCAGTTCTCCACGATGGTCAACGCCGGCCTGTCCCTGGTGCGGACCCTCACCATTCTCGAGGAGCAGACCACGCAGAAGCAGCTGCGGGAGGTCATCGGGGAGATCCGGGGCGACATCGAGGGCGGGGCGACGCTGAGCAACGCGCTGGCCAAGCACCCGCGGGCGTTCAGCAACCTCTACGTCAACATGGTCAAGGCGGGCGAAGCGGGCGGCGTCCTCGACGAGGTGCTGATCCGGCTGGCGAACTTCCTGGAGAAGGAGCTGGCGCTGCGGCAGAAGATCAAGTCCGCGACCACGTACCCGGTCCTGCTGGCGTGCGCGGCGCTGTCGGCGCTGCTGTTCATGACCGTCGTGATCATCCCGCAGTTCGCGACGTTCTTCAAAGAGCTGGGGTCCAACGCCGCGCTCCCGCTGCCGACCCAGATCGCCATGGGCGTGAGCCAGTTGATCCGGCACTACTGGTACGTGCTCGTCGTGGGGATCGTGGGGCTGCTGTGGGTCCTGCGGGCGTACGTGCGGACCCCGAGCGGGAAGGCCGCCTACGACCGGGTGAAGCTGCGGCTGCCGATCCTGGGGCCGGTGAACAAGAAGATCGTCATCGCTCGGTTCAGCCGGACGTTCGGGACCCTGGTGGCGAGCGGGGTGCCGATCATGCAGGCGCTGGAGGTGGTGGGCAAGGCGATCGACAACGTCGTGATCGCCACGGCCGTGGACGCGGTGCGGACCAGCATCCGGGAGGGGGAGAGCATCGCCATCCCGCTGCAGGCGAGCGGCATGTTTCCGCCGATGGTGGTGCAGATGGTGAAGGTGGGGGAGGAGACGGGGTCGCTCGAGACCATGCTGACGAAGGTGGCGGACTTCTACGATTCCGAGATCGAGAACACGGTGGCCAGCCTGACCTCGATCCTCGAGCCCATCCTGATCGTGGGCATGGGGGTCGTGATCGGGGCGATGCTGATCTCGCTGTACCTGCCGATCTTCAACCTGGCGCTCTCCGTCAAGTGAGGGGAGTGCAAGGGCGGGCCGCGCCCTCGCGACGCGCGGCCCTTTCTTTTTTTCACCGGGGCGGCTTTGGCTTTCCGAGAACGTCGGCCGGATTTCAATGATCAGCGGCGATGGGTGGCCGCACTTCCCACCTCCGCCGCCTGGGTTGAGCAACTGCCAGCGTGGGTTTTGCACGGGCTTGTTGGAGATTGAGCCGGTGGCAGTCCACGCGTCCCCCGGGCCGAGGCGGCCCTCGGTGCAACCAACGTTGCCGTGGCGAGCAAGAATCGGCCCGTCGGGGGATTCCAATGGCTAGGGTTCCTCCGCTCGCCCCTGCCGCGTCCGCGGCGAGGACCCTCACTGATGCGTGTAGCGTATCTCGGCGCTGGGCGCAAACCCTGAGCGCCAACCCGCTCATAGCCCTCGGCGGGATCCTTGTTCTTGCCGCCGGACTCCGCTTCTCGCTGCTCGGCCAGAGGAGTCTTTGGTCCGATGAGATGTTTGTGGTGTGGCTCGTCCGGTTCAAGTGGGAGGCGATGTTTTCCACTATCAGGACCGTCGATTTCCATCCGCCACTGTACTATGCACTGATGAAGGTTTGGGTTGGTCTCACCGGCGTCGGCGAGGCCCCCCTCCGGATCCCCTCGGCCTGCTCGAGCCTCGTATCGGTGGGCTTAACCTATGCCTTGATGCGAAAGGTGTCCTCCCCATCGATCAGCCTGCTCAGCGCTTTTGCCGTCGCGGTCTCTCCATTCGGGATCATGGCCGGGCAAGAGGCCAGGATGTACCCGCTGTTGGGCGTGTTTGTTCTCGCCTCCACACTCGCCCTGGTGGTGAGCATCGAACGCGGTACGGTATTCCGCTGGGGCACCTATGTGTTGTTCGCGGTCTTGATGGCGTACACGCACTACTTCGGGTTTCTGGTCCTTCTCGCTCACGGCTGTTGGGTCGGCGGCTGGAAGCGACCCCAGCTACGAGCGTGGCTCGCGAGCATCGGGGTCACCGTTCTTTCCTACATCCCGTGGATTCCCTCGCTCTGGTACCAGGTCGCGGGTTCGCAAGGCCTGTCGGCCGCGCCGGCCTCCTGGGCGAGTCCAGTCGACCTGCTTGGCTTGTTTGCCTTCGGGGGTTCGCTCTTCGGGACGGCTGGCTACTTCTCCGCGAGTTCGCTAAGCCTGCTCGAGCGGCTCATCGTCATCCTGCCGTTCCTCGTGATCCTGTGGCGGGGTGCGATGTCGCTCCGATCCGACCGGAGTGGTTTGGCCCTTCTGGCATTGCCGCCTGTCGTGACGATCGGTGTGGCGTTCGCGTTTTCACTCGCGAAGCCCGTCTTTCTTCCCCGATGGTTCTCGTTTCTAGTTCCTTTCTACGCAATGTTTCTCGCCCAGGGCACGTTCGATGTGGCGGAGCAGGTCGACGCGCAGCCGCGGCAGGCGCTCGCGCTCTTCACGGCCGCCCTCTTGCTCTATAGCGTGCCGGTTCTGGATCGGTACTATTTCGACCCCACCGCCCGTCCCTTCCGGTGGCGTGCCGCTGCTTCTTTGGTGAGGGGTCTCGTCGAGCCGGGGGATTTCTTCGTGTACGTCGATACCCCCGCCGAGCAAACGTTCACATACTACCTTCGAGAGCCACATCCATCGGTCACCCTGGTGCCAATCGGGCGGTCCCTTCGAGATCCGTCGACGATCCCGAATCTCGTGGCTCGGTACCGTCGGGTATGGCTTATCGTCAATGGTCCGATGAGCGCGATCATGCGGCAGCGAATATTTGCCTCGCTCGCCTCAACATTTCGAATTACCGGTCACCGCAATCTATCCGGTGCGGAGGTCTATCTTTTCGATAGACAACCGCTCCCGCCCCACGAAGGCTCAAAGGTCGGGTCCGACAGGTAGGCAGCCGCCCCCCCGTTTCCGGAGCTTGCCGCATCTGCCTAGGTTTGACGCGGTCGCCCCATGGGGTTGGCAAGCTTGACTCGTCCAGCATCTCGTCACTCCGAGGCATCGCTCGTTGACCCCCGTGCCCATCTGTGCAAATGGCGTGAGTCTGGCGACCCGGGCTTGCGCCAGGGCCCACCCGATGACCGCATGCGGCAGTCCCCGTTCGGTCCTCCGCTCGACGCCGATTTCGGACGAAGAATTCCATATCATTCGATGAGAGGTTTCATTCGGAATAATGGGGGGGTCGGCGTCGTGATTTCGAATCACTCAGACACAATCTGCTTGCAGGGGCGAAACAAGAGTCCGGGAGGGATCTATCGTGTGTTCATGGTTTCGCGGGGCGCGGGATGATCGGGAACGTGGCTTTACGCTGATGGAACTCGTTGTCGTGCTGTCGATCCTGAGCATTCTCCTAGCGCTGGCGGTGCCCCGCTATCTCGCCGCGGAAAAGAAGGCCTACAAGGCCGAGGCGGACAATATCCTTCAGGAAGCGAAAACTCTCGAGTGGGTGTATTATCAGCAATACAACTCATTCACGAACGATATCACCGCGCTCGGGGTGCAGATGCCGGGCAAAGCGCATTGGTTTACCCCAGATCTTGGGAGCAGCACCGCGACCCAAGCGAGTATCGTGATGTCCGGCGCCGTTCCCCCGATCGGTTCCACGGACAGCATATGGGTCACCGTTTCCTCGGACGGATCATCGAGCGGGGGTTCAAGCTTTTGATGGTCACACTTATTAAGAGGTACTCGAGCACCCGTTTTGGGCGCTGAGCGGATAGGGAGGAGACAACACTCCCAACACGTAACGTAGGGGCGTTTCGCTTCCCCGAACCAATTTCCCGCAAATTCGCAGTGTTCATGCTCGCAACCTGCCGATATTTCTTGCCGCGTTTTGCGTCGCGCTCAAGTCCGGCCCCCATGCATTTGGGGTATATAGGCAAGTAAACCTTCCTCGAAGTTCGGGCAGACCTGACGGAGGTTTCTTGCTGATGGCGCGGCATACTCCGGACGACGTCCAGTCAGGGACATTCAAGACCGGGTATTGGCGGCATGAGACTCCTCGTCTCCCGACTGGGTTTCGCCGGAATCGAGCGGAACGGCTTTTCGTTCCACGAGACTTGGACTGCCGGGGTCACGCAACTCGGTGCGCGGGAGATTTGGCCTCGCCATCTGCTCTTGTGGAAGATTGCTTCTCGGCCCTGCCCCCAAGCGCACCTTCGACGACGCATCGTGACGGCGCGCCTGGGCCAAGTGTGCCCGCGTGCGCTCGTGAGCCGAGAATTAGATCTTGCGGGCGCCTCGGCGTTCATGCCAACCGGGTTTCATGAAAAGAATTGGGGATCGTCCGTGCGACCGGCGCGGCGGAGATGCAGTGAATTCACCCACATCGCTGAATCGCAAAGGGCGGTTTCTTGGGGCGTTCTGGGTCTACGTGGGATGTTCGATTCTCTTCTTCGGCCTGCCTATTCTGCGCCACCCCTCCCAATACTATCTCGGTCGACTGGGTGCTGATCCAACAACCTTCATCTGGTACATGGCCTGGTGGCCGTACGCGTTAGTGCACGGGCTCAACCCGTTCATGACGCATCACATTTGGGCACCGACGGGGATCGACCTTGCGCGGACTACGTCCGTTCCTGGGGCCAGCCTGTTCATCTCGCCGATCACCGCGAGCCTGGGGCCGATCGTGGCCTATAACATGCTGATGCTCGTGGCTTTGCCGTTGGCCGCGTGGACGGCATTCCTGCTATGCTGGTACCTCACCAACGCGTTCTGGCCGGCGCTTTTGGCCGGCTATCTCTTTGGATTCTCTTCATATCAACTCGGCCATCTCTTTGGCGGGCACATGAACCTCGTTCTCATTTTCCTCGTCCCGGTGCTCGTCTATCTCGTGCTCCTTCGCCTCGACAATCACGTGAGTTCGTCTCGGTTCGTCTGCGTGACGGCACTTGCTCTTGTTCTGCAATTCAGCATTTCGCTCGAGGTTTTTGCCACGGCGACCCTGTTTGGAGGGGCGGCTCTTCTTCTGGTCATCATCTTCACGCCGCGTGCAAACCGGCAACCGATCTTCGAGGTGGGCGTGCTCGTGGCGATTGCCTACGCGTTGGCCGCTCTTGTGGTGAGCCCATCCCTTTACCGCTTTTTCACGGGGGGATTCTTGGGCGGCCCTGTATTTTCGCCCGCGACGTTTTCGAGCGACGCCCTCAATATCCTGATCCCCACGCCGATTAGCCTTGCCAGTCATTTCCTTTCCACGGGGAACAAAATCTTCTCCGGTAACCTGAGCGAGGGTACGGCCTACTTGGGGCTTCCGCTCACCGCTGTCATCGTTGCATTTGGTGTGGCGCGCTGGCGTACGCGGACCGGGAAGCTGTTGGTGGCGATCGTCGCGGCGATCGGGGTCGCCTCGTTAGGGCCGGTGCTGCACGTCGGAGGACGCACCTGGGTTCAGATGCCCTGGGCGCTCTTTCTGCATGTTCCGATACTCAATGTCGCCCTCCCCGTGCGGTTTATGGGCCTTGCGGTGTTGCCGATCGCTGTCATCGTCGCCCTCTGGCTGGCGGCGGCGGGACCGCACAGATGGGTCAAGTGGACGCTGGCCACCCTTAGCGTAATGGCCCTGTTGCCCAACGTCTGGAACTTCGCCTGGGCGCAGCGCGTCGACACTCCGCCATTCTTTCTGGGGAAACTCTATCGGGAATACATTCCTGCGGGGAGCACCGTGCTGGTGATCCCCTTTGATGGATTGGGCAATGCGATGCTTTGGCAGGCACAAAGCGGCATGTATTTCCGCTCGGCTGCGGGGAACGTGGGGTTTGTCCCCAAAGAGGCTGCCAGTTGGCCGATCCTGGACACCTTCGCATGTGCGACGTTGATCCCTGAGCGTGCGATTCAGCTCAAAGCGTTTCTCGCGGCCGGCCAGATCCAGACCATTGTGGTCGACGACCGGGTGCCTGGCCCTTGGCCGGCGCTGTTCGGCGTGCTGCGGACGGCGCCCGTTCGCGTAGGCGGCGTCGTCGTCTACCGAGTGCCAGCGTCCATTCTCGCGACATATCGCAACCTCACCCCGATTGACATGGTGCGGAGAGTTGCCGTTGACCAATTCTCTGCGCTCATCTCGGCCGCCGACCAATACGTCGCGAGGGGGTTGCCTTTGTCCGAGCTGAGTCTCCACAGGTTGGAGCAACTAGGGCTCCTGCCGAATTGGGGGTGTTCGGCGTCTGGCTCCAATACCCCGGGAACCCGGTTTTGGCAACACAGCGCGCTCTGGGCCGGCCCGCGGGAGGACGGGAGAATTGGGCTGGCCGTCATCGGTTCCTCCCAGGTGCTGGGGGGTGTCGTGTCTCGGTACGGGATCTCCGCAGACACCGTGTACTTTCCCTACCCGACAAGATTCTCCAACGACGTCCCCGCCAACGCCTCTGGGCCGCTCTTGATGGAGTTTACCCGCGCCAAGCTCCACCGGACAGCGACAGAACCGGGCCGCACGAGCGAGCGTTGAGGTCTTAACCCATGAGGACTTGGGTATTTTAAGATTCGAGCAGTGCGGTCTGCCCAAGGCAGGGAGAGCATGTGTGCGATTGGACGGTCCCTTAGTTTTGCGAAGTCCAAGGAGCAGGGGGTTTACCCTCATCGAGCTGGTCGTTGTGCTCGCGATTCTGGGTATTCTCATAGTCCTCGCGCTGCCCAGGTACTTGTCGGCGACAAAGAAAGGCTACAAGGCCGAAGCTCAGAACATCCTCCAGGAAATCAAGAGCTTGGAGTGGGCCTACTATCAACAAAACTCCTCATTTGACATCACCCCCACGGCGGCATCGGTAGGACTGGTGATGCCCAATGGGGCTCATTGGAGCACCCCCTCCATCAGCGGGACGGGATCGGCCATCACGATTACGATGAGCGGCACCCTCTCCCCGCTCGGCGGCACCGATAGTATCTGGATCACGTTGTCGAATGACGGGTCGTCCGGGGGCGGGTCGACATATTAGCGATTTCATGCCATCCGGTCTAGCCCCCGCGCCTTTTGGGTATCAAGAGGGGTGAGAAAGACGACGAGGCGAGCGGGGGTGGGAGAGGGGACAGAAGAGATCAGCCAAACGATCATGGCAGCAGATGCAGATCTAATATCTCATCGGATTGAAGGGAGGAATGCATAGTGTTCGCATGGTTCCGCAAGACTCTGAAGCGCAAGGAGCACGGCTTCACGCTTATCGAGCTGGTCGTCGTGCTGGCGATCTTGGGCATCCTGATCGCCCTGGCTGTGCCGCGGTACCTGGCCGCCCGCAAGAAGGCGTACAAGGCCGAGGCCGACAACATCCTCCAGGAGACGAAGACCCTGGAGTGGGCCTACTACCAGCAGTACAACACGTTCGATAGCGCGGGGACTCAGCTTGGGCTGGCCATGCCGAGCGGCGCGCATTGGAATACGCCGGGTATCACCGGCGGCGCCACGCTGGTGACGATTACGATGTCCGGGTTGGTCTCGCCGCTGGCCGCAACCGACAGCGTCTTCATCACCCTGTCGAGTGACGGATCTTCCGGCGGTGGCTCTACGTTCTAGAGACGCCCTCACGTACTGCCTTCAAGCGGCCGGAACAGCATGCCCGGCCGCTTGAAGGTTTCTTGCAGCGGCCGTGAGCGAGAGGAGCCTTGTCCTGGACACCAACCGCAGCATGCTGCGTAAACCATGGATCCCCCTTGCCATCGTCCTGGTCATTGCGGCCGAGACACGGTTTCTCGGGCTGGGGGCTCAAAGTCTCTGGTTTGATGAGGCGTTCAGCGTGACGCTCGCCAAGTATTCGCTGACGGGAATCATCGGGTATCTGCGCGGAATGCATGACACGCATCCGCCATTGTACTATGCGTTGCTCAGCGGCTGGATAAGCGTATTTGGCTCGGGAGAGTTTGCCACCCGGAGCCTCTCCGCCGTCCTGGGCTTCCTAATGGTGCCGTTCCTCTATCTCTTCACACGACGGATCGCCAACCGTAACATCGCCCTAGCGGCGGCCGCGCTCCTCGCCGGATCGGCGTTTGCCGTACACGCCTCTCAGGAAGACCGGATGTACGTGCTGCTTGGTTTTCTGGCGCTGGGGTCATGGTCCTCCCTGGTGGCCGGCGCTGAGGGGCGCAAGACCGTGAGCTGGGTACTCTACGTCGTCACCACAGCGTTGATGCTCTACACGCACTACTTTGGGTTCCTCGTGCTGGGTTCGCAAGTCCTGTACCTCGCTCCGCGGCTGTGGCGCGAGCGCAGTATCTTAGTGCCGGTGCTCGTGGCCTGGGGGGCGGTCGCCCTACTCTTTTCTCCCTGGGCGCCTGTTCTGCTCACCGAGGTTACCTCCGGCCGAGCGAACCCGACGTTCCGCCCGCCCGCCAACTTGGATCCAATTGCGACCTTGCTGGGACTCTTTGGCTTCGGCGGGGAACTGTTCGGGGCGGGGGGGTACTTTCATGTCTCGGCTCTCCCCGCCTGGGAGGCGCTCCTGCTGCCGGCGCCATTTCTCGGGCTCATCGTCGCAGGGGCGGTGGGGTTGGGGAGGGCCCGGGCGTGGCTGTTCCTCTGTTACTGGGCCGCGCCCATTTCCGCTACCGTGCTCATCTCCCAACGATTCAACATTTTCTACCCCCGGTATTTTTCGTTTTTGGCCCCACCGTTCGCGGTGCTTGTCGCGGCCGGCCTGGACCTCGTGGCACGGCGCCTCGCACGGGTTTCCCGAGTACGCGAGCTGGGTCAGCCTGCCATTCTCGCGGTGCTGGCAATTGCGGTCATAGCCGTGAATGCCCCGGTGGTTAATGGGTATGTGTCTGAAGAGCAAGTCAAGTACGACTGGCGGAGCGCGGCCGCGTTGGTGAGCGCGCAGGCCGGTCCCGAAGACTATCTCCTTTTCGTGCCAGGGTTTGCCGAAACCCCATTTGACTACTACTACAAGGGTTCGCTGGGGCGATACCAATTGACCCCCATCGAGATTTATCAAATGGTGCGCGTGAAGAAGCGAGCCAGCGGGGGCATCAACAAAGCCTGGGCGAGGCGCTTGGCCGAGGAGCATCCGCACGTCTGGATCGTCGCCACGATTCCTCTCCCCGGAAGCGCGTTTTTCCGTCTCCGGGGACTCCTCGGGGACAGTTTTCTGCCGGGCTTGGCTTGGGACTTTAACTCCGTGTACGTCTTCCAATTGACCAGCCGTGTCTACCAAGCAAATGCGAGAAAACAATAGCCGGGGTCCGGGGATGCCAGGCATCGGGTCCGACCGTCGCGGCGGAGGGTCCTTTCCGACTGGCACCGTATGGCTCGTCCTGCCCGCCTACAATGAGTCCCAAAACCTCCCTCCGCTCCTCGATCGGGTCAGGACGGCGTGGACGGGAACGGTCTCGTTCCAAGTGCTGGTCGTAGACGACGGAAGTCTCGACGACACCTCGGCCGTCGCAAAGGCCGCCTCGACGACCATGCCGGTGGAGGTGGTGAGGCACGACCGAAACCGGGGTCTCGCCAGCGCGGTTCGCACCGGAATCGGTGAGGCGTGCGCTCGGGCCGGGGATCAAGACGTAGTGGTGCTTATGGATGCGGACAACTCCCACCCGCCGGAACTGGCACCGATCATGGTTGCTGAGATCGCTGCGGGGGCCGATATCGTGATCGCCTCGCGGTTCGTCCGAGGCGGGAGGGAAGAGGGGGTCCCGTGGCGGCGGCGTCTGTTCAGCCGGGCAGCCGGGCTCCTTCTCCGGTGCGTATGCCCGATCGCCGGCGTGCGTGACTACACAACCGGGTTTCGAGCATACCGGGCAAGCTTCCTCAAGGAGCTTTGGGCCGCGTACGGGGAGGGGCTAATCGAAGCCTCAGGATTTTCAGTCATGGCGGAGATTTTGCTCAAGGCACGAGCGCTCCATCCACGCGTGACAGAGGTCCCGCTGGTCCTGCGATACGATCTCAAGGAGGGCGCGAGCAAGATGCGCCTCGGGAAGACGCTGCGCGATTACGCGCATCTTCTCCAGCGTGAACTTCGGCCGCGCCGACCCAGGCCGCGTGTAGCGTGACAGACCATCTCGCACCGGCGGGGTTCCGAGTAGAACCTGCCCGTGCCATCGGCCGGGGGGTGCACTCGGTCGACGACCATACCGTGACTCACGCCAGTCACCTGCCCATCGTGCTGGTCGTCTGCCTTGTGGTCGAGGTCCTCGTTGCGTTCCTGCTGTTCCACCGTGATGCGTTTTGGTCTCCGGATTCCGCCATCCGCTTCGTGCAGGTGGAGAGTCTGCTCCGTGATCGCTATCGCGATGTCGCAGTCCCGTATCCCGCAGCCTCACTCGACCCGAGCGGGCAGCATTTCCCGATCGGTTCCTGGTTTCACTTCGGGCGAGAGGGACGCTACTATCTCTCATATCTCCCGTATTTTTCGATGGCCTCTGCGGTGCTCTACGGCGTGTCTGGGCCGCTCGGGCTTCTGCTCATCCCTATGGCGTCAGGATTGGGCGCCGTCTGGATCACCTATGCGGTCCTGCGGGCGCGAGCTCCTAAGGTCGCAGAGGTCGGGGCACTTGTGCTGGGGCTGTCCACGCCGCTCCTCATTTACAGCGCGGTGTTTTGGGATCACAGCCTAGCCGTTCTTTTGAGTACGGGTGCCCTGGCGCTGATGGGGATAGGGTTTGATCAGGAGCGCCCCGCCCGTCTTCCGGTGCTCATCGTGGCAGGGGGTCTCCTTGGCCTCGGCTTCTGGGTGCGAAACGAGATGTATCTGCTGGCGCTTGCGGCCGTCCTGGCCTGGGTATTTGCGTCCCGCCCTTCCGTGCGGATCAGGGGAATCCTGGCGATGGGCAGTGGGTTGGCCGTGCCCGCGATCGGTCTCTGGCTGCTCAATAGCCGGTTGCTTGGAAGTCCGCTCGGGTGGAAGGGGCACGATCTGGCCGTGACGCGGGTCGGCGGTGCCGTTCACGCCGTGGCCGGAAATGCGTTGGGGGCATGGATCGGCGAGAAGCTGGGGAACGCCTATTATCTGCTGGCCTCTCCGGATTTCTATGCCTTCTCGCGCCCGGCGGTCATATCCGGGTTGGCGCTGGCGATCCTGCTGGTGGCATCAGGGGTGTTCTTTCGGATCGGGGTCATCCGTCGATCGGTTTCCGCAACCACTGTGGGGGTGATTGCGGGCGTGGTCGCTGGGGGACTGATCCTCTCGGGCCGGACCGCTGTGTCGGGGCTACTTCCCGTGGCCCCCTTCGTCGTTCTGGCGTTCCTCCCCGGCGGAGCTTCCCGGTGGGGGAGGTTCCTGTGGGCAACCTGCGTCCTCTACGGCGCGGCGGTCATCGCCACCGGGACCCATGGGGGACTGCAGTGGGGGCCACGGTATTTGCTTCCGATCCTTCCCCCGCTCGGTTGGCTGGCAGCTGCGGGGGTGGCGCGGGCGCGAAGCGCCTCTCACGTCTGGCCGGTGCTTCGGCTTGGCGCCGCGACGTTACTGGCTCTAAGCGCGCTCATCCAAGTATCGGGGGTGGACCAGGTCCGAGAAGCGATGACACGCAACGCGACCATCAACCGCTGGCTCGAGGGGATCTCTGCTGAGATCGTCGTGACGCCGCTTCAGTGGTTGACGCTGGGCGCCGGCCCGGTGTATTTTCACAAGGACCTCATGCTGGTGAGCACACCCGAGGATTTCAAGTCTTTGGTACGCCAGTTCTCCGAGCGGCACGTCGCGCGGTGGGCCTACATACCTCAATCGGGAACATCGTTCTTGCCGCTCCGGGTCACGCAATGGACAGCGGGCCGCCCCTGGCGGTTCCATCCCGTTGACGACCACACGTTTCAAGGACTGCGGTTTGTCACGTTCGCCGGTTCGGCAGTTGCAAAATGATGGGGGGACGTCCCTCTATGACATCGATCACGCACTCGCGAACCGCAGTTGAATCGGCCCCCCCAGTGGCCTCGCCGAAGGTAGGGGTGGTCGTCGTCAACTGGAACGGATGGCACCATACGATCGAATGTCTCGAGTCGTTGCAGCGGACGACCTATCCTTTGTTCGAGATCGTCGTGGTCGATAATGGATCCACCGACAGCTCGATCGACAAAATCAAGGCCTGGGCTAGGGGAGAAGTCATTGTTGACTCAAACTACCTCGATTTTTCCCAGGGTCTAAAGCCAGTAGCTGTGGAGGAGTATGATAGGAGTTCGTTTCTGTCAAACGCTTCTCCCAGGCAACCGAGCTCACTCGAGCATTCAAGGGCTGGTCCCAACGTGACCCTCATCAATGTCGGCGAGAATCGTGGGTTCGCTGGGGGAAGCAACGTTGGTATTGAGCGGGTGCTGGGGCGCGGTGCGGAGTTTGTCTTTCTGATCAACAATGATGCAATCGTGGACCCGGAGGTACTGACCCAATTGGTCGCGGAGGCTGTAAAAGAACCCAGGGTAGGGATGGTGGCACCCACGATTGTCTCTTACGCGGATCCGAGCGTCATTGACCGCCAAGGGATCGTGCTGACCAAAGCCGGATTGTCTTACGAAAGGAAGAGTGCGGCCGATGGGCCGCTATTGTGTCCTGACGGGTGTGCGGCACTCTATAGTCGGGCGTTATTGGAAGCGGTTGCTTGTAACGGTGAATACTTCGATGAGGACTTCTTTGCTTACGGGGAGGATGTAGACCTCGGGATCCGGGCCAGACTTCGGGGATTTTCGGCGGCCCTCGTAGAGCATGCCATAGTATACCACAGGATCGGTGGTTCGCAAGGTGGGCCGCGCTCGCCGATGAGCACTTACCTGCGGCACCGCAATACCATATGGACGCTCGCGAAAAATCTTCCACTCAAGACCTTGGTGAAGCATGCCCCATGGATTCTGGCCGCCCAAGTGGGGACCCTTGCTTGGCACGTGAAGGGACCAGGATGGATCCCCGTTTCCAAGGGAAAATTGGACGGAATCCGGGGGATCTTGAAAATGTGGCGTAAACGGGTGACTTGGGGGGCGAAAGGCACTCCATGGACTGTTCCAATGGACGGACGACTATTCCTCGCCGGTCGGCGCGGGTATGTCCCCTTTGCAAAGCGAGAGCGCGGCGACATCCGCGTCTAGGGTTGCATCAGAATCGAGCATGATCCTGCTGCACCGCCCCGATGGCCAACCCTTTGGGCAGCGGGTGCAGTGGTTCCCTTGTCGAGCTGGTAAGACCGGCCCCCCGCCCATACCGAACTAAGCGCGTCTTCCTCAGGAATTCCGATGTTCATTAAGAGCGGTCCCAGGGTAGGCACCGGTTGACCGGTGATGATCATACTACCCGTGGCGTGGGTCATGCTCTTACGCTAGTCGATGTACCTTCTTTTGCAGGAGGCCAAGAACCGGATCGAAGCGGCGGCCGGCGATTCCCCGGATTATCAGCCAAGCCAAAGATTTGCGATACCGCAACGCTGATGGGCTGCGAAGGAGCGCGTAGACTGCTGCACGCCCTGCGTCCCGGTCATTTCCTAGTGATCCAAATCCGAGGTCGTTGGCGACCTGCCCCCACAGATCTGCCAGGAGCCGATTCACCATGCTCCGCTGCTTTAGTTGGAGCGGCCCTGCGGCATCTCGAATCTCTTTGCTAAGGGCCTTCGTCATGGTGATCGGTGAAGTTGAGGCAGCCGAAAAAACACCCGCGATTCGTGGAATACATGACGGGGTATACCTACCTTGTCTTGTGCTGAGGAACCTTCGCATGGCAGCTTGAAGATAGGGGCGACCTGCTTCCTCTTTCCCATTGAAAATCAGGCTACAGGCAATCTGGAACTTGAGGCAGGCGCTTACCTCGAGCCGGATATTTGAATACGGGTCCGTCTCAGGCAGGAAGGCGAGCATCTTTTCCAAAATGCGCCTGGAGGCTTGCTCGGCACCTCCTCCGGCGTGTTGCGTAAGGTTCATTCCACCGGGCGAAAGTCGGTAGATGCCCACTGGCTGTGGATCGAACAGGAAAGGGGTATGGACGGCGAGGCGGATCCACAGATCGTGGTCCTCGAAACACTGGAGACGCTCGTCAAATTTGCCGGCCGCATCTATCAACTCACGCCGCACCAGGAAACTGTGTACTGGGGCTAGATTGTGCTCCAGGAGGTGCTCCAAGACTTCTCCAAACGGAGCCCGACCTGCTGCGGGGATAAGAAACTCTTGGTGCCCGGATCGCACGATGCAAGGGCTGTATACGACCCCGGCTTCCGGATGACATTCAAGCGCCTTGATTTGACGTTCCAGTTTGCACGGTAACCACAGGTCGTCATCGTCCAGGAACGCGAGATATTGGCCACGACTGGCTTCGATGCCGATGTTGCGTGCTGCCGCCAGCCCGCGGTTTGTCGCGAGCCGGATGTACCGTGTTCGGGGTAGGTCGCGAATTACGCTGGCGTCACCCGCGGAAGCGTCGTCCACGACGATCACTTCAATCTCAAAGGTCTCGCCGACTCCGTATTGTGCCTCGACCGACGCCAGCGCCTCTTTGAGCAATTGGACGCGGTCATGCGTTGGAATGATGACGCTCACGAGTGGTTTTATGCTGGTCCTGTCAAGGCGGTCCAAAGACCCCATCTGTCCCCCGGTTGTGCGAGGCGCGCCGAATGTGAGATTTTGATTCCCCGTGACACCGCCCTGAGTAACCCCGAAATGGGTTTTCTACAGCAGGTATATTGCTCCTGGGTGGCAACATTGAGACGTTGGCAGTTCTCGTCGGTCTACTGCCCCCCTCATTATGGCATATGGATCATAGTGTGATTAAGCTATTCGCCACTATCGGCTGGACCGGGGTTCGTCCAAATCCATACTTCCGTTCTACGACATCAAGACGGAGCGATGTGCGAACGAGTTTGTGCATGGAACTTCAACCTGTGCCGACAAAGGCTCACGGCGGGAGTCAACGCATCGATCGGGTGATTAACTCTGGACCCCGATCGTGCCTTGACGCAACCTCATAGTCGATAAAGTCCATGGAGCAGCGATGATTTCACTCGTGCAGGATAACAGCTCGACCGCTCCCGCTGGTTTCTTCCACCGTGTGTCTAAATTAGTTGCGAAGAACAGCACGATTGTGAGCCCATGATACTATTAGGTGGAGCGCTGTCAACTGGAATACTGAGGGGCTCGGCGGCAAAACTTCCGAGCCGACTTACCGAAAAGGAATCATAAACAGTCTTGAGTCACCCATGTGCGACACGGGGAATATGGTGAAGAGACCTCTTGTGAACGTGATCATCCCGACACGGAATCGCGCCCAGTTACTTTCCGCCGCGCTGGCTTCTGTCTATGCACAAGAGGGAATAGGCCAGCTGTTTAATCTTGAAGTCCACGTGATAGACGACGCGTCTTCGGATGAAACACCGGCCATTATACAGCGATATCCAGGAGTTCAGTATCATCGACTTCTTGAAAACAGAGGTCTTGCCGCAGCGAGGAACGTGGGGCTTAAGGCAAGTACAGGGACGTTTGTGGGCTTCCTTGACGATGACGATCTCTGGCTTCCAGACAAGCTTATTCGGCAACTCCCGATTCTTGAGGCTAACCCGGCGGTCGGGATAGTGTACAGTCAATTCATTACCCGTTACGGGACCCGTGGAATCATGTCGCCACCGCATCAAGCCCCCTTCTCTGGGGAGGTGTTTGGCCGATTGCTCCTGGGGAATTTCATTGGCTACCTCACTATCTTAGCTCGCCGCACGGTTTTCGATCGGGTTGGCTACTTTGACGAACGTTTGACGACTATCGAAGACTACGATATGTGGTTGCGGTTGGCACGCTCCGAGCGCTTCATGTTCGTCCCTGGTGCTACAGCGATTTATCGATATTCTCCACACGGTATGCTGGGGACGAGCGTGGGTGACGGTCGCTATGAACGCACACTCCGCATTGTGCTGGAAAAGGCGCTCGCGTCCCTCCCCGACTCCGAGGTGACTACGGAGCTGAAGCAGAAAGCGTGTGCGTACGCTCAAGTGCAAGTTGCGAGCTATCTGATGGAGCCGAGACGGTTTAGTTTTCCGTCAGCTAATTGGGCCGCTGCCCGAAGCCGTTTGCTCAAAGCCATCCGCCTTCGCCCAACTCTGCTTCTTTCTCCTGGATTTTGCCTGCTAACACTGGAATCGATTCTGGGCCCGGAGATGTTTCATTTCGCGAGTGCTCTGAAGGATCGGCTTCGACCGTCGAATCGGACGAAGCAGCTGAGTTCATGACGAAGAGTCTCAACTTTCGTACTTGGCGAAAGGTGTCGGTAGTCAGCTCAGAACTTCAAAGAAACCACCAGGTGCGATGAGAATTTTTTTCGCCTCAGACACAACGCCGAATGGCTCGATTATTTCAAACTTGTGGCGTAGCAACCTCTATCTCCCGCTGATTGACTTGGGGCACGACGTTGTGGAGTTTCAGCACGATCTGCGGCAGACGTTTTGTAACCTAGATCCTGCCGATCCCCAGCAACGTGCATTCATTGCGCAAAACCGTCCCAAGCTCAGTCGAGAGTTGTTGTGCCAGATCCGTGCAGCGCATTCGTCACGCCCCTTCGATCTATTTTTCAGTTATTTTTACGATGCCTGTATCCTGCCAGAAGCCATCGAAGAGATTAAACGTTTGGGGATCATCACAGTGAACTGGTATTGCAATGGATCTTATCAGCTACATCTCGTTTCCGAGATTGCCCCCCACTATGATTGGTGCCTGGTCCCTGAGAAGTTTAGGTTGAAAGAATATGAGCAGTTAGGTGCCCACCCGATTTATTGTCAGGAGGCGGCTAATCCCAATGTCTACAAACCAGAAGATATCCCCGTTGATTTCGACGTGACGTTTGTCGGGCAATGTTATGGCGAGCGGCCTTACTTTATCAAGTACCTCCTCGATCAAGGAGTTGACGTCCGAGTCTGGGGGCCCCGCTGGGAATCATGCGTGCGCAAGAGCGCAGCTCAACGCCTCATCACGAAGGCATGCAAGCTGGCAACGCCCTCAGGGTTCCTGCGGATTATTCGACGCCTAACAGGCCGCAGAGACTCAGCTGCGCGACTCCATCGGAAGGTCGTCGAACTTCCGCGAGACATTATAGGAGGGGTTCTCACCGATGCGCAACTGATCCAGATGTATAGTCGGTCGAAAATCAATCTCGGGTTCTCTTCAGTGGGGGATGTCGGGGCACCTTCGGACCGAATTCTTCAGGTGAGGCTCCGGGATTTTGAAGTGCCCATGAGCGGAGGGTTTTACATGGTAGAGTATATGGATGAATTGGAAGAGTTCTTTACGCCGGGCCAGGAAATCGTCTGCTACACCAGTAGAGAAGACCTAGCCGAGAAAATTAAGTACTACCTGGGCCACGAGAGCGAACGTGAGAGGATCCGTCGAGCGGGATTCGAGCGCGCCCGACGCGACCACACGTGGCATCGACGCTTTCAAACAGCATTTCTAAAGATGGGTCTGGGGTGACCAATTGATGCGGGAGCTTCAGAGGGGGTGGCTGATTCTGCACGGACGAGGGATAGAGTAAGTTTCAAGAAAGATGGCAGCGATTTCGCGTGACGCCACAGACGAGTTACGAACTGCGAATGCCGGGCCCGCCTACAATGGATTAGGCTAGGATGTTGCATGGAAGCCGGCCGAGAGGGATCGGTCTCCCAAGTTTTGAAATCCGCAGATGTGTGAATGGCGAGTTGGGGGAGCTACAACTCCAATGCTGCAGGGAAGCAGACCTTCCGGCATTAGGGCAATCCTTGAGCACGCTGGATTGCTCGGCACTATGCGAGCCTTCAGGGAGCGGTTGAGAGAGGGCAGTTACGGCAGAACGAGCTACTCCCAGACTGGCGAAGACTTGATTGTCGACTATGTGCTCAGCGTGTACATGAATATTGCTCATCCCACGTACCTGGATATTGGTGCCCACCATCCTATCCATCTGAGCAACACCTATTATTTTTACAAAAAAAGATGCTTAGGTGTATGTGTCGAGCCCGACCCAACACTGTTCGTCAATTTGAAGAAGAGACGTCCCAAGGATATCTGCCTGAATGTGGGGATCGGGGGTGGCCAGCACGGCATGGCGGACTTTTATGTAATGTCGACGAGAACCCTCAGCACCTTCTCACGGGAAGAAGCTGCCCGCTATCAAACCTTGGGAGAGAAAGTAGAGGATGTCATCAGGATCACGCTGATGACGGTTGACGATGTCATTGAGAAATACTTCGATTCACCCCCAAACTTCGTCTCAATTGACACTGAAGGCGTCGACCTGGACATTTTGCGATCGTTCGATTTCTCGAGACACCGGCCGGAGACTTTCTGTGTGGAGACCGTTGCGCACTCCCGTGACCACAGTGGGCAGAAGATAACTGACATCTTTGAGCTGATGACGGCAAACGGGTACTACGTGTATGCTGACACATACATTAATACGATTTTTGTCGATGGGAGGCGTTCGAGCTCAAAATGAGGGCGCGTACTATCGCTCAACGCCCGAGGGGGTCATCTTCGATTTTGTTGCTACGAGGAAACGTGACCTGCGCTGTCGCCAGCTTGCTGCTCTCCTGGAGTGACAGCTTTACGGGTATCGCGGTCTAAGGTTGTGGCAAATTACGGGTTTGCCGATCGCCGCTGCCAATTTTCCCACACAAATGGAAATTGATACGTCAGGCGATGCGTCGCTTGGAGACGCTGCTGAATCTCGATCATTCGCCGCTCGGCGTTGGCGAAGAAGTCGTGGAACTGGACCTGGATGTTGCCGATCCGGTTCACGAACCCGCAGTCTAGAAGGTGGTCTAAGAGATCATACTCCGCGCCTTCAATATTGATTTTCATTAGGTCGATCCGGTCGATTTGCGCCTCTGACAGAAAGGTTATCGCTTTCATGAGCTGGATCTCCACTGCCTCTGCCCCGGCGCCAAAGATCGACGACCCGTCGGCGTTGAGGTAAAGTCTGACCTTCTCGGTTTTGCTGGATAAGCCAAAGCGGTGGACGCTGATCCTCTTGTTTCTTGCGAACCGGGTTTCGATCTTCTGGGCAAAAACTTCGACGGGCTCGAAGACATGAATGGTGCAGCCGTACATGGCGAAGATATCGCTCGCCCACTGTCCCTCGTACCCCCCCAGATCGAAGACCAGAGAGGTGGGGTTCAAGTCGTAAGTGAGCCGAAGTGTCTTGTCTCCCTGCAAGCGTAGCCATGGCATGAGTCTTGCCCGCTGGCGCACCCAGCTCATTCGGATGTCCAGGTGCTCTATGATGTCGGCGGCAATTCTCATGAAGTGGCCTGTCTTCCTGCGAAGCCTCCGACAATGCCCGTCAGCGCTTATGCGCCTATCTCCCTGCTGCATGAAACTATTGGAACCCTCGAATCTCAACGGCGGGTTTGCCCGGATGCCGAACGGAACGGGAGGGAATCGTTCTTAGAGCCGTATCCGATGCCCATGAGACACTCACGTGGAACATCCCTGCCGCATGATCGTACCTCCCACCTAAGCACTAGATGTGGTTCCCACAGACGTTGTTGACACTTGCGCTGGCCGGGACGTGGCCTCCAAGCGCAGTGTGAGGACGATGATGATTGTAGTAGTGGAGCCACTTCGGAAAAGTGCGGCGCCGGTCCTGGTTGCT